>Ga0209483_1000188_pt1 | contig 57800 bp, 53 predicted proteins | sample NGEPerA_FD_184508 | JGI IMG/M metagenome (GOLD analysis project Ga0209483, IMG submission 184508) | Arctic peat soil microbial communities from the Barrow Environmental Observatory site, Barrow, Alaska, USA - NGEE PermafrostL2-A... | ecosystem: Environmental > Terrestrial > Soil > Wetlands >... | reverse complement strand
CGCCGCGAAATCCGCCGTGCTGCAGCGCAAAATCCGGCGCCATGTAATCGAACGTGCCTTTGGCGCCCGCCGCGCTGCTCGTCGCGGTGGACTCGCCGTCGTCCTGCCGCGCGATGCCGAAATCCACGAGCTTGGGAATGCCGTTGGTGGTGATGTAAATGTTGGACGGCTTGAGGTCGCGGTGGATGACGCCGTTTTTGCTGGCGTATTGGAGCGCCTGCAAGGTGTGGGAAAGAATGCCACCGGCCAGTTCCCACGGCAGTCCGCCGTGGTTTTTTTCAATGAGCGTCTTGAGCGGCTCGCCGTCGAGCAGTTCCATCACGAGGCAATAGATGTCCTCTTCGAGTTCCTTTTCGCGCCAGACAAATGAATCCTTGTGGCGGACGATGTTCGGATGGTTCAGCTTGCTTAAAATTTTTATCTGGCGGAGGAACTGCTGGGATTCCTTTTCGTGGCCGGTGCTTTTGAGCCGCTTGACCGCGACGAGTTCGCCGCGCGCGACGCCCGGCACGGTGTCCGCATTGCAGACCGCCTTGTAGACGCGCCCCTCCGCGCCGTCGCCAATGACTTCGAGCAGTTCATACTTGCCGAGAAATGTTTTTACATTTTCCGCCATGAAAATTTAACGTCAGTTGTGTCTTGAATCCGGTGCCGCCTATTCATGGCTGGCTATGGCGTCTTTCAACTGCTTGAGATATTTTGCCCGGTCATTCTGGTCGAGCATTCCCATTTTGCCATAAGCGTCTTCCAGCCAGGTGACCATGGCCTGATCTTTTTTCCGGTCATCAACCGATAGCTGGCCGTCCAGCCGCGTTGCCTTTTTCGCTTCGGCGGTCTTGATATAAGGATCGGTTGGCCCCTTGATGTTGAACCACACCAGCATTTCTTCATATGTGACCGTCGCTTGCTGGAGCAGCTTTTGTTTTTCCACTTGGGCGGATTGGGCTTGTGCCCAGTCGCCAAACGCGCGGAATGCGGCCTTGTTCGTCACTGACGAGAACGCCGACGTGGCCAGCCTCGCGGTCACGGATTTCCAATCGCCGGCCTGCTTGAGCGCTGAAACATCGGCCAGCAGCTTTTGTTCGCTCGCCGCCTGATTCAGCAGATCGGCAAACGGCGGCTTGCGGCTGTAAGCCTGTTTTTGAAGCTGCGCGACGAATGAATAGTCGCCGGCGTTGAAACGATTTTTTGCGTCGGCGAGCGCCGTTTGTTCCGCTTGGCAGTTCGCGGCCAGTTGTTTGAAATCAGCCACGACCGGATGCGACTGGCAGATTTGCGCGGCGGTGTCGTAATCGCCCTGCCCGAAAAACCGGCGGGCGCTGTCCAAATCCATCGCCACCTGCATTTGCTGGATGATCTGCTCCGCCGCCGGATCGTTTGGCCGGATGGCCAGCGCTTCCTTGGCCTTGGTCTCCGCCAGCGTGAAATCATTTTTCTTGAGCGCATCCTGTCCCGCCTGCAACGCCGCCTGATATTTTTGAACCTGTTCCTGTGCCGCCGCCGCCGCCGAAATTTGTTGCAGCGCGCTGTCGCGCAGTTTGACGGCGACCTGCTCGTTCGGAATATTTTTCAACGCCTCGGACGCCCAGGCGGCGGCATTTTTGTAATCCTTGTTTTTGAACGCGGCCTGCGCCTTGTTCAGCGCGTCGCGCCAGGCGTCCAGAATCTTGAGCTGCGCCAGCGCGTCGGCCTGCAATTTGGTCGCCGCCGCGTCGCCGGGAATTTTCTCCAGCGCCGCCGCCGCCAGTGCCGCCGCGTTTTTGTAATCGCGGCCGTCAAACGCGGCCTGCGCGTTTTTCAACGCCGTGCGTCCGGCCTCTTGCATTGCAGCCTGCGCCTGGTCGGGCGCAGTGTTCGTGGCCGGCGGTGGCGCCGGTGGTTTTGGGGGAATCGTTGCCACCACGGCTGCGGCCGGGGAATTGGACACGGCGGGTTTGACGGGAAGTGCGCCAGCAGCCGGTCCGGCTGATTTTGATTTTGATCCGACGGCGAACCAGATTCCCGCGCCGGCGGCGAGAATAACAATTGCGGCGACAACGACGACACCTGCGGGGAAACTTTTTTTCTTTTCCGGTTCCTGAACGATCTTGCTCTGAACAGTCTTGGTTTCCGGTTTAATTTTAATTTCTTTTTCCGGTTTAATCTCTTTTTTTACGCTGGGAATTTCAGTTGCCGCCTTCGGAGCGAGAACCGTTACTGGAACTGGAATTGAAACTGGCGCTGGCGTTGGAACAGGGATTGGTGTCGGAACAGGTGCTGACGTCGGAACAGGAGTTGGTGTTGGAACAGGTGCTAGCGTCGGAACGGGCGCTGGTTTTGGAGTCGGCGTTGGAACCGGTGTTGGGGCTGGTGATGGAACCGGAACTGGAGTTGGAACTGGAGTGAGTGGTTTGTCAGCCGTGTCTTTCTCCGGTTTGAGAGTCTCACCTTGTGCGTCCTGGGTTGGTGTATGTGGGGTGTCACCCTGAACGTCGCCGCTGTCCGGTATCGGAGTGTGGGCCGCATAATTTGCCGGGGTCGGCGTTTCGACGGGAGGCGCCACGGGAGCCACCATCGTTTGATCTTCTTCCTCTTCGTTGGGATCAATGACGTTGGGCGCACCGCTCAAGTCGCCGGCTTTCACGAGCACGACGGTGACGTTGTCCTTGCCGCCGGCTTCGTTGGCGGCGTTGATGAGTTTTTGCGCGACGTTGGCAATGGAATCCTTTTCGCCGGCCTTTAAGATTTTGGCGATCTGCTCGTCGGACTGCATTTTGGACAAGCCGTCGGAGCAGATCAGATACACGTCTCCGCTGATGATTTCCACGGGCGTCTTTTCCAGTTCGACGGCCTCGGTCAAACCGACGGCGCGCAACAGTTCATTTTGATACTTGGCGGGAATTTTATCCGGGTCAATCCCCAGCTTGGCGGCGAGCGCGGCGACGGCGGAATGGTCGGCGGTGATCTGCTTGAACGCCCCTTTGCGGTAGCGATACAAGCGGCTGTCGCCGGCGTGCAGGGCGGCGGCGCGGGCGGGGTTGCGGGGATCAATGACCAGTGCCACGACGGTGGAGCCCATCTGGCCGAGAACCTTGTCGTCCGCGAAATTTTTGATCCATTTGCTGGCCTGGTTGGTGGCTTTTCGGAACAACATGATCCGGCGCGCAAACGTCGCGTCCTCTTCCGGCCCGGCCTTGGTGAAAACCTGTTGCAGGGTGGTGGTGATGGCTTCGCTGGCGAGGTCGCCGCCGGCCTGGCCGCCCATGCCGTCGGCGACGCAGAAAACTCCCCGTTCAGGAATTCGCAGGCAGGCGTCCTCGTTGTTTTTACGTTTCCTGCCGACATCGGACACTTCCGCCGACTCAAAGTATTCCGTATTCATGGTTCACCTGACAGGGTTAAAAAATGCGGGCTCCACAAAAAATTCGACTTATCATTCTCATCAGACGCACAGCGAGTCAACCCCAAACTCGTTTCTGTTCCTGCGCCCGCCCGGAAGGCCGTTTTTTTACGCGCGTCCCCAAATCCGATTTTTCAAAAAAATGGTGGACACTGTGATTGAAAGCAGCTAAAAAAGCATTTACAAAGGTCCGGGGGCAATAAATTATGAAAACAAAACTTGGAAGTTGTTCCGCCGTTTCGCGCACTCTTCAAACCACGCGTTTCAAGTCCGCACAAGTCGTGGCGATCTCGCTCCTAGCCACGCTCAAGCTGATGGCGCAAAATCAAACTGCGCCGGCCCCGGCGGTGGATGCCGGTGCGGCCACTCCGGCGCCCGGAACGTCGCCGCAACAGACGTCCGCGCCGCCGGGTGACATGACGATGATGCCTCCTCCAATGTTGCAGGCGCCCAAGGCGACCAAGAATGAAATTTCAGTTTCCGGGGACGTCATGTTCGGTGAGGGAACCGTCACCCTGCCGCTGGGTTATTCGTTGAAGCAGTCCCTGGGCGGCGGCGTGCCGACACCTTTGAGCGCTTTTTCGGTGCCGAGGAATTCAACCTATTTCGGTGGAACGATTTCTTACTCTTATGGGCAGGCATGGTATGTTGACCTTTCGTATTCCAAGGGACAGTCGTCCGGAAACCAGACCATTAACACCGGCTTTTTGGGCGCGCTTGATTCCAACTTTTCAATTGATGACACCTGGTATCAGTTATACATCAAATATACCTTTCCCCAGCTCCGGGGCAAACGGTTTTCCGCCTATCTTCGCGCCGGGGCGAGTTATGTAACTGCGGACATCACGGACGCCTCTGTTGCTCCAGCGGCTCTCCGCTACTCGCAAAAGGACACCACTGATGAATTCCTCGGCAACATCGGTTTCGGTCTGGGATACTCCTTATACACAAGCGGGCGCTTCCGATTTGGGGTGCAATTTGAAGGCGAAGGTTTTTACGGTGAACGTTCGCAGCAGTCATTGGAAAATCTTTCTGCGGATTCGGGACCTCCGGGGTTTCCGGGACTGAATTTTGTGTCCGCCAACATTAACAACTCACTTTACGGCGGCATCGCGCGCGCCACCATGCGGGCGGAATATCGTCTCGGCCAGTCGGGATTGTTCAAAATTTTTGGCGAACTTGGTGTGGAAGGATGGTATACCCTCATTGATTACCCCGATGCCGGATCATCAAACGAGTTGCTTTGGGGGCCTTATGCCAAACTGGGTCTCCGCTACGCATTTTAACCGATTAGAAGACACGTTATGAACCGTAAAAATTATAAATGGCTCACCCTGGCTTTGCTGGCCATCAGCAGCGTGATGGCTTCGGCGACGGAGCCGCTTCAGTTCACCAACGTCACCCTCGCGCTTTTCCCGCGCCTGACGGACAGTCTGAACGCCGTGGCTTATGGCGGAAGTTCCAATTTTTTGGCCGTCGGCGACCATCAAACCTATGTCGTTGGCAATTTTACGCCGATGCAGTCCTGGTTCACCAGCGCCAACTGGGCGACCAACCGCATTTCCAGCAACAGCGCAAGGGTCGGCTCCAACCTGACCGCTGTGGCTTCCAGCGGCAACTTATTCGTGGCCAGCGGTGTCAACAACTGGGTTTTCTTTGCAACCAACAGTTTTTCGGCCGCCGGTCTTAACTGGCCCTCCAATAATTCTAGGGTTTTCGGCAACAGCGCCCTTGCGGCAGGTGCGGCCTATAACGGCGGCAGATTCTCCATCGTCGGGGAAGCGCCGGAAATCGGCTGGATTAGTTCCAGTTTAGTAACTACAGTGACTAATTGGAATCTGGCCAATCTCTTCAACCCATCTTTTGCGGAATCTTTTCGCGGCATCACGCCGGTTGGATTCGGTGGTTTTGCCGCCTGCGGCGTCTTTGGCGATGTCCGTATTTCCGCTGACGGAACTAACTGGCAGACGGCGATTCATGGACAGATTGGCCAGCCGGACTTCTATGGGATTGCTTACGACGGGGCAAATACTTTGGTCTGTGTCGGGGCCACCAACGCGACCACCAGCGCGAATGGAGTTATCATGGTTTCAACCAACGGCGGCAACACCTGGCAGGTTGCGTATCCCAATAATGGTGGCGTCAATGGCTCCGGCACTTCGCTTAACGGCGTGGCTTACACCGGTTCCGGCTTTATCGCTGTCGGTAATAATGGCCAGGTTCTCACCAGCACTAACGGCGTTGCCTGGGTGGTTATTCCGGCTGCCAACATACCGGTCGCCAACGTCGCCTCCGCCGCCAATCTTAACTTGAACGGTGTGACCTTTGCCACCGGCGGTTATATGCACGACATAGGTGAAATCGTCGGCGCCAACGGCAATGTCATCATCACCGCCCCGCCGCCTCCGACCAACAACAGCCTTGGAAACAAATGGATTTGCGTGGGTGTAACAACTCCGGTGTTTGAAAACACCCTGCAAGTGACCAATGCCTGGGGAACGAACATTGTTACGGTGGATTGGTATGACGCCCCGGTGGGCGGAACCCGCGTAGCCACGGGCACGTTTAATTATACGCCGCCATTTGACACGGACAACAGCCAGAACCTTACTAATTACTATTGGGCGCAGTCGCGCGACCTCCGCACCGGATTCGTCAATACCAACCGGACGCAAATGGTGCTGACCAACTTCATGCGCCCGACGGCGGCCATGATCACCACCAACACGATTTGCAACGGCGACACCACCACGATCCAGGCCAAGCTTGCCGGCAACGGCCCGTGGACGGTGTATTGGACGGACGGTTTCACGTTTTTCACCAACACGGTCGGTGCCAGCGGTGTTTATTATGCCGCCAATCCATATACCAACACCTTCACCATTCCCAACGCGGCGTTCAATCCAACCAACCTGTTTCTAAACGCGGCCACCAACCATAACTACCAAGTCTGGAAATTGTCCGACAGTTATTTTCCGGCCGATGATCCCGTCAGCTTGAACCCAACCGGAACCAATTGGGTGGACCACGGCGACCTTACCGGCACTGATCTGGTGACGGTCAACCCGCGTCCGACGGTGGCAGTCGTTACGACTAACACGATTTGCAATGGCGATCCGGCCGTCTTGCAGGCCAACCTTACCGGCCTTGGCCCGTGGACGGTGTATTGGACGGACGGTTTCACCAACTTCACCCAGACTGTGAACGTCAATGGCGCCGGTCCTTACACCAACTATTTGACCATACCCAACGGCGTGTTCAACCCGACTAACGTCTTTTTGAATGCGTCCACGAACCACTCTTATTGGGTCGTGGCCGTATCGGACAGCAACTGCACGGCCAATGCCAGCGACATTACCGGAGTGGGCGGCATCAAGGTTAATCCGCGGCCAACGGCGACCCTGGTGACGACCAACATCATTTGCAACGGCGACGCCACGGTGTTGCAGGCCAGCCTGACTGGGCTTGGGCCGTGGACGGTGTATTGGACGGACGGGTTCACTAATTACACGCAGACGGTGAATGTCAATGCCGCCGGTCCTTATGTTGACAATCTGGCCATACCTAATGGCGTGTTCAATCCCACGAATGTTTTTCCGAACTCGCCTACGAACCATTCTTACCAAGTATATGCTGTTTCCGACGCCAATTGTTCCGCTAATTCCAGCGACATTGGCGGCACCGACTTGGTGACGGTCTATCCCCGCCCGACGGCAATCGTCAGCGGCTCGACCAACGTTTGCAATGGACAGACGGCCACAATCGCGGCTGCCTTGACCGGAACCGGGCCGGCTTGGACGGTGACGTGGCAGGAAACATGGAATGAAGGTTCTGTCTTGATCGTGACTAACTACACAAGCACGAATGTAACCTTGACAGTTTCACCGCCTAACTTGCTGCCCAATAATCCGACAAATTACACGTTCACGATCGTGGCGCTGACGGATTCCTCGCCCCGGCCCTGCGGGGCGCAACCGGGTGATTTGACCGGTGCCGCGATTGTCACCGTGAATCCGCGGCCGACGGCGTCGCTCTTGTCCTTGAACACCACCAACTGTGATGAAGGCCTCGTCTATACTTTGACGAACACCTTGACCGGCACCGGGCCGTGGGTCGTGACTTGGAATGACGGCACTCCCCAGATTGTGACCAACATCGGCCCCGGGCCGGCGATTTTGACGCGAACGGTGTATCCGACGAACACCTTCGCGGCGAACGTGTCCAGCAACAATGTCTATTATGTTACCAATGTGTCGGACGCCGACAGTTGCGTTGGCAACCAGCCGGGTGACATCACAGGCGCGGTGACGAACACGGTCAATCCGCGCCCGACGGCATGGATGTTGTCCTTTAACACGGCTGAATGTAATGAAGGGTCGGTCTATACGTTGACGAACACGCTGACGGGCATTGGTCCGTGGGTCGTAACTTGGAACGATGGGTTGCTCCAGACGAACCCCGGTGTTGGCGCCGGGCCGTCCATTTTGACGCGGACGGTGAATCCGACGAACGGCCTTGCGGCGGATGTGGCGAGCAACAATGTTTATTATGTGACGGCTATGGTGGATGCCGATGGTTGCACCGGCGACCAGCCGGGCGACATCACAGGTGCGGTGACGAACACGATCAATCCGCGTCCAACGGCTTCGCTATGGTCCTTCAACACGACAGACTGCAATGAAGGTTCCGTCTATACGTTGACGAACACGCTGACCGGGCTTGGTCCGTGGGTCGTGACTTGGAACGACGGGTTGAAGCAGACGAACACGAGCATAGGAGCCGGGCCGTCAATCTGGACGCGAACCGTGCATCCGACGAACAGTTTCGCGGCGAACACGGCGAGCAACAATGTTTATTATGTGGTCAACGTGATGGATGCCACCGGTTGCGCCGGCGACGAGCCGGGCGACATCACGGGTGCGGTGATGAACACGGTCAATCCGCGGCCGACGGCATGGATGTTGTCGTTCAACACGACGGACTGCAATGAAGGGTCGGTTTATACGTTGACGAACACGCTGACCGGGATTGGTCCATGGGTCGTGACTTGGAACGACGGATTGAAGCAGACGAACGTGAACATAGGATCCGGGCCGTCAATCTGGACGCGAACCGTGCATCCGACGAACAGCTTTGCGGCGAACGCGGCGAGCAACAATGTTTATTATGTGACAACCGTGGTGGATGCCACCAGTTGTCTGGGTGACCAGGCCGGTGACATCAAGGGCGTGGTGACCAACACGGTCAATCCGCAGCCGACGGCATGGATGTTGTCGTTCAACACGACGGACTGCAATGAAGGTTCCGTCTATACGTTGACTAATACGCTGACCGGGATTGGTCCATGGGTCGTGACTTGGAACGACGGATTGAAACAGACGAACACGAGCATCGGAGCCGGGCCGTCAATCTGGACGCGGACGGTGCATCCGACGAACAGCTTCGCGGCGAACGCGGCGAGCAACAATGTTTATTATGTGGCGACGGTGGTGGATGCCACCAGTTGTCTGGGTGACCAGGCCGGTGACATCACGGGTGCGGTGACAAACACGGTCAATCCGCGCCCGACGGCGTCGCTGTGGTCATTCATCTCAACGGACTGCAATGATGGGGTGGTTTATACGTTGACTAATACGCTGACCGGGATTGGTCCGTGGGTCGTGACTTGGAACGACGGATTGAAGCAGACGAACACGAGCATCGGAGCCGGACCGTCAATCTGGACGCGGACCGTGTATCCGACAAACAGCCTCGCGAACGCGGCGAGCAGCACTGTGTATTATGTGACGGCCGTGGTGCAAGCCAGCGGTTGCGCCGGCGACCATTCCGGTGACATCACGGGTGCGGTGACCAACAAGGTCAATCCGCGTCCGACGGCGACCCTGGTGACGACTAACATCCTTTGCAACGGCGAATCCACCTTGTTGCAGGCCAACTTGACCGGACTTGGGCCATGGACGGTGTATTGGACGGATGGGTTCACCAACTTCACCCAGACGGTGAATGTCAATGGCGCCGGTCCTTATACCAACTATCTGGCCATACCCAATGGCGTGTTCAATCCCGCGAATGTCTATTTGAACACGTTCACGAACCATTATTACTGGGTGACCAGCGTGGTTGACAGCAACTGCGACACTTCGGCGGGTGACATTAGCGGCACCAATCTGATAACCGTTTATCCTCGGCCAACTGCAATCGTGAGCGGCTCGACCAACATTTGCAACGGCCAGACGGCCACAATCAAGGCAGCCTTGACCGGAACCGGGCCGACTTGGACGGTGATATGGCAGGAGACATGGAATCAAGGCTCTGTCTTGATCGTGACCAACTACACAAGCACGAATGTGACATTGGCAGTTTCACCACCGGACGGGCTGGCGAATGTTCCGACGAATTACACGTTTAAGATCGTGGCGCTGACGGATTCATCGCCCCGGCCCTGCGGAGCGCATCCCGCTGATTTGACCGGTGCCGCGATTGTCACCGTGAATCTGCGGCCGACGGCGTCGCTCTTGTCCTTGAACACCACCAACTGTGATGAAGGCCTCGTCTATACTTTGACGAACACGCTGACCGGAACCGGGCCGTGGACAATTTATTGGAATGACGGCTCCTTCCAGATTGCGACCAACCTCGGCCACGGGCCGGCGGTTTTGAAGCGCGTGGTGTATCCGACGAACAGCTTTGCGTCCAGCGCGGCCAGCAATTATGTCTATTATGTGACGAATGTGTCGGATGCCGACAGTTGCCTTGGCAACCAGCCGGGTGACATCACAGGCACCAATACTATTGTTATCAATCCGCTCCCGACAGCCATCGTCACCGGCTCGACCAACATTTCAGTCTATAGCACCAACATTGTGTCGGCCATAGTTCAGGCGAATCTCACCGGCTTTGGGCCGTGGACGCTGACATGGCTGTCTAACGGAGTCGCAGTGGCGACTAATTACAACGTGTCTTCGCCAGACACGCTGACGGTGACCAATCATCTGACTTACAAATTAGTCAACACCGCCACCAATTATACTTATGTAACAAACACGACTTATCATCCATTCGCCCATCCGCCTTATTTTTCAACAACCATTGTTACAAACGCCGTTTATTCAACGACGAAAGTTCTCTCGCCGAACACCGTGGTTTATACGGTGACAAACTTGCTGGATGACGGCGCGTCTGACAACTGTGCCGGGAACCTGCCGGGCGACTTGAGCGGCAGCGCCGTGGTGACTTTGACGCCTAATCCGACCGCATATGTATATGCCGGCGGCCCGACGAACATTTGCCTTGGTGATGCCGCAGTGATACAGGCGGATTTGGCCGGTGCTGCGCCGTGGAACGCCACATGGTCGGATGGAACTGTGACGAACTACAGCACCAACACGCCGGTTGTCTATATTGTGGTTCCAACCACCCCCGGCACTTATATCTACTCAATAACCAATTTGACGGATGCCCTGACCAACGCGGCCTCGAGCAATTTGACAGGCAGCGTCACCATCACCGTCTATGCCGTGCCAACCAATTCGCCGGCCAGTTTTGGAAACCAGACCAACTGTGTTGGAACGGCGAATCCGCCGCTGGTTGTCGTGGACACAAATTCTGTTGTTTGGTATGACACGAACGGGGTCATAGTGGCAAGCAACACCACCAGCTTTATTCCTGTCGATGTGTTGCCCGGAACCTGGCCGTATTTTGCCGCCGAAGTCAGCAGCAATGGCTGCGCCGGGCCGGCCATTGAAGTTGATCTGGTGCTGGCGCCCTGCACCAATCCGCCGGCAATTCTGTTGAACGGCACCAATGGCGCGATTCAATGGTTTGGTAACTTGACGTTGCAGTCCACGACTAATCTGGCTCCGCCGGTGGTCTGGCAGGATGTCTTCACCAATGGCATCTATGGCACTAACACATGGTATTGGACCAATGGCGTGCCGCCGTGGACGAATCCATATAATTTCTTCCGGCTGTTCACCAATTAGGCCGGAACTTCCCGCGCGGCAGGGAATTCAATTTGGCGCTCCAATCACAAGGTTGGAGCGCCATGTTTTTGAGACTGGAGCAGCGCCGCAAAATTGAAGGCTAAAAAATTTCGTCGAGCCGGACACCGCGCTTTTTGAAGCGGCTGACATTGACGGGGCGGTTGATGAGCTTGAATTCTCCCGTCACTTCCCCGTTGTCGGCACGGCCGGTGATTTCAAAGCGGAAGATGTCGTTCAAAATCAGATCGCCGTTGTCCTTGATGCCGCCCAGTTCGGTGATGTAGGTGATTTTTCGGGAACCGTCGGCCAGTTGTTCGTGTTGGAGGATAAGATTCAGTCCGGAGGCAATCTGCCGCCGGATTTCCGAGGAGGGCAGTTCCAACCCGGCATACATGGACATGGTTTCCAGCCGGCCAACGACGTCCGCCGGGGTCGAGGCGTGCAGCACGGCCAGCGTGCCGTCGTGGCCGCTGTTGATGGCCTGCAAATAATCCAGCGCTTCTTCGCCGCGGATTTCGCCCAGGATGATGCGCGTGGGACGCATCCGCAGCGTGTTGCTGAACAACTGGCGCACGCTGACCGCGCCTTTGCCCTCGATGTTGTTGGCGCGGGTCAGCAGGCGGACGACGTGTTTCTGGTTCAGTTTTAATTCCAGCGCGTCCTCGATGGTGATGATCCGTTCATCCGTGGCGATTTCGTGGGAGAGCACGTTCAGCGTCGCGGTTTTGCCGGCGCCGGTTGCGCCGGAAAACATGATGTTCAGCTTTGCCTTGATGGCCGCCCGCAGGAATCGGCTCATCGGCTCGTTAATTGTTTTCAGCCGCACCAGCTCTTCCAGCGAGTTTAGGGTGTCGAGAAATTTTCGGATGGTGACGGTGGAGCCGTCCACGGCCAGCGGCGAAATGATGGCGTTGATGCGCGAGCCGTCCTTGAGTGAAAAATCAACGTAGGGCGAGCTTTCATCGAGCCGACGTCCGGCCATCACCAGCATTTTTTCCATGATGGTGCGGAGATGGCTTTCGTCGTCGAACTGGATTTCAGAAAGAGTTTTCCGTCCGCTGCGTTCAATGAAAATCCGGTCGGGACCGTTGACCATGATTTCAGTGATGGTGTTGTCGTCCAGGAGCGGTTCCAGCGGGCCAAAACCCAGAAGATCGTCGCAGATGGCTGCGACGAGCGATTCCCTGGCTCCGGCATCCAGTTGCAGACGTTTCTGTTTCAGCTTGGAATCAATGACGAACCGGGCGGCTTCCTTTGCTTCCAGCGGCGAGGGGAAGCCTTTGACGAAACGCATCCCGGTTTCTACACGGATGTCGCGCTTCAATTCTTTGTCAATGCCCATGGCGTGTTGGTCGTTTCAAGGCCGGGCCTGAATTATTTCGGAAACAGGCCGCCGATGTCGAAACCATGTTGCTGGGCGGTTTGGAGAAAGGTGGGTTTGTATCCGGTGAAGACATGGTGTCCATTGATTTTTCCGTCGGCGGCCAATCCTTCGTTTTTGAAAATGTAAATATCCTGCAACTGGTATTCCCGTTCTTTCAAGCCCAGCACTTCGGTGATGGCGGTGATTTTGCGCGTGCCATCATGCAGCCGCGCGGTTTGGATGACAATATGAATGGCGGAGGCAACCTGTTCGCGGAGGGCGGAAAGCGGAATTTCAACGCCGCTAAACAGCGCGCAGGTTTCCAGGCGCAAAAGGCTGTCGCGGGCGCTGTTGGCATGGATGGTGGACATGCTGCCTTCGTGGCCGGTGTTCATCGCCTGCAGCAGGTCAAGCGCTTCACCGCTGCGGATTTCGCCGACGACGATGCGGTCGGGCCGCAGACGCAGGGCGGAATGCAGCAGGTCGCGGATGGTCACTTCGCCCTTGCCGTATTCATCGGCCTTGCGGGTTTCAAAACAAACCTTGTGCGGCTGCTGCAATTGCAGTTCGCTGGCGTCCTCCAAAACCAGAATGCGGTCGTTTTCCGGAATCAAGGAACTCAACACATTCAGGACGGAAGTTTTGCCGGAAGAAGTGGCGCCGGAAACCATGAGGTTCCGGCCAACTTTGACGATGACATTCAGCAGTTCCGCGCCTTCTTTTGAAATGCTGCCGAAGTTGACGAGCTGCTCGATGGTCAGTTTTTCCCGGCGGAATTTGCGGATGGCCACGATGGTGCCAGCCCGCGCGAGCGGCGGCATCACGGCATGCACGCGGGAGCCGTCAGGCAACCGCGCGTCCAGCCGCGGATTATCCTTGTCAAAAAAACGCCCGACGCTGCGCGCCACGTTCATCACGGCGGCTTGCAACGACTGCTCGTTGGCAAATTTCGCGGGGACGGAAGTCAGTTTGCCCTTGCGTTCAATGAAAATCTGGCCGGGGCCGTTGATCATGACTTCTGAAACGTCGTCGTCCTGCAAATATTCCTGCACCGGGGCAAAGAACAAATAAATATAGGAAAGCCCTGACTTTTTCGGCGGCTCATTTTTCGGCGGCTCAGGAACTTTAGGTGGTTCGACGGCGACCTTGGGCGGTTCTGCGGCGATCTTTTCCGATTTGATGGCAGCCGGATCCGCCGCGCGAGTGAGCGCATCCTCATCAAGATCTGTTTTCTTGGAATCTTTTGCCTCGCCATTTTCAGAAGGTGCGACCGGCTCGGCTTTTGGTTCGGCTGCAGCCGGTTGAATTGGAGTTAAGTCCACCGGCAGATTGCGGACATTGATGCGATAAGAATCAGCCGTGATGACATCACCTGGTTTGACGGGCATATCAGCCACGCAAGGCGTGCCATTTAATTGAAAAGTTCCCGGCTTGGATTTTGTCCGGAGAATGCACGGCGCTGCGTCGGTGCGGATGGCCAGTTCCGCGCCATTGTCGGCTTGCGGATCCAAAGCCAGGTTGCTGCGCGGGGTGAACCCGATGGTGATTTCGGCCTCGGTAAAACGGAACAATCTGGATTTTTGTCCTGCTTGTTGAACTTCGAAAGTGGCAATAATTGGTTTCATAATTCAATATAATGCAATCAGTGTTGCAAGCGGCTAATAATCAACCGGTTTTTTTACTTGCCATTTAGTGGCGCGGTGTGTAATGTTCTCCCGTTGAGAGTAATCTTATAGCAACCTTAACAAAAACAAAAAACAAATCAAGATAGGAGTTTAATTATGAAACTGTTTGGACTAAGAAAAACCCGCTGGGGCATTGCCATGACCGAGTATCTCATTATTCTGGGAATTGTGGCCATTGCAGCCATAGCCATCGTCGGCTTGTTTGGAAAACAAATCAAATCTGTTTTTACCAGAAGCAATGGTGCTTTGACTGGTCAGGCCATTGCTGCCGATTCGGCAACTGTTACGGCTTCGTCTGCTGCCACCAAGACGGACGACATGGGCACTTTTGACTCGCCGGCGAAAAGTGCTGGTAATTAACTTCGGTCTAGTGGTCTAATTATCAATGTTGGTTCAGGCATAGAAGGGACATTTCTTGTTTCCTTCTATGTCAGGTTTATTGACTATGAAGAACAAGTTTCCGCTAATCATTGCCGTTGTCATAGGTGTGGCAGCACTTTTTGCCATTCGGCAATATGTGAACAAGAAGCAGGCTGAAGCAGATGCCCAACTGAAGGGACAGATGGTTGTTGCTGCGACTGTAGATATACCGGCTGGAACTGTGTTGACAGTGCGAATGCTCGGGCCCAAAGAGGTTCCCCAACAATTCATTCCTGCGCAGGCCATTCAAGGCAGTGATTCGGTGAAGCAAATTTTGGGAACCAAAACTAGCTTCGCCATCCACGCAGGCCAGTTGGTGCTATGGTCGGATTTGGTCAATGAAACGCACGGTGGGTTGGCGTCCATCATACCTGACGGCGAAGGTGCTTTTACCGTTTCAATTGACAAAGGAGTCAAGCCGGGCTTGATCCAGCCCAGCGACCACATTGACATCATTGGTTCATTTGTCGTGCCCAAGCCGGCCCAGCCTCTGCCAACCACGGCGGCGACGGCGGCGACTTGGCGGCAGGGATCGGATGTGGTCAATGTGTGCATACTTCAGAACGTGACCGTCTTGGCCGTTGGCGAGACCTTCGCCGGCGGGATCAGGTCGCAGTCTGAAGCGGGCGGCGGCCTGACGCTGGCCTTGACCCTGGCAGAGGCGCAAACATTGATGTTTGCCGAGCAAAATGGCACGCTGGGGGCGGTGTTGCGCCGCGAAGGCGCCACCAGTGTCGTGGCGCGCGCCGATTTACCGCGTGTGACGTTTGATGCCATTGATAAAATTATCGGAGACTTGGACGGCAAACGGAATTTTCGCACGGTGGAAGTGCAGAAAGGTTCTTCAAGCGAATCCGTTCCGGTATCCAACCAATCACCATAAGGACCTGAATGAAAATTATAAAAACCCACAAGTTGACAAGCCTAAAACAGATATTTGCTTTGTCCGTATGCGTCTTGGGCGCAGCCATTATTGTGCGAGCGGATGACCTGATTGTTTTCAAGGGGTCGAGCGTGCGAGTGGCTGTGGACGGGATACAAAAAATAACGATTGCCAATCCTGCCATTATTGATGCGAAGCCGGCCATGGATGGGCAGTCGGTTTTGGTCAGCGGCCTGGCCGAAGGCAACAGCGAACTGCGCATTGAAAGACTACAAGGTGCGGAACTGGTGACCAATGTGGTGGTTCGCTCCGATGTGGCCCAAATGCTGGATCAAATCAAGCAATTGTTGTCTGACGTGGAGGGATTGAACATAACAGTTGTCGGCAACAAGATTGTGTTGCAAGGCAATATTATTACCAAATCAGATTACGACAAAGTCACCAAGGTGGTGGGGGCCTATAGCAGCATTATTTTGAACATGTCCACGTTTGATGTCTCTGGAATGAATAAATATGTGGAGCAGGCGATTTTGCAGGACATCGGCATAAGCACGGTCACCGCCCATGTGGTGGCAGACACGGTTATTTTGGAGGGTGTGGTTTATAGCCAGGCGGATATGAAGCGCGCGGAAGAAATGGCCAGCTTGAGAATACCAAAGGTGCAAAACCTGATAACGCTTCAAGACGTGATGATTGAAACCGATGTGCAGTTTATTAACCTTGACCTGACCAAAGGCAAAAATATGGGCATGAATGTTTTGGACACTTTGTCACTCGGTGCCAGTGCCGGTGGTGGAACCGGCTCTGGGGGTAGATTGCCGGTTTCATTTGGCATTAGCGGCAGCGCGAAATTCGTGGCTGACCTGCTTAATAGCAGTGGAAAAACCGTGGCGTCACCACATTTGAGCACCAAGAACGGTGAAACCGGCAGCTTCCAATCTGGTGGAACGGCATATCTCAATGCTCCAGGCGCGCAAGGCGTTGGTAATTTGATAGCGGTGGATTACGGCGTCATACTCAAGGTAAAACCAACACTGCAAGGTCATGATCGAGTTCAGAATGAAGTTACTATCGAAGTCAGCATGCCGGTAGCGACTGCCGGAACCCAATTTACACTTCAAAAGTATAACACGACTTGCACGGCTGTGTGCAAGGTTGGTGAAAGCATGGTGATATCGGGGATGACTCAAACGATCTCTACAGGCAACAGCAGCAAGACTCCATTACTGGGGGATGTGCCTATTTTGGAACTCTTCTTCAGCAACAAGACAAGCGACAAGGAGCGGCATGAATTTGTCATCGTGGTGACACCCCAGCCGGTCTTCCCGACGGAGGCAACCGGCGCGCCCTTGGGTGAGCAGCACAAACAGTTGTTGCAGGATTCAGGCAAAGACAGCAAGGAGTGAAATGGCTGACTCCCCTCAGCGAGTGTCGGCTGTGTTGGCGATATATGGTGGTGAATACCAAGGGGAGCATATTGATTTGGCGAGCAGCCGCCTGACGCTTGGCCGTTCCACCGAGTGTGACGTGATTCTTCGGAGCAAAGACGTTTCCTCGCGTCATGCCCAGCTTGTTTTCCGCGACAAGGTTTGCTGGCTTCAGGATTTGGGCAGCAGCAACGGCACGGTCGTCAAGAAGAAAAAAATCGTCCAGCAACCCCTCGTATCCGGCGATGAATTCTTCATCGGCAACTACCGTTTTGTGTTTGCCGAAAATGCCGAGGCCTTTGCCGAGAAGTCGGAAGCGACCATGGAGGAAATCCGGCAGACGCTTCACTCAAAATTAATCGGCGAACTGAATTTGAAGCGCCTGACTTTGGCGCAAATGGCGGATCAGTCATTGCGGCGGCGGGCGGGCGACGTTTTGGACAAGCTGATTGAGACGCGGGAGAAGGACATTCCGGCCCACTATGACCGCGGAGAATTAAAAAAAGCGGTGCTGGATGCCGCCTTGGGGCTGGGGCCACTCGAAGATTTGCTGGCGGACGATGAGGTGACGGAAATCATGGTGAACGGCCCGGCAAAAATCTACGTCGAGCGCAAGGGCAAGCTCAAAAAATCAGGCAAGTCGTTTCTGGGCAAAAATGAAATCCTAACGTCCATCGAGCGCATCGTCGGGCCGATTGGCCGTCGCATTGACGAGTCCAGTCCGACGGTGGATGCGCGATTGCAGGACGGTTCCCGCGTTCATGCCATCATTCCGCCTTTGGCGCTGGACAGTCCCACGATTACCATCCGCAAATTTCCAAAAAAAAGGACCTTGGTGGAAGACTTGGTTGGATACGGCAGCCTGTCGCAGCCGATGGCCAGTTTCTTGCGGGTGTGTGTTCTGGCGGTAAAAAACATGGTTATTTCCGGCGGCACCGGTTCCGGCAAAACGACGCTGTTGAATGTGCTGGGCTCCTTTATTCCCGATGGTGAACGCATCATCACCATTGAAGATTCCGCAGAATTGCGGCTTCCCCAGGAGCATGTCGTCCGGTTGGAAACCCGGCCGTCCAACATCGAAGGCAAGGGCGAAGTGAGCATCCGTGATCTGGTGCGAAACGCGCTGCGCATGAGGCCAAACCGGGTGGTCGTTGGCGAGTGCCGCGGCGGCGAGGCGCTGGATATGTTGCAGGCGATGAACACCGGCCATGACGGGTCTTTGACGACCGTTCACGCCAACTCGCCGCCGGACGCCGTCCGTCGTCTGGAAAATCTCGTTCTTTATGCGGGAACGGATCTTCCGCTGAAGGCCATTCGTGAATTGATTTATTCTGCGGTTCACCTCATCGTCCAAATTTCACGCTTTTCTGACGGCTCGCGCAAATTGATTTCCATCGCCGAAATCGCCTCGATGCATGATGGTGAAATCCGGCTTCAGGAAATTTTTGTTTTCCGGCGCACCGGGATTGGCGATGATGGCCGGATTAAAGGGCAGTATTCGGCGACCGGTGTCATTCCTACTTTTGTTGAAGAATTGCGGCAGGCGGGAATCGAAGTGGATATGTCCATGTTCGTGCCCACTGCGGAAACAACTGAATAACTTATGTTATATCTTATTCTACTTTTTGTCTTCGCGGCGGCCGGGATATCTTTTTATTTATTGTATCAACCGGTGCAGGCGGCCTTGCAGCGGAATGTTTTCCGCCAGAAGGCGCACGTTGCCCGCGAACTGGAGGACATGTTCATCTTTCTTTCCGTGGAAGGGCTGCAAAAAATCAAATGGAGCCTGGCCATGGTTGTGGCCGGCATCACGTTCGTGCTTACATGGGAAGCCACTCCGCCCGCACCGCTCATTGCGGCGGCGGTGATGGGGGCGGCAGCCTATTGGGGACCGGAAATTTTCATCATTTTTTTGCGCAAGCGGCGGCGGGCGGATTTTGGAGAACAACTGGTGGACGGTCTGGTTTTGATGGCCAACGGCCTGCGTTCCGGGTTCACTTTGCAGCAGGCGATTGATATGCTGATCGAGGAAATGCCGGCGCCCATTTCGCAGGAATTTGAACTGGTGCGCCGCGAATACCGCGTGGGCGTGGACCTGGATGTCGCGCTGAAAAACTGCGTGGCGCGGACGAAAGACGAGGATTTGGAACTCGTGGTCACGGCCATCCAGATCACCCGGCAGTTGGGCGGCAATCTGGCGGAAGTTTTTTCGCGGATCGTGGCGATGGTGCGCGAGCGAAAAATTCTCAAAGGCAAGGCCGACGCGCTGACTTCCGAAGGGAAGATGCAGGCGGTGGTCGTGGGGTTGCTGCCTTACGGCTTTATGTTTGCCATGATCAAGGTGAACCCGGATTTGATGCGGCTCATGTGGTCGACCTTTCCGGGAATTCTCTGCCTGGTCGCGGTCATTTTGCTGGACGTGCTGGGCTACCTGTGGGTGCGTAAAATTGCGAACGTGGAGTATTGACCATGAATGCTGGAATGAAGAATTTTTTTACTGCGATCGGCGAGTTTGGCCGCCAAAAGTTTGGCACTCTCGCCGAGAGGCACGTTGACAAACTGACCATGCAGCTCATCAAGGCCGGCGAGCCGGGCGACATGAAGGGCATTGAGCTGTTCGGCATCCAGATTTTCTGCGCGGTCATATTTCCGATTTTCTGGGGAGTGATTTTTAATGAAATCGGATTTTTGAATTTTTTTGTGGAAGGCCCGAAACAGGTGCTGACTTATCTGGCGCTGATCGGTCTGGGCTTCAGTTTCCCGGCCATGAACCTGAACGAGCGTGCCAGAAAACGCCAGAAATCAATTTCAATACAACTGCCGGGCACGCTGGATTTGCTGACCATTTCCGTCGAGGCGGGGCTGGATTTCATGTCGGCCATGCGGCGGGTCGTGGAAAAGCATCCGCCGGGGGCGTTGAAGGAAGAACTGGAACGATTTTTCAAACAGACAGAACTGGGACGTCCGCGCCGCGAAGCGTTGCGCGAAATGGCCAACCGGGTGCAGTTGCCGGACATGAACGGCGTGGTTTCGTCGTTGATTCAGGCCGACCGTCTGGGCGTGAGCATCGGGCCGATTTTGAGCACGCAGTCGGATATGTTGCGGATCCGCCGCGCGCAGCGGTGCGAGAAGGCCGCGCAGGAGGCGCCGGTGAAAATGCTCGCGCCGCTGATGATGTGCATTTTGCCGTCCGTGTTCATAATGATCCTGGCGCCGGTGATACTCCAGATGGTCATTAATTATACTCACTGAAAAACATGACAGGACTTCTTACAATTTTGGAAGGCGCGGGCAAGGGAACGAGCAAGTCCCTGACTTCCGCCCTGATGATTGTCGGGCGGTCCAAAAACGCGGACTTGCAGGTTGAAGACCCGCTGGTTTCGCGCCGGCATCTGGAAATCCGGGTTGAGGCGGACGGCGTGTTTGTCGAAAACAAAAGCACGCAGGGTTCCAGCCTGAACGGGAAACCGCTGGTTGGAGTGGTGTCATTGAATCCGGGTGACGTGATTGAAATCGGCACCACGAAGATGCGTTTTGAAGAAGCGGCGGCGGCACCGCCGCCATCGGCAATGGGTTCCGCCAGCTTCGAGTCGGAAATTGACGGCACGCGGATTGCCGACCCCGGCGTGGAAGTGCAGCGCCAGAAAAAAGAAGCGGCAGCCGATGAGACGCGGGCCGTAGTGGAAGACGGCACCCGGATGTTGAATGCGGCGGAGCTGCCCAACTGGGTGGCGCAGGAAAAAAAGGAAAAAAAGGATTCGTCCAAAGGAATGTTGGCGGGAGTTTTCCTAATCGTTCTGCTGGCGCTCGCCGGCGGCGGCTATTGGTATATGTTCATGCGCGGCACCAACAGCCACACTGCGGCGGACGGCTTGATGAACCACAAGGATGCGTTGTATTCGTTCAGCATGCAATATCCTTTGGACTGGTCAAAAATAACCGATGATACGGGAGTGATTGTATTTGGGTTTGGCGGGAAAGGCGACCCGGAGCAGGGACGGCTGAAGATTTTTACTGACAAGGGCGCGGGATATGATGTGACCGGGCTGACTGATGGTTTTCTTCAATACGAGGACACCTTGAGAAAACGGTATCAAAATTTTGAGTTAAGCTCCAAGAAAGAGATGAAGGTTCACAATGTAATGGTGGTGGCGTATTGGTTCAGCACGCCGACGCTGGAGGGCAAGGGGCTTTATGCCCTCAATGGCGATTCCCGGATTGTGGCGGAATGTATCAGTCCGCAGGCCTGTTACGAGAAGTATAATTCAACTTACAGTTCAATCCTCCAAAGTTTTCAATTGGGTGAATTCATGGTGCAGCAGTATATTGATTATCCGATGCCGGACGAAAGCATGCAGCAACTGGCGCTGTCGAATCCTTCCGAACTGTCCCGTCAGGTTGACCAATACACCAAACAGGGCGAGATGCTCCTGACCAGCAAGGATGTCAATCCCGGCAACTTGTTTAATTCGATGAAGGCGTTTCAAAAGGCGATACAACTGTCCATCGCAGGTCCGCAGCGGTTGCCAGTTGGCCGGAACATCGCCGGTGAACTTGCGCAGGCGACCACCCTGCTAAACCAGGCTTTGGAGCGGCAGCGGTTTGAAATAAACCAGGCTTTGAAAGTGGGAGACCTGACGCGGGCCTACTGGGGCGCAAATAAAATGATGCAGATGGTGTCGGACAAGACGGACCCCGCTTATCAGGAGGCTTACCGGATCATCCAGACGTTGCCGACTCCCAAGGAGTTTTAAACCCCGATGTCAAACCCCAACTAATTATGAGCGCCGTTTTACTGGTAACTAAAGACAAGAAACAAGTGGTCAAGGTTGCGGTCACGGGCAACCTCTTTGTGATCGGACGCGCACCGGATTGCGGCCTGCCACTGGACGAGTCGCTGGCCTCGCGACAGCACGCCGAGATAGTCTTTGAGCGGGGCACATATTCAATTCGCGATCGCGGCAGCCGGAACGGGACGCTGGTTAATGGCGAAAAAATTGCCGGCAACCGGGAACTCAAGGACGGGGATGAAATCGAAATCGGCGGAACCAAGCTGAAATTCATTTGGGACAAGAGCCGTGAAGATGACGAGGATGACGAGGACAAGACCCGCGTGGCATCCATCGCCGACCTGGCAAAAAAAGCACCGGGACAGCAGGTCGTGGTAAAAAAAGAAAAGGGAAATTTTCAGGTGAAGTTGCGGGTGATTGACGGGCCTTTGCAGGGCGGTGTTTTCCGTGACTGGGAAAGTCCGCTGACGATTGGCCGCGGGCTGGAGAACAATGTGGTGTTGCTGGATGACGCCGTTTCCACGTCCCAGGCGCAGATTGTCCAGGAGGGCGATGCGTATTACATCGTGGACTTGAAAAGCAGCAATGGAACATTTCTTGACGGGATCAAAGTTCAGAAAACCCAGTTGTCCAACGGCCAAAAAATCAGGATCGGCGTGTCCACGCTGGTCTTTGATTTGGTGGACTTGCGGAAAAAACGGCGGAACACGAAGATCACCCTGATCAGCCTGGTTGCGATCATTCTCATTGCGGCCCTCGTCAAGCTGTTTCAGCCGAAGGATGTCGCCGGGCAGCACATAACTATTGCCCGGGGCTATGAGCAACAGGGCGATTATACAAATGCCTTGGAAGAATTTGAAATGGCCTTGAAAGTGGATCCGGACCGCGCGGAAGCCAAGCGCGGGCTGGTGGAAACCAAGGAGGCGATTGAAGCTAGGGATGTGCTGACCATGGCCGAGAGCGAGGCGGCGGCGGAGAATTACGACAAGGCCAAGGATTTGGTCTACCGGGTGCTCCGCGATTTTCCCAACAACAGCCGTGCCTTGGAATTGCAGGAGGTCATCAAGTCCATCGAAAATGCGAAAATCGCCTTTGCCTCGCAAAACTGGACGGATGCCAAGCGGCTGCTGCAAACGGCGCAGGACAAATATCCCCATTCCAAGCTGATTCAAATGCGGCTGGATCAGGCGCAGAACGAATTGCTCGCGCAGCAAAATCTGGCCCAGGCCAAAAATGACCTGGCGCATCAGCAACTGGACATGGCCCAGCCCTTGTTGCAGTCCATTCCGGCCTCCAGCGTTTATTTCACCGAGGCCAAGCAGGCATTGGATCAAATCGCCCAGAATCGTCAGGTTGCGGATTTCTTGGCCAAGGCCCAGAATTTTTATCGTGACGGGCAAATTTCGGACGCGTTGAAGGAGATAAACGCGGGATTGCAGCAGTCACCCGCCAACACGACCCTGCTGGGATTGCAGAACCATGCCCGCCAGATGGAGGCGCTGGCCAAACCGCTGGCGGCGGCCGAAGCGATGAAGCAGCCGGACGATGTGGATGCCTTGCTGCAAAATGAAAAAGCCTGCGTGGATGTCATCAACTTTGAACCCGATCCCTTGAACGCCTTGCGCAAACGCGCGCAGACGGCGCAAGCCCAGGTTCTGGCAAAACTGGCTCAAGCCGCGCAGGCATCCGCCGCCAAGGCGGCAGACACGTTGCAGGCTGGCGACCGGAAAGGCGCCTTGCAACTGTATGACCTCGCGGTGAAAGCCGATCCTGCCAACCAGGATTATGCCGGGGCGCGTGACGCATTGCGCAAGAAAATCGTGGCCGACTGCCATGACTTATATGACAAGGGAATCGTGCATCAGGACCTGGGTCAAACCGACCTGGCGCGGCAGGCATTCCAGCAAATCTTGCAAATCGGGATTCCCGGCGAAGATTACTACGAGCGGGCCACCCGCAAATTGAAAGATTTGTCGCCCTAGTTTCGAGTGACGCGAACATCGTAACCTGCGTCATGGCGACAGAATTTATGCGCGACCTTCGGCTGCGAGCCTGTCTGGCCATCGCGTTCTTTTTCCTCTGTCTGGTTGCCGTTGGAAAAATCCAGGCGGCGCCCCGCATGGAAATTGACCAGCCGCTCTGGAATTTTGGCATCGTGACCAATCTGGCGGTGCTGACCCACGACTTTGTCATTCGCAATGCGGGCGACGTCCCGCTGGAAATCAGCAGCGTGGTTTCCAGTTGCAACGCCTGCCTGCGCGCGGGCGTTGAACAAACCAAAATTCCTCCCGGCGGCACAACGGTTCTGCACAGCCAGCTTGATTTGCGTCTCTTGAGCGGCGACATAACCCGCGCCATCATGATTGATTGTAATGACCCGCAAAGTCCGTCCAGCGTCCTCGAACTGGCGGGCGTGGCGGTGCCGGCCTATCAGGTTGTTCCGGCGGAAATTGATCTTGATCTGTCACAGGGACAGCAAACTGCGATGGTGGAAATCCGGCCGCTGTTCAAGCTGCACGCGGATTTGTCCCAGGTGGTTTGCGACGATACCAACCTGGTCGTCACCGTTTCTCCGGAGTCGTCCGCCGGATTTGTCTTGACTGTGCAGGCCAAAAAAATGCTCCCACGCGGAGAGACGTTCGCCAATGTGACCGCCCGCAGTGCCGATTCCAATGACCTGCCCTGTCATCTGATCGCCTGGATTCACAATCCGCCGGACTTGGAGTTGATTCCGTTGCAGTTGACATTTCTGCCGCAGGCCGAACCGCAGATGCGCATTCTTTGGCTGAAACAGCATGGCGCGGCCCGCATGACCTTGCTGGATGCCATTCCCTCAACCGACAAATATCATTGCGAGATTGATCCCGACGCGAACGGTTTTGATTACCGCATTTATGTGACCGTCTGGGAGCAGCAGCCGTTCGCCGGCAAAACCAATGCGCTCACATTGAAGATGGTGGATTCGCTCAATCATGAACAATCCGTGACCATGCCGATCATCGTGGAGGCGCAATGAACAAAAATCACAAACAACCAAAATGCAGTGTGTATCTGCGCCTGTGCGCACCTGCCACAGGTCACAAAAAAACTTGCAAAAGCCTATTCTGGATGTAGAATCTCAAACGGAGATTATAAAGATATATGATTAACCGGCCGGCCATTTTTCGTAAAATTCAGGTTAAATTTGTGGAATGTTTGCGCGATGAACGCGGCATTGCCATGACCGAGTATCTGATAATTGTCGGAATTCTTTTGCCGCTCATTTTTTATTTGTTCAATCCAGACAACGGTTTCTACAAAGGGGCGCGCGATCAGTATGACCTGACAAGCATGCTCCTCGTTTTTCCCGGCCCGTGAAAAGAAGCCAGAAGCTATGCTACCTCTGACCCAAACTGGTCCGGTTACCTATTCGGAAAACACGGGTTCAATTTCTGGGCTGCTCATATTGGCAGCGATGCTGGGCTTTGCCGTTTATGTGGAATTGAAGGAGCGGCGGATTCCAAACTGGCTGACACTTTCCGGCATGGCCTTGGGACTGCTTATCGGTTACTTGCACGGCACGGCGGCTTTCTGGATGAGTTTGGGCGGGCTGGCCATTGGTTTTGGTTTTCTGTTTATCTTTTATGTCTTCGGCGGACTTGGCGGCGGTGACGTGAAATTGATGGGCGCGGCGGGCGCATTGATGGGTGCTGATTTGATCAAGCCGGCGCTGTTCTACACTGCGTTTATTGGCGCTTTTCTTGCCGTCATGATGGTCGTTTGGCGCAAAGATTTTTGGGCGCGCATCGGCTGGGGAGCGCGGCGTCTTGCATTCTGGCGGAAAGTGAATGGGGAGCAGCCGGCACCTAGTTCTCCCATCGCCGTGCCTTACGGTGTGGCCATTGCCGTCGGCTGTCTGCTGGCGTTGTTTGTCAAAGGTGTGGTGTGAGCTTGAGCCTTGCATGAAACATCGAACTATACATTGGAATGTCGTGAGGGATGACGGCGGCCAGGCGATGACGGAGTTCGTCATCGTCATTCCCATCGTTCTTTTATTTTTCTTTGCGATGCTCCAATACTTCGAAGATGTTCAGGCGGCGCAATTGGGAAATTACGCCGCGTTTTGCGCCGCCCGCGTTTATGCCGTGCAAGAGTCGGTGGATCCCAATGATGCCCAGGCGAAGGCGCAAAAAGCCGCCGCCATGGCGATGGCTCCCATCGCACGGCCTGTCCCTGGTGAAATTGGCGGCAACACCGGCGTGAGTTCCGTTGTCGGCAGTGGCTTGAACTCATTGCAGTCAATCTTGGGAAATAATTTTGCCAATTTCATCTCCGGTTACGCGATGGCCGAGTATGTCCGGTTCAATTCCTCACTGCTGGGAGGCAGCGTGACCGTCACCAATGAGGGCAGTCCGGCGCAGGTGGATGCGACCATCAATTATCCTCAACCCATATTCATGCCCGGTCTGGCGGGATTGTGGAATTTTGTGACGGGCGACAAGATTTATTACAGCATGAAACCCCTCCGGCAGGGGTTATCGGGCATTCCAAGCGATATCCTGCCGATTTATGAAGCCGCCGATCAGGCGCAACAACTGTCGCAACTTCTGGCACAGTTTGATCCAAGTGCCGCCAGTTCCATTTCTTCACTTGCCGCCAGCCTGCCGGTAGTGATGCTGCCTTACCTCAATATCCAGAGCAAGTGCTCGATGGGATACGAAAACTGGCAGTTTTACAATAATGGTCCGCGCCTGCACGCCACGGCCAGCGACACCGATGATACGGGGACGAGCACGGAAAACCAAGGTGCGGAACAGAACATTCAAAAATCTCAACAGGATCAGAAAAATTATACAAATGCGGTCAACGATGTCAAGTCGAAGTGCGAAAGTTTATGCACGGCTGACCAAAACTTGGCGTCGGCACACCAAAAAGACGATCCAATCATACAAAACCAGGGGAACCCTCCACCTTACACGGCAGATCAAGTGGCCGCAGCCAATCAGGACTTGCAGGGTTATGTTCAAGCCCAGAGCGATGCAGAAAAAGCCAACGGCACTGCACAGAGCAATTTGAGCAGCGCGCAGCAGTCGTTGCAAACCGACACCGGGCAGAGTGTGCCATCCCTGCCGTGCAATTGCAATTAGCGACCAGCAACAATCAAGACAACTATGGAACCATCCAAATTCAACTTATCCGACGGGTTCAAGCTGCTTGCGCGTGTTGAAGCCTTGCGTTCCGACCAACGCGGCTCGCTTACGTTGCTGGCCGGCATGATGGTTTTTTTGGTGACGATTTTCGGGGTTCTTGCCTTCGACACCAACATGGCGATTTACAACCGCATTGTCGCCCAGAACGCGGTGGATTCCGCCGCCGACTCGGCGGCGCTGTGGGAGGCGCGTGGTTGCAACATGCTGCAGAATTTGAACAATCTCCATTACACTATAGATTTGGGGCTTGGAATTGCCGAAGACGCGGCTGCGGCAGCTTGCATTGTTTCAGCGGCATTGCTGGCGGCGGAATTGGTGGCGGACGCATTTTTCGGTGCGGGTGAGGCAACCATACGGCCAGCACGCATGATTACATGCACCGTATGTGACACGATGCCATTTATTGACCTCGCCCAGCAACTGTTTTATGCCATGATCATGCCCGTGGAGCAGGCGATTGTGGATGCGACGCCTTATATCGCCTTTGCCAATGCGAACGCCTGTGCCAGAGGCAGCGGGGCTGATACCGTCGGAGATGCGATTGGTGGCGCATTGTCAACCGTGCTTTCAAGCATTGGAGTATCCATGCCCGGCGTGAGTGGCATCAGCAGTGCAATTTCCAGCGTTTTGGGTGCGATTCCAATCTATGCCGTGCCGCTCGATCCCAATGATTTTGGGTTGCTCGATCCGGAAGACAAGGGGCTTTATGTGAAGAAAAAAGACAACAATGGGTGGCCGTTGGATCAGCCGGAATGGGTCGGGATAGCCGGTGATGTGGGTGGATATATCGGGTGTGAGGATTTGGGAGCTCCTCCTCCTTTGGAGGAAGCAGAAGAGGACGCAAAAAGCCTTGACTGGGATGGCACCTATGGATGGGATGACCAATACTTTTTTGGGTGGCCCGGATTTAGCACCTGGATTGCCGGCAAGAAACAACAAGATGAATTGTTGGGACTTGGGAATCTGGTGTGGTTGAACGGCGGCATGAAAAATTCAGATTACTTGCAGAATGCGGATCAAGTGAGCAAGACTATGTGGACCGGCAGTGTTACTGGCAAAGGCAATCTGCAAATCCCCGGCTATGTCGCCATCGCCAGCAGTCAGATACAGGGCACACCGGTGATATGTCATGGCGCTGCTGATGCAAAGGGCACCTTGATCAAAGTCTATCTGCCCGGCAGTTCGCCGACTTCCGTGGAGGACTATTTTATTTATCATTGAAACCAGTAAGTTCATGAAAATTTCCCGCAACCCACGCCGCCGATGCGCCGGCCAGTTCATGGCCGAAGCCTGCATCGGGCTGGCGCTGATGTCGTTTGTCTGGATCATCCTCACTTACTCGCTGTTCATGGCAAACAATGACATCCGCACCGAGATGGCGGCGCGTTACGCCGCCTGGTATCAGGGAGCCAACGGAAATGGAACCATGGCCACCACCAATCAAATGGATCAATATTTCTTCTATCAAACTGGCTTAAGCACTGTCAAACCCGGCACGCCGGAACAGGTCAGCAGTTTCTTTCCGCCCGTCATCCCGTCCGGCTTGACAAAGCTGTTTGATCTTTCCGATGGAACAAAGGCCAACGGGCCGTTCAAAGTGAGCGTCAGTTTTGGCGTGTCGAGCGTAGATTCCAGCAGTCCTTTTCCCTTTGACTTGCTCAATACTCATGTTCCATTCATGCCCGATTCAAACATAACCAATGCCTTGTCGGTGCAGTCATCCTGCCAATGGGATGGAGTGGCGGACACGTGGACCGATTCGGACACGGTGTTAAAAGTCATCTGGAATATGCTTACGAGTCTCGCTACCCCTACTCCCAAGTGAAATGGTTTGTTCCCATTGTCGGCATGGGTTTTCTTCATTACGCTGGCCGGTTGCTGCTGACGGTTTTGACCCTGTTTGTCTTTCTCCGGGTTTTGATGCTTATAGTGAAAATCCACACGGCTTTCCTGGCCAGCCAGGCACAACTGCATAATCAATCCGTGTATGTTGGAAATAATAATCCGCCTGCTCCGTCAGATTCCGCCGTTCATCCCTTCTGGCCGGAATTTCCTCGGAGCGGGGCGGAAAACATCCAGAGTGCGGTCATCAACGGCGTTCAAATTATCACCGAAAGCTGGGAAGCCAGCGCTTCGGCTGCAGTTATCCTTTCCTATTATCGGGAACAAATGACTGCCCGCGGCTGGCGGGATGTGACCGAGGAGACTTACGGTCTCCGACCTGAATCGAGCGACGCTGCAAACAACTCGCAGGACGAGCGCTATGTCAGCACTTATCGCAAGGTCATGGATGCGAATCTGGTTGTTACCAGCGGGGAATGGAGCATGCACATATCCGCCGAACCCGACAAAAACAACACCCGGGAGATTGCGGTAAAAATTTTCGCCGCGGCAACCCCTTCAATGAAGGATTATGTGGATGGAATGGCTTCGGCTTTTGCCAACAATCCAGGGCAGCCAAATCAGCCGTTGGATGCGGTGCAACAAAGCGGCAAGGAACGTTATCACACAACCATCGCCGCCAAAAACGAACCGCCGATGCAGGCGTTCCAGGAAGCCCTCGCAAATCTTAACGCTCAAGGCTGGCAACCCGTCATGTATCTGCCGAAGCAGCAGACGCGATTGGGAATTTTTGCGTGGCTGTTAAGAGGCAGGCAGTATGCCGCCTTGTCGGTGAGCGCCCTACCGCGAGACGGAGGTTCTTCCGTCACCTTCACTGAAGTCACGCCTGAATAGGCACGAGTTGCATCCCCACAATCATCACCCCACACTTGTCCACCAATTCGAGGCAAGGCCAAGGCGTTTCCGTTCGTGCAAATTTGCAAATCCGGATTAAAATTCCCACCATGACGACGGCGAACAAAATCACCATCCTGCGGATTCTGCTCATCCCGTTTTTCGTCGTGGAAATCATCTACTACGTCCGCACCGGCAACGAGGCGTTCCGCCTGGCCGGGATGCTGTCGTTTGCCGTCGCGGCGATTTGCGACGGGGTGGATGGCTACATTGCGCGCCGTTACCACCAGATCAGCGAGTTGGGAAAAATCCTCGACCCGCTCGCGGACAAACTGCTGCTCGTCTCCGCCGTGGTGCTGTTGAGCTTCGACAACTCGCCGCATCTCCGCCAGATTCCGCTCTGGCTCACGGGCGTCATCATCGGACGCGATTTGCTGCTGGGCATCGGCGCGGTGGTCATCCGCCTGGTGGTCGGGGACGTCACGGTGCGGCCGCGCCTGACCGGCAAGCTGGCGACCGTTTTTCAAATGCTCGTCGTCGCCTGGATTTTATTGCAGTGGGATTTTAATTACGGCCTTTTGAAAATCTGGATGCTCGGCGCGGGCCTTTTCACCGCCGTCTCCGGCTTGTTTTATGTCTGGGACGGCATGAAACAACTGGGTTCGCATCCGGCCAGTTCGCCGGCGGCAAAACCGTCCGCCGCCCATGAACACAAATAAGCGCGGATTGTTTTTGAATTTGCGCCCGGCCGCGTTTATTCGTGGTTGAGAATTTTATGACCAAAGAAATTGAATTGAAACTGAAGGCCGGCGAGGTCGCGCCGGAATTTTCGGCGAACACCGGCGGTGGCGGAAAAATCTCGCTTGCTGGCCTCAAGGGCAAAAACGTCATCCTCTATTTTTATCCCAGGGACGACACGCCGGGCTGCACGAAGGAAGCCTGCGCGTTTCGTGACCATTTTGCGGAATTCAAAAAACGCGGCGCGGTGGTGCTGGGCGTCAGCCCCGATTCCGTGAAGTCGCACGACAAGTTCACGGAAAAATTCAAACTGCCGTTCACGTTGCTGGCCGACGAGGACAAGAAAATCGTCGGGGCTTACGGTGTTTGGGGCGAGAAAAGTTTCATGGGGCGAAAATACCTCGGCGTTTTTCGCGTGACGTTTCTCATCGGCCCGGACGGCCGGATCAAAAAAATCTGGCCGGCGGTCAAGCCGGAGGAGCACGCAGCGGAAGTGCTGGCGGCGCTGGCGTGACAATCTGGTATTAAAAAATGACAACCGGTGGTTGGTCGTTGGCGACGGGATGGTGAAGAATGGTTCCAGATACGGTTCGGGTGTGCAGCCGTTTCTTCAGTGGACATCTCCTGTCCCGCCTCCTTGGCGGCTGCAACCCGGACCGGTTTTTGTTTCACCGCCGCCCTTCGTTTGATTTGACACCTGCCGTGGGATGGACAAAATATGTCCAGTCGCAGTCGTTCATTAAACCAACAACCAAAATTATTATGCCAATTCCCGTCGGCTCCAAAGCCCCTGATTTCACGCTCAAATCCAAATCGCCCGCCGATGTGGAGGTCAAGTTGAGCAACAACTTCGGCAAGAAGAACACCGTGCTGCTGTTTTTCCCGCTCGCGTTCACCGGCGTCTGCACGAAGGAGATGTGCGACGTCACCGCCGGACTCTACGCGTATGCCGGACTCGGCGCGGACGTCATCGCCGTCAGCGTGGACAGCCCGTTCGCGCAGGCGGCGTGGGCGAAGCAGGAAAAGATCGGCATCACGCTCGCCAGCGACCTGAACAAGGTGGTCATCAAGCAATACGACGTGGTGTTTCCGATGCTCGCGGGCGTGGGCGACACGGCGGCGCGCGCGGCGTTCGTGATTGATAAAAGCGGCGTGGTGCAATACAGCGAACAGACTCCGACGCCGAAAGATTTGCCGAACTTCGAGGCGGTCAAGGCGGTGCTGGCGAAGTTCAAGTAAAAGATTGTGCGCCATTCCTGTTGGAAATGAAATCTGCCACAGTTGACACAAACATTGGAATTTCAGATGCTTAATTACAACTGATGATTACCTCGTTAAGCATTGAAAATTTTCGCTGTTTCAAAAAAGTTGAATTAAACGATTTTGGAAGATTCAACCTCATAGTTGGCGATAGCGGCTCTGGCAAAACTGCATTGCTTGAAGCGATTTTTTTGCCCGGAAACGGTGCTGGTGTGTCCATTAACTATCGCACCAATCGCGGCATGGTTGCACATTCTTTTTCTCCAGAAAAGGATGCGTATGAAGCGATGTTTAGTGATTTATTTTTTGGATTTTCGACAGATATTCCAATTGAGATAAAACTTATTGGCTCTTATCAAAATTTACGAAAGGCTAAAATCTCTTTTCAGCCGATAACTGAAAGGCCGCTACTTCCAGAAGGCGAATTAAAAGGCGATAAAATTGCTGACAAATTATTTACTGTTCGCACGACTGATGCTGATAACAAGGAAAGTGTCCAGCAGGTAAATCTCAAGGGCAATTTTAACATCGGCGGTGAACATAAAGCAGCAAGCATCGCCTTTTTTACATCATCTTCATCCGCTGACCCGCGTGTATTGGCGCAAATGCTTTCTGACATCCGAAAAAATACTGCGGATGAGCAAATTGAGAAAACTATGCACAGCCTGTTCCCTCAAATTTCAAATCTTTCGCCGGAACTAACTGGCGGATTGGGTGAAATATATTGCAAGGTTGCCGGTATAAGGAAAAAAGTTCCTGTCACTTTGGTATCGAACGGAATGAACAAAGTTTTGGCCATTCTTCTTTTTATTGCAACTCATCAAGACGGTGTTGTGATGGTTGATGAGATTGAAAATGGAATTTATTACAAATCACTTCCTAAAATGTGGGAGGCTATAATTCAATTTTGTAAGGATTTCAATGTGCAGCTTTTTGCCGCTACACATAGCAAAGAATGTTTGCAGGCATTAACGCCGTTTATTGAAAAAGCTGAAAAAGAGTTTCGGCTCGTCAAAATGGAAGAGAATGATGACGGAAGCCATGCGGCTAAAATTTTCAAAGGCGCGAATTTTTCCGCCGCATTAGAAACCGGCACAGAAATCAGATAGTTTTTCGTTATGCCCAACCTGCCGATAATTCTTTATGAGGGCGTGGAGGACAGAGCCTTTTTGGAAGAATTGCTTAAAGTTTTAGGATTGGAAAAGAAATTTGACTTTCACGAGCAGTGCGGAGGAAAAGATAGGTTTGAACAAATTCTTAAAGGTTTAGTAATTTCAAAGCACAAAACAATAATCATTGTTGCCGATAATGACGGCGATCCCGCAGAGGCATTCAAAAATGTTCAGAGACAAATAGCTGCGGCTGGATTTACAGTTCCTCAAAACCCACGCGAAACGGTAGCAACGGCGGAATTGCCTCCGTTATCCGTGTTGATGATTCCGTGGGATAACGATTCTGGCTGTTTAGAAACTCTTTGTTTAAGCGCTGTAAGCGCAGATTATAAAAAACAGTTGGAGTGCGCGGATGCGCTCATTAAATGTGCTGGCGCAGAAGAGTGGGATATTGCAAGAAAATCAAAATTGAGAATGAGAGGTTTCCTTTCCGCCGCTTGTAAATCTGATCCCAATACAGGGTTAAGATACGCTTGGAACAGAGCTGAAAAACCATTCCCGCTTAAAGACGTGGCTGTCTATACTCAAATCGCGAATTACTTAAAATCCTTTGCCGACGCAGAGTTGTAAAAAACTTTCGCCCACTTCGCGCGACAATTTTCCGTTCCCAATTTACCGCTTCGTTTCAACCGCATTTGCAGATTTATACTTTGATAATTTCCGGCGGAATGGTAATTGTTAAGCATGAGATTTCGAGTTCACATTGAGACGGATGAGGACGGAGTTTTCGTCGCCGAATGTCCGTCGTTGCCCGGCTGCATCTCGCAAGGCGCGACGCGCGAAGAGGCTTTGACGAACATCAAGGACGCGATGCACGGCTATCTGGTGAGTTTGAAAAAGCACGATGAAGCCGTGCCGCTGCCGATCAATGAAGAAGTCGTCGAGGTGACGGCATGAGCCGTTTGCTCGGGCAGCGATGCGGTCCGGGCGTTTCGCAAACTTGGCTACGAAGTGGATCATCAAACGGGAAGCCACATCATTCTCCGGCATCCCACTCAACGGCGGTTGACTGTTCCCAATCACCGCGAACTGGCGAAAGGAACTTTGCGCGCGTTGATCCGCGAGGCGGGCTTGAGCAAGGAACAATTCACAGAACTGCTTTGATTTTTCTAAAGCGAGTGGAGTGAAATGACCTTCAATTCTTTCACGCGGAACATCGGTTTGCCCGGTAGTTCGCTCGTGATGAATTCTTCCGCGCCTTGGCGGATGGCTGAAGCCAGATGCAAAGCATCCATCGCGGCGAGAGCGTATTTTTTTGCCAGTGTCAACGCCTCGCCTCCCAATTCCTCGCTCAATGGTTCGCTGGCGATGCCCTTAAAATGATCATTGTAATACTCCAACTCCGCCCGGCGTTTTTCAAAGGTCGGTTTGGGCAATAATTCCAGCTTCACCGCGTCCGAGGTTAAAAAATCGCGCGACTCATCCGCAACAATGCTCTTGGCCTCAATGCTCCTCGGCGAATTGCCAAGCCACGCGGACAACAAAACTCCCGAATCCAGAAAGGTTTTCAATGAAGGCCTCCGCGCCGCTCGCGCAGTTCGCGTGCGATGCCTTCGTCATCCAATGGTTCGCCCCGTTCCGCCGCGCCTTTATCAAGAATGGCTTTCAATCGGCGTCCGCGCTCGGTCGTCGGCTGCCACTCCGGCTCACGCTGCCGTGAAACTTTTTCCTCCAGCGCGGAGATGATGAACCGGCTGCGGCCTTTGTGCGCGCCGGGCATGGCGCGGAAAATTTTCAGCGGCACTTTCACGCTCACTAATTTTGTAGAAGTCATACCCAAAGTAATACCGCAACTTGGTTTTTTGTCAATCGCATTTTGGCCAAGATTCCCGACAGCGCGTTTGAAAGGCGTTGGTTTTCACCGTCGGTTGCCTGGCGCGTAATCTACATTTGTAAATTATCCGCTTGACATTATCTACATTTGTAGAGATTCTCGCCTCATGTCCAAGCCGACCGTTGAACTCACCGAGGCCGAATGGTCCGTCATCAAGGCCGTTTGGGAAACCGAGACCTGCACCGCGCCCGCCATCCGGGAAAAACTTTTCGAGCCGACGGGCTGGCATTATTCCACCGTCCGCACGCTGATGGACCGCATGGTCGTCAAGGGCGTGCTCAAGGCGAGGAAGGAAGGCAAGCTCACCATTTACCACTCCGCCGTCACCCGCGCGCAGGCGCAGAGCGGCGAACTGGTCTACGCGCTCAAGCACGCCTTCAACGGCGCGCTCACACCGATGGTGCAATGCCTGCTCGACACGAACGACGTTTCGCACGCGGAGCTGGGCGAGTTGAAAAAAATCATCGCCGCCTACGAGTCGGAAAACACGGCGAACCGCGCCGGAAAATCCCGGCGGAAGGGCCGCGCATGATTCTGCAATGGCTCACCTCGCCGGAATGGGCGAATGTCGTGAAGGCGCTGCTGCACACGCTTTGGCAGGGCGCGGTAATCGCCGTGCTGCTAGGCTTCGCGCTGCGACGGCTGGCCAATCCGGTCACGCGCTACCGCTGTTCGCTGGCGGCGCTGGGCGGCGTGATGTTGGCGGGACTGGTCACCTGGGCGGTGCTGAACCGTCCGTTGCCGCAATCCATTTCCCATGCTTCCGCGCTGGCAGTTCAACCTGTCAGTGTGCCAATGGCGAATAATAATCTGCCGCCGCTCGTCGTAAATTTTTCGCCGCACGAGTCCAGGCCGGCGGCGATGCCGTGGTCGGCGTGGCTGGCAATGTTCTGGCTGGCCGGAGCGACCGCGATGATTTTTCGCGCGGGATTTCAAGTGGCGGGCGCGGAACAACTGCGCCGTTCGTCGCGTCCGCTGGAAGATGCGCGCATCGCCGGGCTGCTCGACGACGCGCGGCGGGCCGTCGGACTGGCGCGTCGCGTCCGCATCGCGGTGACGGACAAACTAACTTCGCCAGCGGTTGTCGGCGTGCTGGTGCCGACACTCATCGTGCCTTTGTCGCTGACCACGATGCTGACGCCGGAGCAAATCCGTTTTGTGCTGCTGCACGAACTCGCGCACATCCGGCGCGGCGATTATTTCGCCGGGCTGTTTCAACTGTTCGCGGAGGCGCTGCTGTTTTTCAACCCGGCGGTCTGGTGGATCAGCCGGCAGATGCGGATCGAACGCGAAGCCTGTTGCGATGCGCTGGCCATTGAGTTGAGCGGCGCGCCGGCGGATTACGCGCGGACGCTGGTGCGCGTGGCGGAAAATGTTTTGAGCAACGCGCCGCTGGCGGCTCCGGCGTTTGGGGACAAGCGCGAACCGTCGTCGCTCGCCGACCGCGTGCAGCGGATGCTCGTGCCGGGCTATCGGCCCAAACTGCGGCTGACGTGGCGCGCGATGCTGCTGGCGCTGTTCGTGGGCGGCGGGCTGCTGTTTCTTTCCGCGCTCGGCACGCGCGTCACGGTCGCGGCGATTCTCTCGCCGCAGGAACGCATTGAGCGCATTGAAAAGAAAATGACCGAGTATGGCGCGGAGCCGCAGGTGTTGAACGGCAACGGCAATGACGGACAGGCTTCGACCGTAAAAATCTCCGGGCGCGTCCGCATGGCCGACGGATCGCAAGTGCCAAAATGGGTTTATCTCAATGTCAATTCCACCATTGCTCACTCATCTTACGGCACGGCGGTTATAGCCAAAAACGGGCTGTTCACGAATTCAGTCCGCGCCGGAACGATTTACCTTGGCGTGGAGGTGACCAATTGCGCGCCCGCGTTGATCGGTCCGCTCGACGGATTTGTCACCAATCGTTTTGAAAATCTCGAACTCGTCTGCGAACCCGGTTTTGATGTGTCGTTGCAACCGGTGGACGCGGAAACCGGCCAGCCGGTGACGAACGCGAAAGCTTCCACGATTTTTTGGATGAACAACAACGGTTTTCAATATCACTTCTGGAAGTCCGGTGCGGATGGTTCCATCACACTGACGCACTGCGCCGATTTGCCGATGGACGCCATAGTGAACGCGCCGGGCTACGAAATCGTCCAGCAACGATTTGATCACCCTCGTCCGGGAGAAGTGTTGCGGATGGAATTGCGGCGCGGCGGGATCACCACCGGCACCGTCGTGGACAAAATCACCGGCGAAGTTTTAGCGGGCGCGACGCTGCGGCTGATTTATGAAAAAGGCCGGACGGAGGCATATCATCAATGGACGGATGAAATGCGTTTGCTCGCGCAGACGGATGCGGACGGACGGTTCACTCTGAACCAGCTTGCCAGTGGCACGAAATACTGGATCGGCGTGAGCGCGCCCGGCCATGAATCGGTGGTCGTCAGCTCGCTGACGGCGGGCGCGAAGGACGCCAGCATCAAGCTCGGACCGGAACTCGTCGTGCGCGGCCGCGTCATCGGCAAACTGGATTCACTGCAAAAAAATGACAACGCTCCTACGATCTATTGGTCGTTCAACGAAGCGTATGGCAACAATTCCTGCGGCGACGGCGGCCGGGTGCCGTTGCGCGTGGATGATTCCGGCGTCGCCCGCTTTCAATTCACCAACCGTCTCGCCGCCAAAGTGACCCTCACCGCCGGCGAACGCACCTTCGAGCGCAACGTGGACGCGCCGGTGGACGACTGGGTGATTGACTTGAGCCAGCCCGCTCCCACCAACGCGCCGGTTCAGTCGCGCGAAGTGGTTTTGCGTTTCCAGTCTCCGTCCGGCGTCGCGCCGAAGGGAACGGTTTATGTCACCGTTCCTTATCGCATGGATGCCGCGCAGCCAAGCTATCAGCGCAAGGAAGTGGAAATTCAGAACGGCGAGGTTCATGTGCGCACGTTTCCCGGCGCATTTTTTGATTACGCGCCGGCGCACACCGTCGGGTTTTGGTTCAAGCAAAGTTTCAACCAGACGATTGACCGCAGCACCAATCCGCTGGTGATTGACATTCCGGTCGTTCCGGCCGGCGCAATTTTCGCGCACGCCAAAAACGCCGACGGCTCACCGGCGGGCGGTTTGCTTTTCACAGTGGAAGAATTGAAACGCTCGCCGCAGCGCGATGCCGGCAGCCCGCTTTCCGACGGTTCGGACGGCGTTTCGGACAACGCGCCGCGCAAATGGGCTTCGGGGCCGCTGCCGCTCGGCGGCACTTACGAAATCATCGCCTGGCGCGGCAATTCCTTTTGCGCCAGCCAGCCCGTCAAGCTCACCGACGCGCAGCCGGATGCGGAAGTGGAGCTGCAATTTCCGCCTGGGAAAAGTTTCACGGGCGAAGTGCGCGACGCCGGCGGACAGCCGGTTCGCAACGGCGAAGTGGAAGTTGAATTCATTGCGGGCGACAATCACAGCTTCGCGTTGAAATCCGTTTTCACCGATGAACAGGGCCGTTTCCGCGTGGACGACGCGACGCCGGGAATCGGCAAATACATCTTGGACGTTTCCTGTCCGGGCTGCCGCGCGGAAAGGTTCGACGTGGATTTTTCGCGGCTGCCGATGGTGTTGCGGCTTCAGCGCGGCCGCCCGCTGGCCGGACGCGTGGTCGAGGCCCGCACGGGTTATGTGATTCCCGACGCGGAAATCCGCGCCTGGACGGACGGCGTGAAATTGCAGCCGCAGACCATGCGGACGGATGCTGACGGACGCTTCGAGTTCACCACGCTGGGCGACGAGCCGTATCACCTCTATGTAAGCGGCGCGGAATTCGGGACGAGCGGCGATACCGAATACAAAACTGGCCAGACCAATCTGCTGCTCAAAGTGAAGCCGTATCCGGGCGGCCAGCTTGCGCCCAAGGCGCCGACTGCCAAAACAAGTTCCGAGAATGTCGGAACGACGGCCAATGTTTCCAGCCGCACTAATGCCTTTGAAAAGACAGTTGAACCCGGTCCGCTGGTTCAGGATGCGTTGCTGGAATACGAAGCGGGCAAGCTTGACGAGGCCGAAACGACGCTCAATTTTGCGCTGATGATGGATCCTGAAAACGCCACCGCCAAAAACTATTTGAAGTTGGTGCAAGCTACGCGTCAGTCTTCCAAGACCAACCAAATCCAGTTCCCGGCAAAAATTCCGGCGGCTTCAGAAATAACTGCGACCTTCAAATTAGATCCCAGAATCAACTTGAATGATTTAAAAAAATCCATACTCGATGCCAGCGTGGCAATTCCGCCGACGCTTTTCTTCGACAAGGATAACGGATTGTTGCTGGTGCGTGGCTCAAAAGAGCAACTGGCGTTGGTGAACCGGCTGGTGCTGAAGCTGAACGGGGTTTCGACAAATGAGATTGAAGCTGACAGTAAACGCTTCGTGTCATCTTTTCAGGCACCTTCAACGACTGATGAAACGGCGATAAATTTGTTCACGCGGATGTTCAAGGTGGACGCGAACATATTCCCTGCCATTTTGCGGAAACAAAACGGTTTGCAGACCAGCAGTGTCCCGGTCATGGCTAAAAGTTTTTTCAGCAAACTGGGCGTGGATTGGGAATCGCCTAATGGTAAGAGGATTTTCTTCAATGATGGGACAGGAATTTTACTGGTTCGGGCGACCGAGCAGGATTTGGACACGATTGACCGCGCCTTGCAAGTGATTAATACCACGCCGCCGCAGATTCACATCAAGGTGCGGTTTGTGGAGGTGACGCAGGACGACAGGCCGCTCGGCTTTGATTCGTATTTGGGGCAATTTAATACGAACAATAATGTGATTGGCAAACGCGGCAGTTCTCCGCCGCCTAACGTGCCGGTTTCGGCGGCCAATCCACTTGGTGTTTTTCCTGGCAACGCGGCTCCCACCATCGGCGGATTGTCAAATTCCGCCCCGGCGATTGCCACGGTCACGGGAATTTTGACAGATCCTAATTTCCGCGTCGTGCTTCACGCCTTGGAAAATCGTCCCGGCGTTGAACTACTCGGCGAACCGGAAGGGGTCACGACCAGTGGCAGACAAATGCAAATGCGAACAACCACAATCATTGACGTGGTGACGAATCTGGGCTTTGGAACCAATGGATCAGTTGTTCCGCAGACAAAGACAGTGGAGACTGGTCCAGTTTTAGATGTGGTGCCGTATGTCTTGTCAGATGGCTATACAATCAATCTCGCGCTGATCCCGTCGGACACGGAATTTCTTGGATACGACAAGCCGACAAAATCTCAAAAAGTTTTGCCGCGCTTCACCGTCAGGCAAGTTGTGACGACTTTGAATTTGTGGGACGGCCAGACTGCCATCATTGGCGCGTTGCCTGAAAAAGATTACGTCAATGGCAAAGAAGTTTCCGACAAATCAAAATCGAGTGATAAATTATTGCTGATTTTCGTCACCGCGACCATTGTTGACCCGGCGGGTAATCGCATCCATTCCAACGACGAGTTGCCGTTCACCAAAGACGGTGTTCCACCGCAACCACCACCACAACCACCGCAATAAAATTTGTTGAACGGTGGAACAGCGCTTTTGTTTCCCGTTCGTAACCTGGATTTAACTCGTCCGTCTTGGTGTTTGGCGCAAATGGAGCTATGTTGGCGGCATGGTGCCGCGCATTTTGATCGTGGATGATGAGGGCGATTTCATTGAGCTGGTGATGTTTCGTCTCGCGGCCCTGCACTGCGAATTTCTCATCGCCAACGACGGCATCCACGCCTTGAGCCAGGCGCGGCAAGGCAAGCCCGACCTGATCCTGCTGGACATTTTGCTGCCCGACCTCGACGGCCTGTCCATCTGCGAAATCCTGCGCCGCCAGCCGGCCACGAAAAAAATCCCCATCATCTTCATGAGCGCCTTGTCCAGCGAGGTGACCCGCCGCACCGCCTCCATGCAGGCGGACGACTTTTTCACCAAGCCGCTCGACCTGGGCCGGCTGGAAAAACGCATCGGTGAACTGCTGCACATCGTGCCGGCGACAAATTAAGTCTGGAGTTCAAACTTTGGCTGGTTGGTGCGGCGGGGGTGCCGCTTAAGCGTGAACGCCAGTCATCTTTGCTCTTGCACTTCGCTTGACACCGCCGCGCGCAAACTTCATTTTCATGACCGTTTAAGGAACGACATGAGTGCATCACATAATTTATTCAACACGCTGCAAACCTTTGAACTCGGCAATGGCCGCACGGGGAAATTTTACTCGCTGCCCGCGCTGGAAAAAGCCGGCGTCGGCCCGATCTCAAAACTGCCGGTGTCAATCCGCCTCGTGCTGGAATCGGTGCTGCGCAATTGTGACGGCAAAAAAGTTTCCGAGGCGAACATTAAGGAACTCGCGAACTGGAAACCGACCGAAACGCGCACGGCGGAAATTCCGTTCGTCGTCGCGCGGATTGTTTTGCAGGATTTTACCGGCGTGCCGTTGCTCGTGGATTTGGCGGCGATGCGCAGCGCGGTCGCGAAGCTCGGCAAAAATCCAAAAATCATCGAGCCGCTCGTGCCGGTGGATTTGGTCGTGGATCATTCCGTGCAGGTGGATTTCGCGGGCGCGGCGGATTCGATGCAGCGCAACCTGGATCTCGAATTCACGCGCAACCGCGAGCGTTATCAATTTTTGAAATGGGGAATGCAGGCGTTTGACACTTTCAAGGTCGTGCCGCCGGGAATTGGAATTGTTCACCAGGTGAATTTGGAATATCTCGCGAAGGGCGTTCTCTCTCAACCCTCAACTAACAACTCTCAACTATTTTATCCCGACACGCTGGTCGGCACGGACTCGCACACGACGATGATCAACGGCCTCGGCATTGTCGGCTGGGGCGTCGGCGGCATTGAAGCCGAGGCGGGCATGCTCGGCCAGCCGGTGTATTTCCTCACGCCCGACGTCGTTGGGGTGCATCTCACGGGTGTGCTGCGCGAAGGCGTGACCGCGACCGACCTCGCGCTCACGGTCACGCAAATGTTGCGCAAGGCGAAGGTCGTCGGAAAGTTCGTGGAATTTTTCGGCCCCGGCGCGACGGCGTTGCCGGTTGTGGATCGCGCGACGATCGCGAACATGGCACCCGAATACGGCGCGACGATGGGCTTTTTCCCGATTGACGCCGAGTGCGTGAATTATCTGCGCGCGACCGGCCGCAGTGACGAAGCGGTCACGACTTACGAAAATTATTACAAGGCGCAGGGACTTTGGGGCATCCCGAAAAAAGGCGACATCCAATATTCGCAGGAACTGGAACTGGATTTGAATTCCGTCGTGCCGAGCGTCGCCGGGCCGAAACGTCCGCAGGATAAAATCGAGTTGCCGAACATGAAACGTGATTTCATTTCCGCGTTTTCAAAACCCGTCACCGAAAGCGGCTTCGGCATGAAGGTCGAAGAATTGTCGCGCACGGTTCATGTTTCTGCGGGTGGCGAAATCCATCCCGGCGGCGGCAGCCAGCAAGCCGTTCCGCACAGTAAACTGCCGCCGAGCGAGCGCGAAATGGCCATCGAACATCCCACGCCGGATTCAATTCACGGAAACGCGCCGCAGCTTGACGGCGACGTTCGCAATGGTTCCGTTTTGATTGCGGCAATCACGAGCTGCACGAACACGAGCAACCCGAGCGTGATGCTCGCTGCCGGTTTGCTCGCGAAAAAAGCCGTCGAACGCGGCCTAACCGTCAACAGCACCGTGAAATCTTCGCTCGCGCCCGGCAGCCGCGTCGTCACGGATTATCTGAACAAGACCGGCCTCGCGCCGTATCTCGACAAGCTTGGTTTTCAAACCGTCGGCTACGGTTGCACGACGTGCATCGGCAATTCCGGCCCGTTGCATCCGGCGATTGAAGACGCGATTGTGAAAAATAATCTGGTTGCCGCGTCAGTTTTGTCCGGCAACCGGAATTTTGAAGCGCGCGTTCATCAAAATATAAAAGCAAATTTTCTCATGTCGCCGCCGCTCGTCGTTGCGTTTGCGCTCGCCGGGCGAGTGGACATTGACATGAACCACGATCCGATCGGCAAAGACAAATCCGGCGCGGACGTTTTTCTGAAAGACCTGTGGCCGACGTTGCGCGAAGTCCGCGACCTGATGCAGACCGCGTTGCAGCCGGAAGTTTTCCGCAAACTTTACAAGGATTTCGCCGGGCAAAATCCGAAGTGGAACGAAATCCCGTCCAGCACCGGCAACGTTTATGAATGGGATCGCAAGTCCACTTACATCCAGGAGCCGCCGTTCTTCACGAGTTTTTCGCTGCAACCCGGCAGCATCGCGCCGATCAAAAATGCCCGCGCGCTCGCGATTTTTGGGGACAGCGTGACGACCGACCACATTTCGCCCGCCGGTTCGATCAAGAAAACTTCGCCCGCCGGAAAATATCTCATCGAGAACGGCGTGACGGCGGAGGATTTCAACAGCTACGGCTCGCGTCGCGGCAACGACCGCGTGATGACGCGCGGCACGTTTGCGAACGTGCGCATCAAAAATTTGATGGTGCCCGGCGTCGAAGGCGGCGTGACCAAATTTCAGCCGGACGGCGAGCAGTTGAGCATTTACGACGCGGCCATAAAATATCAGGCGGCGAAAATTCCGCTCGTCATTCTCGCCGGACAGGAATACGGCACCGGCTCGTCGCGCGACTGGGCAGCGAAAGGCACGAACCTGCTAGGCGTGAAAGCCGTCGTCGCGCAAAGCTTCGAGCGCATCCATCGCAGCAACCTCGTGGGCATGGGCGTGCTGCCGCTGCAATTCAAGGAAGGCGTGACCGCGCAGACGCTGAAGCTCGACGGCACGGAGACCTACGACATCGTCGGCCTCGACGCGAACATCAAGCCGCAGCAAGACCTGACGCTGAAGATCACGCGCAAGGACGGGAAGATCGAAAATATTTCCGTCCGCTGCCGCATTGATACGCCGATTGAAATTGATTACTACCAGCACGGCGGCATTTTGCCTTTTGTGTTGCGGCAATTGGTGGCGAAGGCGTGAATAAATCAAACCGTCATGAAATGATCATCTGGTGGAGCGTGGAAGACGATGCCTACGTCGTGGACGTGCCGGAACTTCCCGGCTGCATGGCTCACGGCGCGACGCGGCAGGAAGCGATTGAAAACGCCGAGGCCGCCATCAAATTTTGGATCAAGACCGCAAAGGATGACGGTCAGGAAATTCCACAGCCGCGCGGACGATTGGTTTATGCTTGATGCAAAGTGGGACTCCATTTACAGATCAAAAGTCACAACCACTGGGTTGTGGTCGCTCAAGTTGAGTATTTCAGGCTGTTCAACCACTTGATGTGCTACTATTTTTTTTGTGAGGCTCTCGCTGGCAAAAATGTAATCGTTCACCCATGGAATATCGCTTTTGGAGTGACGAAGTGTGCGCGGACGGTCTTTTGTAAATTGCCCTTGGCAATCCATCAAGCCGAAAGCTTCAAGTCGCTGAAAGAAAATGCGGTGGGTCTTGGTTCTGTATTCGTCGTCAAATTGTGGTGACGCATTAAGGTCTCCGCCGAGAATTACCTTGGGGCGTCCACCGCGACGAAGCTCGCCCTCAAATAGGTGTGTGAGGTCACTCAATATGCGGTGAAGTGTCGTGATTGAATAGCCGTGTTTATCCAACTGCCCATACACGCTGGCCACGACGAGTGTTGAATTATCTGGCAATGTTACATCCGCGACCGTCAGCGCACCGGGATAATCGTTTTTTTCTAGTTTGATTTCGGTTACAGGGAGTCCTTTCGTCAGCACGCCCGAACCCCATTTGCGTTTTCCATCTATTTCGCGCCACACGCAGAACTCATTTTGGAGTTCAACTGGCGGCACTGACTCCTGCACGAGCGAAATGTCTGCGGCGATGTCCTTTTCAAGGTAATTCCATGCCTGTTGCGCCACGCCTCGGTGCATCCAGTGACCCATATTCCATGCGGCAACTTTTAATTTCATGTTGTGCCTTTTTTGAGAGGGGCGTTGATCAAGCCATTCCAGTCACAAGCAAGCCTGAAGGATTGAAATGTTTGAGAAACTCGATTGTGTTCACATATTTCCTCTTGTGACTTTCATAGGCTGTGCAAGCGAGCATCTCTTCCAATGTTTGCAGGTATGGATTGCCTCCAGCTACCGGCATGATTGACCCATGACCGACGAGATAGGCCATAACAGATTCTTTTCCCACGGCGTTGGTTTTCCGATTTTTGTATTCTGCATCCCACCGTTTATATGTCAAATCGCTTACGGGTTGACCAACTTCAACCATCTTTTCCAGCGCCGAGGAATGGAGAACAAAACCCAACCAATTAAATTTCTCTCCGTATTTACAAGCGTCAACAAGTGCCTTTCCGAGAAAAAGGTTGTTTGTTTTATCTGCATAGAAGTCGCCGAAAGCCAACGCACCTCGAACAGAGATTCTGGAATCGAGAAGCTCGTCAAAAAATGATCTTGATGCTCCAGCTACAGCCAAGAATGACTGCGGAGAATCATCAGTAGAGTAGAAGATAATTGTGTCTGAAAACCAGACGAATTCGACATTGGCATAATATTGTCCTTCCCGTTTCGCAATTGCTAACCAATTGTCGGTCTCGCAGAAGACGCTAATTAAATCATGCTCTCTTGAATAATTCCCGAAACCCAGCCGATCAAAATACGACACCCATCTTTTCCCCGATTTTGAGAAATCATAATTTAGTGAATTCATGCCAGCTTCCTTTCAATCAACTGTCAGTTGTTTTCGTAACGATTTTCTTTGCCATGCGGCAAGTTTGTGCGGGAAATTTGTCAGCGTCAATTCTGCGTTTGCTTGTTTAGCTGGTTCGAGAATTGACGCGAATTTCAAACCGCGAAACACGCGAAATACGCGAACGAATTTCAACCTTGCAAGAAAGCCGCTTGCCATGTAGCCCTGATAGGGCTACATTCAGCGCATGGGCAAAACCGCCAACATCCGCGCCCGCGTCGAGCCGGGTTTGAAAACCGAAGTCGAAAATATTCTTTCGGACTTGGGACTCACCGTTTCCGAGACGGTGCATCTGCTTTACCGGCAGATCAAGCTGCAACGCGGTCTGCCTTTTGACGTGCGGATTCCGAACGCGCTGACGGCGCGCACGCTCAACGCCAGCAAGGCGGGAAAAAGTGTAAAACGGTTTGGCAGCAAAAAGGAACTCTACGCCGATTTGGGCTTGTGAGGACGTTCAGCCGCGCCAGCCAGTTCAAAAAAGATGTCAAACGCGCGGACAAGCGCGGCAAGGACATGGCGCAACTCAAGGCCGTGCTGGAATTGTTGATTGACGGCGGGCCTTTGCCGCCGGAATACAAAGACCATCCCCTGCGCGGAAATTTTGCCGGCAGCCGCGACTGCCACATCGAGCCGGATTGGGTTTTGATTTACACGTTGACCGAAAATGGTTCGCACGTCCGCTTTGAACGCACCGGCACGCACAGCGATTTGTTTCGCTGAAGGAATCTTTAATTCGCGCAATTCGCGTCAAAGTTTTTTTTCGTTGCATTAATTGCCCGCCGTTTCCAAAATTTTTCCAAGAATCTGCCGGATGTCCTCGTTATGCTGTTGCGAGGCGATGCCGAAGGCGCGGATGATGGCGAGCAGCAGATCGGAATTCGCGCGGGTGAAGTCGTAATAAACCGTCTCCTTGGATTTGGCGCTGCCGGGTTTGCGCGGCGAGCCGTCCATCGCCAGCACTTCAGCCATCGGCAGGCAGACATAAACCATCGCCTGATAACCGACGGCGCGCTGTTTCTGCTTGAGCTGGATCTGCACCCAGCCGTGCGGCGTGGATTTGGTGAACTGCGGCAATCGCTGGACGGCGCTTTGAAATCCGTCCGCCGCAGCATTGGTTGAAACTTCCACTTGCACGGCCTGGCTTTCTTCAAATTCCGTCGGCTGAATCTTTTTTAACGAATCAATTTCGTGGATTAAATCGTTCGTTGAAATAATTCCAATTCGCACCGCTTCAAAAATGATTTTGGAAAGTTCATGGCCATATTTCGTCTCGCCATTGCGGATGAATCTTATTTCAGGAACGACGCTGGGACTGTTCGTGTTCGGAATATCGTAGCCAATCTGCCATTCGAGATAAAATTTTTCATCCAGCAAAGTTTTCATCGGTGCAACGGGCAAACCAAAGCCGTCGGAGGATTTTTCTTTCACACGAACTTTGCCGGTCACGTCCGTAAGCGGCAGGCGGACGCGGACGGAATTGGTCTGCGCTTCGATGAGAACGAGCTTGTAGTCCGCGTCGGCGCAGAACGCCTGAATCGTCAGGCAAATCAAGGCGAACAGAATGACAGCAATCTTTTTCATCAAAAACTTGATTTAACTGTAGCGGCGGTCTGTGACCGCCGAATTCGGCGCTCACAGAGTGCCGCTACAAATTATTTCTCCGGCTTCACGATGGAAACCACGAATGCATCAGGCTTGAGATATTTTTGCGCGGCGGCTTTGACTTCTTCGAGCGTGACAGCTTCGAACTTCGCGTCTTCCGTGTCGCCATAAGCGAAGCCGAGGCCGTAAAGTTCGTCGAGCGCCTGCGCCTGCGCGAGGCCGCCGAGTTCCTGCCGCGCGATTTTTCTCTGCCCGATGACTTTTGCCTTCGCGCGTTTCAATTCTTCCCCGCTCAAACCTTCGTTGCGCAATAATTCGGCTTCTTTGAGCAATTCCGTTTCCACTTGCACGGCCTTCGACGGTTCTGTGCCGGTGTAAAAAGCAAAGTAGCCGGGCGCGAGCCCCATGAAATTTTGCGCGCCGACGTAATAAGCCAGTCCCAATTTTTCTCGCACGCGCAGAAACAGCCGCGAGCCGAGGTCGCTGCATGATTCTTGGATCAATTCGAGCGCATAACGGTCGGCGTCAAACAAAGTCGTGCCGCGAAAACCAATGACTAGCACGGCTTGTTTTTTGTCTCGCAATTCTTCGACGCGCTTTGGCGAATTTAACTCTGAGCCCTGAACCTTGAACTCTGAACTTTTGTTGGTCGCCCAATTCGCAAATGCCTTTTCGACGGCGGCTTTGACTTCGCCCGCTTTCACGTCGCCGTAAATGGCGAGAACGCAATTGTTCGGCGCGGTGAATGTTCGATGAAACGACTTCAAGTCGGCGGCGGAAATTTTCCCGACGGATTCTTCCGTGCCGAGCAAATCAAGGCCGTAGCCGGTTTCGCCGAACAATGTGCGGCGCATGGCAACGGTCGCGCTTTTGAGCAAATCATCTTTGCGCGCGGAAATGTTGGCGATCTGCACTTCGCGTTCGCGTTCGAGCGGCGCGGCGGGAAACGTCGGGTTCAGCAAAACGTCCGCGAGCAAATCGAGGCCGGTCGCAAAATCGTCGCTCAAGACTTCCGCGTTCACGCCGAAACTGTTGTTGCCGCCGAAGCTGTCAATATGTCCGCCGACGGATTCGATTTCTGTCGCGATTTTTTCTGCGGAACGTTTTTGCGTGCCTTGCAAAAGCATTTTGCCGAGCATCAACGTGATTCCGTTGTTCGCGGGGGTTTCTGCGAGGACGCCGCCCTTGAACGCCGCGCGAAATTCCACGAACGGCAGGCGGTGGTCTTCCTTCACGAGCAAACGCAGGCCGTTCGACAATGTGAATTTCTGGACCGGATGATCGGTGTTGTTTTCAATCGCCGCAGAAATTTTCGGCGATGTGCCGTTCGGCAGCAGCGCGTAGAGCGTGCGATTTTCTGCCGTGAGATATTCGCGCACGACGCGTTGAACATCCGCGTGCGTGACGCGTTTGACGGCGGCGAGATAACGCTCGGAAAAATTCAGGTCGTTCGCGGCGAGCCAGTTGCCGCCGAGGTTTTGCGCCTGGCCTTCCATCGTCTTGCGCGCGGACAAAGTAGCGGAAATAAATTGCTTCGCGGCCTTCTGGATTTCATCAGAGGTAACGGACATGGACTTTATCTTTTCGATCTCCACAAGCATCGCGTCGCGCGCGGCGGGGAATTTGTCCGCGTCCACGACTGCGCTCATGCCGAACAAGCCCGTGCTGCCCGGATTGTAAGTCCACGCGTCCACATGATGCACGACGCCTTGGCGCTCGCGGACTTGCTGATACAGGCGCGAGCTGCGTCCGCTGCCGAGCAACACGGCGAGAACGTCGAGAACCGGCACGTCGGGATGGCGCAGTTCAGGAATGTGCCAGGCGAAATGAAAATGACCGAGTTCGATGGGCGCTTCCTCGATGATTTCGCGCGGCGCGGTCTGCTTCGGTTCGGCGGGCAGATAATTTGGCGGCAGCGCGCGCGCCTTTGTTTTTTCGTAGGCGGTTTTGATCTGCGCGACGACTTCGTCGTTCTTCACGTCGCCGGCGACGACGTAGAAGACATTGTTCGGCGCATATTTTTCGTGATAGTAGTCGCGGATGTTCTCCGGCTTCAGTTCGTTGAAAATATCTGGATAGCCGATGATGGTGAAGCGATATGGACTTTTCGTGTAGGCGGTTTCAAAAAGCCGGCGACCGGAACGGCTCGCGGGATTATCCTGGCCCATGTCCATTTCGCGGCGGATGACGTCGAGTTCCTTCGCGAGTTCGTCCGGCGGCAACGTCGCATGCTGCATGATGTCGCACAAAATATCTATCGCCGTGCGCGCGCCGGTGTTCGGCACGTCAATGTGATACACCGTGCGGTCGAAGCTCGTGTAGGCGTTCATGTAGCCGCCGGCCTCCTGCACTTCCTGGTCAATGCGACTGCCGGGACGCGTCGTCGTGCCTTTGAAGAGCATGTGTTCGAGCACGTGCGAAAGGCCCGCGCCGAGCCAGCGGCCTTCGTGAATGCTGCCGGCCGCGCACCACGCCTGCACGGACACGACCGGTGCGCTGTGATCTTCGCGCACGATAATGATGAGGCCGTTGTCGAGCGTGGTGAGTTTGACGCCGGGCGGCAGCGAAGGAATGTCGCCGTTGGAATTTATTTCGGTCATTTCAAATCGGTGTTGAGCCGGAAGGGTATTCGGAAATGCACCCGGGGCAATTCAATTTGACTGCGCGCGGCTATGGATGAAACAAGCGGAGGAATAAATTTCCCGTGGATGGCGTAATGGTGAGGCTCTTGTTGGTGTTGTCGTTGACAATGCCGGCACTGGTTGTCCAGTTGGTTGTCGTCAAGTCGGGGTTTTGCAACAACGTCCAATTCGTCCAGGATGACGGCCACGATAAAATCAGATTGTTGCTTGAAAATGTGCTGGTCAGTGTTGGCACGCTTATCAAGACCGAAATGCTGCTTGAGTTAATATCGTTGCAGATCAAGTCCGGCTTGCCATCACCGTTGACATCCGCCGCTGTGACCCAGGAATTTGTGGTGGCATGGGGCGAGCAGCAAAAAACAAAGCCGCCGCTGCCATCGTTGGTAAAAATTGTCAGAGTGTTTGTCCAAGAATCAGCGACGATCAAATCAAGTTTGCCATCGCCATTAACATCGGCGGCGCATACTGAACCAGGACGCCCAGTTACATTTAGAGTGGCGTTCGACCCAAAGATACCGGTGCCATTATTTGTCAATATGGTTAATGTGTCGTCAAGAGTATTTGCACTGATCAAGTCCACTTTGCCGTCCCCGTTCAGGTCCGCCGCAATGAACACATAAGGCTCACGGGGCACCGGATACGTCGCGACGTTGGGGAAATACCCCGTGCCATTGTTGGTCAATACCGACAGGTAAGGGGGACCACCAACTGCATCCGCGCAGATTAAATCCATTTTGCCATCACCATTCACATCCGCCGCAACAACGCAGGCAGCGCCCTCGCCCGCAGTCGTCAGGTTGGCTTCAAGCTTGAAACCACCCGTGCCATTGTTGGTAAAAATGGAAAGGCGGTTGTCAATTCCATACGGCCCATAGTCGGCACAGATTAAATCCATCTTTCCATCTCCGTTGACATCCGCTGCCACGACCGAAACGGGATGGTCGGCAACAGTCAGGGTGGCATTTGATCCAAAATTACCCGTGCCGTTGTTAGTCAATACCGTGAGGATAGGAGGCGAAGATTCCCAGTTTGCAACAATCAAATCCAGATTACTGTCGCCATTGACATCGGCCACAGCAACCGAAATAGGGTAGATTCCAACGGGATAAGTGCCATTGAAGCCGAAAACACCGTTGCCAGAATTGGTCAAAACAGTAACGGAATTTCCATTTCCGTTCGGACAGATCAAATCCAGCTTGCCGTCGTTGTTCACATCCGCCGCGACTATCTGTCCGGCCCCGCCATTGCCAGCGAAATAGGTAGCCGGTGGCGCGAATGAGACCTGGGCATGGAGTTGCGGATTAAAGGCCATCAGAACCAATCCGACAAATATCAAAATGAGTGAAGCTCTCAAACTAACATGAGTTTAACATACACCATCACAGGGAACAAATTAAATTCAGGGCAACTTCACAAAATTTTTCATGCGGTAGGGTTACACCCCATAGGCGCGGCCCGGCTAGTCGCGTAGTGTGATTGCAGAAAATGACGGCAAATGAATTGCCATCAAAAAACGAAAGGCAAATTATGCATCTCTTATTCACACCAGTTCTGGGCAGCGCCATCTGGATTGGCGGAGGCGGGGTCGGTCTCCTGCTCGTCATCATCATTGTAGTGCTGTTGCTTCGCTAACCGTTGAGCCGACATGAAAGACCCGGTCTATAAACTCATCGAACTTACCGGCACCTCCGCCACTTCCATTGAGGACGCTGTGGACAAGGCCGTCAAGCGCGCACACAAAACCATCAAAAACCTGTGCTGGTTTCAGGTGGTCGAAACGCGCGGCAACATTGAAAAGGGAAAGGTGCGTCACTGGCAGGTGACCATCAAAGTCGGCTTCGCCGTGAATGGCTGAACGCAATCGGGCGTGAAACCCACGGATTGATTTTTAGAAAATTATGCCGGCCTTGACCATCAAAGAAGTCAATCTTCACTTGAAAGCCGTTCCGGACTGGTCGAGACGCGCGCAGACCATTTGCCGCACCTACAAGTTTGAAGGATTCCTGATGAGCATCGCGTTTGTGCATCGGATCGCCAAACGCGCCCAGAAAATGAATCACCATCCGGATATTGACATTCGTTTTGACAAAGTGACTTTGACGCTCACCACGCATGATGCCGGCGGACTTACTGCGAAAGATTTTACTCTTGCCGGGCAATGCGACGAGGTCTTCTCCAAGTTTTTGGAGCCGTGAACCTACCTGTGCATCGTGCGGAACTGCCGCAGGGCGACGAAAGGATCAATCCGCGCCAATAGAAAATGCGCCCAGTGATTTTTCCAGCGCTGCCAGAAGGTCTGGCTTTTCCGCCACGGATGAAGTTCGATTCTTCGGGAATGTTTCAAGGCGCGTTCAAAAATTTCCTGCGCTTCAGCCGCGACCGGTTTGTCCTCGAATCGCAGCATCAGTTCATAATTCAAATTGAGGCTGCGGATGTCGAGATTGGAGGAGCCAACATAGGTGTTGCCGTCGGCGAGGATCAGTTTGGCGTGCAGTATCTGCGGCTGGTATTCGTAAATCTCCACGCCCGCTTTCAACAGGCGATGATATAAACTCCGGGCCGCCATTTGTGAAACCGCCACGTCGGATTTGCCGGCCAGCAGCAGTTGCACGCGCCCGCCGCGCCGCGCCACGCGCATCAAATCCCGGCGCACCCGCCGCGTCGGCAAAAAATACGCGCTCACAATCCGCACGTCGCGCGCCTTGGCCAGATCGTGATACAACGCCGTTTGAAACGGGCTGGCGCCACGGCCCGGATGGATTGGCAATAATTCCCCCGCCGTTCTTTTTGGAGATTTGCGTTTGCGTTTGAAGAGGCGCAATCGCAGCAGCGGTTTCCGGTGAAAATCCGCCAGCGCGAACAGTTCTTCAAATGAATCCGCCAGTTCCTTCGCCAGCGCTGGATTTTCCATGCGGACGCCCAGGTCGCACCAGCCGCGCGTCACGCCGTCGCCATCGTATTCATCGGCCACGTTGAAGCCGCCGATGAAAATGACGGACGCGTCGCAGACCAGCAGCTTGCGATGGTCGCGCACGCCAAACCGCCAGAGGTGAAGCGGATTGAAACGGCGCACCTCCGCGCCGGCGGCGACGAGCGGGTGAAAAAAATCGTCCGGCAAAAACCATGAGCCGACGGCATCCACCAGCACGCGCACGCGCACGCCGCGCCGGGCGGCCGCCAGCAACGCCGCCAGAAACCGCCGCCCCAACTGGCCGTCGGAATAAACATACGTTTCCAGCAGGATGGATTTCCGCGCCGCGCCCATCGCCGCCAGCATGCCCGGAAAGATTTCCCGGCCCGTGCAGAGCCATAGCAGCGCCGGATTTTTTGGAGCGGGCATAATTTTTTCGATGTGGTTCCTCAAACCCGGATTGTAACCGGCAATCAGCCTGCCGCAGCAACGGATGCCCGGTGGTGGGGAAACACCCCATGGCGACCACGCGGTTCGCGCCCTACCGTAAGCCACAGTAAATAGAAAATACAAACATGAAAAGTTTTAACTGCCGGCCATCTTGGTTGCCATGCCGGCGGGGCGGAAGAAACGGAGCAACGTCGGCAGCAGCAAACATCAACAATAAAAAAATAAACTTATGAAATCAATCATTACAATGTCAGCAATCACCGTTCTGGCCGCATTGGCGCTGGCGGGCTGCAATCAAAACACAGGCAGCAACTCAACCGATGCGTCATCCACCAATTCAAGCACGGGCGCAACCACCAATATGCCGGCAACCAACAATGTGCCCGACATGAATACGAACATACCGCCAACCAACAGCCTGGCGGGCATAAATGCGAACATACCGACCGGCACCAATTAATAATTGGTGCCCGCTGCGCCTTGACGGATCTGATTGAAAGTTGAGCCGCAAGGGTTGCAATTGAACAGCCGGCCTTTGCCGTGACGGAATGGCCGGGACGTCTATTTTGTGAATACGAAGATCATCCTTCCGCTGTTTGCGGCGATGTCATTGGCCGCCTGCCTTCTTGCCGGCTGTCAATCGCCAAAGGCCTGCTCCCCGTCCGGGAGCAGTGTTTCGACGCGAAACAATTGCTACAGCCTGCTTCATCAACTTCTGGAGGAGCAAAAAGATGTCAGTATGTTGCGCTTCATCAAACCCGAACACACCGGCCTTAAAAATCTGGTGAAACGAATCGCCACCACTTCCGGAACGGGAGCCGCGCTGCTGGAGCAGTTTGCCAAGGACGATCCTTCAATCAAGCTGGACGACATCCGCCTGCCGCCGGCCGAGCTGGCCACGCGCGATGCGATTGCGTCCACCAAGGAGAAGGAGTTATTGGGCCAGACCGGCGACAAGTTTGAGCTGACCTTGCTTTTGACCCAGACCGAGGCGTTGAGTTATGCCTGGCATCTGGCAAAAGTCGCCGGCGAAAACGAGCCTCAACCCGGACGCGCCCGTGCGCTGGCCGGCTTGGGCGAAGACATGCAGAATTTTTATCACGAAGTGTTCATGGTGTTGCTGTCGCAAACAAAATCATCGGCGACGAACTCGATCCAGACGCAGCCAGACTGGCGCGGACCGCCCGCGTCCGGCGCGCAACGCCGCCTCAATTTCAAAGCAGGGTTGCACCCCATGTTAAGATTAGTTTCCGCAACCTGACCTTCGGAAACCCGCCGGTCGCGGGAATGTTTTGCCGTCATGTTGGCGGCGAATAAAAACAAACAACAAAACAAAAGTAACCGATATGACGACACTCGAAATAAAAGGCGACTGGAACATCACCAAGGGCAAGCTGAAGGAGAAATGGGCCAAGCTCACGGACAGCGACCTCCAATACTCCGAAGGCAAGCAGGACGAACTGATTGGCCGGATTCAGAAGCGCACGGGCCAGACCCGCGAAGCGATTGAAAAGGCGCTCAAGGAATCCTGCCCCACCTGCTGCGCTTAAGCGCCGGCCACGCCGGTGAAATCCAGCCGCTCATTTACGCCGGGCGGCTGGTGCAGTTTCGAGGAAAGCTTCCCATGATTCACGGTAGGGTTACACCCCATAGCGCAGAGCGGACGCGTCACTTAATGTGCTGCAAGTGTTAAAAACAAACAATCAACCAACAAAAACGAAAGAATTAAAATGAAATCCATGTTCCCCATAACGCTCGCGGCCGTCGTGAGCACAATGTTAATCACCAGCCCGTCGCTGCACGCCGCCAGCACGGACAGCCGCATTGAGTCGTCCGCCGCGAAGTCCTATGTGTTCAAAACCACCCTCAAGGATGATTCCATCAAGACGGATTCCAAGGCTGGCGTCGTCACCCTGACCGGCACGGTCGCTGATGCGTCCCACAAATCCTTGGCGGAAGACACCGTGGCGAGCCTGCCCGGCGTCAAGAGTGTGGACAATCAACTCGTGGTCAGCGGCGATCAACCGGCTGAACATTCAGATTCCTGGATCACCATGAAAGTGAAAACCGCGCTGCTGTTCCATCGCAACGTGAGCGCCACCGGAACCTCTGTTTATACGGACAATGGCGTCGTCACCCTGCAAGGTGTCGCCACCAGCCAGGCGGAAAAGGAGCTCACCACCGAATACGCCAAGGACATTGACAATGTCAAATCGGTCAAGAACAACATGACGATTGCCGCGACTCCGGCAACGCCCGACGCGACCGTCGGCGACAAGATTGATGACGCCTCCATCACGGCGGAAGTCAAATCCTCGTTGATGTCGCATCGCTCGACCAGTGCGATCCATACCGGAGTGACAACCACGGACGGCGTCGTCACCCTGACCGGCGTTGCCAAAAACCCTGCCGAAAAAAGCCTCGTCACCAAGCTCACCACCGACATCAACGGCGTGAACAGCGTGATCAACAACATGACCATCGCCGCGCCAGTCGCGGATATGTGAACCATCAACGGTTTGCCGGCCGGTGCGAAACGCGCAGCCGGCAAACCAACCGGAAAGAAATTTTATGTTATACACGATTGCAGTAATCCTGATCATTCTGTGGGTGCTGGGGCTGATCACCGGCACTGCGGGTGGTTTGATTCACATCCTCCTCGTCCTCGCCATTGTCGCCGTTTTGCTCCGGGTCATCTCCGGCAGGAAACCGGTGCTTTAGTAAAAAACAAAGTTGCAAATTTAATATGAACACAAAAACCATCATCTCAATCCTGCTCATCACCTTGGGCATTGTGGTGCTCGCCTATTCGGGCTTGAGCTTCACGACGCCGGGAAAACCCATCGAGTTTCTGGGGATGCACATTGCGACCACCGACAATCATTTCATCCCGCCCGCCGTCGGGGCGCTCGCGCTCGTCGGCGGCATTGTGCTGCTGCTTGTGAAACCCAGAAGCGTCTGATGAGCGAAAGCGGCTCATCTGCCGTCGCCGCCGTTCCCAAACGGCTCCGGCGTTTGAAATGGAATGAACTGGTGCGCCGTGGCGACTTCGTCGAGGACGGCCGCCGGGGGTTTGAACTGTGGGACGGGCCGGCCGGTTTCCGCGCCGACGCTTTCATCAAAACAATTTACCGGAAGTTCGCGCACTAACCGGTCGTTGCCGGGAAAATTTCATGCACACATTAAAACTGATTTGGCTGACCTTGGTTCAACTGTTCAAACAGATCGGCTCGATCCCCGAATCCATCAAGCAGGCCGTCGAACAGAGACAACGGCGGATGGGGTTGAAAGAACTGGAAATCGAACGGCTCGACCGCATCCGCAATCCGCTAAAGTATCGCGGAAAATGATTTTTATTCATATGCCAGCCGGGCGCGCCCGTTGCGCCATGAGCGCGGGCACGTCGAAAGCCATGGGCAATTGACCATTATCTAAAATGAATTGGACGCCGCTCAATCTCACCGTCCGCGTCGGCTGCAACCTCGCCTACGAAACCACGGTGCAGACGCCGGTGCTCTTCGTGCTTAAGCCGCGGCTCGAAGGCCGGGTGTTCGTGATGAAGGAAAGACTGTCGTTCGGCATCGGCCTGCCGTCGTATGAGTTTCAGGATTCGCATGGCAGCATCACTTATCGCTCGACGTTCATGCCGGGACGAAACGAAGTCCGCCACGACGCGCTCGTTGCCGTTTCTTCGCTGCCGGACAACCGGGAGATCATCGGCAACATCGTGCCGGTGGGACAACTGCCGTTTGAGTTGCTGCGCTACACGTTGCCGAGCCGTTATTGCGATTCCGACAAGCTGATGAATTTTGCGTGGAATAATTTCGGCCAGATCACCCACGGCCTGCCGCGCGTGCAGGCCATCTGCGACTGGGTTCACAACAACATCGAATACCGCTTCGGTTCCGGTCGGCCCGATCTCTCCGCTTCAGAAGTGATCGCCCGCCGCCACGGAGTCTGCCGCGACTTCGCCCACGCGGCCATCGCGCTGTGTCGCGCCTTCAATCTGCCCGCCCGTTACGTCACCGGACATTTGCCGGACATCGGCTACACTGATCCGGGCACGCCGATGGATTTTGACGCCTATTGTGAAGTCTATCTGGGCCAGGAGTGGCTGACGTTTGATCCACGCTACAACGTCCCGCGTATCGGGCGCGTCAAGGTCGCGCACGGCGCGGACGCGGTGGACGGCGCGTTCGCGACGATCTATGGCGAGGCCAACCTGACCCATTTTGAAGTCTGGGCCTACCAGGTGAATCCGCAGCAGGTTGCCGTGGGCGATCCGATTGATCTGTCCAAACGCCTTGATGGCAGTCAAACGCTGCGGTTTGGTTAGCGCGCTTCACCCGCGGAAACACATTCCGGCGGAGCCGTCATTTCGCCAGTTCCACGAAATTTTTCAGCAGTTGCAGTCCGACCTTCTGGCTTTTCTCCGGGTGAAATTGCGTGGCGAAAACATTGTCGCGCCAGACGGACGAGGCGAAGTTGTCGCCGTAATCCGTGCGCGTCGCGATGATGGATTTGTCCGCCGGCTGCGGAAAAAAACTGTGGACGAAATAAACGTAGCTGCCGCTGGCGATGCCGCGATAAAGCGGACAATCCGGCTGCACG
>Ga0209483_1000187_pt1 | contig 57909 bp, 48 predicted proteins | sample NGEPerA_FD_184508 | JGI IMG/M metagenome (GOLD analysis project Ga0209483, IMG submission 184508) | Arctic peat soil microbial communities from the Barrow Environmental Observatory site, Barrow, Alaska, USA - NGEE PermafrostL2-A... | ecosystem: Environmental > Terrestrial > Soil > Wetlands >... | reverse complement strand
CCGTGCTTGACACCGGCGCCATCTGCTCGACGCGCACCAGAACTTCGCGAATCGCATCAGATTGACCGACCAGACCGGTGGATTCTGCGAGCCTGCGACGCTCCAGTACACGCTTGACCGCGTCGACGAGATCTTCTGTGACCACGGGTTTGACGTAAACGTCGACAAAACCAATCGCTCGCAAGCGTTCGATCAGTTGTGGGTCTGCAACATCGGCGAGGCCGATCACGGCTGTGCCCTCCCACAATTGATCGCGGACAACCTGTCGAACCGCTGGATCGGCAATGTTGCCGGTGAGCACGATCAACTCTGGTCGAGTACGCCGAATCTCCGTGGAAAGATTGTCCACTGCCGAGACGACCGAGGTTGTGATGCCGGCAGCCTCCAGCAATGCGTTCAGTCGTACCGCGGGCTCGACATCAGCGAGTGTTATGAGAACGGTGGCGCCACCGCTACGTGCCATGCACACTCCCGTGTTCTTTGACGCGCCCACTCAGAATGTCACAAGCATGCTCGACGATTGGGGCGAGTACCGCGAGTCCGTCACGCACTCCGCCGACAGATCCGGGCAGATTGACTATCAAGGTTCGCCCCCGAACTCCGGCGATACCACGCGACAAAACCGCGCGCGGAAAACGCGTCGCATTGTCGCGCATCTGATCCACAAAGCCGGGCGCCTCAGCAGCAATCACCGCACGTGTCGCCTCCGGTGTCACGTCGCGCTTGGCCAGACCAGTCCCGCCAGTCGTCACCACAAGCTCGCAATCGCCGTCGTCGCAAGCGTCAAGCAGCGCGCGGACGATATCCACCGATTCGTCTGCAACGGTCACGCGGGAGGCAACCGTGTAACCACGCGCGATCGCCCAAACGGCGATGCTGTCTCCGGAAGCGTCCGCGCGAGTTCCGCGTGCGACTGAGTCCGAAACGGTGATGACTGTAAGCTTCAACGATGCGACGCGTTCTTGTAGAATGGCATCTTCTGCACAACTGCGGTCAGCGGCTTCCCGCGAATCTCCACCTCGAACTCAGTGCCTTCTTTGGCCTTGTCCAGTGGCAGGTAGGCCGTCCCGATCGCAATGCCGAGTGTTGGGCTCATGGTTCCGCTGCGCACCTCACCGCTCGGCAGTCCGGCGCAACGGACGGCATAGCCATGCCGCGGAAACGCACGGTCAGCCATCGTGAAGCCTACAAGCTTGCGCGGAACCCCCGCTGCCTTTTGTTGCTCAAGCGCCGCCTTGCCGACGAAGTCTCCCTTCTTGAGCTTTACCAGCCAACCCAGTCCGGCTTCATACGGAGTGGTGGTGTCGTCAATATCGTTTCCGTACAGCGCCATACCCATTTCAAGGCGGAGGGTGTCTCGAGCCCCCAGGCCTGCCGGCACCACTGAGCCCTCGGCCATGATCGCGTTCCACATCTCCACGGCGCGGGAAGCGTCGAAGTAAAGCTCGAAGCCGTCCTCGCCGGTATAACCTGTCCGTGAAAGGATCACGTCGGGAATCCCCGCAACAGTCGTGACCTGAAAGTGATAGTACGTTATGTCATCCAGGTTCACATTCGTGAATTTGGTCATGACTTCCTGCGCGCGCGGCCCCTGCAGCGCGAGTAACGCAATGCGGTCACTCACATCTTCAATGCTGCAGTCGAACCGATCCATGTATGACGTGATATGCGCGAGGTCCTTGTCCTTGTTCGACGCATTTACAACAACCATGAGATGATCGGCGAATCGATAGACAAGACAGTCATCCACAATTGTCCCGTTTTCGTACAGAATAGTCGAGTAGTGCGCCTGGCCAACCGCAAGAGCCGGAACGTCGTTGGTCGTAACGAAGTTGATGAAATCGATCGCCTGCGGCCCACGGACGATGAATTCGCCCATGTGACTGACGTCGAACAGGCCGACACCTTCGCGCACCGACTTGTGTTCGGAGGTGATGCCAGCAGGATACTGCACCGGCATCTCGAAGCCAGCGAATGAAACCATCTTGGCACCAAGTGCGACATGCACCTCGTGCAACGGTGTGCGTTGTGTCAAAGCGCTTCTCCTCCCATGAGCGTCGCCATTATCGCTTTTTGAATATGCAATCGATTCTCCGCCTCGTCCCACACCCGACTCTGCGGGCCGTCGATTACGTCAGCCGTTACCTCCTCACCCCGGTGGGCTGGCAGACAGTGCAAAAAGATCGCACGCTTTGCTGCGAGCGACATTAGCGACGAGTCAACACAAAATCCGTGGAATGCCTTTTCCCGTGCTGCCTGCTCCGCTTCCTGGCCCATCGACGCCCAGACATCAGTTGTCACAACGTCTGCTCCACGAGCCGCTTCGCGTGGGTCTCTGACGACAGTTACGTTCGCACGCGTCCGAGCCCGCTCAAGCATGCCGGCATCCGGATCGTATCCCACCGGACACGCAAGTGATAGATCGAATCCCAGTACGAAGGCCGCATTGATCCAGGAGTTGGCCATGTTATTCCCGTCGCCGATCCACGCGACCTTCTTCCCGGCGATGCTCCCAAGCTGTTGACGTACTGTCAGCAGATCTGCCAGCACCTGGCAGGGGTGCAACAGATCCGTAAGACCGTTGATAACCGGAATCGATGCGTCACGCGCCAGCGCTTCCACATCATCATGTGCAAACGTGCGGATCATTATTCCGTTCACGTACCGTGAGAGCACTTTGGCGGTGTCCGAAATCGGTTCACCGCGTCCAAGCTGGACGTCACGTGGCGATAGAAATAGCGCGTGGCCCCCCAGTTGGTATGTCCCGACCTCGAACGAAACACGCGTTCTCGTAGACGCCTTCATGAAAATCATGGCTAGAGTCTGCCCTGCCAGCGGTGTCTTCCTGTAGGCGCCCGTGCGCATTGACTCTGCGAGCGCAAATAGTGCGTTGAGTTCGTCAGCACTAAAATCCGGGATGGCGAGAAAGTCGCGGTGTTCTGTGGTCATATATGGGAATTTCAGGAAACGATTAGCTGTGGGGCCTGATCAATTCTAGCGGACTTGGCTGGCTCCGCGAACGATGGCGGTAAACCTCGCGGATACCACGCGACGGCCAACCACGCTTGCCAGTCCATCGAGATGTGCCACTCCTCGCCGGAAGCTCCGGAGTTGCACGCTCAGCAACAATGTGTCGCCTGCGACCGCCGGCGTCCGGAGCCGGACTCGTTCGATGGCCGCAAAATAACCGACCACTCCTTCGGTCGGCCCGGCCAGCCCAAGCAACAGGGCCGCGGACGTCTGCGCGAGAGCCTCTACGGCAAGCATGTTCGGCATGTTCGCCCGCGACTCACCCCACGAGTACCCCAACGACTCAGCACCTGTAACGCGCTTGAGCCCCTCCACCCGCTTCCCCGGCTCCACGATCTGTATCCGATCGACGAGCAGGACTGGATAACGGTGCGCCAACACGCGCATCACCGCCGATGCGTCAAGGAGCTCGTGCGTCATTACGGTTTAAACGGCGAAACCCGACTCACAGAATGTACCGACGCAGATCTTCATCCTCGACAACTTTCACCAACCGGCGCTTGACCATCTCCGCGTCAACCTTCACCGGCTCCTTACCGCCATCTGGAAGTTCGTAGAGGACGTCCTCAAGCAGTGTCGTCATAACCGTGTGAAGTCGTCGAGCTCCAATATTTTCCATCCGGTCATTGGCGTGCGCCGCGATGCGCGCAATCTCTGCGACGCCCTCGGCGGTAAACGTAAGCGAGGCCCCCTCAGATTCTACCAGCGCGGAGTACTGCTTCGTGAGCGCGTTCTCCGGCTCGGTCATTATGCGCACGAAGTCGGCTTCCGTCAGCGGTTTCAACTCAACACGAATGGGGAAACGCCCCTGTAGCTCCGGAATGAGATCGCTCGGTTTCGACACGTGAAATGCGCCAGCAGCAACAAATAACACGTGGTCGGTCTTTACATTCCCGTACTTCGTCGAAACCGTCGATCCCTCGACAATCGGAAGCAAGTCCCGCTGTACGCCCTCGCGCGACACATCGGGACCGCCGCTGTCGCCACGCTGACCTGCGATCTTGTCGATCTCGTCGAGAAAGATGATCCCCATCTGTTCAACCCGTTCCAGCGCGTCGGTCACCAGTTCATCCTGGTCGATAAGCTTGTCCAGCTCTTCATCCATCAGAATGCGGCGCGCTTCGGGAACCTTGACAGTGCGCTTCTTGCTGCGCTTGGGCATCATCTCGCGCAACATGTCGGAGAAATTCTCCATTCCATCCGGCGCACCCTGCGGAACCATCATGTCGAACATCATCGGCGCGTTCTGCCGAACTTCGAGCTCGACTTCCCGATTGTCCAGTTCGCCGGCACGTAGCAGCAACTTCAGTTTTTCTCGTGTGCGCTGATGGCGGTCACGCGCGGCTTCGACTTCCTTGGTTACACCACCGCTGCCAGATACGAAGAACACCTGCTCATCATGCGGCGCAGTCTGCACTTCCGGCGACGCAACTGTATCCGCAGGGACCGGTAGCAGCAGATCCAGCAACCGCTCGTCCACGCGTTCAACGGCGAGCTCCTCGACCTCGCTCTCGCGATCGTCGCGCACCATGCTGATCGCTGCCTCGACCAGATCTCGCACCATTGATTCGACATCGCGTCCCACGTATCCGACTTCCGTAAACTTCGATGCCTCAACTTTCACGAACGGTGCTCCAGCGAGCTTCGCCAGACGCCGTGCTATCTCGGTTTTACCGACGCCCGTCGGGCCTACGAGGATGATGTTGTTCGGCGATATCTCGTCACGAATTGATTCCGGTGCGCGTTGTCGGCGCCAGCGATTTCTAAGCGCGATCGCAACGGCGCGCTTGGCGTCTCCCTGGCCAACTATGTAACGATCCAGCTCCTGAACTATCTGCCGCGGCGTGAGATCGGCGAGCTTGGCAAGCGCCTGCTGCGTGCGTGGCGATGCCATTCCTATGCTCCCGGCTCGATAATGGTGATGTTCGTGTTGGTGTACACGCAGATCTCGCCGGCAATCGTGAGCGCCCGTCGTACAATGTCGCGCGGCTCAAGATCGGTGGCCTGCACCAATGCACGTGCAGCCGCGAGCGCGTAGGTCCCACCCGAGCCGATCGCAAGAATCCCGTCATCCGGCTCGATGATGTCGCCTGTCCCGGAAATGATGAACCCGTGCTCGCGGGACACGACAATGAGCAGCGCCTCCAGCCGCCGGAGCACGCGGTCGCTACGCCAGTCCTTGGCCAAGTCGACAGCGGCACGTGGCAGATTGTCAGGGAAGCGTTTCAGCTTCTCCTCGAACTTCTCGAAGAGCGTGAAGGCGTCAGCGGCCGCACCGGCGAAACCCGCCAGAAGGCGACCGTTTTGAAGAGTGCGGACCTTCTGGGCGTTCGATTTCATCACCGTATCGCCCACTGTAACCTGGCCGTCGCCGCCGAGTGCCACCTGCCCATTGCGGCGCACCGCAAGAATCGTCGTGGCCCAGATTGTCGGAAGAGTGCTGTGCATCCCCTAAAGAAATAGCCGTGCGCCCCCTTTTTGCACTCTCAAAACCACTGGGTGTCGAGAAATGGTCAACCCTGCTTCCAATTAGTGCTTTTGCATCTCGGCAATTGCCAATAATGACAACACAGGAGCTGCCATGCGTGTGGAATACATACCAATCGGAGCTGGGATTCTGCTGGTCCTGGTCGGACTTGCATTCATCTGGGACGCCTGGGGCCCCCAGATGGTCGGCCCAATGCGGGACCGCCGACGTCGGAGGCGCGCCGAGATCAGCCTCTCTGGGGAACTCCTGGCGGGTGCCGGAATCGCACTTCTCGGTGTCGCCCTCATCGGCCGGGATTGGCGACTCGAGACGGCCACCGTACTCGTCGGTACGATTTGCATCATTGCAGGTACACTAAAGAACCGGAAATATTTTCGGGAACTGTTCCTTTTCCGCGGCGCTGCCAGGCGCACGCTGCCGAAAGATGTCGTAAAATCGGACAAAATGCGGATTAGATGAACTAAGCGCCGCCGCTTTTTAATACACTAGGGAGCGACTGTCTGCGGACTCGGCAAGCTGTTTGCTCCATACCGTACCATGGCAACCTACGACGAAAACCTCCTTATCCGTGCACTTCCTCCGGATACGGCGCGCCGGCTGGCCGAACACCTCGTCATCTTCGACACCCCATCCAGGATGGAAATCTTTCAGCCTGGGGATACGGTCTCCCGGGTTTACTTCCCGCTCGATTCCGTCATATCCATGACGGCGCCCGTTAGCGGCTCGTGGGGAGAGGTCGCCACCGTCGGTCAGGAAGGGATGGTCGGTCTCCCGACACTGTTCGGAACTGACATGGCGAACATGCGCTGCTTCGTTCAAATAGGCGGACGGACTGCGACTGCTCCAGCAAACAAGTTGATCGAGCTGCTCAAGACCGACGACGCACTTCGCTCCGTCCTGCTTCGCTACGCGTACGCAATGTTTACGCAGGTCGGACAGTCCGTAGTGTGTAACCAGCGACACTCACTTTCCCAGCGGTGTGCTCGGTGGCTCCTCATGACGCATGACCGAGTGCCAGGCGACCAGTTCCATCTCACGCACGAATATCTCGCCGTCATGCTCGGAGTGCGCCGCGCGGGTGTCACCGTTGCGGCCGGCAATCTTCAGAAGGCCGGACTCATCCGCTACAAACGCGGTGAGATTGTCATTACCGACCGCGCAGGTCTCGAAGCCGAGTCGTGTGAGTGCTATCGCCTCGTCGCTGATGTGTATGACAGGTTGATTGGTCAGGTTATCGACAAGAGCTAAACCGATTGGCGTGTGCTCTTCCTGGCTGATTTCGCGGCGTTGGCGTAAGACTCCATTTCGGTCGCATCCGGAGGGCGGAGAAGAAGGTCCAGCGCGAGCCACATTAGACGTGATGCAGGGTAGAATATGATCGGCGCGATTATCATGGCGGCGATCAGGCTGTACTCCACTCCCGCCCACGGCACGTGCGGCCACATGGCAATCACAACGATCAGCAGAACGGCCGCGAACAGGAGTTCCGCAAGCACAATGTTGAAGTACATCCCGCCGATCACGTTGTCATCCATCTCACCGCGGTCGAGTTGTAATCCGCATTTCGCGCAACACGGTTCCAGCGCGAACCATCTCCGTATCACCTTGGGGCCACCGCAATTGGGACAGCGCAGGAGCAGCGCGCGGGAGAACGCTCGCAGTACATCTCGCAGACCGGGAACGACCATCTCTCCGCGGCTGGTCATCTCGCCAGGATCGCCCGCGTGGATTACCTCGGCGTATTTCCAGACGGATTCCAGCAACCTGGCAGTCGGCTCCTCCGGAAAATTCTCCGCGATTTCGCTTCGCCTGACTTCGCCATCAGCAGACGTGAAGAGCAGGACTTGTATTTGACGGTCGCGCCTTGAGCTCCGTACATCCGCGTTTTCTTCAATGCGGCGATCGACGGCCCAGGAGGCGCCGTGCACAAATAAGAAGAGCGACATTGCAGATCCCCACACGCACTAGGCGCGCGGATGCGCAGACTTGTAAGCCTGCTTCAAGCGCTCGACGCTGGTGTGAGTGTAAATTTGCGTCGATTGCACGGATGCATGGCCAAGCAATTCCTGCACCGCACGGAGATCTGCTCCAGCATCGAGCATGTGAGTCGCAAAAGTGTGACGCAACGAGTGAGTGGAGAGGCCAGCGTTCTCGCTCACAAGATCCAGCAACGCTGTCATCGCGTTCTGTAGTGCACGCGCGCTGATTCGGCGCCCCTGAGATGATAAGAAGAATGCGGTTCGGTCTCCCTTTGAACCGATGGCGCGCAACAAATCATCACGCCTCGCCTCATAATTTCTGAGAGCAAGTATCGCGCGATCACCCAGCGGGACGATTCTTTCCTTCCGTCCCTTGCCACGCACTTTCACCTGATTGGCCAGCATATCGAGCGAATCACGGTTGATGCCGCGCAACTCCGACAGCCGCAGGCCAGCAGAGTAGAAAAGCTCCAGGATCGCAAGATTGCGCACATCTGTAAACCGGCCGCCCTCGGAGCGCGTCTGCGCTGCGCTGAAGAGTGTACCCATCTGTGCAAGATCAAGATATTCCGGAAGGTGCTGGTCGCGCTTCGGGGCGCCAACAGCACGCGCCGGATTCGCCTCCACGATCTCATTCCGATGCAGGTATTTGTAAAATGAACGCACCGCGGATAACGACCGTCCAGCAGAGCGCTTGCTGACTCCACGCCGAACCATATGAGCAAGGAATCCGCGAATTGCAAGTCGATCGACCCCCTGCCAGGACCAACCTTCCGTTCCGTAGTAAGTGCCGAGGTACGCTACAAACTCTGCGAGATCACGAGTATAAGCCTTGATCGTGTTCGGGGAGACGTCGCGCTCCTTCTCCATATGCTCAAGAAATTCCGCAACACGATCGATTTCGTCCGTCATGGCACCGCCACTGGCGAGCCCACGAGGTTGCTCTGGCGCCACTCGCGCATCTCCCGAACGGCGCGCTCAGCGATCCGCTCCTTCTTGACACGCTTGTCGCGAATCTGTTCATCGAGATCATCAACCAGACCGAAATTCGCGTTCATCGGTTGAAAGTGACGAGGATCTGCCTCACGCAGATACCGATACAATGCTCCCAACATCGTTGTTGTTGGAGGCACGACCGGCTGCTGCCCACGCAGAACGCGCGACAGGTTAATCCCCGCGAGGAGTCCGGATGCAGTACTCTCGGTATAGCCCTCGACGCCGGTAATCTGTCCCGCGAGGAAAATTCGTTCGTCATCCTTGAGCGCCATTGCGGACGTGAGGACGCTCGGCGAATTCACATAGGAGTTACGGTGGATCGACCCATATCGGAGAAACTCTGCGTTTGCAAGACCAGGGATCATTCGGAACACGCGCTGCTGCTCCGGGATCCGCAACCGTGTCTGGAACCCAACGAGATTCCACAAGCGACCAGCACGGTCCTCGCGCCGCAACTGCACGACCGCATGAGGCCTGACGCCAGTCCGCGGATCCGATAACCCGACGGGCTTGAGCGGGCCGAAGCGCAGTGTTTCGTGACCGCGCGAGTTCATCTCCTCAACTGGCATGCACCCTGAAAAGTACGGGACTTTGTCGAATTCGTGGCCGTGGAATTGATCCGCGGTATCAAGGGCCGAAACAAACGCCTCGTATTCCGCGTGGTCCATCGCACAATTCAGATATGCGCCTTCCGTGGCGCCTTCCATTGTTTCCTTGCCGTATCTCGACGCCGTGAATACACGAGACTCGTCGATCGAGTCGCGCGACACAACCGGCGCAATCGCGTCGTAGAACGCCAGGGAGTCGGCACCAAGTCGTTGCCGCAGTGAAGCTGCGAGTCCATCGCTGGTCAGTGGACCAGTTGCAATAATTGCAGGACCAACGGGGAGTGCTTCGATCTCACCGCGCTCGACGGTGATGCGAGGATGCGATTGGATTCGCTCAGTAACGGTCGCGGCGAATACATCTCGGTCTACCGCGAGCGCTGATCCAGCCGCCACCCGCGCCAAGTCTGCACATTCCAGCACCAGACAACCAAGCTCGCGCATCTCAGCCTTGATCGCGCCGTGAGCGGTCGAGAGTTCGGTGCTCTTGAACGTGTTCGAGCAGACAAGCTCCGCCAGTCGATCAGTCCGATGTGCTTCAGTCTGCCGCACCGGACGCATTTCATGCAAGACTACATCATGCCCGCGCTGCGCCAGCTGCCATGCAGCTTCCGATCCCGCCAGACCACCGCCAACGACGGTGACCACTTCATCATGCAACGACAGCCTCCACTGGTTGTGCTACAACGTCCCACTCGTTCTGACACTTCATGCAGCGACGGTATTCACCGCGCGCCTTGGTTGATTTCGCCTCCGCACCAACAAATCCGCATTCCGGACACGTCTCGGCTACCGGTTTATCCCAAACGACAAAGTCGCATTCCGGGTAGTTGGCACAACCATAAAAAGCCTTTCCGCGCTTCTTGGAACGCCGAACGGCTACGTCACCGCCGCACTTGGGACACTTGACGCCCGTCGGCATCGAACGGGTACCTCGGCACTTCGGGAACCTGCTGCAACCGAGGAAATCTCCGCTACGACCTGTCCGGATAACCATGGGAGCGCCGCACTCGTGACAGATCTCGTCCGTCGCCCGCGCTACTTTCTTTTCCCCGCGTAGTGGGCGCGTGAACTTGCACGTCTTCGGGTGATTCTCGCATGCCATAAAAGGCCCGAAAAAACCACTACGAGGTACCAGTTTCCCGCCGCAATCCGGACACTTCTGATCCTCAAACTCGGAGAGATCATGCGCTTCCGCGATCAGCCCTTCAAGATCGGCCTGCTTGACGCGCTCCGCGAACGGTCCGTAGAACGCTGCCAGCATTTCCCGCCAGTCAATCGTCCCGTCCTCAACCTTGTCGAGATCGGTCTCCATGTTCGATGTAAACTGCACATTGAAAACCTCCGGTAAACTCTTGATCATCACGCGCTCCACCTGTTCACCAAGTGGAGTCGGGAAGAACCGGCGCTGTTCGAGAAGCACGTAGCGACGATCCGCGAGAGTCGATATGATCGACGCGTACGTCGATGGCCGACCGATACCAAGTCGCTCAAGCTCCTTTACCAAGCTCGCTTCCGAGAATCGTGGAGGCGGCTCGGTAAAATGCTGCGTAGGCTCGATGCGCTTGACTGGTATATCTTCACCCTCCGACATCGCCGGCAATGGCTGCTCGTCTTCCAGCGCCTTGCCGTCACCTGCTTCTCTTGCCTCCTGATACAGAGCCTGGTATCCCGCAAACTTGACCACGCTTCCAGTCGCACGGAACTGATAGCGTCCGAGATCGAAATTCACCGTCGTCGTATCGAACACGGCTGGCGCCATCTGCGAGGCCATGAACCGCTTCCAGATCAGTTCGTAAAGCTTGAATTGGTCGTCCTTCAGATATCGCTTGACAAGATCCGGTCGTCGAGTTGGGTCCGTCGGACGCACAGCCTCGTGCGCATCCTGCGTATTCTTTGCTTTCGCGTCCCCGTACAGCTGCGGCCCGTGTGGTGCAAGGTACGCTTCGCCAAAGAGCGTCCGCAGATAGTCGCGCGCGGACGTCGCAGCAGACTCGGCGACTCTCGATGAGTCCGTACGCATGTAGGTAATCAGACCCACAGCGCCCTCAGCGCCGATGTCGATTCCCTCATACAGATCCTGTGCGAGGCGCATAGTGCGCTTGGAGCCAAAACTCAACCGCTTTGCCGCTTCCTGTTGCAACGTACTCGTCGTGAACGGCGCGTAAGGATTCTTCCGCCTTTCGCGCCGCTTGACCTCCGCTATCCGAAACTTCTTCTGCTCGGCGAGGTCGTCCAGGATACGCTGCGCTTCAGTGGCATTCGAGATCTCCGGCTTCTTTCCATCTACCTGATGGAGCTTCGCCATGAATTCCTGACCACTCTTCTCGAGCAAAGCCGCAATCGTCCAGTACTCGACTGGCTTGAATGCACGGATCTCGCGCTCCCGCTCGACAATGAGTCGAAGTGCGACAGTCTGCACGCGGCCGGCAGATGCCCCTTTCTTGACGGTCTTCCATAATACCGGGCTCGCCTTGTATCCGACAAGCCGATCCAACACGCGACGCGCCTGTTGAGCCTCAACCAGATGCTCGTTTATCTGACCGGCGTTTTCGATCGCCGCGCGAACGGCCTCGCGCGTTATCTCGTGAAAGAGCACCCGCTTCACGGGAGGACTGCCCTTGCGTTTGATCTGCGACGCTACATGCCACGCGATCGCTTCGCCCTCACGATCAGGGTCAGTCGCCAGATAAATCTGGCTCGAATCCTTCGCGGCGTTCTTTAGCTCCGCGAGTATTTTTTCCTTTCCAGGTATTGTTACATATTCGGGTTCGAAACCATTTTCGACGTCGATGCCCATCTTCTTCTGAGGAAGATCACGCACGTGCCCGATCGTAGCGCGCACCTTGTAGCCGCGCCCAAGATACTTGCCAATCGTCTTTGCCTTCGCCGGCGACTCAACAATGACGAGCGCTGTCCCCGCGCCCCCACCCGCGCTCGTCGTGTCATCGTCGTACGCCGTCACATCGACCGGCGCCGTCTTCCGTGCAGTCTTCCGCACGACTCTTCGAGCCGTCTTGCGAGCACTCGTGGTAACAGCCGTCTTTGCGACAACTTTCTTGGTCACTGTCTTCTTTTTAATACCGGCGCGCTTCGTCGCCGTCTTTCGAATTGCCATTTTCCCTTCTTATCGGTTGCCGGACTTCACCGGAATCAATGCGTAGTTACAGATTGTGCTGGGTCGCTGCCTTCGGAGCCGCCGTCGCCAAGAATGAGGCGCAAATCAGTCAGCCCCACTCGACCGTCGAAATTCGTCAGGACGCGTTCGATAACGTGTTCGAGCTCGACCGGTTCAAGGAGGCCGGATCGGCTCAACCCGACCAGATAACCCCAGGCTTCCGCTGTGAAGCGACTGCGCTCGTGCGGGCCCAGGACCCTCATCGACCGCGGTACATTGTATCCATCTATTCCTTCAGTCATTCTTGTCTTCTGGCTTCAGTGTGAAGTCCCTCTCGGCGGCGAGCACCAGCTCCACCACCTTGGCGATTACTGTGGACCTTTCGATTCCACCCGTCTCGACCGTCATCGCCGCATACCTCTCATAAACCGGCTTCCGCACCTCGTGTAGCTCACGCATTGCCTTGAAGGGGTCTGTCGCACCGCTCAACAGTGGCCGCCGGTCGATGCCACGACCCATCCGTCGAATCGCTGCATCGGGTGACACTCTAAGGTATATGATACGGCTGGCTTCGAGCAAATGTGCCACCGCCGCCGAATTAAGCACCCAGCCGCCGCCGGGTGCGAGCACCACCGGCGCCATTTCGGCGACCTCACCCGCAACTCTCGCCTCCGCGGCCCGGAAGACAGCTTCGCCGTCGTCCCGGAAAATCTGTGAGATCGACTTACCGAACGATCGTTCGATGAGCGTGTCCAGATCTACAAACTCTCGGCCGAGTCGCTTCGCCACCGCTCGACCTACCGTGGTCTTGCCGACACCAGGAAGGCCTACGAGCACGATGTGCTTCTCAGACGACACGGGCTGATTCTCAGCCGTGTCCGGTGTCGCGTCCCGACAGATACAGTAGATACCCCCGCCTGTTCCGTTGAAGTTCGGCGAGCGAGTCGCCACCGAACTTCTCCAGCATTGCATCGGCGAGCACGAACGCCACCATCGCTTCTGCAATCACTCCCATCGCGGGAACGGCCGTTACGTCGCTCCGCTCTACCGTTGACGGCGCGCTCTCGCGGGTCGTCATTTCCACCGAGGCGAGCGGGCGCATCAAGGTGCTGATCGGCTTCATGGCGACTCGAACGACGAGAGGTTCACCGGTCGTGATGCCTCCTTCCAATCCGCCAGCGTTATTGCTTCGCCGCCGCAGCCTTCCCCGCGACACTGCGTCTTCTGCCGCGTCAATCTCATCGTGCACAGTTGATCCGTGTTGCCGTGCCGCCTGGAACCCCAAGCCGATTTCAACTCCCTTTACCGCAGGAATCGACATCAGAGCGGCGGCCAGTCTTCCATCCAGCTTTCGGTCCCAGGAAACGTGGGAGCCGAGACCGACTGGTAATCCGTTCGCGACAACCTCGCAGATCCCACCCAGCGTATCGCCTGAGCGCTTCGCTTCGTCAATCAGCTGGATCATGCGCGCTTCGGCATCGCTGTCGAGGGTCCGTAGTGGAGAACGATCAGCCACCACGTTCAGATCGGGCGGGAAATCCTCCGGCGCTCGAGCGACTACGTCCCCGAGCGCTACAACGTGGCTCCCGATCGATACATCAAGTTGCGATAAAAATGTCCGGCACACCGCTCCCGCTGCAACACGCGCAGCAGTCTCGCGTGCTGATGCGCGTTCGAGTATGTCACGCGCGTCCGATCGGTCGTACTTGAGCATCCCAGCAAGGTCTGCGTGTCCAGGGCGCGGCCGCGTAACTGCGCGCTTGCGCCCCTGGGCGCGACCGGCTTCAGTCTCCTCTCCGTCGAGTGGCGCAGGGCTCATGATTTCCTGCCAGTTGCGCCAGTCGTGGTTCCGGATAAGCATCGCGATTGGCGATCCAAGCGTCTCGCCAGCGCGAATACCACTTAGCAATTCTACCTGATCAGACTCGATCTGCATCCGCCGACCGCGGCCGTATCCCGCCTGTCGGCGGGCTAGCTGTGCATCAACATCGGACGACAGGAGAGGGACACCCGCAGGCATTCCTTCAAGAATGGAAACCAGAGCAGCGCCGTGCGATTCGCCGGCAGTAGTGAAACGAAGCATTTGGGACAATAATAAACCTGAACGGAAGCTTATGGGCAAACCCGTTTAAGCACGCGAAGTCAAAATCGCGGCGCGAATCCGGCCACGGCTGTACCAAAACATCTCAGTAAAGAATACCAGCAATGCAGCGGTTTAACGACAAGGGCCCGGCATGTTGCCGGGCCCTTGTCGTTCATTCATAAGCAATCATCATGGCGGGCAGCTGACGCCACCGAATAAGCTTGGATCGACATTGACGATAACCACGCCCCTGGCGGTTGCTCCGACGAGAATCAGTTGTCCACCAGGCTGGCGGATGGCCGATTTGATTGGCCCGATAATGGGGTCCTTGATGGGGATCACTGCAATTCGCTTGAAGTGATGGTTCTCGTACACTTCAATCGATGGTTCGGTGGACGCTGCAAATTCGTAGCACGACTTGAGTGGCGAAGATGCGTCTATTCCGTTGCCGGAGTTCAGCGGATCAAAATCAAATCCGGGATTGCCAGAAGTCGCAGTCTGAAGCGTTCCCTGGTGCCTGAGATCCTGGTTGAACAGGTAGATGGAGTCTGCACGAACGGCCGCCAGTGCGCCGTCGAAATTGATCGCGACGCCACCGACCCGCGCAAATGTATTTGCCGTCAGATCGGCTACCTGTTCCGGTGGTGAGATTCCCAGATCAACCACCGGCGTCTTGAGCTTCGTAATGACGCCGTTGGACATCGTAGTCGATGAATCCAGACCGAAAGCGGCGTTGAAACCTATTATGCGACTACCCTGCACCGCTCCGCCTTCGCCAAGGATCGCGTGTGCAAAGTTTCCTGAGCCGCGCGCGAACGTGCTGTCCCGGAACGCGATCTGACTAATCTGCACAACGACAGAATAGAAAGTGGTATCGAACTTGATAATGGTATCTGCGGCCGACGACGGAGTATGCGGCGTGATTGCGATCGGCTGCTTGAATGGTACGAGAACGGAGTCCGACCCCGCTGCACAGTTCTGGCCATTCCGGTCACAATTCACTCCAAACCGATCGATTTCAAGTGAATCCGACGTTCCTGCCGTCTGACCCATTGCCTGCTCGAAGAAGAAGTGCGAACTCTTCGTCGTCAGGTTCTCATACCGAACGGTCCCCTGATTCGGGAACGGTGCGGTCTGGCCAGGTGTCGGCGTCGTCGAATAAACCAGCACTACCTGATCGCACGACGTCGGCGATGGGAATGCTGACGCTGCACGGCAGGTGGGCGCCAGGTACTGAGGCCGGTCGCTGAAGTCGTACGGCGTCCGCTGCTGAATGTTGACCGGTGGATTTGTACTGGGGTCCGATACGGTCCTTACAGTGTATGCACGGATGTGCGGCAGCGGGTACCGATACACTTCGCGGCCTTCTGACGAAAACGGAATGCTCCGATCAAGCAGATTGACATATCCAATCGAAGTTCCGCCGGAGTTGGCAACGAGAAGTGTGTCGCCGTACTCGCCGGTCGAAGGGTTCCTCGGCCAGGCAGCAATACCCCATGGACGCGAGCCAACCGCAATCGGAGCATGGAAGCTCGAGTCACCGAGGCTGAATACTTCGAGTTCGTTGCGATCGATGTTGGTGAGATACAAGCGATCGTAGCGCGGATGGTAGATGGCATCAGCGATCGTACCACCATTCGGAACCTGACGAGTGACGCCAGCGACTATAGTGAGTGTGTCAACTCTGTCGATGCCACTCGATAGCTTGGCGTAACCTTTCGAACCATTCTTGGTCACTGCGAACGCCTTTATGTACACCGTCGCTGGGAACGGGGGCACAAGTGTGTTCGGGATCTTCAGATTGAATCGTCGTGGAAGCGAAGTAGCCGATCCGTCCGAGGTGGAGTCGCCCTGCACGACGATAGGGCCGCCGATCACACTGGTGATTTCGTAGCCGATGTCGGTAATGCCAGAGCCGGTTGTATCGATAGCCGTAACCGATAGCGTGTCGTTGACTTCAACGCGCTTGTCGGAACCAAAATTCACTATTGGCGGAGCCTTGACGCCCGTAGCCGCCTGCACCTTGAGCGTTATCGGGGAGCCGAGACCGCGATTACCAAGAGAGTCGCGTATAAATGGAGTGATTGTCACGCTACCGGTCGCCGTAGCCGCCGGAACCAACATGGTGAGCTGCGTACCTGTGGAATCCGACAGCGGGCTGGAGAACGCGACAGAGTCAGAGGCAGTGAACGCGCCAGACGTCTGGTAGCCCAACCACTGCACCTTGACCTTGCTGACGCCCGAAACACCAACGACTGTGGATTTACCAATTACAACTGATGATCCGGTCACCGGTGCCGTAATCACAACACTCGCAGGAGCAAGATTTCCGGTACCGAGCAAGAGGGTATCCGGCGCGGATCCGTTACCAGCACCGTCGTAGGCGACCCCGACTAGCGTAACGGGAGTACCCGCAGGTACACTACGCGGAACGGACAGTGAGAAAGTCAGGTTGCTACTCGTAACTGCCCCGGTAAAGAGCGTGTCAAACGTGGCCGTTATGCCGCCTGTTGCGACGACATGGACCCGCTGAATTCCAAGGTTGTCAGTCACCTTCGCAGAAAAGGACAGTACGGAGTCGACCGTGCTCGTTCCCTTCTGAAGCAGGATCGTCGGGGGAATCGTATCCGCCAGCCCGCTCATGGAGCCATCGCTGCACGCGAGCGCGCCTATGGCGAGCGCTGCGGTGACAGCAACAGCGGAAAGCCTCAAATGCTTTGTCATCTTACCGGCCTCGTGGCGATCCCGCATCTCCGCCGTCATCGAGTACATGAGGGGTGATGAGGATTAGTAGGTCGCGCTTCTCTTCGGACTTCTGCGTGACGCCGAACAGCTTCCCGACGAACGGCAGGTCCACGAGGACCGGGATTCCGCTCTTGCTTTGCGTCACCTGCGTTACGGTCAGTCCACCAATTACTGCTGTCTCGCCGTCATTTACAAGGAGACGGTTGTCGGCGCTCTGCTTGTTGAACACATAACCGATGTCCGATCCGGCCAGTTGTGCATCGGAGTTCTCCGCGTGCACATCGAGCAGGACCTGGTGATTGTTGGTGATGTGCGGAGTAACTCGCAGGATGATACCTACCGAGTGGAAGCTCACCGTGGCCTTGGGCTGCGTGGCGCCGGCAACGCCAGACGATTGGCTGCTCACATCGAGCACGCGAACAGGTATGTCCTGCCCGACCTGGATGCTAGCCTCGCGGTTGTCCACCGTTACAATGCTCGGTTCTGCCTGCAAGTCCGCGAGCCGGATCTCCTGGAGAGCATCCAGGAAGCTCGTGAGTGAGAAATGTCCTACAGCCGCAGAATAAACCAACTGCAGCGCAGGCGATGCTATGCGGTTGTTGGCGTTCGCGATTCCGGAAAGCGTGTTGCCGCCGAGCGAAATACGATTCCCGGTAACTGGGGTTCCTCCGCCAAGCCCGATTGGTACACCGGACGCATTCGTGATCGGCACGAGGGTCGTGGGGTCGATGCGTTGGGCAAGTGTACTGAAGAACTGATTCTGCGTTCCAAGGTCATACGAAAGGCCGAGATCTTCGATGTTGGTACGATCGACGAATACGATCTTCGCCTTGATCGACACCTGCGGCGTGCGCACATCGAGATCGCGAACATAATTGACGATACCCGCCATGCGTGACGGCGTTTCTGTCACAATGAGCGTGTTCGTTCCGGGGTTAGACGCAACAGCACCGCGCGTTATGCAAGTCTGATTGCCGAAACTGGTCGCCGCGCCACTACCGGACGCACCCGCCGCGCTGGCAGGTCCGCCGGTAACACAGTCCTTTGCCAGGAGTTTCGTTACAACCGGGACGAGCGAGTCCGCCTTGGCGTAGTTGATCGGAATCAACTGAGTTACCAGCGGTTCGAACGCCTGCCGCGATTGCACGTTGGCGTAGCTGTCTACTGTGATGATTCCTGATACCGGATCTTCCGTGGCCGCCAATCCCTGCCCTTGCAGGATGGCCCGAAGTGCAACATCCCACGGCTGATTCCTGATCTCAGCGGTTACAGTACCTGTAACGTCGCGCCCGGTTACGATTGTACGACCCGCGAACGTTGCGAAGGCCGCGATCACGTCGCGGATATCCGCATCCTGGTAGGTAACCGTGATGCGTGGCTGCGTGGACGGCTGCTCTGCCTGGAGATACGACGGTTGGCTCACAAGCGTCATGCTCGGGCGGGACGGTGCCGTGGACGCGCTCGCGGCCGGAGCGGCCTGAACGCTCGCGTCACTTACGTCGCGACCTGTCAATCCGGTCCACGACGCGAAGTTACCCGCGTCTCCGCCGACAGCGATCCTGACTTCGTTCGAATCGTGCCTGACTATGTATGGATGCTCCCGATCGAGTTGCAATACAACACGCACAACGTTCGAGGAGAATTGCGATACTTGTACATCGGTAATGCCGCCGCGGGCGACGCGGTCATATGCTGACGGCGTACCGGCAAGCGAAGCGCCCTTGATATCGACAACGACACGATATGGCGCGTCGAGAGTGAAGTCCTGAAGCGTGACTGGAGACTCTACCCCTATCACGACATCGGCATGCCCGGAGGTCGGAACAACGCTCACGCCAGTCACCGTTGGCGTCGCCGTTATTGGCGCGCAGCCTGCGGAGCACGCAACCAGCGGTTGCGGCCATACTGGAGTGAGCGAATGACCCGGCGCGATTGCGAACGCGGCGAGGGTGATCAAGGGCAACTTCATGGGTTCCTCTTTATTGTGGTATCACCGATCGCAAGCGATTCCTGGCGGCTAAAGCCGAATTCCTCGAGCGCGAACGTCACGACCTTGGGATCTATCCGGACAACTCGCATCCTGCCAAGCGGCGTGCCGACTTTCACCCGGTACTGCTCCTTCGTTCCAAGATCCCGAAGCACTGCAACTGAGTTGCGCCCCTGCGGATCGTATGCAATCGTCGTCAGACGTAGATCCGAAATGGTCGGGCGGATCTCGCTACTCTTGACCAGCGAGACAAAAGGATCCCGGCGGCCAGCGGCATCATACCGGAATACTTCCCGGGTGAACGTGACCGTGTTGGCCGAATCAGTTGGCTGGCTTGCAGCAGCATTGCGGGAAGATTGCGCATCCGCCTTACCGTCCATGAGCAGCAACAGCGCTATCGCAGTCAGCATCATTGCTGCGATAGCCAGCGGGTGATTGAACGCGCGAGCGCGTTTTCCGGTTGTCATTTGGTCTCCGGTCCCAATGTGAATGGCGCCGTCCGCGCTACGTAAGTCTGGAGCTGGAAGCTCGCGTCGAGCAACGACTCGCCCGGTTTTTGGTTCGTTTGGGTCTTCGTCCCAGTGTGAAGCTTGAGATCGAGGCCAACCGGGGCCATTATTCGTTCAAGGGATCCAACGTTTGTCAGGAACTCGGCGAGTTCGTGATAACCACCGATAACGGACACCTTGTATCGGTAGGTGTCGAACTGCTCACCCTGAATCACGGGCACCGGCTCCACCGACGCCAAGTCCAGTCCAACGCGGCGGGCGGCGGTAGATACGTTCTCGAGCAAGGAGGGGACTTCGTTGGAAGTTGGCACAAGCTCACGCATCATGTCGAGATTCTTCTGGAACTGTGCGGCTTCGTTCTGCAGCTGCTGAACGGTTCCGCGGGCTATAGCAACGCGCGCCAACCGGTTGTTAGTCTCAACGGTGTCCGTGTGGGCATTCATTGCCCCAATTGTCACCTGTTGCGGCGTGAAGCGCAGATACCAGAACGCACCAGCAAGCAGGAGCGCGACTGTCCCGATGAGAATGAGAGTCTTCTCGCGCTGCGTCAAGTTTGCACCGATGGCCATGCTAGTGCACCGCTATTGAAAGTGGAACAGTCTGTAGCTGGCGTGCCGGGACAACTTCGGACTGCGCCTCAAGCTGAAATTCAGTCACTTCCTTGCCTTCGGCGACGACCAGGTCCGACCGGGTAAGTTGAACGTTCTTGATAAACGGCGACGCTTCGAGTGCCTTCATGAATTGCGTGAGTGCCTGCACGTCTACGGTCTGACCGATTATTCGGAAATTCGTCGTAGTCGCAACGCCGTTGAACAGCGAGTCAGCATGTGCCTTCCGCTGTGCCGACGTCATTTTGCCTGAAGTTTTTGCAGCCGCCGGCTTCGATCCCGCGGTAGCTGAATCCTGATGTAGTGCTGCGGTCGAAGCGATAGGACTGGTCTGACTAACCGAGGTGAGCCATGTGTATTGAGGCACGGCGAGGTTGATCGCTTCAAGCAGGTGCGGCCAGGTATATCTCGTATCATCAATCGACTTGATGATGGCGACTTGCTGATATACGGAATCACGTGCGCTTTCAGCTCGGTTGCGCGCCGTAAGCACCGCCGCAAAACGCGCCGAATCCGACGCTGCCGCCGACTCGCGGGAAATAGCTGCTGATTCCTGCCTCGCTTGAAAGGCGTACATGCCCGCGATCGAGCCGAGCCCGATGATCGTTGCGAGCGCTGCATAGATAAGGCTCTTGTCCTTGAAATTCGCTCCGATGTTCGCCAGCGCGGCACCTGGTGCGAATTTGATTGCGCGGCTGGTTGTACGCTTCGCGCCTGGGAGCAGGTTGATTTCTATCATGACGCCTTCCGAAGGCCGAGCCCAACAGGGAGCATGAGGAGCGGCGCTATTTCGTCGACTGTAAATTCCGAGAGTGCGCCATCACGTACATGAAGATTCGCAAGCGGATTGGCGTATTCTACCTTGAGACGAAGGCGCTGGCCGAGTATGTCTGCGAGCCCCGGGACACGAGAACCACCGCCACAGAGGTAGATCGCTCTGACCTGCGGGGCCCCTCGCGCAGAAGCAGCAAGAAAGGCTGCGGCGCGCTCGACGCCGACTGCCATCTCTTCTCCGCGGGCTTCGAGCACCGCAGTGAGCTGCGGTTTGCGATCGTAGCCACGTACCATGCGCTCCGCATCGTCAGCACTCAGTCCGTGGTGGCGCTGCAGGTCTTCTTGGAAGCGGCGTGTGCCGACGGCCAGATCGCGCGTGAGAATCGGAACGCCGTTATCCAGAACGTTCACGTTCGTAATTTCGTTTCCAATATTTATGAGGGCTACCGCACCGCGCATCGCCTCTGGATGATTCAGCTCGAATGCGTTGTGCAGAGCAAATGCATCGACGTCAACCAGGCGCGGATGCAAACCAGCTTCGCTCAGTATCCTGAGCTTTGCATCGACCAACTCGCGCTTGGCAGCCACAAGGAGAACGCTCATCTCTTCCGGCGTCGATTCGTCAGTGTCTTCGAGGACCTGAAAGTCGAGCTCCACCGATTCAACGTCGGGCACGTGCTGCTCGGCTTCCCATCGCATGAGCTCTCGGGCCTGCTGCTCCTTCACGCGCTCCGTCTGGATGCGCTTGATTATCACATCGCGCCCGCCAACGGCGGTCACGACGTCGGTCCCCTTGGCGCCGGCACGTTCCATTGTCTCCTGGATCGCATCCGAAACGAGCCGCGGGTCCATCACCTCTCCCTCAACGATTGCGTCGGGAAGAAGTGGCGAGACAGCAACCTTCACCAGCTCTGGCACACCGCGGGCGTGGTCCATGACCACGACCTTGATCAGCCCAGAGCCAATGTCGAGTCCAACTGTAGTCTTGTTGCGGCCGAAAAAGGACATGCGACTCCATCTTGAGTTCGGACGGTAAGTCCGTTACGCAACTCTTATCGAGGTCAATACGACTGGTTGCCCCAAAAGGTCACGTTTCAGAACAGTTCCGCCCAGCCACGTTCTGGCACCAGGCGAAGCAACAGGTCGGCGGAGTCACCCGGGATGAACGCACTCAACCCAACCCGATGACGGGCGACAGCCGCAGACCAACGGATCGTCGCTGTGGCGACTATCCATACATTTGAATTATCGACCTTATCCACGGTTGCGATTAGGGTCAGATCTCCAATTGTCCGGTTTGTCTCGCTCAGCCGGCCTACGGGGGCGCTGCGTAGCACCGGAGAACGGAGTGCATTCAACGTTGTCCAGGCCTCGGTTTCGGCCGCCACGAGGGCGCGTCGCTGCAGCGTTTCACCTTCCGCCGAAGCTGCATTCGCCAGCGACCCGTTCAGAGCCACGATCATCAGGGCGCTTCCAATCGCCATCAGCAAGACTACGATTACGAGCGCGAAGCCGCCCCGTCGCCCATTGACGGCCTTCACCAACGGTTCCGGAGCGCGACAGTCCGCTTCAGTGAATCATTCAGCATTGCAGTTGCCATCCCTGGCAATTGAAATGGCGTTGCGTACGCTGCACGGGGAACAACCTCAACACGCGCAACGTCAGTGAGGCTGCCCGAAGCTGAAACAGGAGCGCCAGCGCTGCTGAAGTAGCGAAAAGAAATAGGCGAGCCCGACACACTTTCGTATGGCCCGCTCAATGGCTGGATCGCGGTGCACGCGCCCGGACAGCGGCGGTACCCGAGGTACCATTTTCTATCTCCGCCACGATACACGCTGTACCTCACGCGACGGACAAACCGAACCGGCGCGCCACGAGGTGAACGCAAAGTCAGGCTCGGCGCGACGAGCAGCTGGAGCGAGCGCGCTGCGCTCAGGACATCGCCAAGTTGCAGCAGCCCTGCGGATAGCGGACACGCGCTGGAAGTTGCAACTCGCGCCACAGCCTGCACAGAAGCGCGCTGCCATCCTGATATTCCAGAAGCCGTGGTGTCCTCGAACACGAGTACGTCATCGCCCGGTTCTGGCTCTGCTACCCACGACGAGAGCACGCGGCCGCTCGCGAGGGAGTCTGGCGGAAGAATGAGCGTATTTGGATTCGGCGCCGCGCAGAGCGTGGAGGTTCCGATAGCGGAGTAGAACTCGACAGCGGTATCCGATTCCACGGAGAGACTGTCGCCGCGAGGCGAGATTCCCCTCAGATCGGCGGCGAGGATGTCAGCTCCGTCGCGAAGTCGCCCGTCAAGATCGCGAGCGGCCGAGATGGCATTGACGGCGCGGAGGTGGCGGACGATATGGGACACTGCGAGCGTCGTGACGAGCATCATCACAGCGAGACCCATGATCAGCTCGACCAGCGTCGCAGCGCGACGGGAGCAGGCAGTCACTTGCCCCCGCCGAGTGTGGTGCGACCATGTGCGCTAGCGTCCGGAAGCGGCGCCGTCCGGTTGTATCGTGACATGTTGTCACGGTACAAGCCTTACCGCCGCGCGGGTTGAGCGTAGCTTCGCCGGCGTAGCCACTTCTCCGCGTTGTTCTATCTAATGGCGCATCGATTCTGCTGGCGTCGGTCCAGTATTACCGTGTCACGGCAGGATATGACGGAGGCGTTTTTTGACTGCTGCGATATCTCGTTCCGTCAGTCGTCCGGCTGTATATTGCAACAGTCTGTTATCGAGCGTGAACAGATTGCAGCGGACAACGCTTGGCGCCTGCAGACCGGCGACGTTCAAGTCTTTGATTCTGGTATCGCTGGTCCACGATGTCCGTGCGGCGGTTGTAATCATCGCGAGGATGCTGTGACCTGATGAATTGAAGGGGGCATCGCTCAGAACGAGAGCCGGCCGTCGTTTCGCTGACGCGCGATCGGTGAACGGAAATGGAACAACCACTACGTCCCATCGCTCGAACTGCGTTGGTGTTGAGTGATTCGCAGTCATTTCACGTCAGTGGTTGAGATGCAGTGTTTGCCACTTCAGTCAGAGATGCGCATCAGAGATGCGCATCAGAGATGAGAAAACGCGGCGTCGTCTTCTGGCGAGTTCCACTCATCCAGCGTCGCTGCGAGCGCGGAATGAAGAGCGGCGTCAAAGGGTTCGAGCTTCTTCAGCGTCACCGCGTCGTCCGACACCTCATATATGAGGGTATCGCCAGCCTGTACGCCAAGTCTCTCCCGCACTGCTTTGGGTACTGAAATCTGTCCCTTGCTGGTGATCTTCGTGGTGGCTAGCATATGCTCCCCCTCAGGTAAGGCAGGTAAGTTATACCTTACCCGCCTTACTCGCAAGGCGCGAATTCTCAAACCAGTATGCATCATCGGCAATCGCCCACGGCGTCGTACTCCTCGGTACGTTCGCCGCCGCGGCGCGGATAGCGGCTGGTCTGCTCGACGCGAGCGAGTTGGCCGTCGGTTGAGGCGACCCAACTGACCACGACGGCATTCAGCGAATCGGCGCCAGAGGCAGCGGCGCATGCCGCCGCAAATACATTCTCGCGCTGTGTCTCGGCGAGTCTGGCCGCAATCGATTCTCGTTCTGAATCGGCGAGCGAGCGTACGACTATCGTCAACGAGCCTTCGAGAGCGACAAACACAACGCCCAGGATGAGAAGCGCAACGAGGGTCTCGGCGAGGATGAAACCCTGACGGCGGTTGGTGCGAGCGTTCGGCATGAGGTCACGTTATAGCTGCAACGCTCGCATGCGACAAGCGAATCCGCGGTGGTTCGTACAATTCGCGCATCGGGAGGCAACGCACCGGTTAACCCTGAAAGGAGAGTTCGCTCGCAGGTCGACACGATGCCACCAACGCCGGAAGGCAGTCGGGGCAGAATTGCTATCACTAGATCAAACCTTCGCACACTGCGACGTGCGAGCGTTCGTCCAATTGCCCGAGTTGGTATCGACCCATGTCGAGCTTACGCGGAAGCTGGAGGAACTCGAGCTGAAAGGCGATGACAGTTCCAAATCGTGTTTTCAGGCAATCAAGGAGCTGATGACGACATCGCGTCTGCCGAAGAACCCAGAAAGTGGATTGGTTTTCACCGCGACGAATCCGAGTGAATTTGAGGTGTCAAATTGGCTCCTCAAACTCAAGTGGGTCGATGAGCTACGGCGTCGCATTGGGTCGCCAGACATGTTCGGCGCTGCGATCGCCAAGTGCTGTGATCTGTCCAGCGAAGGGTGGAGTTCCTCGTCTTCTGCTTCGGCGGTTGGCTCAATTCACAGCCAGCGTTCCGGGCAGGAATTTCCAGCGGCTGTGATACGCTCGTTTCAACATATGGCGAAGCGCGTCTGTCCGCGCCTCAGTGACGAGCGATAAAGCATAGGAATAGATGACGGCCAGCACTACCCCGCAAATCATGATTCCGACATGCGTCGCCGTTGGCTGGAACCGAGAGTGGTGCTCGGACTGGAGCCACGCGCTGGCGAACGTCAGCGGTGGCTGGTGGAACAGATAGAGAGAGTACGAGAATCCGGCAAGTGACTTCCACGTTCGCGATGAACGCTTACTGCAACTCGCCACTTGCCCGGACGATTCCGCACAGAACAAGAAATAAAGCAACAGCGCGAAGCTGATACCAACGGCAATATCGGCGCGAAGCACGATCCTATTCAGAAGTGTACGAACGAGCGCGGTAGTCACCATAAAAATGATGAGCGCGCTGACCTGCAGTCGCACGGCATTGCTCGGTGAAAGGGACGGACGCGGTAAATAAACCACGGCGACACCCAGAAGCCATACGCTCATCCACTCGACGATACTACCGCCCACGAAGATAGCGATTCCGAACAACAGCACAACATACCAGAGCGAACGCCCCGATTGATGGCGTAGCGCAACCGCGAGCGCCATGCACGGGAACAGAACATAGTACCAGAACTCATTGCTCAAGCTCCATAGTGCTCCGCCCGACCCAAATACCTTGACGGATATCGTCATGAGGAAGGCAGCATTCCCTAGATACGCGAATACGCTACGGTTGTGGACGATCAACGTGCGGCCGCCAACCGTGATCGATGACATGAAGTCGGGATAAATCGCCGTATGCGGGAACAAACAGGCACCGAGGCCATCCCACAGCACTATGAGCAGGAGCGCCGGGATGAGCACGATGTACAACCGGGACAGTCGCCGGAGCATGTACTCGCTCCAGGTCCACCTCTCGGCCGTCACCGACCTCACGACGCTACCCCCGACGAGTACTCCGCTCAACACGAAGAAGACGATGACTGCCTCGTGGCCAAAACCACACACCCAATAGATGAACCGAGTCGGAAGGTTGCGGCTGGTTACCGACTCCGGATCAACGAGTAGTGAAAGGCGGGCGTGCTGAAGAACGACAGCGAGCGCCGCGAGCGCACGGCTCGCGTCCAGTACGCGGACGGTGCGAGGGGAAAGCTGTTCGCGGGTTATCGACATGTGACGGATGGATGCTGTTGGAGGTGCCACCTATTCACGCACGCGAATCGGGACAATACTTAGGCGTACTTCCGCTTCGAGCGTAACGGATACACGCTTCCAGAAATAGTAACGGCGACCGGTTGGTCGCCGTTACTATTTTTCCAACACGCAGCCGGGTCAAATCCGGCCAAGGTTTAGGCTATTAGAAGCCAGGTGCGCACGCGGGAACGCCTTCTGACACAGCAGGTGATACAGGCGCCGTGTTGTAGAAAATCGCGCATGGGGTCGTCATGCTCGGCACAGATGTGTGCAGTGCTGTTGCGCTCCAGCCTGCCGCCGCGCTTGCAAGGGTGATCTTGACACCCTGCGAGGCAGCAAACGCAAAGCCAGCAAGCGTATCCGCTGCTGTCGGCCCAATGGTGCCGGTGGAGACGAAGTAGTTGCCGTTATTCGCCGAAGCATACCCTTCCTCGGCAGTCGCCAGGTTCTTGAGGTCAGTCTTGACCGCGGCGACATATGCACGCTGCTTCGTTGCTGCGAACTTCGGGATCGCGATCGCGGCCAAGATGCCGATGATCACGACGACTATCAAGAGCTCGATCAGGGTAAATCCTTTCATGCTGCGCTTCATGAGTGTCTTCTCCTAAGGGGGGTCGTGGGATGCCGCTGGTGTAGTGCTCGGACACCGTATTGGCAACGGTCGCGCCAAACTCTGACGGTGTCGTAACTCATTATCGTCAAACGATTTGCAAACTTGAATAAACGTCTGGGTGGGTCAGAACGACCCGCATTCTGCAACGTCCGTGGCGAATCGCAAGGAATTTGCTCGGTACAGTATCATGCAGATCCCTCCATTTTCTGGAGTTTCCGATGAAGCGTCGAGGGATCGATACCCAATACCTCGGCAGCCCGAGTTTTGTTGCCGCTATTCGACTCCAAAACCCATTTTATGTAGGCCCGCTCGATCATGTCCAGTGTAGGATCCAGGCGTTCCACGTCGCGAACAAGATGCTCGCCCGACCGGCTGGTCACGCGCTCCGGGAGCGCGTCAGGAGAGATCACAGCGCCATTTGTAACAATGGTAGCGCGCTCAAGTGCGTTTTCGAGCTCACGTACGTTGCCGGGCCAGTCGTATTCGCACATAGCGCTCATCGCGTCGGCGCTCACGGTCTTGCTTGGATCCTTTCCGCGCGCAAGAAAGGCATCAACCAGGAGCGGAATGTCCTCCCTCCTCTGTCTCAACGGCGGGAGATGGATCGCTATCACGTTCAACCGATAGTACAGGTCGCTCCTGAACTGGCCCGTTTTTACATCGCGTTCGAGATCGCGGTTGGTCGCCGCAATGATCCGCGCGTCCACGGGTACGGGTTCCGTCGCCCCGACCGGCAGCACTTCGCGCTGTTGCAGTGTGCGTAGCAGCTTGACCTGCGTTGCCGGCGTCATTTCGCCAACTTCATCCAGAAAGAACGTGCCACCCATTGCAGCGGCGATCAATCCGGTCTTGTCGCGCACGGCCCCGGTGAACGAGCCCTTTACGTGCCCGAACAGTTCGCTTTCGAGCAGGCTTTCTGGAAGGGCACCGCAGTTGACGGATAGAAATGGCTTGGCAGTTCTGCCCGACATTTCATGGATGTATCGCGCTACGACTTCCTTACCTGTGCCGGACTCCCCTTGAAGGAGCACTGTGGAGTCCGTCGGCGCGACGGTCGCTGCAAGTTGCAGAACTGCCAACCAGTTTGCGCTCTGACCGATCGGAAGGTTCTCCCTATCGCGCTTACGGATTTCCTGCCTCAGCGTGCGATTCTCCACTCGCAGCGCACGATGTTCCGCTGCGCGATGGACTATAGCGAGCAACTCGTCGTTCCGGAATGGTTTCTGGATGTAGTAGAACGCTCCTTCGTTCACCGCATGCATTGCAGATTGGAGCGTCGCCTGCGCAGTCATGAGTATGACAGGAGTCTCAGGGTTTGCCGCGCGTGCTGCGGAGAGTACTTCAGCGCCACTCACGTCGGGCATGCGGATGTCGCTTATGATGATATCCGGCCCGATAGCCTCGATCTGCTCGATGCCGACGCGACCGCCGCGCGCGATGTGCGCAGTGAAGCCATTGTTCGTGAGCAGCATGCGGATGACTTCGAGTATGCCCTGCTCATCGTCGATGATCAGGACACTCGGACCTGCGGCGTTTGCGGTCATGAGCGAGGAAAGAGGACGGTGAATCTTGCGCCACGACTGTCACCGTCAACAACGACGACACCGTGGTGAGCTTCAATTGCCCGATGTGCTATCGCCAATCCAAGCCCACTGCCGCCCGGCTTGGTGGTGAAGAATGGATGAAACAGCTTTGACTTGACCGATTCGGCGATACCAGGTCCCGAATCGATGACACGCACTGCAATCGCTCCACTTTCAAATGCCGCAGCACGCCAATCGAGTTGTTGCGGCAGAAGGGTCGCTGCTTCAAGCCGAACAACGCCGTCTGGAGGAGAGGCCTGCAATCCATTAAGCACGAGATTGAAGAATGCCCGATGCAGCATGTCCTCGTCGCCAACAATGTCGATCGTACCGCGTGGGAAATCGCACTCGACGTGCGAGCCGGCCGGACGGGATGGGTGCGATGACGCCAGATCGGCAGCATTCCGAACAACGCCGAGCAGATCGAGTTTGCGCGTGAACGGTATATCGACTCGCGCGAAGTCGAGGAAGCCAGTGAGCAGACGGGCCAGTCGATCCGATTCTCGAACAACGAGTGAACTGAGCACTCGGTCATCGTCGGACGCTTTGGCGGAGAGCGACAGCTGTTCCACCGCACTGCGGATGGACGCCAGTGGATTCTTTATTTCATGAGCCATCGAAGCGCCGAGCTCGGCGACCGCTTCCAGGCGTTCCGCGCGCAGATGGAGCCGTTCGACTTCGCCCTGATTCAATCGGAAGCGCGCAAGTTCCTCTGCCATCGCCTCTGTTCCTACGCTCTGCGCGCGTAGCCGGGACGCTATGTAACCGCTACCAAGCGCGACGATGCCGAAAATTGCCAACTGAATAAAGATGCCGACGCCGACCGCGGCACCGCGGACGACGACGATCTCACCGGCGTAGAGCAGGATGGCGAGTGCCGATATCAGCGTGACGCCGCGCGCAGGGAGAAGCAGCGCGCTTACCGCGATGACGAGAATGTAGAGAGGCGCGAACTGGGACGATGTGGATTCCCACGTCAAGTGCACCATCGCTGTGACCAAGGCCACGTCGAATACGACCTGCGCGTAGAGGACTGGTATCGCGATGGATCGCCGATACACGTGGGTATAGATCGCAGACAGCCCCGTGAACAGCATCGCCGCGGCGAACAGAAGCGACGCGAGCAGGGTGTCCTGGCGCGAAGCGTATTGCCAGGAATAAACGGCGGCAATGAACACCGCACTTGCCGCAGCCAGGCGCGCGAGGTAGACCCACCACAGGATCCGGAGAACCGAAAGCTGATGGAGATGGGCTGCTGCCAACGCGGGCGTGGATTGCGGAGTGCGGTATTGCATTTTGCAATACTTTGACGACCCTGCTGCCCATAGTGCAACGCGGATGAACGCGGGCTGGTGCGAACGGCGCTGTTTACGGCCGGTAGCAGCTCTATCGGTCATCGACCGGACGCTCGTTCGAAACTAGCGACGCAGCCTTGGCATCCCATTCGGTAAATTGCGATTGGGAATGCCGACAGACTCTGCAATTCAAAGCTGGTCCAGTGTCCTGGCCGGCCGGCTGACGTGGATCGTGGCACTGGTGTTGGCGAGCGCAATTTTCGCCGCCGCTGAGGCCGCCTTGAACGTGCCGGTAGATGGCGAGAACGGGAGGACCGTTCCAACGACGGCCGCGCGAATCGGTAGTTCACTTGCCGCTGTCGGCTTGGGCGTGGTGGGTGGCGCGGCCTGGTTCGCTCTGGCGGTGCTCCTTCATATAGTACTGGGCGAACTTGTGCCGAGGGCGGTCGCCCGGGAGCACCCGGAGCTGGCGCGCAAATATGCCGTCCCGGTCGTGCGGCTGTTTGCCCGTGTTCTGACTCCGTTCGTGATTGTCATAAACGCCCTCACAAACCTCGTTGGCCGCGCTGTTGGGATGCCCACTGCCGTAGAGGACGAAGTACCCGCGCACTCGCCGCGTGAATTGCGGACACTCGTGATGCACGCACACGCGCATGGGGAGCTGGATGAATCCGAGCGGGCAATGCTCGCGGGTGTTTTCGACTTCAAGCAGAAACGCGCGCATGATGTGATGCGGCCGAGGACCGAAGTCGTGGCGATCGATATTGATTCGACTCACGACGAAGTCGTTCAGATTCTGCGGACAGAGAGATATTCTCGTTACCCACTTTACCGGGAGACACTCGACGACATAGTCGGTGTCTTCCTTGCCAAGGATCTCTGGCTGCGCGAGCCTGGCTCGACATTTGTGCTTTCGGAATTGATGCGTCAGGCGCTCTACGTGCCGGACAGCAGAGCTGCAGAGAGAGTGCTCGACGACCTACGGCGTACGAGGGCGTACATGGCGGTCGTGATCGACGAATATGGCGGCACGGCTGGCATCATAACGATCGAAGACCTGGTCGAAGAAGTGATGGGTGACATTACTGACGAGTATGACATGGCGGCACGCACGTCACTCGAGATGAATGGTGTGCTCGAGCTTGCCGGTGAGTTATCACTTATCGATGCGCGCTCGGAGTATGACCTCGAGATCCCGGAAGGCGACTGGTCCACGCTCGGCGGTTACGTCTTCGCGCGTCTCGGTCGGTTGCCACGGGTTGGTGACCGGGTTCGTATACGCGGCGCGGGACTCGAAGTAGTCGCAATGGACGGAAGACGAGTCGCCGCTCTCCGCGTGTTGCGCGATCCGGTCAAGGTTGGCGACGCTGCGCGAGGTTGACTGGGAGGCTGTGGCGGGAACTGGAATCTCGACGCGCAGTACTTCGTTCGGCAGCGGTGTAATTCGAACGGCTCTCACATGTACTGCAGTATCCGGAAGCGTAAGCGCATCGACATTGATTACGATTGGTACGAACGGAACTACATCAAACACATGATACTGGCCGGCTGCATCGGTCTCTACAATACTCGGTCCGACAGCGACCGCTACTCCAGGCAACGCTGGTTCGCCTTCGTCCTTGACGCCGTTCGAATTGTCGTCGATGAACACCGTGCCGATGATTTCCGAACGTCCGCGTGATGGCTCCGATGACAACGCAAGTTTGGGAACCGCGCTGCCAGAACCGGCTGTCAACGTGGCGGACCCACTGATCCTGTGAGTCGTAACACGGCCCGCTCCGGCGACGGTCGTTCGCGCGTCGTACCGCAGCGCCGAATTCAGCATCTGCATCGCGACAGTCATTCTCGGCGCACGAGTTCCGGGAACAAAAGTAGCGCCAGCGACGATGCGCGTCATGCGAGCAATGGGAAACGCAATCTCCAACGATGACTCTCCCGAAAACTGATCGTTAGACGCGAGGTGCAAACGGCTGCCGGATACCGGGACCGGGATCGCGACATCTGCATACCCGCCGAACGTGCGGCGCGGCACTCCTTCTCGACTACCCGGCGTGAATGTCAGGAAAGGCTGGATGTACGTGCTTCCCACGGACAGGAACGAACCGATTCTGAAGCGGGTTCTCCGCCGGCCAACCGTGGCGGCATCATCGATGTTGCCGGTGAGGGGACCAAGTCCGGATGGCCTCCAAACAACGGCGAGACTAGTCGTGGCTGTGGCTGGAACCTGATGATCGAGCGCCGGCCTCGCCGCGATCGACCGATAGGACGCAGACAGTTGGAGGCTGGAGTCGGGCCCGTACTGCATTTTTGCGTGGAGGCCGCGGCTACCCGATTGAATGACGCCGTTCAAGTCATCGCGCAGCTGAATCGCGAGCACAGACGTAATGTCGACCACTCGCTTTCCTGCCACTCGAAGCGCCGTTGCTCCTCCGCCGAAGGTGACGCGATCGAATGGTGCGTACCGCATGTTGAGTTGCGCGGCGTACTCACAGTTCCCGTTCGCGCAACGCGCGGCTGACAGATTGTACGTGCCGGTTCCGCGACGAATCATTGATTCGTCGATACTGATGTGTCGCGACGCGGAACTCTCTTCGCCACGTGGTCCAAAGGTCACCACTTTTAGATTGTTGATACCAGTAAGCGCTGGGATCCGAATTCTGTATTCGGCCGAGGAATCGACGATATTAGCGTAGATGAAGACGTCGTCGCGGTAAACTTCGATCTGCGATCCCGAGGGAGCGCGCCCGGAAAGGACTATCGATTCGACGGCCGCCCGGTGATTCGGCGATTCGCTTGACACCGAGAAGCCAATCCCGGCGCCGACGTTCTCGATATTCAGCGCACCTGCACGCAGCTCGCGCAACGCAGAGTAAGTTGGCCAGCTCCGCCACCAGGTAACCGCGGCCTGTCTGAACGTTGCTGCTCGCGCAAGATCAATATCGAGCCCGCCGCCAAGAAGAGTGGCACCCAAGCCAAATCGCAACACGGGTTGCAGTTGGTTTCGATCGGATGCAAGATCGACGTCGTAATCGATCGTCACGGTGTGCGGTAGGACGTGACGCCTCAGCGTGGCGACATCGGCAGGTATGGCACGGGGGAATCGAGATCTCTCAAACTGTGCGCGCCGCTGTTCGCGGGCAGCGCGTTGCGAGACGGGCAGCATACCGTCATCGCTGATCGTCACGGTAAGTTCATCCCAGTCAACGTTGATCGACACACCTAGCCGCGCTGCAAGAGAGTCGGTGGGCTCAAACCGATCAGTGTCGCCCGCTGGCGGTAGCCCGACGAGGGCGAGCACCTGCTCAAGCGGCAGCAGTGCAGCATCGCCAGATCGGAGCGCGTACATGGTGGCCGATGCCGTGGTTCCGACTACGACTTCCAGAATAACCGGCTCCGCGTGTAGCGAGTCGCGCCGAGCAATCGGAAAACTGGGTCGACCGGGATTAATGAGTGCTGCAAGCAAGGCGAGTGAGAGCACGTCCTGATGGTGGGGACCGATGCGAGTAGGGTGCTAATCTTCGCCATACGGCCGGATTCCGACGGGGCGGCGCCCGACCGGGTATCGCAAAAAACTGCGGGGGACTTCCGCGATTGCAGAAATCTCCCGCACAGGTGGTGGTGCAACCGGATCCCGACCTTCGGTGGGATGACGGCTGGCGCGGATGAATCCGCGCCCTACATGGATCCCGACCTTCGGTGGGATGACGGCTCAATTACACAGCGTCGCTCAGGCTGGTAAAGTTGAAGTCGTGAATCTTGAGTGGCGGCATGATGATAGCACCACCGGGGCTGCTGTCTTCGCTTGCGCTTACGCGAACCGGCGTACCGAATGCTTCGACGTTGTTCAGCATGAAGATCGGCGATTCGTTGTAGCGGAAATTCTTAATCGCGTGGGTAACCTTTCCGTTCTCGATGAGGAACGTCCCATCACGCGTGAGGCCAGTGAAGAGAATCGTACGCTGGTCAACTGGGCGAATGTACCAGAAGCGGGTTACGAGGATGCCGCGTTCAGTACTGGCGATCATCTTTGCCAGGGATGAATCACCGCCCATCAAGCGCATCGAGCCGAATGCTGCAGCGGTCGGCTGCTTGCCCTGCTTCTGTGCCCAATAGCGATCGTAATTGAGATTCTTGAGGACGCCATTCTCTATAAAGACAATCTTCTCTGCAGGGCGGCCGTCGCCGGTGATGCTGCTACCAATGTTATCAGCCGGATCTGAAACGAGAGTAACGCGTTCATCGGCGACCTTCATTCCGATCTTGTTGCCACCGCCCTCCTTTGAGAAGAACGAGCGTCCTTCGTCGGCGGCTCGTGCCTGGGCCGAGAAGGCGATGATCGGAATGAGATTTCCAACGGCTGTTGGTTCGAGAACTACAGTGTACCTGCCTGGCTCGACGGCAACCGGATTGCGCGACTTGCCTGCCTTTTCGGTAGCAGTTGCGCCGACGGCGTCGGCATCGATGCCTGACCAGTCATTTGCGTTTGCTCCGCCCCAGCCCGAGCCTGTTCCATCGGGCGTGCGCACGGTGGCAGTCATACTGGTTCCGCCGGTCTGCTCGAACGCGAACAGTCCGTGCGAATTGGCGAGGGCGCGAGTACCAACGCGGGACTCGATATAACCTGTGGCAATAAAACCGGCGGCGCGCGCGCGATCAGTAACGGCCTTCACAGCATGTGCACGATCTTCTGCCGTGGGGAACGAAATTGTCTGTGGCGTTACAGGCGGATACGTTTGCGGACCGAGGTCCGACATGTATTCCGGGTTCTCTTCGCTGAGTCTTGCGAGTTCTTCGGCCTCGTTCACGGCGGCGGCGAGTGAAGCATCGTCAGACTTGTTCGTCGTTACACTCGCGGAGCGCTTGCCGAACGTGCTTCGGACGGTGATGGTCGTATCGGTGTCGTTGCCTGCGGTTGACACCTGGTTCACTGCGAAGCGCGTGTTAGCGCGAGCATTGCTTCCTATGTTGATGGCTGTTTCATCGGCCTTGGCGAACGACAGTGCGCGCTTGGCAAGAGATTCTGCCTCGGAGCGTGTCAGGATGCCGGCGGGGTTGCCACCAAATAGCGACTTCGGCTGGCTCATGCCTTTCTCCCGGTGTTGATGACGTTGATGTTGCGGAAGCGGCTTGGCACGCAACCGTGACTGATAGCATTTGCCTGACTTGGCTGACCCTTGCCGTCGCTGAAGGCACCGCCAAGGAAGTATGACTTCTCGCCGCCGATCATGTCGAGGCTGCCCCAGAAGTCAGGCGTGCGCATCTGGTACGCAACGTCCTTCAACATGCCGACGATTTTGCCACCCTTGATCTCGTAAAAGACCTGGCCGCCGAACTGTGCGTTGTAGCGCTGCTGATCGATGGAAAACGAACCGTCGCCGATGATGGCGATACCGCGATCCGTTGCTGCGATGATATCCTCGTAGCTGATGTCCTTGTCACCCGGCAGAAGCGAGACATTGGGCATGCGCTGGAACTGCACATCCTGCCACGACTGTGCATAGGAGCAACCGTGCGAGCGAGTCGGCCTGCCCTGGCTCTTGTACCACCAGTCGAGCTGCATCGCCTGCTCTCGTGTCGTCTGGTAATCCTGGAGAACTCCTTCCTTGATGATCATGAACTCATCGGGTTTGACGCCTTCGTCGTCCCATCCAATTGCAGAGAGCGAACCGTGCTGAGTGCGATCGCCGCGGATGTTCATCAGCTTCGAACCGAACTTCAGCTTGCCGAGCATCTTCTCGGGCGGAGCAACGAAACTGGTTCCGGCGTAGTTCGCCTCGAATCCTTCTGCGCGATCGAGCTCGGTTGGGTGCGCGACTGACTCGTGGATCGTGAGCCAGAGGTGCGTCGGGTGCAGCACGAGATCATAGCGACCGACATCCACTGATTTCGCGGATAGTTTCTCAACGGCCTCGTTGGCCCACTGCGGCGCACGGCCAACGAAATTCACATCGGTTATGTACTCGTAACCCAGGCCCATTGGCGCAACGTCGTTAGACTGACGGGACTGGAAGTCGCCCTTGGCTGCCGCGGTGACGTTCATTGACGGTTGCGCACGGTAGATCGTCTGGACAACGAAGGTACCATCGCTGGTCGCGAGAGTCTTTTCCTCGCGCAGGAAGAACATGTTCGATGTGACGAAGCGCGCGCCATTAACCTTCATTGCGGCTGCGTTGGCAGCGAGGAGAAGGTCGACCTTCTCGCCGATCGGGACGTCGAACGGGTCGATCTTGATCGGGCTCTTCCATTCGCCGGTCGCAACCGAAGTCGGCGCAAGGATGATCGGTTTGAGCTGGACCGTGCTGTTGGCCTTGGCGATTGCCACCGCGTCGCGTGCGACCTGTGCGACCACGTCCTTTGTAAGGATGTTGCTTGCCGCGAAGCCCCAGGCTCCGTTTGCCAGCGCGCGAATGCCAAAGCCCAGAGTGTCGCTGTCGTTTACGCCTTGCAGTTGATTTTCACGAGTTCTCACGCCCTGAGATCGGCGCGCGGAGATCCGAATGTCGGAGTAGCTGGCACCGGCGGCGCGTGCTGCATCGAGAGCGACCTGAGTCAGCTCACGATAGGTGGGGTCGCCCACCGACGGTTGGGCGGCGGCGAAGAGTCGATCGACCGAACCGAGTCCACGGGTACCGATGGCACCTGTGGCTGCGACAACGGAGACCGTCTTGATGAAGTCGCGGCGGGAATTCGTCATTGAGCTGGAGAGAGGGGAAGCAGTGTACAGCTGCGTACGAAACATACGAGTTGGGGCGCGCGGCTGTTGACCGCAAGCGCGGTGTAGCGAGCTTTGTGCTTAAGCTGGTGCGATCACGAATGCCCCATTGGCGGTCAGGGCAGTGATCGCGCCGAATTGCGGGGCCGGTTTCCACTCCAGCGGCGGTCGCGGTGTGGCGCCGCGCGGTGGAGCGCCATGGCGTTCGGCGGCGGCGATGGCGTGATCTTCGGTCGGAAACTCACCCACGCGATAGCCCGGGCGTCCAAACGGCGTGAATGTGAGTACGAATCGCATCGGCATGGCAGTTCTTGTCGGTCTCCCGTGAAGAGTTTGGACCGAAGATACGCTACGAGCCTGGTTTCGTCTATTCTGTTGGATGGATCCCGACCTGCGGCGGGATGATGACGGGATCCCGACCTGCGGCGGGATGACACCCCTCTCGGGATGACGACCCGCCGCAGGATAGCGGGGTCTACGAGTGGCCGGTGGTGTCCTTCATGGACTTCTTGACGTTATTGCCGGTCTTTTGGAGGGATTTGTGCGCATCGTTAGCCGTCGAGTGGACGTCCGCCTTGGCGGCGCGCCCGACGTGCTTGATCGAGCCGCTCACGTCACGCGCGACCTTGTTCAGGCCGCCTGGTTTGTGGTTCGGGTCGTGAATCGTGTCGCCGGTCGCGTGCGCGAGGGTGGACTTTGCTCCTCGGCCGGCTTTTTTGAGCACGTGGTGTGTCTTGCTCGCGACGGCCTTTGTGCCTGCCTTAGCATCACGACCGACAGTCTTGAGCGTGCCGCTGACAGCGCGCGCAGCCCCGTTAACTCCGCCGTGATGAACAGTGTCGTGCTGCGCCAGTAATGGGGTAGCGACAAGCGCGCCGGCCAAGGTGGCGACTGCGATCAAAGTGGTGGAACGAAACATGGATGCTCTCTCGGACTGGGTTGACATTATGCGGGCCGTTAGGTAGCCCGTCACCTCTCTGAAAGGCGAATCGCTTGCCAATCCGGGCGATACAGCACGTCGATTCGACAATGAGTTGTATATGAACGATCGTCCGACAGCTTGCCAAAGCGGGATGGGTGCGCGATCGTCTGGCATGCGATTGACTTCGATTTCGGCAGTGGCGGGTGTTTCCGCGGTCCTCATTACCGCTTCACTTTCAGCGCAGCAAACGAGCTCGCCTGAAAGGATCCTTCCAGCTTCCGCGCAAATCAGCGCGCTCATGCGCGCAGGTATCTCACTAGAACTGGCTGAATATCGCGCGACGCGGATAAGCGACGTACGTTATGATCTGTCGCTCGACGTAACAGCCAAGAACACCGCGCACGGCGCTGTAATAATCACTTTCACGCGCTCGGGCACCGGCGACGGCATCGTTGATTTTCGCGGCCCTGAGCTCGGCACGATGCTGTTGAATGGACACGCTCTGCCGCAAGGCGCGAGCAACGGGATGCACATACGGCTTCCCGGGACATTGCTCAACCGCGGAGTGAATCATCTTGCGATCAAGTTCGCCGCGCTCATTGCGCCGGCGGGCGCGAGCGTGATCCGGTATCACGATGCAACGGATGGTGCGGATTACCTGTACACTCTGCTCGTACCGGCGGACGCGAATCAACTATTCCCATGCTTCGATCAGCCGGACATCAAGGCACGCACAACGCTCACACTGACAATCCCAGCGGCGTGGAACGCTGTTGCGAATGGCACAATAGTTACCGAGCAGAAATCGGGCGCCAATAAAGTCTTGCACTTTGCGCAGACCAAGCCGATGAGCACATATCTAATCGCGTTCGCGGCCGGACCGTGGGCGCGAGTGACGCGGACAATCGACGGGCGACCGATAACGATGTACGTACGCGCTTCACGAGCAAAGGAAGCCGAAGCGGATTCGTTGATTGCCGCGAATGGTCGCGCAGTCAAATGGTACTCCCAGTACTTCAATTTTGCGTTCCCATGGCCAAAGCTCGATTTCGTGCTGGCGCCAGCATTCCCGTTCGGCGGCATGGAACACCCAGGAGCGATTTTCTACAACGAAAACAGTTTCATCTTTCGTGAGCGGGCGACGCGACCGCAGCGGATCTCCCGTGACGCAACGATCTACCACGAAGTTGCGCACCAGTGGTTTGGCGATCTAGTGACGATGAAATGGTTCGACGATCTGTGGCTAAAGGAGGGCTTCGCTACATACATGGCTGCGAAGATGCGCGCTTCGCTGGAACCCACCTCCAATGCCTGGGAGACGTTCTACCTTGGAAACAAGCCCAGTGCCTACGGCGTTGACAGGACCGAAGGGACTACACCGATCTGGCAGACACTTTCGAATCTGGATCAGGCGAAGAGCAACTATGGCGCGATCGTTTACAACAAGGCTCCCGGCGTCATCAAGCAGTTGAACTATCTGGTCGGCGACACAGCGTTTCGAAATGGCCTGCACGATTATCTGGTGCGACATGCCTACGGCAATGCGACATGGCAGGACCTGCTGACATCTGTTGGCAATGCCGCGAAGCAGCCACTCACGAAGTGGGGAGAAGCGTATATCCTGCGTCCCGGGATGCCCGTAATCGACCAGCACGTCACGCTCGTCAACGATTCGCTCGCGAGCATTTCGCTGGCGCAGCATCCTGCGCAGAAGCTTTCGGGTCCGGGGCCATGGCCAATCAGAACACAGGTACTTGTGCGGTATCCAGATGGGCGGGCCGACCACATGCTCGTGAATCTGACGAGCGATAGTACGGTGGCGAAGTTTGCGACCCGAATGCCAGCACCGAGTTTTGTCTATGCTAACGCGGGTGATAACGCATACGCACTTGTGATCCCCGATTCAGCAAGTGCGCGCTGGCTGGCTGACAGTGTGGAATCACTGACTGACCCGCTCACGCGTGCAATGGGCTGGGATGCATTGTGGGAACTGGTGCGCCGTCGGCGAATACAACCGGCGCGATTCATCGCCATCACTGAATCGGCATTGCCGCGAGAGCGCGACGAGGAGATAGTTGGCGCGCAACTGCGCCACGTATCGCGCGCGGTGGATGCGTATCTCTCCCCGTCAGAGAAGGCCGGCATACTTCCTGGGCTGGAGACATCGCTGCGCGAAGTGGCGAACGATTCGAATCGTCCATACGAAATTCGCAAACCCAATCTGGACGCGCTGATCCGTGTCACGCAGACGCCCGATGGACTTCGATATCTGGACGGCCTACTCGACAGTGCAATGGCGGCCGGCTCACCGCTCCGCGCCCCGACGCGATGGGCAATCGTTACACGACTTGTCGCGACCGGCTATCCGACTGCGAGCGCCCGACTCGCGCAGGAAACGAAGTCCGATTCCACGAGTGAGGGTAAACGGTACGCATTCATCGCAGGTGCTGCAGCGCCGGACTCCAACGTGAAGCGGAAGTATTTCAATCGCTATCTAAGCGATCCTGGCCTGAACGAGGAATGGGCGACATCAAGCCTCGGCGCATTCAACGAATCCGGTCAACAGGCACTCACGCTCAAATATCTCAAGCCGGCGCTCGACACGCTTCCGTGGTTGCAGAAGAATCGTCGCATCTTCTTCATCGGCTCGTGGCTGGGCGGGTTCATGGGAGGACAGTCGACGCCGGCGGCCGTTGCGACGGTGCGTGCGTTCCTTGCGTCCAATCCGCGGTTGGGGCAGGATCTCAAGGAAAAGATCCTGCAGGACCTGGACGAACTCGAGACGACAGTTGAGATCCGATCCGGTGCGGCCAGCGACAGACCGTAGTGTTCACAACGTCCGCTTAGCGTCGCCAGCCGGTATTACAGAAGGTACCAAACGCAACGCGCCCCGATCGCGAAACATGGCGATCGGGGCGCGTTGTACTGATATCGCAATCAGTTTCGCCCGCAGTTACTTCTTGAAGAGCTTAACGTATTCGCCATAGCCGTCAGCCTGCAGACTATCCGCCGGCACAAAACGCAGCGACGCCGAGTTCATGCAGTAGCGGTTGCCGGTGGGCTTTGGTCCATCGTCGAAGAGATGACCCAGATGCGAGTTGGCGTGGGCCGATCGGACTTCGGTTCGTGCGTAGCCAAGTAGATGATCGGTGTCCGTCTTGATGTTTGCCGGAACGAGCGGCTTGGTGAAGCTCGGCCAGCCGGTACCGGAGTTGAACTTGTCAGCCGAACTGAAAAGCGGCTCGCCAGAGACGACATCGACATAAATGCCGGCCTCGTGGTTGTCCCAGTATTGGTTATGAAACGGGGTTTCAGTAGCGGCCTTCTGCGTGACTTCGAACTGTTCCGGCGTCAGTCGGGACTTCAGCTGCGCGTCGGAAGGTTTGGTGTAGTTGGCCATTGTTGCACTCGAGTATCTCTGCGCATAGGCGGCCGGTACGCCAAGTACCGTAGCAACAAGACCGAAAGTGACGCCGAGCGCGTAGCGATTGAGTTTGAACATTAGGTGTGTCCTGTAGCATGGTTGGGCGGCGCTATCAGCTCCGCACTTGGGTTCTACAAGTTGTACGCCAGGACGCGCGAAACGGTTCTCTTTTGCTACGACTTTGCGGGGCCGGCCAGGATGGATTCGAACAAGCTTAGAGCTCTGGGATCGTTGGACTGACCGAGCCAGAAGAGTGCCTTCTTTCGTACAGACGGGTCCCGGTTGGTCTGGGCGACGTGGATGAGTGCAGGAACTCCTTCGTCCTTGGGACGCTGGGAGAGGGCAAAGACCGCGCTCTCGCGAATAGCGCGGTCCACTGTGTCCTCCGCGACGAGATTCGCGAGGTTTGCCGTCACGGCATCGCCGGCCATCTGGCCGAGCCAGAATACTGCGTCGCGACGAGTTTCACTCGGCACTGCGGCATCGCGAGCAATCTGCATGAGCGAAGGCCAGATGGTGACGCTGTCGCCCAGGGTGGCCGGGAATATCGCTTTGTGGCCAATTGAGGCCGGTGCCCGCTTGGCGAGTGACACCAGATATGTCGCCGCAGACTGCGATGAGATGGTTCCGAGATCGGTAACTGCATTCGCGGGTCGCCAGCGACCGCCGACGTAGGATCGCAGACCGGTCTCTGTGTGATTACGTACATCAATCACGACTCGGACCGGGCCATGGCCACAGTCAGCATCCCATTCCACATCGGCGTTGCTGCCGGCATTGCGATTTGAGGAACCGTTGCCGACGTAGACTGAATTCCCGGAGCCGCAGACGTCCGGTCGTGCGGTGAAGCTGAAGCGAACCGTGCCATCTGGAGCAGAATGAACGCGATCGGCGATCGACTGCGCACTCTGTCCACTGACAGCAAATGGCGCGAGCACCAGGACTACCGCGGCAGCGATACCGCGAAGATTGAAGCGAAGCTGTGCGTTGGTCACCTGTCGATTACCTCAGTGAGAGCCTTCATCGCACGGGGGTCGTGCGACTGTCCGAGCCAGAATAGAGCCTTCTTGCGGCTAGCAGCATCCTTGTCGGTTTTCGCAATGGAGATCAATTTGTCGAGCGCGACGGGGTCGCTGCTCTGGGAGAAGACGAAGATCATCTGTTCTCTCAGTTCACCCGAAGGCAATTGATCGTACATCTTCGAGAGTTCGCTCATGGATGCTCCTGCCTGGCCCGCGTAGAAGAGCGCCTTCTTACGCAGGTTCATGCTTTCGCCGGAGCGCTGGGCTATCTGCAACAGCCACGCTGCGCGATCGGACTGCTTGCTCTGCGACACACTGAAGAGAATCTTGTCCTTGAGCGCATCGTTATTGAGCTTGGCGTAGAGTTCACGAAGGAAAGTCGCGTTCTGCAATCCGTCCTTCTGCTGACCAAGCCAGAATATTGCGGTCTCGCGCAATGCTGCAGGCTGCGACGCATCGGCTGCAAAAGTGTGTAGAAGGGCGGACCCCTGAGCACTGTTGGACTGCGAGAGCGCGAAGAGCGCCTTCTTGCGCAACTCCGTATCGGTTGATTTTTCAAGGATTTGCGACAGGACAGTCTCTGCGCGATTGCCGGGCACCTGGGACAGCCAGAACACCGCCTGCGATCGCACTTCGGCGTCTGGGTCGCTCTGAGCCACATTGAGGAGCACATCGGCGGCTTGGGGTGACTGTTTCTGCGCGACCAGAAAGACGGCCTTGCGACGCAGCGATGCGGAGCACTCGTCTCGGCGTGCGAGCACCTTCTCGAGAATAGGTTCCGCACGATCACCATCCATCTGAAGGAGCGCGTTCAGCGCGGCCACGCGTTCATCATTGTCATCGGTCGGACACGCGCCCGAGGCTGAGCGCTCATTCCTGGTACTGACCGCAGTACTGGATGCCTGTGCGGCGATGGTCGCGGCGCACGACGCGTCGCCCTGCTTCGCGAGCTCGCCGCAGATGCGCGTAGACAGAGTTGCGGCGTCGCTGCGATTGCCGAAGTTGGGAAATCGCTTCTGCAGCGATGCGAGCGTGGCGTGCGCCGAGCGCATTGATTCGGAATTTCCGGAGCGATACTGGGCGAAGGCCTCGTAGTACATCGCATCTGGAATGAGCGCCGATTTGGGATAGCGGACGCCGACGTCGTGAAATAATCGAGCCGCGTTCTCATAGTCACCGTTCGTCAGCGCTTGACGTCCGGCGCGATAGAGCGAGTCCGCGGGATCCGCAACAACTGGCCGCTGAACAGAAAGTCTTCCCGCTTCCGCGGGAATGACCGTCGACGAAATCATCGACAGTACTGGTTCGGGCGATGCGTGAGCCTTGGGGAATGGAATCGTGACCATTATCGCAGATGCGATGGCAACGCTGGAAAGTTGGAATTTCATATCGATCAGTCCGGTTAGAGTGTCGTAGAAGCGCCGGCCGGCACAGCGGTCCGGAGTCGGGTAATCACAGCGCTATGATTCATTGATCCATCGAGACTTTCTCGATCGATCGAAGTGTTTGCGGGAGATAATTGAGTCATCTGCACGAGGATCAATTCCAGATCCTGAAGCAGCTTGTTACGCATGGGATCTGTCGCAGCGGGAGAGTCGAGCAGCAGTCTGGTCTGCGACAGAAGCGACCGAGCCCAGGCTGCCAGCTGGGCATCGTTGGCCGCGTCGTGCTGGGCGGATTGGTACGAGGTCAGAAGTGCTTCAACGGCGGTGAAGTGACGAACCGTTGCGAGCGAGTAAGCGGTCGAGCGCGCGGCGGCGCTCGGCGGGGCACCAACGTTGCTGCTCGCGAAGGCGCCGCTAGCCGGTGGACGTAACACGGGTGTTACTGGTTCGACCGGAGCGTGCGTAATGGGTGACGCACCCTCGCGATCGCCCACGATGTTGCCGGAAGACGTTGTGGACGCGACACGTGGAATCGATGTGTGACTCGCGCCAGTCGCCAGGGTGGCGTTGGTCGATCGTGCAATACCGCGCGAATGCAGTTCGAAACCGATTCCAATACCCGCCGCGAGCAGGACCACTGCCGCAGCGATCAGCGAAATAGATGGCCACGCTCTGACTGGCTTCCGGGAACCGTGCCGCTGAATTTCGTGCCACATCTCTTCACGAGGAACGAAACCAGTCGCACGGTTATAATCGCCGCCAAAGCGATTGATCAACATGTCGAGTTCCGTCTCGCTCAACGAGCCCGTGACTGGCTCCGGAGAGTTGTTCTCCTCATGCCTGATGTCGTCATTCACTGTTCAACCCTCCTGAAGTGCTTGAGCGATTCGCGCAGCTTTGCACGAGCGCGAAACAATTGCCCTTTCGATGTCGTCTCGGCGACGCCAAGTGTTCGAGCTATTTCCTGATGCGAATAACCCTCGATCTCGTACATCACGAACACCGTTCGATAGCCGTGCGGAAGTGCATCAATTGCGGCGTGAAGTCTTTCGCGAAGATCCACATCCGCATTGTTATCAACTCGGCCGAGATTCGCGGCTGATTCGAGTGGTACGTGGCGCTTATCGGATTTGGCCTGCTTGCGAAGAGCCCCGAGCGCCATTGAAACGGCGATGCTGTGCAGCCAGGTGCCCAACGATGATTCATGTCGAAACTCTCCAAGCCTGTCGAAGGCGCGAATAAAAGTTTCCTGCGTTATATCGCGGGCTGTATCCTCGTCGCCAGCAAACCGAAACGCGATCCGATAAATGGCATCAACGTGCTTGTCGTAGAGATCTCGTTGAGCTGAAGAGTCTCTCGCCGCTGCGCGGGAAATGAGATCTCGCTCTGATCTCGCGGAGGTGATGTCAGTTACGGGTGCCGTCATGGTCTTTTCTTGGACGGCGGAAGTGGGTCAGAGGTTGTGTGAGCCGACGGAGTAGGCAGGCGCGAGAGGCGGCAACTCGAATCGAGTGCCGCCTCCGCATTGTGATGCACTTGTCGCGAATGGACCAAGGCGAGCAGTCTTAGCGAGGAATCGGGAATCGTGATCGAATGCACGCGAGTACGCTTATTGACTTCGAACGCGCGTTCGACTCCCAAGGGGCCAATGCCTTTCGGCGTACTAACGGCCAGTCAATGGCCGCCGCTTAGTGCATTTCCGGCGCGGGCCCCTTTCTAATCCCCGGCGCGCGGAGCAACAGAATTGCGGGTGAGACCACTACAAATGTCAGCATGATCATGATCCACGCATCGTTGTAGCTCAACATCGCGGCCTGGCGCGTGACTTCACCATCGAGCATCGCGTACCAGGTCTGCACGGCAGTGACCGCCGGCATACCCTGGCCGATCAACCCGCTGATTACGCCATGTTGCCGGGCGATCAGCAAGGGGTTTGTGGAGTACAGATTCGACACAAGGTCCGCGCGGTGAAGCGCGGTGTGGGTGGTCACGTATGTACTCAAAATCGCGATTCCAAAGGACCCGCCCAGCTGGCGCGACAGGTTGATCAGCCCCGAGGCCTGCTGCGCTTCGCTCGGCTCCAGCACTCCGTACGCGACGTTGTTGATCGGCGTGAACAGGAATCCGAGTGCGAGACCGCGGTAGATGAGCGCGTATCTCACATCCGCCTCACCGGCTTGTGGAGTCAGATGACCCAGCTTCCACATGCTGATCGTGAAGATCGCGATGCCGATCACGATCAGTATCCTGCCATCCACCATCGGCTTGGCGCCATTCAACAGCTTGCCGCACACGATCGCGGCGATGGCAGTCGCAATACCACCGGGAAGTAGTGCGAGACCGGTATCGAGTGGCGTCAGCCCGAGTATGGTCTGCGTGAACAACGGAAAGATGAACGTCCCGCCGTACAGGCCGAAGCCCAGCGCGATGAACAGGAAGATCGACGCTGAAAGCTGTTTGTTCTTGAGGACGCGAAAATCAACGACTGGATGCTTGTTGCGTGACGATAGCTCCCACCAGAGCATGGTCACGATGCACACGCCGGACAGAATGGAAAGCCGCAGAATGAGATTATCGTCAAACCAATCGTTCCGGTTCCCTTCCTCGAGCACGTACTGCAGCGATCCCACGCCGACCATGAGCAGGATGATCCCGAAGAAATCGATTCCGCCCTCCCTGCCCTTCGAGCCCGGCGGGTCATGCAGAAATGTCGTTATAAGGAAGGCGGAGGTGATTCCGATCGGGATATTGATGAAAAAGCACCAATTCCAGCTGTAGTTATCGGTGATCCATCCGCCGAGTGTCGGGCCCAAGGTCGGCGCGACAATAATTCCGAGAATAAAGATCGCCTGAACCAGTCCCTGTTGATCGCGCGGGAAGATCTGGCGGATAGTAGCCTGCGCGGTGGACAGGAGCGCAGCACCGCCTGCGCCCTGAACAATTCGCCAGAAGACGATCTCCGAGAGGCTCGTCGATGTCCCGCACAGGAACGAGGCGACGACAAAGATGATGATCGAGGCCGTCAGATAATTGCGTCGCCCGAAGGTCTCGGTCAGAAACGCCGTCAGTGGCAATACGACGACGTTCGAGAGGATGTAGCCCGTGAGGACCCAGCCGATTTCCTGGAGCGTGGCTCCCAGGTTTCCGGCCATTTGCGGGAGCGCGACGTTTACGATCGTCGTGTCCAGGACTTCCATTACCGCGGCCGTAATGAGGCCAAACAGGATTATCCAGCGGTACGGATTTAGAGCTTCTGACTCGGGAGTGTCCGAGGGTGTATCTATTGCGGTCGCCATTGATCCAATGAAGAAAAACGGCGACCGCTATTTGGTCTAGTGGGCGGCGCCAGATCCTTCCGATTGAGCCGGCAGATTCTGGATAAAGAACTCCATCATCCGGTCAGTATTGAGCGCCGAGTGACCCTGATCCGGGCCCACCTGGACCTCGAAGTTCTTTCCGGCCTTCTGGAGCGCCTGGATCATCTGCATTGCGTTGGAATTGTGGACGTTGTTATCGGCCGTTCCGTAGTAGATCATCAGCCGGCCCTTGAGGTCGCCTGCGTATGTCATGGCACTGCCAGCGTCGTATCCAGCTTCGTTTTCCTTCGGAATCCACATGTATCGCTCGGTGTAGATCGTGTCGTAGTTCCGCCAGTCTGTCGGCGGCGACATACTGGATGCTGCGGCGAAGAGTTTTGGATAACGGAGGAGTGACATCAGTGACGCGTAGCCACCGTACGAGGTTCCGAAGATGCCGACGCGAGTGCTATCGACGTACGGGCGCGAGTCGAGAGCGCGCACACCAGCTGCCTGATCGTCGATTTCAGTGATGCCGAGTTTTTCGTAGATCGCATCGAGGAAGCGCTTGCCACGACCATCGGCGCTTCGCGAGTCCAGGGTCGCGACGAGGAAACCGAGTTCCGTCAATCGGCTTGGGAGCGAGAATGTCTCGCGCGCACCATTCGTGTTCGGGCCACCGTACACGCTCACAAGGAGCGGGTAGCGTTTGTGTGGATCGAAGTTGGACGGGAAATTCAGCATGCCGTGCAGAACCGTCGTGTCGTCAGCGGCCTTGTAACTGAACAGTTCCACACGTTTGAGACCCAACTGATCGAATTTCGTCAAGTTGCTGGTCGCAATATTCGCCACCAGCTTCCCGTCTGCCGTCATCAGTGATGCGGTGGGTGCCTTATCATGCGTCTGGGCGATATCGACGAAGTGTTTACCGTCGGGGGCAAAACTCACGGTGTGGCTGAAGCCGGGATCGGTAAGCCGACGGTCGTTGCGACCGGCGAGGCTCACGCGATGCAGTTGCAGCTTCATCGGGTTGTCGCCGTCGTGTGCCATGTAATAGATGGCACCGCCCTTCTCGTCCACATGATCGATTTCCTGAGCGTCGAACCGGTTTGCCGTGAGTGTCGCGAGAAGCTTCCCGCTCATGTCGTACAGATAGTAATTCCTGAATCCATTACGCTCGGATTCCCAGATGAAACGCTTTCCGTCGGCGAGATAGCGCATCTCGGGAATGTTGGCAACCCAACTCGCGGGCCATTCGTCGCGTACTACGACCCTGCACTTGCCACTGGATGGATCGCACGCGGTGAACTCCAGAATATTCTGCTTCCGATTTGTGCGATTGAAGGTGAGCTCTCGACCATCCGGACTCCAACTGACGTGGTACACGTACTGTCCCACTACCGTATTGTCGAATGGTTTGCCATCACGGACGTCGATGCGCGTCGTTGTTTTTTTCGCGACGTCGTATACGAAGATGTCAACGACAGGATTCGGAACGCCGGGCTGCGGGAAGGCCTCGACATCGAGTGTCGTATGCAGCTTTGTCTGGTTGAGAGCTATGTAATAGTCGGGGACCTTGCTTTCGTCGAATCGATAATACGCGAGCCTGGATCCGTCTGGTGACCACCACATTGCCGTGCGTTGCTCGAGCTCCTCGCCATAAACCCAGCTCGCTGTTCCGTTCTTGATGCGATCGGTAACGCTGCCGTCGGTTGTGAGCTGAACCTCGTTACCGCCGTTGGCGTCGCTCAGCCACACGTTCCGATCGCGGTAGGTAGCCTTGAGCTTACCGTCCGGAGAGACCGCGGTCTCAAACTGACGACCTCGCCCCGGTCCGCCGGCGAACCGGGCTCGGCGCGCGGCCATTTCAGCCTGCTCGTCCACGTTGCCGGTTACCGTACTCGTTTGATGCGCTACGTCGTAATGGTAGTGCTTGCCGGCGAACTCGTAGTTGAAGGCCGCGCCTCCATCCACCCATACCGGATCGATAGCCGCGCTCGTAACCGATCCGGATATCTCGCTGGCCAACTGGCGGTATCGCGCATACTCCGGCATCTCCTTAAGCTGATCCTGGCTTCTAGCGGCCGAAGGGGTCGCCGTGATGGCAGCGGCGGCGGCGAACAAACCGAGAATGGAAAAGCGGTGAAAATTGGTGGATTTGGACATTCGGCGAGTCTTCAGATTGTTGGGGACAACAGCCCCTACGGAGTTGCAGGCTGCTTCATTTACGCAGCGCCTACCCGTTCCGCTCGATTAGAGGCAAATTAGGCGGCAGTCGCCGGTGGTCACGCTATACATCTATGAGGTACGCCATGGTTAGTCGGTCGCTCGTTTTTTTGTTGCTCCTTCCCCTGGCTGTGGCTCCGGTCGCAGCCAGTGCGCAGTCCGGGACCGCACGGAGCAGCATGGAGACCTCCACAATATCAACAGCTCCACCGGGGCGCGATCCTGATCAGCCGATCGATGTGGAGTACACCAAGAAGATTCACGAGTATACGACGGAGTCGTTCTTTCTCTCGCCGCTCGTGGACTATCTACCTGCATCAAAGACTGTTCCGACACCAAAGGCGGTCCTCGGTGACATAGCTGGAGCACGCAACAATCTTCCATACTCCAAGGAAGTGTACGCGTACATGCGCATGCTCGCCAAAGCGAGTCCTCGCGTGAGGGTGTACAGCATCGGCAAGACTGAAGAAGGGCGCGAGATGATCGCCGTTGCGGTTGCTTCGGAAGCACTGCTGTCCAAACTGGACGAGAACAAGGCGAAGCTGAGCAAACTGGCCGACCCGCGTACCATCAACATGGACGATGCCGAGGCCGCGAAGATAATCGACAATGTTGCGCCGGTTTACTACATCACCGGCACGATTCACTCTACCGAGGCAGGTGCGCCTACGGCGCTTATGGAGATGGCATATCGCTTGGCCGTCGATGAGAGCCCGTATATCCAGAACATCAGGAACAACGTGATAACCCTCATCACGCCCATCGTCGAGGTGGACGGGCGTGACCGGATGGTGGATGTGTACAACTGGCACATGGCGCATCCCAATGAGACAGCTCCGAACGTACTCTACTGGGGCCACTACGTCGCGCACGACAACAATCGTGATGCGATGGCACTGACGCTTGATCTCTCGCGCAACGTGCTGGACACGTATATCGGCTGGCGCGCCATGGTACTTCACGATCTGCATGAGTCGGTCGCGTACCTGTATGACAACACCATTGGTGACGGCCCTTACAATGCATGGCTGGATCCGCTGCTTACGAACGAGTGGCAGATGTTCGGCTGGAACAACGTTCAGGAAATGACACGCATGGGAATGCCGGGTGTGTTTGCACACGGTGAGTTCGATACGTGGTCGCCTGGTTATCTGATGTTCATGGCTGCGACGCATAATGGAATCAGCCGGCTTTACGAAACGTTCGGGAACGGCGGTACTGCCGAGACGATGGAGCGGACACTACCTCCAGGTGAGACGGCGCGCACATGGTACAAGCAGAATCCCCCGCTGCCGCGTGTAATGTGGTCGCTGCGCGACAACAATAACTACGAAGAGACGGGATTGCTGGTATCGCTGAGCTACTTCGCGAATAATCGGCACCAGTTCCTCGAGAACTTCTATCAGAAGAGCAAGCGATCGATTCTCAAGGCGCACACCGAAGGACCGGCGGCGTATGTCTTTTCCGCTGCTGATCCGCGAGTTGGCACTCAGGCGACTCTGCTGCACGTATTGCAGTTACAGCACGTCGAGATTTCACGCGCGACAGCTCCGTTCAGCGTAACGATCCCCTCGCGCAAGAGCAGGCCGAAGCGTGGCGCTGCGGCTGACACGGGAAGCGCCCCGGCAAAGTCGGAAACACGGAGCTTCCCGGCTGGCAGCTACATCGTGCGCATGGATCAGCCGTACTCACGAATCGCCGACGCCTTGCTGGACTACCAATACTGGAGTCCAAACGACCCGCAGAAGACACCGTACGACGACACTGGATGGACGTTTCCGGAAAACTTTGACGTGCAGTCGGTGCGTGTAGTCGATCCAGCGGTATTAAGTGTTCCGATGGAGCCCGTGACCGGCGAGATCAAAGCGCCCGGCGGCGTCACCGGTTCGGGAACCGTATTCGTGATCAACAACAATGGCGACAACGCATTGACGACGCTGCGGTATCGACTCAAGGCGGCGGACTTCCAGGCGGCCGAAGATCCATTCGAGGCGGCAGGCAAGTCATTCGCGCGCGGGTCATACGTTATTCGGAACGTGAGCCAGGGAGATCTGAACAGCGCTACGAAGGAATTGGGCGTCACGGCTTACGCTGTAGCGTCCGCGCCGTCCGTCAAAATGCATCCAGCTCGCGCGGCTCGGGTGGCTATCCTGCACACATGGACGAGTACGCAGACTGAGGGTTGGTGGCGCCAGGCGTTTGATGTTGCACATATCCCGTACAGTTATATCAGCGTTCAGGATGTCGCCAAGGATCCCAACCTGAACGCCAAGTACGACGTGATACTTTTCCCACCCTCAGGTAACACGCAATCCATCGTTCAGGGGATGCCGATGTGGCGCAATCCGATGCCGTGGAAGAAGACCGCACTTACCCCAAACCTCGGCCTGTGGGGTCAGACTGACGACATACGTCCGGGGCTCGGACTTGATGGCGTGCAGAACCTCCAGAATTTTGTTTCGAAAGGCGGAGTGCTCGTCGGTGTTTCGAGCACGGCCGACTTCGCCATTTCGTATGGATTTGCGGACGGCGTGTCGAAGAACAGCACAGGGAGAGGAAAGATTGTCGGAAGTCTCCTCCGAACGCGTATCGTTGATGACGCGAGCCCGCTTGTCTATGGCGTCTCCGACAGTCTCGCAGTGTACAGCGAGGACGGCGAGAGCTTCAGTGTCAGCAACACTCGTGGTGGCCGAGGCGGCGGCCGGTTTGGTGGCGGTGAAGCGACACGCGCGACAGGTCGTGGATCTGTGGACGACCCGGATGTCGTTCAGGGGCGGCCGAAGCTCGCGGAGCGGAACATGGCGCCCGTGCAACCAACTGTAGAGCCTTGGCAGGCAACGCCGGTGACGGATGAGCAATTGCGCAATCCACTGTCAATCATTCCACCGGATCAACGGCCGCGTGTGGCGCTTCGGTTTACTGATCAACAACACCTGCTTGTATCGGGATTGCTGGACGGAGGCGGAGACGTTGCACAGAAACCCGTTGTTGTGGATGTACCGGTGCAGAAGGGTCACGTTGTGTTGTTCGCCAACAACCCGATCTATCGCGGCGAGACGCTGGGAGCATACCAGCTCGTGTTCAACGCGATACTGAATTTCGATAATCTGAACGCGGGTCGCAGGCTGGACGACAAGTAGGCTCCCAACGCATCTTGCGGGCGGGCGGGGGCCGAATCGCCGGCGACAGGGTCAGACGCCTTTCGCCGGCGACTCTTTTTGATACCTGGCCGGGAGTCGGATCGGTAAACCGGGCTTTTTGACCGCAACATGCGGCAAAAACCTTCTGGGCCGATTTTTGCCATTGGCGTGTGAGGAGCTCGATCAGCTCATTACCCGTACAAACCGTCCAATGCCAATACAACTCACTGTGGCCAGGTTCACGAACTTCGTGCAAGGATTTTCACGTCGGAGCGCAATCGCCATCGCCGCCATCGCCGCCATCGGCTGCGGCGGTGGCAGTGACGTTACTGGCCCGCCGCCAGGAGTGACGGCGGTTGCAAGCGTCGCAGTTACATCGCCGTCCACCAATCTGCTCATCGGCGTGACTGACAGCGTCGCGTTAGGAACAGCAACTGCTGTGGCCACTCCGATGGACGCAAACGGTAGCTCGCTCACCGGACGAACCGTTACGTGGTCGTCCAATTCCACCAGTGTTGCCACCGTGAGCTCGGCTGGCGTCATCACAGCTGTCGGAGCGGGTACCACTAACATTGTGGCGACGAGCGAGGGGAAATCAGGACAGGTGACGATCACCGTTAGCCGCCCCGCTACAGCGACGGTGACTGTTAGCGCTGCGCCTGCGAATCTACTCGTCGGGGTGCAGGACAGCGTCAACCTTGGAACCGCTACGCTGACCGCCACGGCAAAGGACGCCGGTGGACATACGTTGAGTGGCCGAACGGTAGCATGGACCTCGGGGACGGCGTCTGTGGCAACAGTCAGTTCCACCGGGATGGTGAAAGGAGTTGCTGCTGGAGCTTCGACGATTACGGCGACCGTCGAAGGTCAGGCTGGCACGGCCGCTGTCACCGTTGTCCGGCCTCCCGTGACGCAGCTTACGGTTGTTCCGCAGAGCAGCTCAATCAAGGTTGGGGCCACGGAAACTCTAGCGGTCACACTGCTCGACGCCCAGGCGCATACACTGACTGGCCGGCTGATCTCGGCCGTCAATAACTCGCCATCGATCATAACCGTATCTGGGGGCCAAGTCACCGGCGTTTCTGCCGGAACCGGGACGATAAACTTCGCGAGCGAGGGAGTTACGACGATCGCAACCATCGCGGTGACGCCATAACGGGTCAATTTGGCTCGTTATGGTCGGCCTGCGCCGGGAATATCAGAGATTCGCAGTTGATTCACCGGCGCGGCACGGTCTCTGCTTAAGTCATTCGTGTCGCCACACACCGACGGTTATGCATAGAGCAAAATCGAGAATGGAAGCTTGATTAGCGCGATGCCCGCGGTGCAATAACACTTCAGCTCGGAGAAGCACATCATGAAGCAACTTTGGAATGGCATACGACTGACCGCAATCGCGGCAGCCACGATGGGTGTCGCCGCAGGTACTGCGGGCGCGCAGGTGGCATTCTCGGGAAATACGTTCGGCTGCTTCTACACCGCAGCCACGACACCCGCCAATTGCACCGGATTGAACTCAACGGTAGGCAGCCTCTCCTACACCGGTTCCACATTCAATGTCAGCAGCAATCCGGCTGACGGACTGGTCTCTGTGGGCGGCGCACCAGGAACGCCAAACGTGAACAACCTGGGTTCCTTCACACTGAATGATGGCACCTACGATTACACCGGTAAGCAGTTCGCATTGTTTGTGAACTTCACAAACCCCGCCGGAGTAGCTGGCAATAACGCTTACGGCGCGGTTGTGACGGGCAACCTGGCGAACGCCACCACGGGGAACGTCTTCATTGACTTCGTCAACACGCCGCACAACTTCACGTTCAGCGACGGAACAAATCTCTCGTTTGGAGTTGACGATCTATCACTTGATGACCATGCAACTGGAATGGCAACCGTCGCTGTAACAGGCCACGGATATACAACGCCGTCCACTGTACCCGAACCCAGCTCGATGGCTCTCATGGCAACTGGCTTGATCGGACTCGTTCCTCTCGTCCGGCGTCGTAGAACCAGCTGAGATCGCTTCTGAGTGCAGATTTGAACTGAAGGAAGCGACAGTACCGTGGAAGGCCAGCAATTCACTTGCTGGCCTTCTTCGCACGTGTCCACCTTATCCTCCAGCTGACAGAACCAGAATTTGTTGCGTGAATCTGAACCGCACGCACAGCAGCCTCGCGTGAAGACGTAACGGGCCATGTTCGATCATCTTCAGCTGAGCCGAAACTCCAGCCGACCGGCTCGGTAACGTATATCGTGTAATTCTCGTTTGCCACGATATAGCTTGTCCCGCTCAATACTCCATTGCTCCATCGCACGTCGCTCAAATTCGGGCCGCCGCAGCTTACGTGACGAGATGTCGACAAGAACTGTGGATGGGACTGGCGCGCGTGAATACAGAATACCTGAATGCCGAACGTCGAATCGATCGGCCCCGGTGCAAATGTGCGCGAAAACGGCCCTTGGAATGCGTGGGACCAGAACTCGAACGCAACATACTGGCTGTCCGGCGGGAGGCCCAATTCGGCGAGCGGTATTTTCGCATCGGCGCCCGGGATGCGGGCGAGAACGGTCCAACGCCCGAACGACCTGTTCATGTCCAGGAGATAAAGGGAGGCGGCTGGTCGCTGCCCCGCATCAAACGGGCGCGGCCCGGCGCCGCTAAGCTCCACAGCTGTCCTCGGCAACTCCGCCGATCGCGACGGGTCGACGTCGTACAGCTGCTGCGGCAACGTAAAGGGGATCGGCGCCGCCTTGCGTGCGATCTCGACACGCGCGCTCGCGTAGGTTTGCGCTCGATCCGTAAGCATCAGTATCGATCCTGTCAGCGACGTGAGCGATGTTGCTCGATACGCGTCCGCACGAGCCAGCTGGATGTGATCGGGGTCGTTCCGCCAGACGACGTTATTGAACGAGTTGTACTGCGCGAAACCGCCGTATCCAAAGCCGTCGTCACCGACGCGCGTCGCGTCGATTATGCCGATCAACTCCGGACGCACGCCCCAGGAAGCAAGCAGATAGGAATCCGGGCCGATTTCGCCTCTTATCGCTCGCACGAAATCCCTGTACGCTTGCACGATATTCAGTCCCTTGCTATCGAAAAAAGCTGCATGACTGTTGTAGCCCTCATAGCGCAGATGCCTTAGCGCGTCGACTTTAAAATAGCGCCAGCCGTCTTGCTTAAGACCCTTGTACACCGGACGTACAAGCGTGTCAAGCGTCGCTGCGTTGGAACCGTCCATTACGAACCCAATCCAGTTGCCATACGACGGTGCGCCCGACGAGTCCCGCACGAAATACTGCGGATGCTCTCGCGCCCACGCTGGATCGTGGAATGTCACGTTCGTCCAGAGGCCCGGCGTCAGCCCGCGCGAAGAGATGTACTTGCTGAGTCTATCGAGACCAGCCGGAAATTTCGCGTTGGCATGTAACCAGTGATCCGGCACACCGATCGGAGCCTGTTGAAATCCATCGTCTATCTGTAATACGCGATAGCCATAGGGCGCCAGCGAATCCGAAAGAATATCCGCCATCCGTTCGACGTCATCCTGGGTAATGCTATCCCGGTATGCGTACCAGGAACTCCAGCCCGCAACAGACTCCCGTTTCACGCGATACGTCCACGGCCGGAACTCGGAGAGACCGCGATGACGACTGTAGTAGCGGGGTCGGAAACGCAGCTCGATCTCCGAACCGGTTGCAACTAGGTTGAACGTGTTGCTGTCCGACGTTTCCCTCAGCGGTGTCACCGTGGTCTGGGCAGGGAAATCGATTGAGACAACCCAATCCTGCGCTCGATCGTATACCGCGCGGTTGAGCAGGCTGTGACTTAAACCAACGCTGTTGCGGACGATCTGCATCGCGTCAACTCGACGGTCCACTTCCCCAGGGAAAGCTTGATCGCTTGCATGTATTACTGCCGACAGCGTCAGGCGCGAACCGTCCAATGCTGTCCATTTTACGACTTGACTGACCGCGCCATCAATAGTGTCTGCGCGAACTCGTAAGTCCGCCGCTGCTCCAGAGTGCGAGACCTTACCGTCGAGAATCAACTTGCCGTCATAGATGAGTGACACATGTCCACCGCTTGCATCCAACACCGCGGGGGCATTGGGCGGCTCAGCAACACTGCTCTGGCCGTGGAGCGGCGGCGCCGCAATAGCAGCGATGAACAGCGCGGTCAGACCTCTGAAAACTGATTCACGGACGGATCTGGACTTCGCATGCCAGATTATGGGCAATTGTTTCATACCAAGTTGACGTATTTCAGAAAGCACGCAATGCGGTGACGACGGTCCAGCGATAATTGCGCGACGGCACCACAAAATGCAAGCACCGGGTCAATCCACAAATTCGCGCCCCTTGCGCGCCAGGATGAGGGTAAGAAAAGGGCCACCGCAATGCGATGGCCCAGTTGATTTTCCTACCAGCGCCTCAGCGTTCGAGAACGAGAAGAGTGAAGCTGCCAGGCACAACTGGCGGACGTCGTCGCTGCCCAGCCACCGCAACCGGAGCGGGGCCAAATTTCGCCGAGACTGTGTAGAGGCGATGCGTCTGCGGATCCAGCGCCATGGTACGCGCCCCCGGCATTGTCGTGATGTTGTCCACAACTGTGAATTTGCGCGGGGAGTCTTCGTGCACAACGGTAATATTTCCGTCGCCGGTAGACGCAAACGCGTACTGTGTCGAGGCGTCGAACCGGTCAGCATCAACACCGGTGCCGATCGGCGCAGTGGTTACGAGCTTGCCCGCGACCGCGTCTGACACTCCCATCACCTTGCTGTGGCAGCCGCTAAATAGCAGACTGTGCGCCACATCAATCGCAAGGCCGCTCGGCGATGTGCATGGCGCAATCGACCAGTGTCGCGTCACACGGTTGGTCCTGGAATCAATCTCGGCGACGAGACTCTTGTCCTCGATGTTGACGTATACCCTGCCCTTGCCATTCGTAACGCCGAATTCCGGTTTACCCGGGAGCGTGATGTTAGTTATGCGCTTACCGGTTTTTGCATCGATCACGGAGGCGGAGCCTGCATCTCCGTTGAACGTGAAGACGTGCCCCGAACCAGGATCATACAGAATCCCATCACAGTCAACCGCGGCGATCGTCTTACGCAGCACCTTGAGAGTCTTGAGATCGAACATGACCACAGTACTGTCCCCGCCGGACGTTACGAAACCGTGACCGGTCGAATATGCGAACGCAACACCGTGTGCTCGATTGAGCCCCGTGATTTCGCCGAGTACATGACCGTTGGTAGGATCGACGACAGTCACGCGATTTTCGCGTGCGATGAAAAGTCGGTGACCAACAGTGTCTATCGCGAGATAGTCCCATGATCCGTCACCCCCAATTGTGAAGCGATTAGCGACGTGATAGTGTGAGCTCTGTGCGCCAGCGACAGTCGCCACAGCAAGCGCAGCAACCGCAACAGCGGCGGTGTGAATAAATCGCATACGGCAGAAATCCCATGGTGAAATGCGTTCGAGTGGGGCACCAGTCGTGGTACCGCCGCCCCAAGTAATGTACAGATGCCACGACGGGTTGCGACAAAAGGACCAATGATTCAGCCGGGTTCGGATTCCGACACAATCCGTCGGGCGGCTGACGACCAAATCTGTAAGGTGCGTGACAGGTTTTAACCTCGGCGCCAGCGACCGCCTCTGGCGCGCGCGCTGGTTGCAGGGCTAATTCAAGCTCATGGCGCTCGCCGTATACATCGCATCGCAGCTTTTGCGAATGTCCCGCTCTCGTACCCTGGACTATCAGTGAACTCACGACGCAAATTTCTCATTCAGGCACCGCTTGGCCTGATCGGCGCACTGGCCGCGTGCCGAGTAGAGGAAAATCCGAACATGTCGCAAACCGGGGC
>Ga0209483_1000185_pt1 | contig 58184 bp, 89 predicted proteins | sample NGEPerA_FD_184508 | JGI IMG/M metagenome (GOLD analysis project Ga0209483, IMG submission 184508) | Arctic peat soil microbial communities from the Barrow Environmental Observatory site, Barrow, Alaska, USA - NGEE PermafrostL2-A... | ecosystem: Environmental > Terrestrial > Soil > Wetlands >... | reverse complement strand
GTTGCTCGGCTTGAAATGCTTTTAAAGAAAATATTTCATTCATAACTAATTCTTTTGGTTGCCAAGTATCGGGTAAGTTATCAAGATTTTCGCCCTTTTTATAATGTTCGAAACATAACGGACGACACCCATAGGATCCCGTTGTTTCAACATCACAAAGTACACAAAGATTTGGCATATTAATTTCCTACCTTTACTTTTAGCATGAGTTTTGCCGCTTGATTTATACCAGCATGGGCCAGTGCCACTTGCGACAAAATCGGATCATAGTTCAGAGTTGCAACTTCAACAAGCCATGGATAAGTAACAAGTAAGCGTAATAATGCCACTTCTATTGGCGACCATTTACAGTCCTTGCTCAATGTATACATAGGCAACCCCAAACAACGCTCAACGGTTACCGTACTATATCCACACTTGAACAATTTTTTTATAAGCGATTGAGCATCCAGTTTCATGAATCTATTTCTTGGCTTTAGTTTCTTTTTCATAACCCTCCCAAAATATTCTCAGCCACTTTCTTCCCTTCGAGAACGGCCTCCTCAACAAAACTGTACTTCCATTGCCCATACCGGCCCAAGCTATGAACTTTATTCTTTGCCAAGTAATCCATAATCACGTTTACATTTGGCGTTCGTGCTTTGTCATAGATCACGTATGCCGTTGGTATAACCAGTTCAACTTCAGCCAGAATCTTGTCATCACTCCGTAATATCCCACAGTCGTTTAACGCCTTAATACAGTCTCGTTTAAGCCGTGGCATCACCATAGCCCCATTAATAGGATTATGTGCACATTCCACATAAACCGAACTACATCCTTTGGGTACACTTTCAGTTGAGAATGTGTGTGGAAACCCAACACGATAAAAAGGGAACTGTTTCTCAGGAAAATATACCCAATGTTTCCCATCGCCACAATTCTCTCGTTGAACCCCAAGATTAAGGTTATACACACTGGTCGCACGAAGACGACTGGCGGCCGCATTGACCATCTTAGGTGCGTCAATAATCATATGCCCAAATGTTCGTAACGGTAACGTGTTAATCAAGTTATCAAAGAAAATACGACGCGGCGTATTAGGGTGGCCTCCATCAACGTCTACGCACTTACTACCCATATGCACACGCATAACTCGCGTGTTAAACAAAGCATTTACATTTCCTTTTAATGCCAACACCGTAACCAACGCATTTACTCCACCACGAATTGGATAATAGAACGACGCATTGTACCCAAACGCTTTATTGACGTGACCCAGTGCTCCCGCGTCAACTTCTGATGCCTTTGGCACTGGCACAAACTGCCCCATCCACTCCGTGGTCATGTCCTCCAACGATACCGTCCACAACTTTTCATTGTATGGCGTAAAGAAGTGTTTAGCAAAGCCAGGTCCAAACGTGTTCATGACCCAATCGCTAAATGATCCTTTCAAATCCCCCTGCTTACGGGCATTAACCGCCTGACGAAACCCACGTACACATTCATCAACGACTTTAGGCGGTAACCCAAACGTGTTGACCTGAAATGGATATTTGGTAAAAATTCCATTTGAATAGATCCACGCTCGTCGATCATGCTTGGTTATGTTTCCAGCAAGCAATTCAGGAATAAGTTTCAAGGTATATGGATCATGAAGATGTAATAAATGGCCTGTGTAATCAAAACAAAATCCATTTTTGTTAACGGATCCCGCAAGGCCACCAAGACTATCTTTACTCTCCACAATCAAATGTTCTGCACCCTTGAGATGATATGCCGCTGATACACCAGCAGGACCGCCACCAAGAATCAATGTCCTAACGTGCATGAAAAACTCCTTGTATTAATCTCATCCACATTCTTGTTGTAACTTTTAGATCGGCGTATCGCCACGCCTGCTTGTATCCTTCAGACGCCAAATTGTTATATAGAAAAGGTTCTGCACTTATATCTTCAACAACGTTGACCCAATCCTCGATACGGTTAGCGATTACACCTGTACAGAGATGTTCAACGTATTGAAGAAAAGAGGGTAACGCCGAACATACTACTGGAATACCACACGCCTGTAATGTCACAACCCGATTGTTATCCTTGTACCAAAAGTTATCAAAGGTGTTTGTGTTCTCCACACGAAGGTTCACGGGATACGGAACAATGCCTATGTCTCGCTTATTGATCTCATCCGCATACGTGTTTACATCCCAAACCACATTAGCCGTACTTGGATTATCTCCAATACAGTCTACCGTCCAACCCGCCGATCGCAATGCATTAATAACGGGCTCCGCAAAAAAGTAGTTACCTGACGATCCAATCCAAACCAACCGCCAATCTTCTTTGTTTTTAACAGGATACTTATGCGGGATAAACTTAGACTTATCCAATTCAAGAGCATCAGGAATATAATGAACTTTACCTCTATACCGTGGCGGTATTCGTGTCGTTAAAAATGTAGAGTCCACGACAATTGCCTGGGCTCGATTCAAAACCCCTGTTGATGCTATAGGCCCATCCGATTGAAACACAATCAGTTTGTCAATTTTTTGCCCGACAAGTTTATCGGCATCGTCAGGCGACATACAAATAACAACGTCATTGTCCTTTATCAGAGGGATGGCTTCTTCTACGCTAGTAACTAAAACAGATTCAAAACCACGTTCTAAAAGATACGCGTGATTAGGCAATACATTAAACCGGGCCGTTGCCGAAAAAACCTTTTTACAGTGGGCGTGAATCCAAATAATACGCATTATTCTTGTACTCGCTTAATAGGCCGAAAATCAAAACCATGCCGAGGATTCACACGGGCTATTGCATCACACACTTCAACATATTCCCAAAGAACAACTTTCTTAGCTAACTCCATTAAATTAGAAACAGCACGTTCAACCAATACAAGGTCAGGTAATAGATAATGCAACACCCCACGCGTAAACGCCACATCATAAACAATCCCATACTTAGCTCCGCGTGGATAAGTGTTTGGAAACGTAATATCAAATTCAAATGTCTTGATATGTTTTGGGACATGAGCAAGCATTTCCTTGGAAATATCACAGCCCTCTACCATAAACTCATCGGCCAATGGTTCAAGTAACCGACCCCACCCACATCCCACTTCCAAAACAGTTTTAGCGTAACACCCACGTAACACCATTCGGATTTCATCAATTGTGGGATTTGATGTCAACGGCTTTGTCCCGTGTTCACTTTGCCGATCATACGTAGACTTTCGATAATCCGCGCCTTCTGCCTCAATCCACAACTTCCGATAATTAGGGGTCATACTTTTTCAGAAAAAAAGTCATTAACAGATGCAACCACATAATCATGTTCTTCCAACATCATGCCCGCAAACAACGGCAACGTTACTAACGTTGTCCATATTCGTTCAACAACTGGAACAACCCCAACGCTCTTTTGAAAAACACCATGATGCGTCAAAGGTTCATAGTGAACACTCGTTGATATTCCTTTATCCGCAAGATACAGCATAAACCCTTCTCGATCAATAGATGGATCTAACCGAATCACGTAGTTGTGCCACGCACTTTTGACGCCAGACAATTCGATAGGGGTTCGTAACCACTTTGTCAAATGCGCAAACGCCGTAGAATACCGAAGGGCCAATGCGGCCCGCGTCCGGATATCGGCTCGCATATACTTGAGTTGAACCAGGCCAATCGTAGCGGGAATATCACTCATGTGCATTTTATAGCCAAGATCATCAATGCTATATCGCCACGCATACTCCCCTGATTGCCGTGCCCACGTATCCTTATCAATGCCAAGCCAACGTAATTTTCTTAGTTCAGTTGCTTGCATAGCATCACGCAACAGAATCATACCTCCATCACCAATGGGTACACCCTTGACCGCATGAAAGCTAAATGCCGCAATATCTCCAAATGTACCCACCAGTTCATCGTTAAGCGTTGCTCCGATCGCATGAGCACAATCTTCAATCACACGCAAGTTATGCCGCTTGGCTATCTCAAGAATAGCCAACATATTTGCGGGATGACCACCATAGTGAACAACCATAATAGCGCGGGTACGCGGAGTTATCTTTCGTTCAATATCCAGTGGGTCAAGACATAACGTATCTTCACATGAATCCACAAACACAGGCGTTGCTCCTACATACATAGCCGCTAGTGCGGTCGATCCAAAGGTCAATGCTGGAACCAATACTTCGTCACCATGACCAATGCCCAAAACCCGTAATGACAGATGCAAAGCATCTGTACAGGAGTTCAAAGCCACGGCATGAGGCATACGGTGTAACGCCGCAAACTCATCTTCAAACTGTTTGACTTTAGGGCCAAGTCCAATCCACCCGCTGTTAAGAACAGGTTTCAACGCATCCAATATTTCTTGAGTACGTAGGTTCGGTTTGAAAACTGGAATGGTCATATTATTTGTCATTGATAACCCAACTGTGACCACAGCCACATTCACAACAATGTTTGGTATTCTGTGTACTTTTCATATTCTCTTGTTTCTTAAGACACCAATCCCAATAATGCAAAATGTTCAACCAAGACGGACAATAAAATATAGCCCAAGGTGTAATTAAAACAACAATGACAAAAAAACATATGGATATGCAAAGATATATTACTTCCATCGTTTCCCCTATGCTACTTTTCGATACGAATAATTATTCTTAACCAATTGGGCAAAGGTGCTACCAACACTAGATGCGTCTTTAACCGCTTCATAGATAGCCGCCGGCACATCGTCGTATTCATACTCGCTCCCATTCAAAAACTTCATACCCATAGATCCTGTCTCAGAATCAAAACCTACCTCTGCAACATTACTTGAACTCACTGGTGTCCATGACATCATAAAACCTCCTAGAATTTAACGCGTACGCCCTGAAACCCATCATCGCCAAACGGATCCCCTTCTCCAAGAACACTACCAGCAAACATCGGATCTCCTGCATCGTCCGGTGCCCATATACTACCGACAGCACTAGTTTCATTATTACGATGAATATCTTGTGCCGCTTTCATTGTGTCAATATTTTTACGTGCCCCAACAAGCATAGAGACAAGACCACACACTGCTTCTGACAAATCGTTCGCATTTGAACTATCGTGGTCAACTTTAATTCCGTTCATCAATCGTAAGTTTGCAAGTTCACCTGTTGATGGGTCTGTCAGTAATGGATAATTCAATAAATCAATAGTTTGGCTATAGACACAGGATCGAAACAGTTTATAGTCTTCAAGATTAAGACTTAACTTAGCCGTTAAAATACTGGCACGATTCAACCGATTAATCGAAGAACTTGACTGCCATTGATCAAACGAACAATGAGTAATTGGAATCAGTTTTTCACGTAATTGAATAATAATATTAGCTGGATCATCAATGTCTACCGGAATTTTTTTGACACGATCCGCTTTCCAATGCGTCAACAAATCAACAACGACCATGACCCCTTCAAGATGTCCAATTGCGAGTGTCGCTATGTCACGCGTTTCACCAAGGTCACACCGCGCCACGTACCTACGCGTATCAGGCTGACGCGAAATATTAAATTTACTAATAACCTTACCAATCAGAACTGCACCCGTAGGTGCTGTATTTAATGTGGTATTGAATTCTGCAATTTGGGGACGACCACTGACACAGACTGTTATCTTTTCAGGGAAATCAAAGAACGCCTCAATCTGTTGCGGTGGGTTACATTCATACATACCCGCAGCATCAGTTGCTGTTGCTGGATTATCTAACTCTGCTTTAAAATCGTCACGTGTCTTTGTGGGATTAACTTCCCATGTCGCACCCTTACTCGCAAACACATCGGGCAATTTTCCTTGTTGCGCATCGGCATACATACGCATTGTGAAATCACCTTTATGTCGCGGCCAACTCAAAACCATGCCAAACCATTTTCCAGCAAACCGTGATTGCGCCGATGACCGAAGCATCTGATACAACTTATCGGCATTCGCTTTTTGTGTGTCGTCCGCCATGGCAGAATTTGATACCAACACATTACCCGCAAAATAATTGTGGTTATCTGCAACCTCTATGTCATACACTTTTGCGTATTTCTTAATTTTTATAGGTTCGATTGATGTCACAGGTAACAACTTAACTGATATTGAATCGTCAAACGCTAAACCTGTACACGGATATATAGATTTGTACTGCATACACGTTGGGATATAAGAAGATACTGCCTGCAAGAATCGACGAGTATCATGCGGATTCAAATAAATATCCCATCCACGATCCTGCTCAAAATACTTGCGCTTCTGTACAATTCCGCCACGAAATCCAAACTCCTGAATGCGTTTGTATAATAAATCAATTTCTTTACGAGATAACCCTGCCGCACATATCCTAACAACGTAAGTGATATATGGTTTATTACGAACAATCTTTGTACGCTTCGCCAAATAACCGTCGTCCAAGTACCAAAACGCTAAACTCTGTAGATCAAGTTTATCTACCCATTCTTTCGTTACCGTCTTTTTACCATTGGGATAGACTAAACGTTGTATCTCAGCGATATCTTCTGTTTTAAAACATCTAGCGCGATAAACAATGTTGTTTGGTTTGTACCCACTCCTACTCTGATCTTGCCCACCAGCCATAGAGAAAAACGTCTTAACTTTAAAATCTAAGTAGTCTTTCTGATCCTGCCCATGAACAAAAGTAAGATTGCCACTATGTGAAATTCCCGCATCCCCAAGTAATGACCCGTAAAGAATCTGTTTCTGTCTCTGTGATAAAAACACACCGCGTCCATAAATATTATCCCCCACCACTAACTCATCTAAACGACGCACTCCATTATCAGTAAAAATATGATGGTTTGGGGTTCCTAAAATTGTTTTTGTCCGAGACCCAGTAAATCCGTTACAGCGTACTCGCAAGTAATGTGTATCTCTTGGAACAAATTTATACCAGGCTACTACTTTTTTAGCCTCGATCTTCTCAGTTTTAAAGTTATAAGACAAAACTGATACATCTTCCTGATTTTTAACAATATCACCTATACAACGTTTACTTCCATCTGCCAATATAATCGGTTGCCGATATTCAAAACACGCTTCGTCCATAATCCAGGCCACGATGTTGAGGCCCTCGGTACTCTCCGATAAACTATGCCGACTAAATGCACGAATCATATGCGGAAATAAGATCGTCGTTGGATACACAGTAACCGTATTATCTGTTGCATCTTCTTGAAATTTACTTTTATCTTTTGCTTCAAGAATACGCCCGGACTGTTTCATCTTGTATTGTTTACGTAGCCATTTCCAATTTTTCACTCGACTACGTAATTTAGTAAAAAACACATTGTTGGCTTGATCTGCTGAATACGCTACGTTAACAATATCAATAGGTTCATCCGCAATATGATGCCCAGTTATATGCTGGTTGGGATCTTTTAAGCAAAGCAAAACATATACCACGTAACACACAATCAACGCCGCTAAACTATCCTTGCCGCTATTCTTATGAATTAAATTCTGGTGAACATAATTACCATAGGTGAGTACAGTCAATCCATAAAATCGCTTTGGGCCTACTTTACGAATACCTGTGACGCGCACTGTCTTTACTTCCATGAGCAACGGGAGGCCCATGGTACTTCCAAGTACGTCATTTGGCTTTAAATCACCAGCCCGTACCCAATCGTTCTTATTACTCCAAAATTTATGTTCGGTGTTAACACGAACCCGTTCATGATTATCTGTGAACACTTCAAGAATCTCGCCCACATCTTCAAGAACGGGCGCATCAATGGATACAATCTTTATGGCCTTACTTTGGAAATCATAAGTCCGCACATTGATAGGTCTATTGATCTCCGCCCATTCTGCAATCGTTCGTTCAACACCTGTCTTGGCATCTGAGAACAATTCGTCTTCAGCTAGAGATCCTTTACCCCACATGCAACAGCTCACCAAAAATTTACGTTTAGTTGCATCAAACATTTCAAGCGGATTCTCACCAAGAATAGCTAACGATGCTTCCATTTGTTTTGGTGACAACGGAGGAAAATTCATGTGCTCTTTACTGATAACGAATTCAGCAAATGGAACTGGCTGTTCCAACCAAGGTGTATCTTCAACATCCAGACACAAGTTCGAGTATTCTGTTTTTAACAATGCTTCCGTATCATCCATCGGTGGGCATATCCTTCCGATTTCGTATCGCCGCTACTTCTGAAATAAACCGATGTGCGTCCACATCACGCCCCTTTAAATACTTAAGGGCACACTTAGCAACGGTCATAATGCCTTTAGTCCGTTCCCGTTCAACTTCGGATAACTGGTCAACAGTTTCCAGTTCACCGCGTAACTTTGCCAATCGGTCAAGATAACTTCCGAACGCCATCATATCTTTCGATTCTTTGCCCGTCATTTCTTTAATCTTACTTTCCGTAATCGTAATCAACTGCCGCAACGATTCAACACGGCTAATACGTGAATGGGTCAGTTCCCCAATAACCATACTGTCTTCGGCGGCACGATCAACAGCAACAGTTTCAGCTAACGCCGCCTTGGCTTTTTCGTCTAATGTGCTCAGATAATTAACTTTATATGCTGCAAGTGTCGCTCGACTGATGTTCTCGCCAAGATCCCGTAATCGTCGTTCAATTTCCAAAACGGAAATATCTTGCATCAACCATTTTTCGATATCAAGCCGATGAACGGACGACACCACTTTATACCCGGCAAAATGTACAGTCGTCGTATTTTTAATACGCCTCTGTTTCGGTTTCAATACAGAAGTCTGTACAGGCATATCTGTTAATGGTGTTATAGGTAACAGGTCGTCAGTCATTGTCCACATCCATTACACGGTTTATCTAATTTATCCATCAATTCAAATTTCTCTTGCCACAGCGTTTCAATAGTGTCTAACATTTCCATAATGACTGGATCACTGTTGTATTCGGTATGTCGCAACGATTCGATTTCACTAAACTGAATCATTGCCATACTCGCCAGAGAGCACTACCCAGAAAAATAACACTAAATAACAACACAATAATCAGTGCTACCTGTGCTCCTGATTCCAATATTTCTTCCACCATGTTACAACTCCTTTAACACAAACAATTTCTTTCGCAACTTTTTTAGGCATTGAAACAAAATTCGTTGAACCAATCTCTGTCGCCGATCATTATTACGTCCTACACCCACACCAAGAATTTTGGCGATTTCAAGTTGTGTACAGTTCATAAAATATCGAGCATTAAACGCCTGCCATTGCCGTGGGCTCAATACCTTACCAATCATTTCTTCTAAATTTTCACGTAAGAATTTCTGGCGAAAGGTCACAAAATTGGTGTTTCCTGGTACATCAAGATCGGATAAAAGTTCTTTAGTCTGCCACGCCTCATACACATCATCGTTTCCTGAAAGTTCAACACACTGCTCGTTTAATACTAAATCAGCGTCAGACCCGTTTCCATAAAAAGCCTGATGTTGCCCATCTATAAAATGCACTTTATCATCATCATGAATATACAAATGGGTATTCGTCACACCTGGCAACGTCATTAACATGTCCATTATCGAAATTTCGCCAAATGCCCAACGACCACCGTATCCATTCGTGCAAGTCGTCCAAACCCATTCTTGGTTTCATGGGCAGATATCAATACTTCTGGTTCTCCATTATCAAAACATTCTGCGCACCAACCAGCACTCACAATCCATTTCCCCGCATACTTAACCTTGTATAACCAATACATAGCTGTACGCGTAGGATGTGAAAAACAAGTGTGCATCCTATGAATTACCGCTGATTTTTTTCGTGCCATCTATTCTCTACTACCTACAATATTCTCCACAGCGTCAATTTGTTTATCAGTAATATGGTCATGTTCTTCAACCCATTCCCGTATCCCTTCTAATGTATCTGCCGCAAACCGAAATGATGAATCTGATAACAAATCATCGATCTTAGCTAAGTAATCTTGTGAACTACATTCGTTACACATATCCCCTCCTAGTTTATCTATACACGAAGTGGTAGTTGTTTAAATAATTTCTCATCAAAAACAGCAACCGCTTGTGCACAAACACATTTTAAACATTCTCGTCCAGGTGACCCCATAATCCCTTTGTGTTCTGTTTCGGCAAGATGACTACAAATACAAAATACCCAACGTTTATTTTTCATATACCCTCCTAGTTTTCGCCTACGCCATCAACCACAAATTCTTCTGCTAATTCCATCGGATTATCTGCAAATAAATCAGTCTGTTGTTCGGGAATAACAGGTTCTGGTAAAACTATGGATTCCTCTCTCGGACTATTATCCATACGCTTTCGTGCGCGTAACCGTTGCACATAGACAAAATTGCGTAGCCGCTTCATATCTTCCTCCGGGTATAGCAAGATTAAATCTTGAACAATATCTGTCGTCGTTCGTTTTGTGACCAACGCCTTATTTATAAAGGTGGTACGTACTCGCCATTCAACTTTACTCTTATATTTAGTGCGTTGCGCTTTTGACCGACACCGCGCAATTCTTTTTGCTTTCAACTCGTCCCGCATCACCGCACGCCGTTTAACTTCACATGGACGACATCGCGGAAATTTCCGCGTACTCAATACCAAATTCACATGACATGTCACACAAATACGTTCGGGAACACTCACGCATCACCATCTGTAACATAATATAACATATTTAACGCGGTGATGTATGATCCTGCGTATCGGATGCTGACCCGAACACGCGATAATTTTTTTTGTTAACCTCATCTCGTTTCTGGTCATCCAACACATTTACAATTAAATTTTGAATGTCCAGATTTTCATAGATATGTCCACAAGCGGCACACGCCAACGGCGTATCTACTTGAATACGTGATGTACTCTTATATTCAGAATGTACTCGAAAACAAGCAGGCGTCATAGGCCCACCAAATTCAACAGTAGCATCTGACCAATACACTTCACAGCGCGGACAAACTACTTTAATATCAATAGTGTCACCATTTTTAATCGCATAACGCGGACGTGCTCGTACCATAAACGGTTCTGCTGGCCATCCCCGAAACCAATACACCAATTTTCTAAACCGTTCCATCAATGCCATTGATTCTCCCCAGGCTTAAACCCAATCAACTGTAACCGAACTGGCGATGTGACAACAGGCACACGTTGCACGTTTTCAAGTCCTGCCTCTAAAAGTAACGGAGCTAACTTATTCTCGTACCAAATCGTATTTATGGGATTACGCGTTGGTGTACTAGTAAACCTGGGCTCTAACAGATCACGAGCAATTCGTTCTGACTGAAACTCAGCACAGAGTCCTACATAATCCGTTGTTATCACTTCAATACGCCCACCAGGACGCAACACACGTACCGCAGTTTCAATTGTTTCTTTGGCAAATGGAATACTTTGTTCATCAAGCACATAGTACAACCGAACTTCATCAAGCGCATTAGGTGGGAATGATCTCAACTCCATTGATTTCTCAAAACTATCTGCGGTGGGAAATGTACTACCAACGACAATACGACCAGGTGCACGAAGAAGAAAATTACCAGATCGTCCATAAGAAGATGTCCATGCTTCAACTGATACCATCTCTACCACATCTGGATTTTCTTCAATAAGGTGTTCGTAATCTTTACCCCCTGACCCCGCAGCCATAGGATCAGCATCACGCTCTGTATAAAATTTGTACTTGGCCACTCTATCCGCTTTATCCATATACCCATAATGAAGGATGCGCGTAGTTGCCACATAAATCAACCGCCGATCTAATTCATCAGGAACACCCGTTGAATGACTAGGCCGGTTCGGGGGACGACGTTCAGGATCATATCGGTAGAGCCGAATAACCTTGGTATTATGGTATTTACCTGTGTTACGGTATGTGTGTTCGCTATTCCAAAGATAGTAGAAGGGAAAAGACCAACCAAGAATATCGCTGCCTGACTGGCTTACGAGTTTACGAATATCATCTATGCAAGATTCCTCAACCAATTCATCTGCATCAATACAAAAAATCCAATCTGGTGAATACTTTCCAGCCAAGTCATGCAACACATTCCAGTCGCGCCCACCGTTGTAATCCATAACTGGTTGCCGAACCACTAAAAAATTGGTTGTTGCCGTAGCATAGGCACGTAACCACTCATAGGACCCATCGGTGGAATGGTCATCCAAGATGATAGTCATATCAGCTATAGACATAAGTTGTTTGGTTAAACGCTGCAAATATTTGAGACTGTTCTTTTCTCGAACTAGCGCAATAATACGGCTCATCTAGATTCTCCAATCTGTTTCGTACCTACAGGCAACGTCAAATTATTTGTCATAGCATCTAACCATCGGTCACCAGCATCAGTAAGCGCGTACCAATGCACATGTGCCGTATTCATACCCACCATAGCCGTTGATGCTTTGAAGTCTTGCCCAAACACAACGCCTTTTGGCAAATGTTCACGAACCCCATTCATATACTGTTGCAGAATCTTACACTCAACTACAGCATCCACAACCGTATGCCCATTTACTTTACGTCGGTCACCAGATGGAATTGGAACACTCTTGGCTGGAACAATAGCTACGGACTCTGCCGGAACCTTTTTATCTATCCACTCTAATACACTAGGCTTATCCTTAACGATTTCACCAGCAGGTAACATACGCTTCAATGATTCATCTGCTTCAGAACCAGTAGCCCACTTTGGCAAACCCCGTATCCACGTTTGAATATCGCCGGCGTTCTTAAATGTAGGCACCACACTATCAAATGCCACATTAACTCGCTTAAACATGTCCACATCGTCCGTAATGCGTAACCGCCCCTCATCATTAAACGCCATGTATTCAACACCACGAAGTTTAACTTGAACCGACTCACCGTTCTTAAGCGCACTAATCTTTAAATACGCTTGCATATCGGGCTCTGCTAAAAAGTCACGTAACGCACTGACAGTCTTAAGCCCTACCTCAGCAAAGACCTCATGGGCACTACGCCCATTAAATTCTTTACGTGATGATTTATCGTGGAGCCAAGCAATCAGTTCGGTATCACCAGACTTGTTCTTTTTGCGCCGTTCGGCTCGCCGCCGCTTTTGGCTTTTAGATTTGTGTTTAGCCATTACAGTCCACAAATGTACTTTTCTTACTTTCAATAAAAGGAGCAACTACACACATTCGTAAACCTACGGCCAACAATGTAACCGAGTCATGTATACAATTATTCCACCATTGATTAGATTGATTAATATATTTACGTGTCAAACTTTCAAGTTGTCTATGACAAGATGAACACAAAGTAATAAGACAATTTTCTATTTCGTAATATGCTACCTTTCGTGGCAAAATATGATGAACCTCAAGTCTACAGTCTTTCTTACTACAGGCACCACATTGATAATTATCTCGCAAAAGAACAATTTTCTTTAACGAAGCCCAAGTTGGACCGAACGCTCGCGCAATATAATCTTGATTAGTGATAACGATATTACTCTTACGTTTAGCCAAACGCATTGCCAAACGTCTCGCCGATTCTTGTTCTAAAGATAATCGTCGTACAGGATTAAGATCACCAACCATATCCAATCGTGGTCGTCCTTTACTAGCAGATCCAAAAAATGCCTGTCTATCTTTAGCTAATTTGCCTACATGATCTTTAGTCTGGTCAGAATGTTTTTTCCCTTTGAATGGATTCTCTTCCGTAAGATATGCTCTACCCTGTTGATGTATTCGCCGATAAAGCATGTAGCAAGGCCTATTACAAAATACACGATCACTCACCTTGGCTCTATAAATCTGCCTATACGTAGGGGTATTACACTGAAGACAGGGCACCATACTCCCTGTATGTGCTCCCTTTTTAGGCATTACAATCCATTCCCTTCTTGCCCATAAACTTTGTTCATCTTCCAAGACCCATAATCCAAAGGACCAGTAAAATAGTCATCACATAGAATCTCAAAAAATGTCCGCCAGAATTGAAAGCCTTCACGCACCTTGCGGTCACGATCCATATCCCGTCCCGCTGGATTATCAGGTGACAAACTAGCATCTTTGTGATAGACATGCACACGTTCATCACGAGTTATTCGTAGTTCAGCATACCGAACAATCATGGAATAGAAAAAATCATCTGCACCATAGAACATAGCTCGTGTCCAATACCCACCATCGTTGCTCATATAGTCAAGCATCTCACCAAGATGCTTAAAGTAATCTACATACTTCGCAGGATCATTCGCTATCTTCGTTGCAATAGTCGCACGAACACGGGATAGTTCTGCTTTCATTTTCTGATCAACAGCAATAATTGTTCTGCGTGGAATCAACATACAATTGCTCAGACAGATATCAGTTTCCGTATATCCCTCGCGCTTAATGAGCCGTCCACCTGTAATCGCTGTACCTATGGCACCAACTTCAGGATGTTCATCTGCCATCTCACGCATAAACTTAGTCCAATAAGGAGTCTGAATAACAATGTCGCTATCACAACGAAAAATATAATTTGTTTTGCATCGACGCATTGCCATATTCATACCAACACCGATACCTAAATTTGATTTATTACGCACAACAATAAAATTTTGATCACGCTTTGCCTCTGCGTCAAGATATGCCGCGACATCCGCAGGACTACCATTGTCTACCATGACAATCTCATACGGTTCCATAACGGTTGCACGAACACTATTAATAAACTCCCGCGTTGAAACAAGGTCACGATACGTTACGACTGCAATCGAAATTTCTGGGCTCATATTATTCTCCTAATTGTGTAAGACAGTCAATTCTAAAATGTTTGCAAACGGGTATAACCTCTCGCCATCTGGGTCAATGAGAATAAGTGCATCGGTACCTACCCAATCAACGGTGCCCGTAACTTCGTTCATCCCGTCCTCACCAAGTGGTCCGTTCACAAGCAGAGAAACCGTTTTTCCTTTAATCTGATGCAACCACTCCGCCATATTCTTTGCTGGAATCGCTTGTTCAGCCATGGATACGCTCCTTAATTTGACCAACCAAATCAGGATAGGGGTGCGGCGTCTCAAACGTATTCGTAATCACAACTACCTGATCAAACCCTAATGTAGAAATAATAGGTGGGTTATGCATTGCACTGACACGTTCAGCGGTTTGACCAGACAATTGCAAAAGGCGCATATGCCAACAAGGAAGAACATTGCTATCCTTCCATTCAACCAACAGAATATCACCGTCCTTGTCACACACAATGTCCTGATCATAAATGGTCTTCCCATTTTTATCTTTACGCCCAATACCACGCATAACCTTTAACTGTTTCCGAAAGAATGGATCTTCAAATGGGTGTGGCTTGGCATCAAGGCGATGCTTATCAGAAACAAAACATATCCAATTACTACCATTATCAGAACTATTATCAACAATAGAACTCATGAACTGAAAATCATAATGCATTATCTTTTTGCGTTCATCCCAAGCTCGTAACTCAATATCATCAATCATACGTTCTCCTGTCGCTTCAGATCTCCAATACTCCATCCTCGCTTACCCGTAAGTAATTCAGGATCTACTTTCTCAAACCGGTCAATTCCGTTATACCTTGCCTGTATTCGTAACCCATCACGCGTCTGCGGCAACAACCACTTGCTTGGCGTTATTGGTACCTCAATCATTTCAAACTTATGATCTTGAATCGTATCTACACGCGGCCGCTCATTGTACGGAAACTGTGCCAACCATTCCCGCCGCCATAAATAGTTCAGAGGAAATTCATCTGGGCGTAACATGTATGGGGATTTATATCGGTAATGGTTCCCCAAGAATTTGCGGTTCCACTTACATAGGAACTCAAACCCTCCCAACGATGTACTGACCGAGTTTGAACTATCGCCTGTACCAACACCAAGATCCACAAATTCGCCTACGGGTAATACCCCAATACGGTAGCCGAGCATCCTGGTTCTTAAACAAACATCAGGATCCCACTGGTGATGCAGACTCGTATCAAAGAATTCACCATCATAATCAACTAATTGGTTATAAACCTCGGTACGAATCGCCATCACAGCACCCAAAACGTACTCTACTTCGTCATAACCGTCTCTATGAATGCGCATGTATCGTCCAGGCAAATCAGGGGCTAGAATGCCTATTTCTGGATGTTTGCACATGAATTCGGCCATGGTGTTTGCCCAACCCGCTTTTAATATCTGTACGTCGCCATCCATACGAATGATAACGTCAACTCCGTCCGTCTCTGCGGCTATATCCATAATAGTATTGGTACCATTGGCTATACCCACATGGGCATGCTTAATTAAACAAGCTCCTTCTACAAAATAGTTTTTGTCTATCTCAACTCCTATACCAGTAGCGTCTGCCATTGGTAACTGCAAACACTTTTGAACCATTGGAATAACATCAGGATTCGTGGGTCCATCACCAAACACAAACAAGTAATCCACACCAGATGGATATTCTTTTGTGACACAGGTCAACATACGTTCAAGCAAATCAGGTCGATCATAAGCAAAAGTAACTATTGCTGTGGTCATTTTTTCTCCTTCTTCAAACGATGTAACCCAGCCAACAACCCTGCGGGTTTATACCCAAATGCCCAATAAAACTTACCAATAGACAACGACAATTCATATGGACGTTTAACTCGCAAGGGTACATACTCTGATTGACCAATTGTTACCGCATCCATACTCAAACCAAACACATCAGCCATGCTCTTTCCAAACTGAGCTTTAGAAAAAAGTTCGTTACTAACAATGTTAAGAATCCCATGCATAGGTTTCTGAATAACTTTTTCGAGTGCCTCGGCAAGATAATAAACTTCTAACGCACTGAAATAAGAATCGTCGAATAATTGGATAGGTTTCTTATCACGAAGACTGGTATACAACCAATCCGCAAATGTCGGGGTATGCCCGTCTGGTGCCCAGCCATAGAAACTAGTTCGGATAACCGTAGCATCGGGGTTCTCTTTTAAACATATGCGTTCGCCACCAACCTTGCTCCATCCATAAACATTTACTGGACACGGTACGGCATGTTCGGCACAGTACCCTTGTTTACCATCAAATACTTGGTCTGTTGAAATATGAATCAAGCGTATATTCATGGCATACGTCAGTCGTGCTAATTCAACAACAGACTCCGCATTCACTAGCCATGCCTTATTAGGATCTTCTTGACACGCATCCACATTAGCCCAACCAACACAATTAATAACAACATCAGGTCGATGCTCTGACAAAATCCGTATTACTTTAACAGGTTGTGTCACCAAATCAATGTCGTCGTGAGTCACACCAATAACATCATGCCTCAACTGTGTCAACACTTTAACGAGATGACTACCAAGAAGTCCTCTACTGCCCGTAACGAGAACTTTCATAGACCAGCTCGCGCCTTATGGGCAACCGTAATCAAATCATTGATTTCATTATCCGTGAGTTTCTTAGCGTCATAGCTTCGAGAACGAAATTCAAATGGTTTACGTTCAGCGAAATTGTACGGCCAGATACAATATTCAGGGTCAACAATAACAATCCCCTTGACCAATGATGCATAAGCCATTTCTTTTTCCGTTATCAGATCCTCATGAACCTTCTCACCAGGGCGTGACCCTGTGATCTCAACCCGTACTCCTTTCCCAATTACAGTTGCCAACGTCGCTATGGACGTAGCCTTTAGAACAGGAACATATATCTCACCGCCCTGCTGATTCTCAAGAGCAAAGGCTACCAGTTCTGTTGCATACTCCACAGGCATAAAGAAACGGGTCATGATTGGATTCGTAACGCGCATCACACCTTCATCCGCTTGTTTACGAAAGATGTCAGCGACTGACCCACGAGAACCTAAAACGTTGCCATAACGAACAATACTGAACTTAGTTGCGTGTTCTTGACCAAGACCCGCGTTAGATTGAATCCAAACGCTCTCCATCAAAGCCTTAGTCTTCCCATAGGTATTTACAGGGTACACGGCTTTGTCAGAAGACAAGGCAATGGCATGTTTTACCCCCGTTTCCAAACACGCATTAATCACGTTGATGCTACCCATAACATTCGTCTTGACGGCTTCCTGCGGCTCACGCTCACACGTCTCCAACCGCTTCATAGCAGCAGCGTGAACCACAATATCAGCCCCACGGCAAGCATGGGTGATACTGGATAAGTCCCTAACATCACCACAGATATATTTAACCCTTAGATCTTTAACCTTAGCTTCCATCTCTGACTGCTTCAACTCGTCCCGTGAAAAGATGCGTACCTGTTTAGCTCCCTGACTCAAAGCATAACGCATAAACGCTTGACCAAAGGTTCCTGTCCCACCACTGATTAATATCGTCTTCCCACTGATCATATAGTCTCCACCTTAGCTTTCCAGTTATATTCCCACTCTCGTCCCCGAATCATTTCCGTTATGTCCGCGTCAGTCGTATATTTACCCATACGAATAGCTAAGTTTTTTATATGTGTATGCAAATAAGGATCGTCGTTAAACACAAAATTTTCGCCCATCTTCCTAATCAATTCACTTTCACGTTCACGTCCTGGTGACCGAAGTAATGTCACCACTTCAAAATTTCCGTAATGCCCGGGATACTTAAAAGGCTCTGGGTTCTTGTTCATTCGGCACGTCTCATTGCCCTGAGTCACATACCAAGCGGCCAATTGCCGACGAAAGGCTACGTTGATCGGAAAATCTTCAAAACTCATGAGCCATATGTCTCGATACGAAACCGTTCCAAAGAACCGACGGTTCCATTTCTTTAAAAAATTATATACACCAATATGTTGCTGAACGTGATATTCAAATGTCTCCGTCAAATCACCTTCGCCAAGATGGTCCATAGTAAAGTCAGCTATTTCACCAACACGCCAACCAGCCATACGTACACGTAACGCTCCGTCCACTTCATGTTGCGATGTAAGTACAGGGTCCCAAAAGTTCGATCCTAACTTCTCAAACACTTCACGTCGAATAGCAAACAATCCTCCGATACCCCATGGATACTCGTTATATGTTCCGCGCGGTATCCATTCACAACGACCAGATCCTCTTGGCAACACCAATCCCACCTCGCCATGGTCGGCTAAGAACTTTGCAAAAACCTGGTTCCAACCTAGGTGGTTGACCAAAATATCGTCCTCAAAATGAACGACTATATCTGGTTTAACAATCTGAGCCAAAGCTATCTGCATAGCCTTATTAAAAGTAGCAGATGCCTTTAAGTTCGTTTCATTACGGGTAAAAATCACATTGATTGTTGAATTCCGTTTCTTCAAATCATCGGCAAACCCTGTCACCATACCCACTACCTGAGTTAGCAACAACGAACAATCATCAACAATAACCACATCAGCAGGTGCCACTAAATTGTCGGCAAGACTATGAAGCACACGACCCAGATCATATAAACGCTTCTGGCTACGCACACACGTTGCCATACAGATCGCAGTTTTCATTGGTTTTCTCCAACTAACGTCGTCTCAGCTTCCCAAACATATTCGTGCTCTTTGCCAACAAGGTAGGCAGAAACTTGCTCATGCGTCATATCCTTGCCCATACGTTTGGCCAAATCAAATATTTGTTGATGCAATTCTGATGAATTACCAAACACAAAATTGTTACGCATCTTCTCAATCAACTCATCTTCTCGTTCACGACCAGGTTGACGAATCAAGTTCACCTTTTCAAATTTCCCATAGTGGGTCGGATAAATAAAAATTTCTGGATTCTCGTTCATTCGACATCTCATAAAATCATCACGAGCCATCTTTATATTAGTCTTCTGCACATCACTCAAATTCAAAGACGTGTCTGCTAATACCCGATCACACTCGTACGCTTGCGCAACGTACCAAGCGGCCAATTGCCGACGAAAGGCTACGTTGATCGGGAAATCATCCATACTTTGAGTCCACACAGAACTATAAGCAAAAGTTCCAAAGAACCTTCGATTCCATTTCTTCAAAAAGTTGTATACGCCCACATGGATAAGAGCTTGTCGTTCAAAGGTATCGGCTTCGTCGCCTTCACCAAGATGGATCATAGGGAAATCCTTGATCTGTGCCAACCTCCAACCTGCCATGCGCACTAAAAAGTTATATGACGGTTCAATCTGATGAACTAAATCTTCCTCCCATCCCCCAACTTTTTCAAACACGTCACGCCTAATCGCAAACAATCCTCCAATACCCCACATAAACTCGTCATAGCCTGATCGCGGTATCCATTCCCCGCGCCCAGATCCGTTTGGAAGCACTTGTCCAACTTCGGGATGGTCGGCTAAACATCGCGCAAACACACGATTCCATCCAACATGCTGTAAAAAAATATCATCCTCTATGTGAACGAGTACCCCCCCCTTAGCAAGGTCCATACTCAAATTCTGTGATCGCGGATGTCCCAAATTCGTTTCATTCATCACAAATTTAACTGGAATATCAGGATGGGCTAGGGCCATAGCATCAATAAACGTACGGGTCAGGATTTCAACTTGTGGGCGCAAGATCGAACAATCATCAACAATAATAACCTCAGCAGACTCTGCCAACGTAGCCAACAAACTTGTATATACCTTTGTTAAATCAGAAAGTCGTTTAGGATTTTTTACGTGTGTACAAAGACAAATACTTGTTAACAATTCATCACCGTTCATGGCTTTGCCCAATCACAAAGAACTTTTACCCCGTGAAAAACTGCCCACCCAAATAACAAAAACAAAATACCTGTACCATGTGTCACATACATAAAGAAAAAAAACAAAAATAACACCGATACCATTGCGCAAATACCACAGATAAAATCAATCACTCTCTTCATCATACTCTCCTTATAAAATCTGCAAATCTTTTGCATCAAACGGAATTCCCATCTCACGGTTGAACATGATCAATTCAATAACGACACGTCCGTGATCAAACGCTAAAATCTTACCTGTTCGTCCAACATACAACCCACGAACGACTCGCGCCATATCACCAATATTGAATCCCAACGGAGACGCTTGTGTTCCCATAACAGACAACTGTCGTTCGACTTCAGCACGAACATCCAATATTTCTTCTTCAGACAACCGGTGCGGTCTATTAATATCTTCATCTTTCAAGAACAACACTGTAATAGGAACACTGGCAAGGACAACGTTTTCCACACTATTCCCCCATTGACAATAAATAAACATGTAGTTAGGATAAAATGGGTACATGCTCGTTTTTCCATTAGTGGTTTGGGCATACAGCGGATACCATACCCGTCCCTCTTCATCCACTTCTTTAAGCGCACATTCAACTTCGACCCAACGGACACTACTTCCGCCAAAGCCCGTAGGTGCCCAGAGAACGTACCAACCTCGATCAATTTGTGGCAGTGCTGAAACTGAAATAGTCAAACAATCCAACGTGACCCCCTACACAATAGTTTTTCCCAATCGAAACCGTAACGCACTCAACACAATGTCACATTGTTGTCGAACATCACCAATAATCACTTGAGCATGAAAACCATTATCTGAAATAACCTGACAAATCGCGTTATCCAATTTGGATTCATATGTAGTAGAATCATCCCATACCTGTACTTTAGGTGGACAGTACACCAACAAATCATATTCCCGAACATGGCCCGCTAATACTCTTGAAAAATAAACGTCCATAGGCAATTTGGCTAGATTCGCTATGGCTACTCGATCAATAATAGATTGGCAGACAATATTGGATTGTCCTTTAACTGCATTATCAAGAGCCAAGTAATCACTTTCCCAAGTAAACACACGCTTCATATCAACGCCATTTTCTGTGTTCTTGGCATCGTTAATATAGTTAATGATATGCATAGGCTTACGTAACAATCGCGCCAATTGCGATTGTAAAGATTTGGCTAACGTTTCTTTTACATCGTAATTTACGCCTGTAAGACCAATAACAATATGGTTCCGCTTCTTACCCAAGTTCTTCCTCCATAAAAGGTAAGAATAGTGTTAGTTCTGAATTTGTCTTAATTTTCCATTCATTGCGCATAGCTATAAATATTTGTTCTAAATGCAGACGGGATACTACAACCCATGGTTCATGGTCCTGTTGACTACAGGGAAGAGAAAAAGGGAATACTGTAACACCTCCAAGTTTGGCGTGTTTCCATAATTCGTCATGATAAATAAGAAAGTGTTTTCGGCGTTTGTCGTTGTACCGAATCACATCATTTTTAACAATGTATCCAATGCCGACAACACGCGACCATTCATCAAAGTTCTTTCGCGGCACCGCCATTTGAATACGTCCCTGCCCACGATTAGTCCGTACACCTTTAAATGCCCATGTAAAAATTGGAATTGAATTCGGGCTCCGCGCTTCTTCTTTAAGTTTGTGCACCCAGTCCACGTAAAGATGAAATACTGCACCTTTTTTCTTAGTCCATTGGTTAAGGTGTTTAGCCTCAAAAGTTAATGACTCTAGCCAAGGAACTTGGTGCGTCCGGATATCCCCTTTACAACTACTGATTGCTCCCGACGATGCCGTTCTAAATGGCCTTAACGTAAAATCTGATTTGATATCTAAGTCAAAAATTTCACAAAGCCAAACCTCAATTTCTCGCTCAAAATTATAACCTCTACGCGACATTATCAGTACCTCCCACAAAAGGAAATAATTCCGTCTTCTCTTGATACATTTTCACCCCAAACTCCGTAGGCGCATAAATCATTTTTCGTGTTGGAACAAGTGTGGTTGTTTTTTTATTTTGCGTTGTAGGATAGCACAAATGTTCAAAATTTAGATAGCTCATACGATCAGAATCTAACGGAAACCGAAACGTATATTTACAGTCATCACACCGAAAATATAAGGTAGGCAACGAAAAAATCATTCACGTACTTTATGAATATAAATCTTCAAATTTTTCTCCCGCGCCAATTTAATCATACTTGCCGTGCCACGAGACACGCCATCGTAACACGCTATCAATGCCTGAGCATGATCGGCCATTTGTTTATTCCGTATTGGTCCTGCTGCTCTACCATACCTATTCCAATCAGCAGGAAATCGTATCACAGGAACATTATAGATTGCTGCCCACCGTTCACCCAACAAATCAGGCCCAGTACACATCCCCGACACAACCTCAGTTATCTTAAATTCTGAATTTTTAATAGCCGCCTCAACAACAGAAAAATCTAACAAACATCGAGAACCTGCAATAATAACACGCATTATTTCGTTGATGTAGTTTTTAAAAACGCTTTACAAATAACTCTAGGGGTCACAGTAATCAAATGAAAACCGTCACTTGGACTGTCGCCTAACGCATAACATATCTGAGCATTAAAATCAGTGTGGCTAGCCTGTCCCATTATGTGTACAAGTCCCCATGCTTTACTAATGTCATTGCAATAATCGTCTATTGGCAATTCTTTACGCCAATCATACCCATAGCTATAATTTCGTCGCCACCCGCCCTTACTAAGCGTCCATATCTTCTTAGCTACGGCTTCATTTAGTTGTGAATCAGTCATTGCTATCCTCAGTCACATCAATCACGCTACCCACTTCTTTATCCAATTCAATATCGCGCAGATTAATAGCTTCGTCAAGGGCACTATCCCATGCTTCGGCTTCGTCATGAGCGCGAACAGTCACCACCGTACTTCCAGAAAAATTTATAGTAACGTTGTAATCACGTAAACTTTCTTCATCTGCAATAGCACGTATATGATCTTTAACCGCTTTAATATGTTTAACGTTTCCAAACTCTGGTGCTTCCGATGGAAATGGCCAGTTCATGAATTCATTCATCTAGTAGTCTCCTCAGCAATCGTGCATAATCCATCAGAATTTGTCGCATTGAATACTTGATCAGCACCTGCCGCTAACTCTGCTGAATGAGTAGTCAATAGAATCTGTATTCCCATTTCATTCGTCAACTGTTTCAAGAACTTACCTACATTACCCTGATACGTTGCACCTACATGCGCTGTAGGTTCATCCAGAACAAGGAATTGCCGCATCTTTGGCCTGTATAGCACCAAAAATGAAATTCGGAGTACCAATGACACCACATCAACAATCCCGCCACCCACCTCATCCGCTAGATTCAACTCCATACCATTATCAATAACGGCAAAATCTACAGCCGATACCCCACGCTTAATCTCGTGACGTATACTGAATTTATAATCCCGGTCAATAAATATGGCACGAAGAGCACGTGTCACTAACTCTTCAATCAATGTCTTGGCCGTATTCCACGTTTCCATAGAAGTCAGTTGTAAGAGTCGCGCAGTTTCATTCTCAAGTGTTAATTTATTTAAGAGTTCTGCTTGTTTAACCCCCAATGTCTTTTGTGTATGCAAAAGCATATCGGCTTGACCACGCCGCCGTTGATGCTCAGACAACAGCCGCGTGTACTCTGTTTGATGTTCTACCAGCGTCATGGCAACGTAACGCCTAACTTTCGTAATTCAGTTGTAGCTACACCCGCACGTACATTCAGGTCCTCTAGTTCAGCATTAGTAGCGGCTATAGCCGCATCAACATCAGTAACACCCATAGCCGCTAACGTCGCCAATTCCGCTTTCTCCTGTGCGTCTAACTGTTCACATTGCACTTGGGCACGTGTGCGCATATCTTGTAGTGCACGGTAAGTCTTGGTCAATTGCGCAGTATCAATCATGACGGACGGTCCTTTTTCTTTTGATCATCAACATATTTAAGAATATCGTCTTCAGACATGCCTTTACCACATTTAAAAGGTGCTGAAAGAACAAGTTCATCCTCTGTAAATAGAAATCCCTGTCGTTCAATCAAGCCATTTTTATTAATACCACGCACAACATAATGCCGTTGCACACCACCATGACACTGTTGCAATTGCCGTTCAACTACTTGATACCGAATAGTGTCACTAAACGAAAGACTAAAATCCCACATTTTCCCACCGTCATTGCTGTGTCTACTAATACCATCTGCATACTCAACATATTCTCCAAGTGCCGCCGTCTGTACAAAATCATTTACCTTGAACTTGAACACCGTATCCAAAAACGTATTGATCTCGTGCGCTTCGGCTATACTGATCATGATAATTCTCCTGTTTTAGTTCATCCAATTCATTATTCCCACATGCACAACATTTTGTCCATACCGCCAACAATCCGTCTATCCATTTGACCACAAAATTACTTTCACACTTAACGCACACCGTATTCTCCTTATACGCTCTCCATGACCCGTTCGGCCGCCTGTACCCGCATCAACCCATTGTCAATCACGCTGGACTGAAACCCATGCCTCTCCCCTACAATACGCACCAATCGTTGTCGATCTACTCCTTCAAGCGCACCTTCGCGTAACACACTCATAAACTGTTCTGCAATGCCTTCCATAGCCGCTGGCGCGTCTACGCTAAGGTCTATCACGTCCTTACTGTCAGGGGCATCAATCATCAATCGTTCAACTGCTATAGGTGTACCCTGGGACACCGTAAAAAGCAATACGGACGGGCGTAATCGTGCTTCATGCGTAGTCTGTCTAGTTAACGGACCTGAGTTCACAAACCGCGTACCGTTGGCAGTTACATCGAATTGACTATGCCAGTGTGAGCACAGAATCAAATCTGCATTTGTTTTCACATCGGTATACAACACATGCGGAAATGGAACAAAGTGCGTTGTAATCATTGAATGGGGAATCAAAATATAGTGTTTGTTTGGATCTTTGTCCACAAACCAATAGTCATCGTTGGCATGAACATCGGTGAGTGTATAAGGCAGAAACCGAATAACAACTGATCCATTTGCAAATGTGACTTCTTCTCGCTCATAAAATGTATGAACGATGCCGGCATTAGAAAGAACACCAAGACCACTACGTTTTAAACTAGCGACGGCTCCGCCAAAAAAATCGTGATTTCCGGGGTTCACTAACCACGGTATACCAGTTGATTCTTTTAACGCGGTCACCATATCATGAATCAATCGTAATGTCGGATCATTACTATCAAAAAAATCTCCACCGTGGAGCACGGCGGCTATCTTATGCTCTTTACCAAATCGAATGATCTGTGCCAATTTAATAAACTGTCGCTCAAAAAAATCTTTATCAGTTCGGCACGATGGACTTGACGCCCGAAAATGAGAATCGGACAACGCTATAAATTTAGTTGTCATAATTTGTTACTCACAATCCGACGAACATTGTCAACAAATGCCCACAACTTATGATCAATCTCTTGATACGTTTTTTGTGGACCATTCCCTAACCAATCACTAACTGTATAGGCTAACGCTACAATCTTATTCTGAATGTTATCCTCATCCTCACAAAACCTTTTATTGACGTCCTTTTCCAACTTCTCACGATGCGTGTTCTCATCAGGTTTTGCTCCTTCATCCACACGCCAAACAACCATCTCATGACATTGTGGGCATGGGCCCGCCATAGATGTAGAAGCATGACTATGCTTTGCAGGTTGGAATTTATCTGGCAACCGCAAATAATTTGGATGGAACTTTAATTCAATAGTCATTCCCTTAGCTATCTGTTCCGACCATGAATCACCATTGCCGATTAAAAATCGTTCTCCTTCACGAATAGGTTGTTGCATCGCAAGAAGCACATAATACGCCGCATACGCTTGTCGTACAGAAATCGTCCCGTTGTTAAGCGAATCTTTCTCAAATAAAGTTCCAGCTGCCACGAGAGCATTTGGCCAAAAAAATTCATAAATTTTCTTATCATTTAAAATGTCAATCATAAAACTCCTGTTAACTGTTTCTGTCTGACTTCCTTCGTCACCATCTGCCCACAGGCTTCGCATACGCTATCACTAAGAACATCAAGGTCACGCTGAATCGTTACCATTTGCAAATCAGCATCAGCTACTTTCTTGACAAGGTCTAACCGTTGGCTACTTATTCTTAAAAAGTTTCCTTTAGCTCTCGTCAACATCTCAAATCTATCAGTCAATACTTTAACGTGATCCGCAAGATTCGGAGTTATTCCTGCCATGGCATTCAATGCATAAGTTGCACCAATACGTTGTGACCGTATTCCCATAAGACGGTCCCGTAACCCCAACAACCCATTCAACCGCTCTGCCAACTGTCTAACTGTCTGTTCCGCGTTAGCATCAATACCAATTAAAGCCTGAACAGTTGCACTATACCGTGCCCGTTCATTAGTTAAATAAAGTAGTCGTGACTTTACATTAGTAAGCACCTTGACATATTCCCCCAGTTGACAGGCCCGAGTTATAGTCTGTTCATCCACAAATCCAACAATGCCAATCTGTGCAACTAACCCAAACCGCGTTCGTTGAATAGTTGCCAACGATTCTCGTACCCGCGCTAAACTCGTAAACCGATTAGCTAACGCATCTACCTTGGCAACATGACTAAGATCTACCCACGCCACTATAAAGGCTTTGGCGTTAGCGTACCCACGCTGTTCACGTATTGAATTTAATCTAATCCTAGAATCCGACAAAACTTTGAGTCGTTGTTCGCAGACATGCGCCCGTCCAAGGAGGGCACCGAGTTCATTAAGGTGTGCTTCTCTAATATCCAAATCCACATACTGCGTTAAATCCTGCGCCACACGTACCTGATCCGTATCAACACGTTTACTGTCTTCATTAATTTCTTTAATAAGCCTGTTGCTCTCACGAACTGCGGCATCAACAACATGACCGCCTGTCAAAACGTTTACGAACTTGGCTCGCATAGACTCAGGTTCAAAAACAAGAAATGGGGGATCCATCTGTTGCCCAACTGAAAGTTCAATTTCAGTGTCCTTATCCACACGCATGGTTCCAATACTAATGGCCTGTGTGACTTCAATCGGCGCACCTTTACCTATTGCGTCATAGTTAGACGCATTGACCACATACCGATTCTGTTTTTTACCTTTGACTCGTGTTACTTCAACCCCATCAAAACTTAAACTAACAACGGACTTATCTTCACCAAGACGAATGAATCGGTTTCCTCTAAGAGAATCATAGATAAGCCATCGAATCGCACGAACAATAGAACTCTTGCCACAATTTGAAGGCCCCACAATAGCGGCAAATCCGCCCGTCAAAATTAGGCTTGTCTTAGAATGTGCTTGAAAATCGTTTAAAGTTATTTCCATCTGTCCCCCACTCCCCTGTGGACACAACTAACAGCCCACAGGAGCCTACAACTACTTAGAAGTTCAATCTCGGATTACTTGGTGCTGGCGGCGTTTGGTCTGGTTGTGGCGGCGTCCACGTAGGGCCTGGTGCCACTGGCTGCTGTGGTGGTGTCCATGTTGGTTGTGGCATTGGTGGATACACTGGCGTAGACGACGGTGTCTGTTGCACAGGAGCACTTCCCATCTGAGGTGGTGTCCATGCTGGTGGTTGACTACCTGGCAATGGCGTTCCAGGTGCGGCATTAACCCATGGCGCAATGTCCGTGACAATGTTACGCATCTGTCCTCCATATTCCTTATTCCGAATAGTAAGGATCACAGGACGGTTTGCTGGTGTCACTAATGCAACCGGGTTAAATCCTCCATTTTCATTTACGATTAGAATTCCCATATCTCGGCAAAAACCACCAAGAGCCGACTTTGGGCTAATAACCCAATGGTATTTCTTTTTAACTTCTTCCCCACGAAACTGACCTTCGGTAATGACAAAGAACAACCTAATAAAAACTTCACTCGGTTTTGCTTTATCAAACCACTTGTCGTATTTCGTTAATACTGCGGGATACCGGCCAGCTGTTATTAGAACATCTGTCTTGATCGGGATAAAATCTCCCATTGACGCTTCGTTCATGTTAGCTTCTCCTTAGTTGCATTTTAATTACCCAATACGTACTGGGATTCTTCCTTGCAATTGGTGTTCGTTTTGTGGCGGTATCAACTTCTTGTAAAGGTTTGTCTGTTCGGTAATCGCCTTATTTGTAATAGCTAAAATATTAACACGATTCTTGACCACTTCATAATAGGCATCAATAAGATGGAATGTATTTTTAGAGTCATGCATACGCTCAACTTCAGCCGCTAATTTTCGATTTGCACGAGCGACCTTAGTCCTATCTGACGGCAATTTAATAATTTCTGGATCAGTGTCAATCACAATATCAAGTGCCGTTTCATACGCCCGTTTTGCCGATTCCATTTGAACTTTAGCATGAGCAAGTGTTCGCACGGCTTCCGTAAACATAGCTCCTACACGTTCTCGATACGCTTGAACTTTAGAAAACAATTCGCAGATCCCATTGAAACCCAACTGAACAGGATCCGTTGGAACTGAAATTTCATATTGTTTTATTTCTTCATACAGTTTTTCATAAACAACTTCGTCATAGGTCAGATTCATAGTCTCCTACAGTTTCCCAAATATGGTCATCCAACAAGTTAAACAACCACCGAGAGTCGCGCACACTAAAATGACACAGGCCAACATAAGAACAGCCATATCATAATACCGTTGCCATTTATCTGGCATCATGCAACAGTTCCTCTTAACTTTTCCAATTGAACATCAACCTCAGTAAGCGCATCTTTTACTTCCCATTCCACAAGATCCATCTGTGCGACAATATCAGGTCGTTCGCCAACAACACGTCGTATACGCGGCAATGCCGCAAACATGGCACTATAGACATATCGGGCACACATCCAATGCAATTTAGCCGTTTCATTACCAACTTTGTCCGCAGTCACACTGCGCGATTCACCTTTATTAAATTTCCACGTGTTATAGTTGATAGAGATACTTCGTTCAAATCCTGCATAAATACGTACGTTGGTATCAATCAAATTCAATTCATCGCTCATTTCAATAATCCTCTCTGCGCCATCAACAACTTATTTATATCCTTAATCCCTACTGGCAATGTAAACGAGTCCACAATGAGCCCACGTGACCGAGCATAGTTCCCAATACGTCCTGCGGCAGCCGCTCCTGCTTTGTCATTGTCCAACGCAAGCACAATCCGTTTGCCTTTAAAGTCAATGAGCCAGTCAGGATGGAAATTATTTGCGCCAGGGACGCCGATTACATTTTCGTACCCCAATTCAACCATAGACAAAACATCGGTAACACCTTCACAAATAAATAAATCGTCTACCGAACGAAGTAACGCGTCATGGTTATAGGCATGAGTAATAGACCCACGAACGTTCATATACCGCGTAATCTTGCCATCGCCATCACCCATAAGCCGTCCCTGCAAATACACCACCAATGACCCTAAATAGTACGGCAAAATTATGGGATGAGACGTAAAACGAAGCCGTGCATATGACTTATCTTTCTGATCCACCAACCCCACAGCAACCAATTCATCCACGCTATACCGCTTATAAAAGTCTACCAACGGATTATCTTGAGCCGCTGTCATTACCACACCCCGCACGCCAAACTTATCAAGAACATAATCAGAAAAACCACGTGAGTTCATATAGACTTTGTACGGCGTTGCCGTAACCATCGGCAGACTATGAACAAACTCGGTATACATTGCCAATCGTTTGTATGTTGGAACAACCGCAACAGGAACCAACTGTGAATCTAACCTATCCACAGACCGAATATCAGGTAACGTTGCCAATTCTGCCATAGCCGCGTCCCGTTCAATGTTACGCCATTTCATGTAAAGCGCAATCGCATCACCCTTTAAATTACACCCGTAGCAAAAAAATATTTTTTTATCAAATGAACAACTAAAACTCTTTGTGTTCACGTCGGAATGAAAAATGCAATAACCCTGATACTTGCTTGCCATAGGATCTACATCAGCAAAGCCGATCTGCGTTAGCAAATGAGCCATGTCCACCTTGACAAGAACTTCGTCACGTGTCATCACATCCCACCCACCGTTGACTCATTTATGATTGGAACCATGCCAGGTAATATTCGTCCCGTCATCTCTAAATATTCTTCCAAATCACCAACAAACGTGTTGTCCCAATTCGCGCCTATCTTAAGAGGACGATTACCTCCATCCCTATATTTGACTACCATACAATCTAAGTTGATCGCACGTTTTCGAGCTATGTCCCACGACTCTACATCATTCTTATTTTCAACATCAGCTTCTTCTTTCTTACGAATAAACAAGATGACATCACAGTTGTACGCAATGTTATCAGACCAACTCAAATGTTCGGTTCCGATATTACTAACCTCTTTAACTTGAGTAGTTGCCCGAGACGCAGCGGTCGCTGTAAATATCGCAACTTTTTCTGATCGTGCCAATTGCTTCAACTCTTTAGAAATAGCCCCAAGTTTAAGAATCTCGTTACCATTAGTCTTTTCTACAGGAACCATGAGATTCATGTAATCGACAATAATAAGGTCTAACTTTTTCTGCGATTTATACCGCCGTATCAGTGGAAGCAATGTTAAAGTTGAACAACCTGCGGGCGCATCAACCACATAAAAATCACCATCCCGCCCTGTAATACCCGCATCGCCAGCAACGTATTTCATACGATCTTCTTTTTCCAATTTGCCATGACGCAACCCATGTGACGACACTAAAAAATGCCGGGAATCAAATAACCGACCCACCTGTGTCATAGGCATTTCAATCGTCACATACATGACATTAAACCCTCGCGCAAAAACGTTATAGCCTACACTAGCAAGTGTTCGGCTTTTACCCACACCGCTACGTCCAAAGATAAGAACCAATTCTTCTGGAAACATGCCTGATGTAAGTTCATCCAGTTCTTTAATCCCAAAAGGAATTCCAACAAATTTTTCAGGATGAGATTCCCGATCAATATATTCATTGATGCGATCCGGCAATGTAGCCTTTAACGATTGCTCGTAAAAAACCGTAGTACCTGTCCGCACACTCATATTTAAAACTTGGTTAGCAGTGTCTACTGTCAATTTATCAACATCAGGGTTTGGTGTCCGTAACGCAGCTGAAATCTTATTAGCCACATCAAACAACTCCCGCTTCTTCCGTAACAACCGCAAATGATCCAAGCTAATCAGAAATTGAGGCTTAACCGTTTCACGGGATTTGAGCATATACAAAAGTGCATGATAATTTGTTTTCTTTGCCGCATCAGCACCGGACTCATCCATCAACCGTTCCAACCCGACTTCATCCATCATGCCGTTATACCTAGAAAAATAATCTTTTAGCGCAACCCATAACGCTCTATGATTAAAATTAGCGAAATAATCAGTATCCACAATGTCAATAACTTCTTGAAGCGTTTGTAAGTCCCGCATGGCATAGGACAAGACTAACAATTCGCTCTCGCCATCCGAATAGGCGGGTAAAATTAGTGTGGGGTGTGTGGGAAGTTCACTCATGTATTTGCCTTGCGAATGCGTCTACGTCATAATTAGCTAGTATCCACATGTCATTTAGATCATCCGCATATCTACGAGCATCATTTTTTGAATGTGCTCCCCGAGCAAATGCTGCTACCGTAGCATGTTCTTTTTTATCAAGAACAGTCCAGTCATAAGAAATGCCCCGCTGAACGACAAATCGGTTTCGTTTCATCCTGCCCCCCCTCCGGCTATACTATTCCCTATCTTAAATAATGCTCGTCGTATATGTCACTGATACGTTTACTTCCACATGATAATCTTTGCTACACACACCACATGACAGATTATCTCCATGATCATCAATCGCATAAACATCAGTCTCTTCATTACCACAAAACGGACATACTGGAAAATCGGTTAAATCACAATCAAATTTATCAATGTCCATTAGATTCGATCAAACCCAAACTCTTTCATCATTTGGTCATTACCCGGCATACGCACATCTGCAAAGTCACATTTGATCTCTAGCCACGAAAACATTTCTGCGGCAATATCAGGAAACACAGCACCAAGCCGAGCTTTGTCAACACGTGAAGTCATAATTGTAGGAAGTCTTAAACTAGCACGTTTCTTCAAAATACCAACCAACCCATAATCAGGACCATAGATTGGCTGTTGTGACAAATGCCCTGTACGAACCGTTTTTAAACCGTCTAAAACATGTGAAATATCATCAATACACGAAAATGTAACATCTGCTCCACAATATTTGTCTAATACTTCTTGAGCATTGTCACTATTGTCACATTGCTTCATTTCTGTTAGAATAGAAGATAAGGAACCGATACGACATGAATAACCTTGTTGAATTATGGCTTGAATTGTACACGCCGCCAAAAGAGTTTTTCCGGCCTTGGCAGGACCGTGCAACAAAAGCCCCGTACACATCCGAACAGATTTTTCTGCCTGAGCGACGTATTTCTGAAGGTTCTGACATGCCAACGAATCCTTCCTCACAATATCCTCAAACGATAACTTAAAATACGCAGGAAGAATCCCTGAATTCGCTACTCGAACGTTAGCTTTAACATCTCTATAACAAGGACATTCTACCGTTCTATGCCCTTTCGGTAGATTCATATCTACAACAAAACCTACCCCTTTACAAAAACATCCAGGTTGATGATCAATCCCCATTTACAATCCTTTAGCCAATATCTCTGCTCGAATCTTACCCACCATTTCGCTATTCACAGGATCAATGGCCCATGCCCCAAACGATTCCAGTTTCTTCCACTCTGGAATAGGCGTGTCGCCAAATGCTTTACCAAGATACCCAATGTGCCCATCAATCGAAAGTAATCCAGTATAAACACCAGCATTCACAATATCAGCCGCTGGCAATACTCCGCGCTTAAACTCAATAGGAATAATCGCTTCCCGATACGGTGCCGCCGTTTTGTTCTTAATCAATTTGGCGAGGATATCGTGCCCAATCTTTTCTTCTTTTTCGTTTAACCGTTCACTTTTAGCTTTGATCTTCGCTTCGATCCGAATGGATGAATAGAATTTAAGAGCCATCCCGCCGGGAGTAAAAAACGGGGATCCGAATACAACACCTACTTTTTGCCGAAGTTGGTTAATGAAAATAACATATGCACGACTTTTACCAATGGTAGGAACCAATGTGCGCATGGCTTGGCTCATCATTCGCGCTTGCAATCCCATGGTCTGGTCCCCAATCTCACCTTCAATTTCAGATTTAGGTACAAGCGATGCCACAGAGTCAACAACAATAACATCATAAAGTCCACTTGTTGCCGCCGCTTCAACCGCAGTCAACGCGTCTTCACCGTGGTCCGGCTGTTTAGTATCCAACTCACGAACATTGACACCAAGTTCAGCAGCATGAACAGGATCAAGCGAATGTTCTGCATCTATAAACGCGCAACGCCCACCAAGTTTCTGCGCTTCAGCAATGCCTAGCAACGCAAGCAGAGTTTTTCCCGCACCTTCAAGTCCATAAATTTCGATACAACGCCCTCGTGGATACCCGCCACCAAGAGCAATATCTAACGATAATGACCCCGACGGAATACGTTCAATAGGTTCTGGGTTATCACTTAGACATTGAAAACCATTATTTTTTCGGAACGTTTTTAATGCGGCTTCTTGTGTTGACATGTTTCCCCCTCAGTAGAACTACTTAGTGCGTTCGATAATACCTTAATGCTATCGAAGAATACTACGAACCGCTTTCTTTTTTAATGCCGTGACTTCACGTTTGGTAAGACATGCCAAAACATCATCGCCAAAAATGACCTCATCAATTTCTTCAATCACAGCATCATGAACCGCTTTCTGAAACGCTTTTGTTTTCACATATTCAGCAACCAACAACTTAATTTTTTCCCGAACTGGTTGAAGATTCTTCACCGCTTCTGCACGAATAACTTCCATAACTTCATGTTCAATGCTCATAAACCCCCCTCATTTTTTATTAGTTCTTCGTCTCTATGCCCACAAATGCTACAGACCCCACCAACATACTCATGTAGATCAGTCATTACTTAACCGTTGCCACTGGAACCCGATTCCCCATTACGTTGTTCACAATAATAGGCATAACCAACCACAACGTATTCTTATCCCCTTCCGGTCGAATCACAAATGCCACATTAGCGGCACCAAATTCAAGACTGACATTATCCGTATCCGTCGTTTTAAGTACGTCCAGAATAGATACTGACGACAAAGAAACAGTAATGGTGTCGCCTTTATAATCCACAGGAATATCGTCTTCCATAACCACACGTCCTTCAGCCATTGACGTTGCCGACAACGTTCCTTTCGATAACACCAACGTCACCGTTGCTGACCCCGTCGGACTTGATAACGACGCACGTTTAATAAGAGCACCAAATTCAGAACGAGACAACACTATAGATGCCAATACGTTGCGTGTCAAGACATGCGCGTACTCAGGAAACACGCCTTCAATCACACGCGAAATCAACACCGTATCGCCTTTACGAAACGCAATACGTGACGCGTTCAATTCACATTGAATGTCACCCGTGGCTTTACCAAACGTATGCAAATATTCTTTAACAGCTTTGTTCGGCATAATCGTTTGCATGGTGGGTACAACACCTTTAAGAGCAAGCGCACGAACTGCCATAGCCATCCGTCTTCCATCCAAAGCAACCACCGTCAACTGTCCCTCTTTAACTACGATGTTCAAACCATTCAACAAATAACGCACGGCGTCTGTTGACGTACTAAACGCGGTCTTACCAAACGCTTCTGCAAGAATTCCAGCATCAACAAAAAAGGCATTCGCTTCATTAAACTTTGGCGCGTTCGGAAAATCATCAGCAGCAAGTCCAATCAATGTACACCGGGCTCGACCACTCTTAACCAAGACCTTAGTATCTGCCACTTGTTCAATAGACACCGTAGCCGCTTCAGGCAACGATTCCACCCAATCCGTCAATGTCACGGCGGGCAACGTGAGTGTTCCACCTTCAGCAACTTCGGCGTCCAACGAACACGCAATCACCAATTCCAAATCCGTTGCCATCAAATGAACTTTGGACGTTGCCGCATCCACATTAATCAAAATATTTGCAAGAACAGGAAGTACGGTTCGTGTAGAAACTGCCGAAGACACTTTATCAAGACCTGCCAGTAATTCGTTTCGCGTTGCTTTGAATTTCATTTTTTATTTTCTCCTGTGCGACACTATAACATAATATGTTATGGCTTACTAGTTTTTATTTTTCCAAGTTTTTTTATACGCCATTGAAATTTGTCTAAGGCATACTCAGCGTTGCGAATCAACTGAAACTCCGTGTGACATTGCTCACACCGAATACTTCCCGCAAGATCCACGTCACGAATATCGTTTGACATTTTACCAGGTATATCTGCAATGGTCCATTTTTGACAGAAAGGACATTCCATATCAGTTTGATATACATCCCACCCACACTCTTCACAACATACATGTACATCAAAGTTAATTGAAAAAACAATATCCGACGTCATGCTAACCGCAAAATGGGTAGTACCGATTTTTAATGTATCACTCATGATAATCCAACAAGGGATTCGCTAGACGACGTTCACTCATGGAAATGTAATCAGGATTGAGTTCAACCCCAATGTAATTTCTCCCACGTCCATTCGCAACTAGCCCAGTCGTACCGCTTCCAGAAAAAGGATCAAGCACGAGGGCCGGAACCGTGCCCACATTACATTTACAAGACGATTCCCAACCAATAGCCGCCTTACCAGCAAAAGGGGGGTCATGTTCCGCACCAGCATTTCTTGCCGCTTTCACACGCTGCTGAATCCGTTTCTGTCCATGTTCGTCAGGCAACTCACTCATCTTGCTAGATGCCTTAACTAACTCCAATGGCTCTACCTTTTCATAAACTTGGCGTGGCGGTGCTCCACACTCGCTACAAACACCCACAGGACTAGACCCCGCAAGAACACAAGGAGTAATTAATTCTGGCGGAAACGTAGCGAAATGAGAATCCTTAAATGGTTTCGTTGCAACTGTCCAAACATCACGCTTGTTACGCATACCTGAACATTGTTCCGCTTTAGTCATGGCATCCCATCGGTCAGTAAATCCTGCATGTTGACGGCCATGTCCCCGTTGCTTGTTTACCTTTGCTCCTTTTTCTCTACCGTTCCTATGAATCGAACCATGCACCCCATCACCTGTATCCCACCCATCCGGCATCTTTGTGGTTTCATGCGTAGCAGGTTCTTTAATGCTATCTATGTCGTAGAAATATTTTTGAGATTTGGCTAACAAGAAAATATATTCTTTCGAGCATGTCGGGCGGTCCAAAACAGACGATGGCATTGGATTTAATTTTTGCCAAATTATGTCGGATCTCAAATAAAATCCTTCCGCTTGCAACGCAAAAGCAAGACGCCAAGGAACGCCAACGAGGTCTTTTGGCTTAAGACCAACTGGTCGCACGTACCCTTTTTTTGGCGTTCGTTTATGTTCGCTTCCTGTCATCAATAACGATTGCTTCCCACCACTCGCTGGATTACTTGCGTAGCTATCTCCAATGTTAATCCAAAGAGTTGCCGAATCATGCAACACCCGCTTAACTTCACGAAAAACTTCAACCATTTTCTGAACATATTCTTCAGGAGATTCTTCCAATCCCATCTGCCCTTCAATTTTATAATCCCGCAAATTAAAATAAGGAGGACTAGTCACACACGTATGCACAATCCCATCAGGCAATTCACGTAGAACTGTCAACGCATCCCCACAAATAATTCGCCGCCCATTAACCAATCCTAGCGATGCGACTTTTTCAGAGTACGTCATGCAACCACCAATTCTTCAGCATCAGACACATCTTCCTCAACCTTAGCCTTCCAACTCTTACTGACTTCCATTTCGGCTTGCATCGGTATCAATTCAGGAATCACAGGTTCTTCCATACGTTGCTTAATGACCGCACTACATTCTTGAATAGCGTCGTCACGAACCTCATAAATAAACGCGTCATGGTTTTCAGCAACCAGTTTCATAGGTAACGACTCCGTGCGAATATCCCGATGAATCTTTACTGAAGCAATAATTAATAGATCATGACATGTGGATTGTATAGGCGTGTTTACAGAATAGTGTTCACTATTGGCACGAGACTTCATATCTGGGCTATTGATCGCCGGCAGATACCGCCGCCGCCCAAAGATCGTATCCACATACCCATTTCTTCGCGCATTTGCAATCGTTGAATCCAACCAATATTTAAGCCCCTGGTACTGATTAAAAAATCGGTTTATGATATCTTGCGCCTGTTCTACAGGAATCTTCAATAATTCTGCTAATCCATCTGCTTGTTGCCCAAAAAACGTGCCGAAAACCACCGGCTTCGCTATTGATTTCTGGGCATCAGTAACTGTACTTGGATCCACATTATAAATACGACCATAGACTCGTCGGTGCACACCTTCCTTGCTTAACATGTCATTAATCAAATTGGTATCGCGGCATAACGATGCCCCAACAAATACTTCACCCTGTTTAAAATCCGCTTCAATAAAACTGTATCCCGTACGCGCAATCAAATTTGGTCGAATTGTCCAACCCGTTTTAAGATCATCTTCGGTATTGCGTTTAAGATTTTGGAGGTTCGGAGATTTACAAGAATTATGAACACATAACTCATTAGCAATAAAATTGTGGCTTCCTTCGATTTCCAAATCATACACATCTACCTTGTCTTCCAAAATTTCAACTTTTGTAATACGGTGATTATGGGGAACGAACCCAAACTTTTCTTGAATTGCTTTTATTCGATAATAACCAAGACGTATAAATTTCAATGCTTCATCTTGTCCCTTTTCTTGGTATATCTGTCGAAAAGTCTCTAAGAGTGGTTTCGTTAGTTCACGTCCATCTCCTGTGAACTGCACGGCAATATCTTTAAAATCGATGTGGTGCATACGTAAATATTTCTGCAATGTTGAATAATCAATACCATGTTTCTTAGCTAAACGCTCGGGTTTTCCCTTTTCTTCCCATAACTTCAATAGCAACCATTCCTTTGTTAACCCCAACCAATGTGCGTGTTGCTCACCTCTTTTCCAAAGATGCCCCAATTTACCTTGTAAATACAAAAGTCGCCCATTGGCTCTCCGTTTTTCACGAGTAACTTCTAATACTGGATGTTGCTTAATATGTTGCTGTGAAGTCACATTCATTAAATTACTAGGAATGTTGTTTAATTTATTATGGTCTTTATGATGAACATGTTCTCCCACTTCACCAAAAACTTTCAAAGCAACAAAACGATGTTCGCGTAGTTCTAAACCACCTGTAGCCTGAAGCCTCGCATAGCCCCCAGTTTTTGATCGTGATAACGATAAAATTTGATCTCCTATATTTAAATTGTTTGCTTCTCTATAAGAACCATCAATTAAACGCACTTGATGCTCCGGGGTCATATCAACATATCCTATGGTATGCCTCCCAGTTCCTTGCCAGTGTACTCTAATGACTTTCTTTACCCCTGTTTTTCCAGACCATAAAACTTTTCTTAAATCTAAATTCCCTTTATCATCAAAACAATATGCCCAATCTCCCACCTTCACATCCTCAATCGGTATACCTTTTGGATATTTGGACACATCTCTAACTATTTCAATCAATGTACCTTTGGCAATACACAATCTCCCTGTCGGCGTTGTCTGCATAGTAAAGTCCGCGTGAATCCGACCATCGGTCCATACCTTGACTTCTGTAGCATCATTAGGAAGCCAACACGTCTTACTCAATATAGCGGGTACATCTTGCTTTCCGTACATGCGCCCAAACAACGCCGCATCTTTAAACCCAACCAAATACGTGCTCATTGTTTTTTGTAAGGACCTATACTCCAACAGAAGCATAAGCAATTTGTTTTCGGGATATAACTTTGCTAATTCCAGAATTGTATCTTCGTCAACACTCGGTTCATTCGTTTTCTCACTACGACGAATAACAGGCATTTTGAGTTCGCCAAAAAACAGTTTGGCAAGTTGCGCTGATGATCCCAAATTAATATCCAACACACCTAACTGAGCACTAAACTCACTTTGAACCTCGGTACATTTGGCACTCATTTCCATGTACAACCGCTTGACCCGCGCAAAGTCCAGCCCAATACCTTCACGTTCCATTTCCGTAACGACCTCGATAAACGGGAGAATCCAAGTTTGAAAAAATAATTGTGTTGTGGGACGTTCTGCTAATCGTTTACTCAATATGCCATAAAGACGAAACGTGCTGTCGCAGTCCGCCGAATTATAGTGGCCAAGCATTTCCCATGGAATAAACTGGTAATTGTTTTTTGCCTCTGGATGCTCATCCTTATACGCTTCCAACGCGTCATCATAACCACCCATGTCTGTCAGTGCCCGTGCCAACTCTTTCAACCCATGCCCACTCTCAGGATCAAGAATATGGTGCATGAGCATAGTATCAACCAAGTTAATAGGGTAGCTGATACCTTCAGCCATCAACATCAACATATCGAACTTGGCGTTATGGGCAATAATGGTCTTGGTATCATCTTCAAAAATATCAACTAAAGCATCTTTTATAATCCCCCATTGTTCTAATGACCAAATAGGTAACCCCGATGAATCCAACACGCGTAACGCAACACCTGTGTTCTCTTTCCAACAAAACCCAATAGAGATAATTTTATGGCGCAACCAGTCCAGACCCGTAGTTTCGGTATCCACAGAAAAAAGAGGAACGTCACGTAATCGTGCCAATAGCCACTGAACATCGTCCCACTTGTCTACCAAGACATAGTTCACAGACGAACTAACTGTTTGAGTTCGAGATTTACTTGCTACCAACACCCGGCGCAAATCTTCAACTGTCTCGCCCATTTTACGCGGGGATCGCAACAACGCCGTCGGGTGAATGATGGGTATGATTTTGCATTGATATCGGTCACTCCAAATTTCAATACCCCGCGCATTCATAATAGACGGCATTTTATTTACCGCTTTTTCAAGTTTTGGCACATTGTAATTGCCTTGCTTGGATACGGACGATACCCGATACTCACCAAGCACATAGTGCAATGCCACATTGCCAAGCGGGACAATGACCACTGGATTCGTTTTCTTAATTTCGGCTTCGAGATAGGTAGGAGCACACGTATAAATTTCTTCCAATGTCAGTGGTCTGTTTCCAAAATGCTTTTTGCCTTTACGGTCTTCCCAAACTTTGGCTTTATCAACTGGTCTACATCTCGCAATATTTTCGATACGAATTTGTGACCGCATAATACCAGCATCAATAAACATTTTGTTCAATAACTGTCCTGCTGGCCCAATAAATAGTTCACGTTTAAGAGATTCTTCTTCCCCTAACGATTCGGCTACAAACAATATAGATGCTGGTTGTGGCCCAATTCCACCGACACAGTTAGCTTCCGAAAACTCGTGCAGAGGACACAGTTTGCACTTTTCGCTCATGGTTTTGCTTCTTCGTCCAATTTTAAAAATGCGCGGCAAATTACCCTGGGTACTGTGTCGTCCTCAACAGAATCATTATCAAACTGACAATGGTATTTTCCAGAAAAGAAACCTTCTAAACAAAAATATTCTGAATCATCACCTTTTGCTTTTATAAATTCCACAATTTTCCACGCCGTAGCAATTTCGGTTGAATAAAACGGCCAGTGATATTGAAGACAGTTCTCGTGTCCAACACCATCACACCGAGGGGGGTCTTGGATACCCAGTTTCCTCGCCACCGCTTCATCAATTTCGTTGTCAGTCATGGTTTTGTTTGCTCCGTTTGCGGATCTGTGATACTACCTACTTTCGGAGACAACTGTGTGTCTTCCGTAAAACAATGATTTGACCCAGATTCAAAATGCGTCACCCTAAGAATTTGAGTATTACTCCCTTTAAAATTTTCAACCCACAATTCTATTGGATGTTTACAATTCGGACAATTTTTATCAATCATGGATTTTCCATATCAACAGGTTCCTGCGCTGCTTTTCTACCTTCCTCAAACGCTTGCTCTCGTTCCCTCTCCACATAATCATTAAACGCAGCAATGACTACTTCAGCTTCGTAATTAGGCTTGCTCAATAATCCACCTGTAACCATGTCATATACTTTAGGTACGTTTTCCAAAATCTGGTGATAATCTTCCAATTCCAATTTAACCTGTGCCACATCCAACTCACCATCTTTAACCACGATATCTTTCCAAAAATCAGCAGCTTCTAACTCTTTAATTCTGGCTTCTAACCGTTCAATTTCCTCACGCAACTTTTTATTCTCATGGGCTTTTGCCGTTATGATTCGTGGTGCCGCTAACCAATCAGCAGTCTTAGCTTTCATGACTTCAATTTCCTGACGCAACACGCGTTCACGCTCATGACAAGAACAAACACAATGACTCCCACCAAATCGCATATGCCCATGTTCATCTTTTCCAGAGACTATCCCGCCATCACACGTTTTGCAATCACAATCAAAAATGAGCGCAACCATTAGGGCACCTTAGCCAAATTCAATAATTCAGAATTCTCATACACATTGCCAATAACCACACAGTCATTTCGGCCTATATAACTAGTATCCAGACCCAGCGGTGCCCACCATTGACCATCGTCATACTTTACTTCGTAATGATTACCCGTCCTATCACGAATAATATCTGATTCGTAAATACGATTTCCCGCTACATCAATAAGACCAGTGAATTGCATCAACTCACATCTTTCAATCCATTCATCACCCATGTCATCTGGCATAGCGTCTTTTATATAACCTGTGTGTACTCCCCATATAAGCATCTTTGCATCTTGTTTATCCCACGCGCGAAATCGTATTGTTCTTGCCATAACATCCCTCTAAAACAAGTTCTCGCTGGCTCTAATCTCATTACGCCCTTCAATAAGTTCTAATGTTCGTAATCGCCCAAGCGCGTTCAAAAAACCACCGCCCTTAACCTCATAGCCAGATCCCGCTGCTATAGCTTCTTTTGTAAACTCATTCGGAAAATTATTGGTCAAATACTGAAGAATAGACCGTTCAGCTTTACCAAGTTTACTTAACCAATGATCTACCAACGCTTTACCAGTAGGCAATGGAACCACATTTCCAATATTTGCTTGCCCACGTCCAGTAATCATGAGTAAATCGCCACCCTGTCGCGTAATAAACCCCTTTGTAACTAATGCCCCTATAGCATTGAGAAAGCCACCACCTTTGACCGCGTAGCCCGCAATTAAGGCCACCTGTGCCTTTGTACGCCCACCAGGATGTTGTGCTAAAACTGTCAATATCCATCGTTCAGCTTTAGATAAATCGGCCCCCAATGTGTCTGCATCAAAAATAATAGCGTCTCCCGTTTTTATCCTAGAGAAATTTGGATAACCTTTTATCTTTGCCAGTTCAACTGATATCATATTATGTGGACGTTCTGGTGGTATTCCTAATACACCATCGGGATATAACTTCTCTCGTTTTATCCTCAGCGGTGACTGGTTTACCATGCGATAATGTTTGGTGAGCAAAGAAATCATATGCTCAAGTGCTACCGCCATTTTGGAAGTCATTTTCTCAAGTCGGTCTACATGCTTATCTTTGAAAACAGAAACCTCAATGGTCTTGGGTTTGGCTACTTCCTTAACTGTCTGTAAAATAGGAACAGATCCAATTTTTATTTGCTTTTCCAACTCCACAATACGCCGCCGCAATTCTACTGGATCCGTCGCCTTGACGCGCTCAACCGTATCCGCAATACGTTTAGTAAGGGCCACCAAGTCCACATCAGCCAGTTTACGTGGTTCAATAACCCGTTCTCCAACCTTTGGCGTAGCCGAGGAATTAAACGTTCGCCGCTTACGGATCTCAATCTTCTTAAACTCATCCAGCCACCCTGGACTCCAAAACCAAGCCGTGCCCTTAGGCAACGACGCTAACGAACTCATCATCAAATCTCGTTGCTCTTTAGTGCCATGCGCTTCGGTCCAAACATCTATAGCCGCGCGATCATGTGAACCTATGGTGCGTAGCGCAATTAAAACTTCAACCTGGCTCAATACGTCCTTATTTATAACCGCTGACCGTTGGGTGATCAAAGTCACACCAAGACCACGGATACGCCCACGTCTCACAATATCTTCAAGAGCACCCAACATACGTTCTTCACCATGCATCGGTCTCTGTGGCGCGAACGAATCAGCTTCATCTATGAACAAATGCAACGCCTTGCGGTTCTTCAAATAGAGTTTTTCGCAAAAGTCAGTTACAAACCGTGCGCGTTCACCTTTACGGAAATGTGACATGTCCAAAACCACCGATTGCCGTTCTTCAACTACAAAATCGGCCAACACTTCGCCGGCAGTTGATTCTAACGGAACATCGCCATGATCCCCACCCATAACTACAATCGGATACCCAGGCCCTTTACCATCAGCATCAGCCCGTAACCCCCACCATGCTCCGGTCGGATCCAACACCACAATAGGAAGATTAGCTTCAAGCATTTCTTCAGCAAGGACAGATGCCGTGTAGGTTTTACCACTTCCTCTGATAGCTAAAATTCCGAACGTCTGTGTGGCAGATTCTGCGGGTAAATAAAAATCATGTGCTATCTTTAATTTTATTTCGTGTTTAAACATGTTTCCAAACCTTTCGTTTAATAATCCGAGCAATCGTTGACATACCCACGTTATACTCTTTAGCTAATATCAAATAAGAAACCATTCCTGGCACGTATCTTTGGCGAATTTCTCTTATTTTTTCTTCCGTAAATGATGTTGCAGGATGGGATTCACCACGACAAAGTAATTCTGGATTAGTCCGTGCATAATGCGTATCCCCACATGATAATCGTTCAGGATGCATCCGTGATGGATTTTGGTCACCAAAAACATAAACCTGTCTGCCCTTTGCTATTTTATCTGCGCTATTCAATGCCTTCGTACCTGCCTTAAGATGCCCTGGATTACAACATGGTGGGTTATCACACGAATGCATAACAACTTCTGGTAAAAAACCATACACCAATACGAAACAGACACGGTGCGCCTGCATAAGTTTATCCGCTATTCGTAAATTACCATATCCAGAGGTATTTACCGATTTAGTTCACAACCAACACTCAGAGTCAGATTTTTCGTAAACACCTGCCCAGAATCGCCATTCTGCCTTTTTAATAACTTCGATGAGGGCAGTACCTTCAAGTTTCATGCCAACACCTTTTCTTTCTTTTTCGGTGAATATTTCCATTGCTTGATAACGTATTCAGACTCTGCTCCCAACAATTCTTGCCGATGCTTACTCCGCGCACTAAATGGTTTGGATTTATCAAGAAAATCAATAATAACAGTCTTTGTTTTTCCTTTAGCTCGGCGCAACACACGTCCTGCCAACTGGATAATGTCAATCGGACTATCACTTGATTTTGCCGTGATCAAAGTGTTCAGATTTTGCAAATTTATTCCTTCGTTGAAGATATTGGTATGGACGACAACCAGCAATTCCTTATTCCTTAATTTCTCTAAAATATCGTGACGATTTTCCGTCTCACCATGTGCAAACATCACTAATGCCGGATCAATCACTTTACACAACGCATCAGTAAGAATTTGCCCATGTGCAATATGTGTCACTGCAATAAGTACAGATCGTCTCTTTCGTACTTCGCGTTGCGCTAACGCCACTATGACTTTATTACGCTTTGCGTTGCGAACCAAGTTGCGTTCCATGTTGTCCATGTAAAGCGTCCATTGCTTTTTACATTGAGTACATACCCACACCGTACGTTCCATTTCGGCCGCCATAGGCCGAATTTCTCGACTAAGGACATCATTTTGACAATCGTGACATTTGACCACTTCTTCAACAGCTTTAGACGTGTCCCCATAATCCACAAAGAAAATATATGGCTTGGCAAGTCTACCTTGCTTAATAAGATCTGATGGTGTCATGCTCAACTGCAACTTGCCTAATCCCGCTTCTACCATCATGTCTTCATCACCACCACGAAATGGCGTGGCCGAAAAGCCCAGGCGATAGAAGCTCGCATAGGCTCTATTAAATAAAGCAACGTACTGGTCGCTGATCGCGTGATGCGCTTCATCCACGATAAGACACTGGCAATACTCCGTAATAAAATCCGTGACGGCTTTGGCCTTTTCATCCGTCGCACTTTTATCAAAACAGTTTGAAATCGTTTGGATCATGCCTACATTAAATTTACGTAATTCCTTGGTGGTTCCTTGAATAAGTCCAATGGGCACACCTAACACACGCTCAAACTCTTCTTTCAAATACATCATAATATCCACTCGATGACTCAAGACTAATGTTGGAACATTCAAGGTTCCCATAACCACAGCTTCAATCAGAGTTTTTCCCCCAGCTGTCGGCAGACGATAAATACCTCGCCCACGTTCAAGTGCTGACTTCAACGTATCCAATTGGTAATCACGTAACTCTATACCACCTACTAACGGTATCGGTTGATTACGTTCGGGGTGTAATCGTTCATCAATCACATTCACCTCTACCCCAGGACACTTGTCTGCTAATACAGTCAGAACCCGCGACAATAACCCTGTACTAAACTTGCCAAAGGGTGCCGCAGCGGTAGCACCTTTATACAACCGCGTTCGTCCATCCCACCGATTTTTTCTATAAGCAGAACTAAACTGTGCGCCTTTAACAAAAAACGAAAGCGCATTGTCTACCCATGCCTGTTGTTCGTTGGTCAATCCATGAATCGTACTCGTAACGTTCAAAACTTTTATGGTTATTGACATTATTTCACCCTATAAAACCATGGAGGTTCACAATCGCAGTCACAACAGAATCCAAAAATAGCCCAATGATAATGACCACATTTAACACACATCGGATTTTTTAAGTCATGCCAAAACTGTCGGATAAATTTTAAGAATTTCATTTCAACTCATTCATAATATCTTCAACCATTTGAATCCTCTTACCAATCCAGGCCACGACTGGTACAGCAAAACTGTTACCTATACCTTTGTATCGAACAGAATCACTTGCGAACTTACCCCGATATGGAACCAACGTATACCCTCTTGGAAATCCTTGTAATGCTTCCGTTTCTTCCACTACCAATCGTCTTACTTTAAACGTCTGGTTTCCCAAACATTCTTTGAAGCTTCGCTTCTTGTCAAAGCTACCTTTCCCAATTTTCCTCTCAACGCCTATATCGCATGTTTCCCGCAATACCCGTTCGCATGGTATTTCCCCAAGCACCCTATCACCTTGCATATCCTGACTGGATTCAACTCCGTCTCCTTTCTTATCGGAGTAAACTGATTGTCCTTGGTCAGTAATGGATCTCCATATTTTTTGAAACGTACCAAGTGTTTGACGCAGTACCCTCGTCCCTTCTGCGGAATCCCACAAATCTTGCATAAACCTTTCTGCCGATGATGGCGATTGTGGCAACTCCGACAAATACGTTCCAAGTTCGAGCGCAAGTTGTTCTGATGGTTTCCATCCTTGTGGTGGACATCCGTCGCATCCGGCTTCCCACATTCCTCGCATAGGCCAGCCGGAACCAATTTCCGTGCGTGATAATGTGTAGTTGACCAATCCGTGCTTTGGCTCGGTCGGCTGTCGAACATTAAACCCATACATTTTTGATCGCAATACTTCCGATGGATAAAGTGAAATAAGGATTCCAAGTCCCCATTTGGAAAACGTTTCCTCTCCAACTTGATCCCGCAGTAATCGCAATGCTTTAGCGGCGTTTCCTTTATGTGCTGTAGCCTGTTGTTCTCCTTCATTTTGAAAAACCATAGGCGCATAATCACTCGGCCTATCACCAGCGGCATTTCCTGTCAATGTTGGAACAATACACGGTATCAATGGCGCACCGTCACCAGTACCATCGCTAAACGGTCCTTTATAATCTCGTGCTTTCAATGCCGGCGACATTAACGGTATTAATGTTTCCATACTAGGTTCCCCATGATGCCCTTCTCTAGTCGTTATGGTATTGGCTATTAATCCACCATCAAATTCTATGTCTCCGAGTCCCCCACCGCTTCGAGTGCGAGCCTCAAGGGTTCCGGTAACTTTTTGCCCCTGCGTTCGGCTCGGCGCAGAATTCCCTTGCAAGCTCGTGAACTGAGATAATACTGCGAAGGGATATTTTGATTCACCACTAATATGTCCGACAAGGAAGATACGACGGCGTCGTTGGGCCACTCCAAAAAATTGTGCGTCATAAATTGCCCAGGACCACCCGTACCCGAGTTCTGAAAGTCCACTGGTGAAGGTATCAAAATTGTTAGTTTGCCATCCTGATTCTGTTGCTCGTCCGTAAGCGTTTCCGTCATTGTCTCCTTCGATATGATCGGGCGTGAAACTTTCCTTCGCATCTGACCAGCTGGATAAAAGACCGGGAACATTTTCGTAGACCAACCAGCGGGGGCGTAATTTGTCAACAACTCTAAGATAGACGAGCGACAAGTTACCACGCGGATCATCCATTCCTTTTCTAAGTCCAGCGACTGAGAAGGACTGGCAGGGTGGCCCCCCAATGAGAACGTCAACTGATCCTCGTTTGAATTCTTCTTTTTCATGTATGTGCTCCATGTCGCCAAGATTCGGTGTTTCAGGATATCGGTGTTTTAAAACGGCACAACAGACCGGATCTATTTCGGCGAGCCAAGAACATGTCCACCCCAATGGAATCCACGCTACGCTGGCTGCTTCAATACCAGAACAGACAGATGCGTACTTCATATTCCCCCTCAGTCGGGAAGTCCACAACCTTCCCGACACATGCCTACTTTATTCGCCGCCGACCAACCAGGTACTACCACCACGTGTAATGATTTTGTACGCGGACGTTTTTGGGTCTTTAGCTTGGACATAGGCCAACGATTTTTTCATGCTAATAACCTGCATAGCTTTACCAAGTTCATGCGCTTTACCCATGGGACAAACATCAATGGCCTTTAGGATCAAACTCACGTATTTAGGTTTCTTTGCGCCACGGCTAGGTAGGTCTTTAATATCGATCAATCTCATTATTCATTCTCCTTAGTTTGTTTATGACCATAAATCAAAAAACAGTTCAAGCATTCATCAAATGGTCTTGTGACCTCGTTACAATGACAAATAGAACATAGGTTTTTGGATTCCTTCGATTTCATGGATAAGCATATCCTACAAATTTTGGGTATCCAAAATCACGCGGTTGCGTTACCACTTTTCGCTCCCCACAAACGTCACAGATACCCATATGATAAGTTGCACAAAGAACCAAACATTTACGTTCATGTGTCCCACAACTATGACATACCCATGTTGGATACGGCTTTAACTTATTTGGCATTGACCCTCTCATCAACACATTCAATTTTCGCCAACGGTTGTGCCCCCATCCGAAACGGTTCCTGGTAATCAACCGTAACCCCAGGTTTTTCTCCTGGCTTAAGACGGTCATACGCCAATCTATGACGAATGACCTGATACATATCAAAAGCATCATTATGGTTCACTTTATAAAAATCAATAACATATGAAAATGCTTCACGTAACTTATCCATACCACCGTCTGGATATTCCACACGACGAACCAAATCTTCGGCTATCTGCGTAGACCGCAATCCTCGTGGCGTTGACATAGGCATGTTACACCGCGCTATGAGTTCACAGGCCCGAGACAAGATCTCCGCTTGTTCTTCCGTAACTGTGATCTGATACGTTTTCATAACTCATTCACCTAACCTTATTTTTAGAACGTAGGCACAGTCGTCTATCTACCAACACACCTATACTGACACTCAAAAGAAATACAGCCAAAATATAAAAAACCAAAACATTATTTAACGTAACGGTGGTGGTACACACTTTCGATGCCGCACCAATTTTTCTAAGCGTATATACGATTCTTTATGATCACGCTTATAATCAACCACCTTATCACAATATGCACATCTCTGTACCCAACGGTTACCTTGAGCATCTAACGTTGGTGTCAATTGATACTTATTAAGTTTGAGATTTGCCATTGTCATCGTATCCCCCTAGATAGTGCCGTCAACTTCAACAATGTTCGGGCAGGAACAGTCCTTCTCCCAAACCCCGTCGTCTTTCCAATAGGGTACGCACTCGGGCTTATGCTCTACAGCAAACCACTTCAAGCCATCTCCCATCAGCAACACACCATGAGTCTTAATGGCATCGTAGATACGTTCCGATTCACGATCCTGCGCATGAAGTCTCAATGTTCCACTATGCATGACACTATTGAACTCTGTGATTAATCCACGCAGGATTTCTTCGCGTGTGCCCGTATGTGTCTCTGGTTGATATCGCATTATTCCACCCACACAATTTTCTCTTCGATAAAATGCCGAAATCATCTGCCATTGAACTAACGTATTCACCATATGCAAAAATTCGCTCTCCGATGACGTAAATTCTCTGCCTTCCGCACGTTTAATAATCCTATTCGCTTTCTTCTTCAAACGTGCTCGAATCGTCATTGATTAATCTTTCGTTCCTTCCCAAGCAAAAACCCATGCGGAAATTACTCCACGAAAAAGACCCACAATCATAAATGGCACAAGGAAAAACAAAAATGTGCCGCCTACAACTAAAATATCAATCCCATGTTCCATATTTTCTTGTTCAAGAGGTTTCATCGCTATTGACTCTCTTCTTCCGCAGCCCTCTCTTCGATGTAAGCCATAGCAAATTCTTGTGGAATTGCCCCAAAAATTTGAGGAGAAACATCTGGCCTTGATTTTTTATGTATCAACATCGCCGCGACAGCCCAGCCATATTTTTCTTTGAGCCTATATCCAATCTCCCCAGCCATATTAACAAGATGACCCGCAGTACACATATGCGTTCCACACAAGTTTTCTTTTGGATCTAGATTAGGACCATAAGTTGATTGATCATGTATCCTTTTTCCTTCTTTGATATCAGAAAGCAAATGAGCATAGGGCTTTTTCAGAATAGGAATAGAATCCCATTCCGCTTGAACAGCTTTGAAATCACTCAGACACCATCCTGCGGCTTTGAGATCACTCGGACGCCATCCTGCGGCTTTGAGATCACTCGGACGCCATCCTGCGGCCTTGAGATCACTCGGACACCATCCTGCGGATACGAAATCACTCAGACGCCATCCTGCGGATACGAAATCACTCAGACGCCATCCTACGGATACGAAATCACTCAGACGCCATCCTGCGGATACGAAATCACTCAGACACCATCCTGCGGATACGAAATCACTCAGACGCCATCCTACGGATACGAAATCACTCAGACACCATCCTGCGGATACGAAATCACTCGGACGCCATCCTACGGATACGAAATCACTCGGACGCCATCCTGCGGCTTTGAGATCACTCGGAAAATTATTCGTCGCCAAAAATGCTTTCATGCGGCGTTCTGTTAGTTCTAATTTATTTTTCATGATTTACCCCTCATTTTCTTTCAATTTTTTTATACGTTCCCATAAATCTTTTTGGACTTCATACTTAATACCATCAGAAAAAACCAAGTAGTATTTACCGTCATAAAAAAAATGCATAATTATTTACTCCCTTTAAAACTTCCATTTTGAATAACAATTGAAACTGTATAATAAACAGGTTTACCCATGATGCCTCACCAAAAGAGCAACTTTAACTGTACCCGCTTTCACACTAGTAAACGTTATGTCTGCTTTCCTAGAACAATTCGCAAGATCAATAGATGGACAAGGATAGTTCGTTGCCTTAGTAAACGCCAACTCTTTCAATGTGACATGATGAACAATAATCAACCCCGAAACTAAAAACAATTTAACATTCTTCATATCAATCCCCCTCTATCATTAGCTACAAACATAATATAACATATTAGTTGCAGGGCTATCAACACATTTAATTGTTTCCATAATTATCCATTTGTGCCATACGGTCAGGATGAAAGTTATGCACCTTGAGCATCTGTTCACCGACATCTTTTGGAAAGTCTCGCACTTGTTCTGCTAACGTCGCCATTGCCGTAACAGCACGAATAAACCCATGTTCATGGTATACAGAGTCTCGCTGAAGCACAATGTCACCACGCGCAATAACTCCATTGATGAATTTTATTTCACAGTCAATTTCTACAAGATCGGTATCCATCCAGTCATGTGCCCATACCAATACCTGTGTGTCAGCATCTTCCACAGTATGAAACACACGTTCCGTATGATCATAAACAAGCGTTAACGATTTAATTTTCGGCGTCAGGCTCATGTTGTCCTTCTTTAAATTTTTCAAATTCCGTAGCGGCTCGTACCCGCGCTGTTTCCATAGCCAAAGATATTCGTGCCAGATCCTTACCAACATATTCCAATTGCGTTAATATCTCGCTAGGCCCATGCTGGTGCACAAATTTAACAGCTTCCCCAATACCCTTAACATCCCATTCGCCTTCAATATCAACACCAGAACTTTCCTTGAATCGCGTCACCTTATCAGTCAACCGCTTAAATTCCGCTAATTGGAATTGCATGCTGTTCTTTGCTGCATCAATAGATTTTTCAATCTTCACCGCTGTTTCTGACTTCACACGTTCATCTAAAACACTTTTTGCCACCCAATTCTTTTGAAAATTCCGCACGATGGACATCAAAAACAAACGGTTTACAGGTTCTGACTCTAATTTAGGGGCTTCCACCTTACACATCAACTTGTCGCCACGCGGCACCAACGCACCCCAGGTTGAAGGCAATTCCCCAGGTCTAAGAATTTTGTCGTCCGCAAATACCATGTACCATCGGTCAACGTACTTAAAAAACGATTCACATTTTTCTGGCTTTGCTAATTCCCGTTGCCAATCACTCCGGCTAACCTTTAACTCAAATCCAATGATTTCAAGACCACGGCTGGGCCAGAACCCAAACGCCAACGCGTCCATAGACCGTCCTGCGGTCGCAAAACCAGTCCCATCGCGTACTTCTTCAAGCAACCCCCAATCAGGGGGGCCATAACGAGCCTTGAGCAGATTCATCAGTTTAAGGGTAGTCATCGTTCCTTTGGTTTATCAACAAAACCAACAACCAGCCTTTTATTCATAACCCACCCAAATCGGCGCAATGTATCCATTTGCAGAGTATTTTTCATAACACTCTTTCTTCGTAATATGCTTAATTCGACGATATCGCTTCAAAATAGCCCCTAGGTCATCCGCATAATAAAACCGTCGTTTGTACCCAGTAGAATAACCTAAAAATGGCTTTGGATTTTTCATGCTCCATGCCTCTTTTTACTAAACCGATAGTAGCATCCCTGTCCCTCTGGATTATCATGTACCGAATCAAATCTCTGCGGAATAGGAATAGGCCCCGCCAATTCAAAAAACGTGGCCTTTGCCTCTTTAAATTTACCGTTGAAGATTAAATTTCCAGTACCCGAACCGCACCCCAGTCCAATACTTTTCCAAGGGATCTTTGCATCTTGAAGAATCTGCTGAAACGTTCGCAGATTTCTTTTTGTCACCACCAATTCAGGAGGATCATCATCGTCAAAACAAATGAACCAACCTGGTCCTTCAAGAACCGGGTTCTGATAATACCGGCCGTCCGTGGCTTCTACCCATGTAGATACAAGACTCATGCCACTATCCTGCAAACGCCCGAATCACTAAATGCACCAACAATCCAAAACCACATACCCCAAGCGTTAGTCCCATTAGAAGAAGCACCAAATTGCCAATTCCAATTCCTCGCGCTATTCCTTTGAACATACAGATACTCCTCTCTTTAACGGACACATAATCGTGATAAATTACAGGATTATGATCTGGCAATCGTTGGCGCAAAAAAGCCGATCTACATGCCCAACAAACACCACCAACACCGAAAGAATCTAAATGATCTGCCTTTGAATGACCACATGTCCGAAAATCACAATTCATTTCTGATCGTCTCTTTCCCAATACTTTTACTGCCTCGATCTACAAAACGACTACAATCACATTTTTGACATCGCACACCATCAGCCTCATCAGATTTATGGTTCATAATCGAATGGTCACACGTACATTTTCTATGTTTGCTTGCCGCACTAATTGCCATACTCCCTCCCTATTCTCGTATCACCAACTTTATACTTACTCACGGGTAACAGATCAACAAAGTATCGTTCATTGACCCGCATTAATCCTGTTTCCAATCGCTTATTGGCGCGTTCAATCTCAAAGTAGAAGTTAACGACCTCGTTTAAATCGTCCAAGCCGAAATCACAGGCTTTCCAGCCATCACGAAACTGCGGCGAACTCCACCCGTCTTTCGGGCCACTCATATAATCTTCGTAAGGCCCCCAACTCGTATACGCTGGATTCAGTTTCAATAGATCCAGCATCCACTTATCCGCTTTCAAATCTTTCGCATCATCCTTATAAAAATGTCTCATGATTTCACCCGCACGATTTCCAGAATCCGCAGAACCTGTTCCAAAGGAATCCCGTGTAAATCAATAGAGGCATGTGTCTCATCAGAATAGGTCACATCACCCCACCCATCCGTAATATCCAAACGAACTTTGCCATTCTTGGTTTCATACTCATCCAGTGCAGATCCCTTCAACTGCCTTAGAACTGTGATCTTCGTGGTTTCACGGCTATTCGCATCTTCAACACGCTTCTGGGTTCGCGCAATAACAGTTTGAAAATGAAAAAGAATACGCCGCTTGATATCAGACGCCATAGCTTCAGCGGTCTTACTGCCATCAAACGAAATAGACACTCGTTCTTCGCCATGGTGATACATGTGCTGATACACGCCGTCTCGCGCCCCCACGCTAACGTCCACACGGCCCTTAGACCCATAACGGTCCCATGAAAACGATAAATAGACTGGCGAAAAAACAGAAGATTTCGCTTCAACATGCCCACCAGTACCCCAGTCATCATCACGCACATCAGCCGCCAAACCCAAACTTTTCAAGGCTAAGGTTAATTTACCTTTGACCAGATTCCACTTACGTTTCTTTTCAAGCCGTTCTGCCGCTAACTTCGTTTCATAGTCTCGGCTAGACGCTTCGCGTTCGGCTTCGGTCATGGTGGAATAGCTCATGGTTATTTCTCCTTTAGTTTAGAAAGAAACTGTCTGATCTTAAGAGCCAATGGCGATTTACGCTGATCCAACTTATAAAGCAACGAATGTACCTGTCTGATAATTTCTTTAGCTTCATCAAAATTGTTGACCGCTTCACAGATCTGATCCGCATACGCAATGTCTTGTTTATCTTTAAAGGATTCGGCATACTTATTCACATAAACCAAATCAAAACCATTGGCGTCACAAAGTTCCACATCACAATCCCGTTCCTTGGGCCTACGAGTCAACGGCAACAAAATTTTCTTTGATTTGGTTTTCATAGTGCCTCCTGTCTGACAAACATAATATAACATATTAGAAATTAAGCGTCAAGAACTTTCGGATCAATGTTTTTTAATCCAATGTATTCCACGCTTTATTCGAGAAACCTGACTTTGAGTTATTCCAAACTGCATCGCAATTTTTGCTTGTGATTCAACAGATTCACGAATAGCACGTACTTGGTCCGCAGTCAATTTATGTCGTGGGTGATCTTCACCAAATAACTTTGTAGGAACAAGACAATGATTTCGTCCTTTACTTATACAATCATGTATATTTTCCTTCTGCGTCCCTAACCAAAGATGTGCTGGATTAACACAAAGAGGCACATCACAAGAATGTAAAACAAATTTGCCATCGGGAATTGGTCCATAATGTATCTGATACGAAACCCGATGTGCGGCTGTTGTTTTACCAAATCTACCTCCCTCGCCTATTTTTCCATAACCACGAGAGTCTTGCGCCCCTAAAAAAATCCAGCACCCCGATTCAATTTTTTTAACTTTTTTAAGAAAACGAACTTCTAACGGAACTCTCTTCCTTTTCATTTCATCTCTAAAACAACCACAAGATAAAATCTTGTCCGATAGTAAACTATCAATCCTAATAACACGCTGATTACCACAATCACATATACACTCAACATAATGACGTTTTTTCTGGATTCCTACATCTCAAATAACAACTAATCTGTTAAACCTAAGTCCGATTAAATTCATAAATCCCTCCATCCCTGCCTCCCCAAAGGGAGGCAAAGTTGAGGGACTACTTAAAAAACAATTTCGAGTATCTTTGATCCAGCTCTATCCAGTTCTGCCCGCTTATCAGCAAACGGTGTTTTTTGACTAAGACGAGTAACCGCCTGACACATTCCCCACGCTGAACGCGGTGACCCATCAGTGTCCACGTTTGCCTCAGCCACGTCATACGCTTCAGTCAACATCTTGCGTGATCCAATACGCAGATTGAACAACGTATCCAACACGTCATCCTTAGTAGCCGCAATCTCATACTGCTTTGCATTCACAATCTTGGCTTCAATATCACTAACAGAACTATCAGCGTATTTTTTGATCTCAACTGATAAATGTGCCCACGCTCTATCATCAGCGTTACCAACGTGACGTATGCTAATCTCACGAACGTTTTGTGCTCCGAACACAATATGATTCCCACAGGTAAATCTATACAAGAACGTCGTAACACGAAACGCACCACCACCCACTTCACTGTTCTCTACAAAGAACCCACGACTCAATCCTTGTTCGGTTCCATCCTTTATACGATAAGTTTCATTTATTAGATACGCGAACATGTCGTGATCACTCGCATAAAGTCCAGCAGGTGCAATCAAATCTCCTACCTTAACAGACAATCCTGATACGCCTCCAAATTCAAGCACATCAGCTTCTGTCGCGGGTCGTGTTCCAGGCTGCTCTAACAACGCAGGACGTGCCGGCGGCACCCGCCATCCATTAACCGCTAACCGTTCCAGCCGCTCCACGACTTCATAATTCCAAATGCGCGTGTACCCTTCACCAGTAATAGCGCGTAACAGCAAATCACCATTCTGATGAAAAAGCAATTTGGATTTCGGCGCGTCGTCACTTTCAATCCCAGATCGTTCCTTCAATCCATAATTGAGATTTTGGACAGCCAACGTAGCAGGTAGATTCCGCAAGTATTCAGCAGGTGCGCCAACGGTTCGCGCCAATTGTCCAAACGACCAATGCGTCAATCGTGCGTTGCGTCCAGAACGTCCAGTCAATTGAACTTCACCATCAACAGTCTCAACACGTATGTCTGTCGGAGATACTGTAGAGGTTACGGCACTATCAGCGTATGCTCTGCAAGCCTTACGCATTTCGGCTAGAGTTGAGAATCTTTCATCGGCGGGTCTGGTGCTCCATTGCTGAGAGGCTCGAAACAATTCCAAGGTGTGTCTCCTAGTTAAGGGCTACTGTGGGTTTGACTTCACCCTACCGTGCCCGATTTCTAACTTCTGACAGAACTATAACATATTATGTTATGGAACGCAACAACTATTTTTTATGTTTCTGATTCTGATTCTGATTCGCTAATTCGTTCCGCAACAAATCTCGTTCTTTCACAATGGCTTCTTTTTCATCTATCTCCGCACATAAATATGCAATATCAATCGTCACACCACTACGTGGAATCCCTTCCCACTTGTCCATAATATTCTTCGCTAAAACCATCATGGCTATTTGTTCATTCATTAGTAATAAACTTTTTTGTAGTGCCCTTTTTTACTTCGTTTCAACAATTTCGCTTTAACCATACGCAAACAAATTGGACTAGCCCACGCCGAATGTTTGTGAGATTCCTGACCAAAAACTAAATGAGCTATTTTCGTTGGGGAAATAAACACATCAAACGGCATACACCTAAGAATCAATTCTTGCGTTTCAGTTATCTTAGTCACACTCCCTCCCGATCACAAGCTCTTGCCAATTTTTCTTATCTTATTCAATGCCTGAACCGCACATAAGTAAACACACCCCGGATGATGTTTTGTGGAATTACACGGACCAAAGTCACATCCTAAACAATCACGATCTGGATCCATGGTGTGATCTTTTTTCATGTTATGCAATACGTGTAATGCAATAAGTAACGCCTGTTTAAGAAAAACCGCTTCGCGCCCACCTTTAGTTTCAGGATGCGCATAATTTCCACTATCTCGGATCCATGTTGGAGTTCGCATATTATCCTCGTGCCACAATCGTTAGATTTTTCTGTCGTTTGTTCGGGGCATGATTCTGTTTTCGTGCCGCCGTTCTAATCCTATGGCAACACGCACAAACAATATCACAAAGTTTTATTTCTTCTAAAATCAATGCTAATTTATATGCGCCACTAACCAAAGCCGATATCGCCCTATTTTTCCCACGTACATGATCAAAATCCATTGCAGTAGCTGGAAATTTTCTGTGACAATCCATACATGGTGT
>Ga0209483_1000184_pt1 | contig 58240 bp, 59 predicted proteins | sample NGEPerA_FD_184508 | JGI IMG/M metagenome (GOLD analysis project Ga0209483, IMG submission 184508) | Arctic peat soil microbial communities from the Barrow Environmental Observatory site, Barrow, Alaska, USA - NGEE PermafrostL2-A... | ecosystem: Environmental > Terrestrial > Soil > Wetlands >... | reverse complement strand
CGGCAAGCTCAAAGACTGGCGCCGCATCCACACCCGCTACGACCGCTGCGCTCACACCTTCTTCTCAGCAATCTGCATCGCAGCTATCGTCATCTTCTGGATCAATCAATGAGTCCTGAGCCTAGTTTCAATCAAGTGGTCGCTTTAACCCACCCCCCTCTTGAGTGAGTGGTCCATTTTGATTGAGTGGTCTCATTCAAAAAGGAGATCACCATGAAAATCGAAAGCACTGAGATCGAAGTTGAGGTTCGCGAGGTGGTCTCTTTCGGGTCAGAAGTGACCAGCACCGGCTTGAATTCTCCTTAAGTAAACCCATATTCCAGCCACAATCGGGGCCTGCTATTGCGAGCGGAAGCCCGGCTTTATCGGGCCCTTAGCCGTGCCGTCCGCACGGAAGTCCCGAAAAAAGGGGTAAACAATGAGCAGTCGCGGACTTCCCGCGCTACAGGGCGAAGGCGGTCTTTCGCGCTATCTGACGGAAATCCGGAAGTTTCCGCTTCTGGACCCGCAGGAGGAGTACATGTTCGCCAAGGCCTGGCGCGAACATGAAGACCCCGAAGCGGCGCGCCGCCTTGTGACCTCGCATTTGCGCCTCGTCGCCAAGATCGCGATGGGCTATCGCGGCTATGGCTTGCCGCTTTCCGAAGTCGTGGCCGAAGGCAATGTCGGGTTGATGCAGGCGGTCAAACGTTTTGAGCCGGACAAGGGCTTTCGCCTGGCGACCTATGCCATGTGGTGGATCCGCGCCGCGATCCAGGAATACATCCTGCGCTCGTGGTCTCTTGTAAAAATGGGTACCACGGCGGCGCAGAAGAAGCTGTTCTTCAATCTGCGCAAGGCCAAGAACAAGATCAGCGCCATCGAAGAGGGCGATCTGACGCCCGAGCATACCAAGGAGATCGCGCGCCAGCTTGCGGTGCCGGAAGAAGAAGTCACCAACATGAACCGGCGGCTTTCTGGCGGAGACTCTTCGCTGAACGCGCCGATGCGCGCGGATTCCGAATCCGAATGGCAGGACTGGCTGGCCGACGACACGCTGGATCAGGAAACCCGCCTTGCTGAAGCCGAGGAGCTTAGCGAGCGCCACAATCTTCTGGCCGACGCGATGAGCGAGTTAACCGAGCGCGAGCGCGACATCATCGAAGCACGCCGTCTGCGCGACGAGCCTGCCACGTTGGAAGAACTGTCGCAGAAATACGGCGTCTCGCGCGAGCGCGTGCGCCAGATCGAAGTGCGCGCTTTCGAGAAGCTGCAACAACAGATGAAAAAGTCGCTGGGCGACAAACGCGACGCGATGCAAGCTTCGGCATAATCCAGATTTTGCTTGTGATATGACGCCACGCGTGAACCGGTATGCAGTCGCGTGTGTATTGTTGCCCGCGCACTGCCGCTATTAATCGCGCATCTGTTCTTGGAGCGTCGGCGATGACACTAAAACTCTGGCAGGTTGATGCGTTTGCGAACAAGCCGCTGGAGGGCAATCCGGCGGCGATCGTTCCGCTCGAAAAATTTCTCGACGCTGGACTAATGCAGAAAATCGCCAATGAGAACAATCTCGCAGAGACTGCCTATTTCGTGAAGACCGCGCCGGGCAGATACGATCTGCGCTGGTTCACGCCGGAAAGCGAAGTCGATCTGTGCGGGCACGCGACGCTGGCGAGCGCGTGGGTGGTGTTCCATGAACTCGATCCCTCGTTGCGGGCCGTTGCTTTCGAGACGCGCTCCGGCACGCTCACGGTGAAGCGTGGCGCGGACGGCAGCTATGTGATGTCGCTGCCGAGCGATGTCATTGCGCCCTTCGGCGCACCATCTGGTTTCGCCCATGCCATTGCCGAAGCGCTCGGCACGACGGCGCCTGCGGAAATCTTCAAGGGCCGCTATGTCGTCGCGGTTTGGGACAATGCGCGCGGCGTGCGTGGTATCAAGGGGCCGGGCGATATCGGCCGCGTGCTTCGGAGCGTTGATTCCTGGGGCTGCATCGCCACCGCACCCGGCGATGATGGTAATGATTTTGTATCGCGTTTCTTCGCGCCCGACAAAGGCGTGCCGGAAGATCCGGTGACGGGATCGGCGCATTGCGCGCTCACCCCGTTCTGGGCCAAGCGGTTGGGCAAGAAAACGATGAAGGCGCGGCAGGTCAGCCCGCGCGGCGGCGATCTCACCTGCACCGATGACGGCGCGCGGACCATTCTTTCCGGCAAATGCGCATTGTATATGAAGGCGGAAATTTCGCTTCCCTGAACGCGCCGCTACAGCCGATCCGTCACCAGAACGCGCCCTTTCGCGCCGAGTGCGGTCTCACCGCGCTCATTTCTTATGCGCCCGCGCAATTCAACGATATCACCGCCCAATCTGGCGTTCGGCGTGACCTTGATGACCAGCCATTCAAGGCGAATGGTTTCGTCCGCGAAGATGGCATTGCGAAAGCGGACCCAAAATTCCAGGCCGACCATGGCGCCGCGTTTGGAATAATGGGACGCAGTCAGGCCGAGCAAGAGCGCCGTCGTGTGGGTGCCGCTTGCGATCAGACGTCCAAAACGCGTCGCGGCTGCGAATGTCGAATCGTGATGCACCGGATTGGTGTCGCTGACCGAATTGGCATATTCGCCAACCAGCCGCGGTGAGAGCGCAACCTCGCGCGAAAATCTTTCATGAGGAAAGGCGCGCAATATTTTAATTCCGCCTTCTGAATGCTTTCCGTCACAACGTTAGCATAGGCGGGAAGCGCATCCAATCGCGCGGATAGATGACCAAAAACCTAATCCGTATCGTCTTCGTCGTCGAAGCTCTCGCCGAATTCGGCGAGGCCGTCGGCGAGATAGTCGCCCAGCATCGGCATCTCGAGTAGATATTTCGCCGTGCGCTTGCTGTGCTCGGTGCGCGCCGTTTCCAGCGCTTCGGTCCATTCGTCGAGGGCAAAGGTCTCGCGGCCAACCCATGCGAGCGCAACGAGATTGGCTTTCTCTTCTTCATCCAGGGCATTGATGAATTGCACCAACTCCTGACGGACCGAATCCTCTTCGGGCTTGTCTTCCAGGACATCGGCCATGCCGTCGTCGGAGGCATTTGAGCCTTCGTCGGGGTCGGCATCGCCTTCCTTTCCGTCGAATTGACGCGCCTTGATAATGATGAAACGTACCTTTCCGGCGGCAATGTTCAGCGTGGGCGCGGCTGGTTCCTCAGTCTCGACGGCGGCGGGCATGGGCGGTATCCGGGGCTCGACGCAATATAAACGCCGGCCGCGGCGGAGCGTTCCGCTACCTCAGTTCTTCCCGTCCCAACCATATTTCAGGATCAGCGACAGGGTCCAGCGCTCGCCGAGAAAGGATTGCGCATCGTCCAGCAGCCACCCCGATTTCACCTTCTCGAAATAGAAATGAATTTCCTGCGGCTTACCTTCGTTCCTGAAGGTGGCGATGACGACCTCGCGCCCCGCACCGTTTTCGACGGGGACCGATTTCACGTTCACGTCGCTGATCGCGCCGTCCTGCGCATTCATCCAGATGTCGAAATCGATTCGGCCGACTTCGCCGCCCGCTTCGCGCTTGTCGAGATCGTAAAGCGCATTCAGGCGCGGCGTATTGATGTCATCCGGGGCGGCTTTGCCGGATTTCACAGTCGCATAAACGGATTTTACAAATACAAGCGGATCGGAAATCTTCGCCGCGGCTTGTGCGCCGGAAATATTCAATAAAAGCACCGTGCAAAATGCAGCGACAATCGCGTGAATTTTCATGCATGTCCCCCGTGACCTAATGACATAACGTATCGCGTTGACGCGCGCGGCGCGAATCCCTAAAAGGATCGCGGGCCACGCTCCCCCAACGGAGTGCGTTCATTCTGAAAGGAATGACAGATGACGACAAATCATCCGGCTGTGCGTCCCGCACGGCCTTTTTTTTCGTCCGGACCTTGCGCCAAGCGGCCAGGTTGGGCGCTTGAAGCGCTCGGCGGCGCGCTGCTCGGCCGCTCGCATCGCTCCAAACCCGGTAAAGCGAAGCTCAAGGAAGCGATCGACCGCACACGCGCAATTCTCGGCATTCCGGCGGATTATCGTATCGGCATCGTTCCCGCCTCCGATACGGGTGCGATGGAAATGGCGATGTGGTCGATGCTCGGCACACGCGAAGTCGATTGCTTCGCCTGGGAAAGTTTCGGCGAGGACTGGGTGACCGATACCGTCAAGCAGTTGAAACTCAAGGCCGTCGTTCACAAGGCCGACTACGGCAAACTGCCCAGCCTGGTCACGACGAAAGAGCGCGATGTCGTGTTTCTTTGGAACGGAACGACGAGCGGTGTGCGCGTGCCCGACGCCGAATGGATACCGGCGGACCGCGAAGGCATCACGATCTGCGATGCAACCAGCGCGGCCTTCGCTATGGATCTGCCATGGGACAAGCTCGATGTGACGACCTTCTCCTGGCAGAAGGTTCTGGGCGGCGAAGCGGCGCATGGCATGCTGGTGCTTTCGCCCAATGCCGTGACGCGGCTTGAGGCTTACACGCCGCATTGGCCGCTGCCGAAAATCTTCCGCCTGACCAAGAGCGGCAAGCTCAACGAGGCAATCTTCGAAGGCGAGACGATCAACACGCCGTCCATGCTGGCGCTGGAAGATTATCTCGACACGTTGAAATGGGCCGAAAGCATCGGCGGTTTGAAGGCATTGATTGTACGCGTGGATTCCAATTTCGCCGTACTCGACCGCTGGGTCCGCAATTCCGACTGGGCGGATTTCCTGGCGCAGGAACAAGGTTCGCGCTCCCATACCAGCGTCTGCCTGACGATCACTGATGCCGGCTTCATCAAGCTCGACGAAGAGCCGCGCTATGAGATCGTCAAGAAACTCGCAGGCGCATTGGAAAAAGAAGGCGTGGCTTTGGATATTGCCGGCCATCGCAACGCGCCGCCGGGCTTGCGCATCTGGTGCGGCGCGACGGTCGAAAAATCCGATCTTGAAGCGCTGACGCCTTGGCTCGACTGGGCCTGGGACCAGGTAAAAGGCTGAGCTCGAAGAATGTTTGATCCGGAAAACGACCTGGAAGAAGCGCTGTTGCGGGCGGACGATGATGACGAAGCGCAGGCGGCGTTCGAACGTCTGCTGCTCGCCTCGCCGCTCCACGTCATCGGCGAGAACGAGGGCGTTGATCCTGCCGCTGTATCGGTGAAAGTGCCGGAAGGCGCAAACATGCACCTCGCCATGATCGAGCGCGACGCGGTGCAATACATCCCGCTCTTCACCTCGGTGACACGGTTGCAGACCTTTTTCGACCACATGGCGAAAACCTTGCTGATACGACGCTATCTCACCATGAGCGGGCGCGTCCTTTTCGAGACCACAAAAGGCCGGCGATTCGTACTCAATCCGGGTTTCCAACACATGCGGGAACTGAGCGCCGATGAAATCGCGCGCCTGCTGGCAGCAAACTAACGAAAGAATACAATCATGGCCCCTCGCGTCCTCATCGCCGACAAACTCTCGCCCGCCGCTGTCGCCATCTTCAAGGAACGCGGCGTCGAGACCAATGTGAAAACAGGATTGAGCAAGGAAGAACTGCTCAAGATCGTGGACCAATATGACGGCATCGCCATCCGCTCGGCGACGAAGATCACCGCGGAGGTTATCAAGGCCGCCAAGAATCTGAAGGTGGTGGGCCGCGCCGGCATCGGCGTGGACAATGTCGATATTCCCGCCGCCACCGCCGCCGGCGTCATTGTGATGAACACACCCTTCGGCAACTCCATCACCACCGCCGAGCATGCGATCTCGCTGATGCTGGCGCTGGCGCGCGAGCTTCCAGCCGCCAATGCCTCCACCCAGGCCGGCAAATGGGAGAAGAACCGCTTCATGGGCGTGGAGATCACCGGCAAGGTGCTGGGCCTGATCGGCGCCGGCAATATCGGCTCCATCGTCGCCGACCGCGCCAAGGGGTTGAAGATGCGCGTCATCGCGTTCGATCCCTATCTGTCGCCCGAGCGCGCCACTGATCTTGGCATCGAGAAGGTCGAACTGAACGACCTTCTGGCGCGGGCCGATTTCATCACGCTGCATGTACCGATGACGACGGAGACGAAGAACATCATTTCCGCCGATGCCATCAACAAGATGAAGAAAGGTGCACGCCTCATTAATTGTGCGCGCGGCGGATTGATCGACGAAGCGGCGCTAAAGGTTGCGCTCGACAATGGACATCTTGCCGGCGCGGCGCTGGACGTTTTCGAGCAGGAACCGGCGACAACCAACATCCTGTTTGGCAATGACAAAGTCGTCGCCACGCCGCATCTGGGCGCTTCCACGACGGAGGCACAGGAAAACGTCGCGCTGCAGGTTGCGGAACAGATTTCGGATTATCTGCTGACCGGCGCGATCACCAATGCGCTCAACATGCCGTCCATCTCGGCGCAAGAAGCGCAAAAGGTTCGCCCGTGGATTTCGCTAGCGGAAAAACTTGGCGCGTTCGCTGGCCAGTTGACCGATACCAGCATTCTCGCGGTTGAAATCCTCTACGAAGGGACCGCCGCCGAACTCAACATGCGCGCCCTCACACAGGCCGCGCTCGCCGGGTTGCTGAAACCGGCATTGGCCGATGTGAATATGGTGAATGCGCCGATCGTCGCCAAGCAACGCGGCATCAAGGTAAGCGAGACGCGCCGCACGCGTCAGGGAATCTATGATGGCTACATCAAGATCACAGTGTCCGTCGAAGGATCGACACGCCGCGTTGCTGGCACGGTGTTCTCTGACGGACGCCCGCGCCTCATCCAGGTCAAGGATATCAATCTCGATGCCGAGTTCGCGGCGCATATGCTCTACGTGATCAACGAGGACAAGCCGGGATTCATCGGCAAGCTCGGCACGCTGCTCGGCGATGCGAAAGTCAACATCGCGTCATTCGCTCTGGGTCGCAGCGCACCCGGCGAAGACGCCATCGCCTTGGTCGAAGTGGATGGCGGGCTGGATGAAGAAACCCTCACGGGCATCCGCAAGCTGCCGTTGGTAAAGATGGCGAAATCCCTGGCGTTCTAATCCGGAGTCTCACGATGCGGTTGGCCGTGCTTGTTGCGCTCACGACAATATCTGCTGCCGGTGCGGCATTCGCCGTTCCGGTTGCCACCCCTGCGACCGATTCCGCAACCAGCATCTGCATGAAGGCTGCCGCGGCCACCGATCATGTGGCCCTGACGGATGTGGACAAAGACGCCTGCCAATGCGCGACCAAACAATTGCATGGCGTGCTCAAGCCCAGCGATTTTGCGCTGCATGAGCAGATGCTGGAAATCCTCGCCAGCGGAGCGGATGAGAAATCCTTCAACAAGCAACTGTCGGACATCATGCTCAATCGGGGCATGACACAAAAAGATGCCGACGCTTTCCTCGCCCGCTCGAAGGCCGCCGAGGAAAAAGCACAGGCTGTCTGCAACAATTCCCCCTTACTTGCGCCGGAACCTGCCCCAAAGGCTGGCCATTAAGGCCTTGCAACCACGCCGAAACGTCCCACCTGATTGGGGGGCGAGACAGAAGGGTGACGGGCATGTGGATGGGGATGTGGCCAGATACGGCAATCTATATTCCGTGGTGGATCTGGGCGGTGACATGGATCGTGGGCGCCTTGTGGGCCAACCGCACAATCAAACGGCCCGGCATGTCGCGCGAATGGCTCTACCGCGTGGTCGCGCTGGCAGGTTTCGGATTTCTCTTGGGCGGCGCTGCCCATTATGCGAATGGTCATCTCAAACTGGGGCCTTGGCCCGGCCTGATGGGAGAGCATGTCTGGGCGCCTCCACTTGAAATCGGCTGGACGATGGTCGCACTGACGGCGCTCGGCTTCGCGTTCGCCTGGTGGGCACGAATTCATTTGGGCCGGCTCTGGTCCGGCTCGATCACGCGCAAGGAAGGCCATCGCGTCATCGACACAGGGCCTTACGCAATCGTGCGCCATCCGATCTATACCGGCATCCTTCTGGCAGGCGTCGCCAGCGCCGTAGCGATGGGAACGCTGCATGCCTATCTCGGCGCGCTGCTCCTCATCATCGGTTACTGGATCAAGGCGAAGCTGGAAGAGCGCTTCCTGCGCGAAGAACTCGGGCCAGCGGACTATGACGCCTATCGCCGCAGGGTACCAATGCTGGTTCCGTTGGGGCCGAGGTCCGCTTAGGCGATGCCATCAGAACACGCCCTCTATTGGCTTTGGAGCATCTGGTATGCCTCATGGCTGTTCTCATTATTCGGGGCTGGAAAATCGCAAACGCGCCCCAACATGCGCGACCACGTACTTTATCAGTTGGCGACGATGGCGGGCCTCTTTCTCCTGTTCGGACCGGCCTACGCACGCATATCGCCGTTCAGACTGTGGACCACCAGTGAACCGGCTGGTTGGGTCTTGTTCACACTCACCGTGCTGACGTTCGCTTTTTGCTGGTGGGCGCGTATTGAAATGGGGAAGTTGTGGAATGGCCTGATTTCGCGAAATGCGGATCATCGCATTATTGATACAGGCCCCTTCGCCATCGTGCGGCACCCAATCTACACAGGCATTATTCTCGCAGCGTTCCTGATGGCAGCCGATCTTGGCACTGCGGTTGCGCTCGCCGGAGCGGTGTTCTTCTTTATTGCGTTCTGGCTAAAGGCGCGGTTGGAAGAACGGTTCCTGCGCGAGGAGCTGGGTCCACAGGATTATGACGCCTATCGCCGCAGGGTGCCGATGCTGGTTCCGTTCGGGCCGAAAATCGCCTGACTTTTTCGCCGTGCACCCGCTATAAGTAGCCACCGTGCCCGAGCGGATTCGCTCCGGCGAACCTAATAATCCGGGTACGGAATAATGAGCAATGTGGCCGTGATCGGCGCCCAATGGGGTGACGAGGGCAAAGGCAAGATTGTGGACTGGTTGTGCGCGCGGGCCGACGTCGTCGTGCGCTTTCAGGGCGGCCACAATGCGGGCCACACGCTCGTCATCGATGGCGTCACCTACAAGCTGAGTCTGCTTCCATCCGGAGTCGTGCGGCCGGGCAAGCTCGCGATCATCGGCAATGGCGTGGTTGTCGATCCATGGGCGTTCATCTCGGAAATCGAAAAGATCAAGGCGCAGGGCGTCACCATCACACCCGAGAGTTTGCTCGTCGCCGAGAACGCCGTTCTGATCCTGCCGCTGCATCGCGAACTGGACGAGACGCGCGAGAGTTCCAACAGCATCCAGAAGCTCGGCACCACCAAGCGCGGCATAGGCCCCGCCTATGAAGACAAGGTCGGCCGCCGTGCGCTGCGCGTGATCGACCTGAAAGAATTTAAATCGCTGCCTGCCAAGATCGAGCGCCTGCTCGCCCATCACAACGCATTGCGCCGCGGCAACAATCTCGATGAACTCGACGCACATTCGATTCTGGAATCGTTGAAGGAAGTTGCACCGAAGATTCTGCCCTTCGCTGGTTGCGCCTGGCGCCGCCTCGACCAAGCGCGGCGCGAAGGCAAACGAATCCTGTTCGAGGGGGCGCAGGCGGTACTGCTCGATATCGATCACGGCACCTATCCATACGTCACGTCATCCAACACGGTTGCAGGACAGGCAGCAGCCGGCGCCGGTATCAGCCCGCGCGACATCGGCTATGTGCTGGGTATCGTGAAGGCCTATACCACACGTGTTGGCGAAGGCCCCTTCCCCACCGAACAGCAGAACGACATCGGCGAGAAGCTCGGTATGCGCGGCGCGGAGTTTGGCACCATCACCGGGCGCAAGCGGCGCTGCGGTTGGTTCGATTCTATCCTTGTGAAGCAGACCGTCATCACCGGCGGCATCGACGGCATCGTGCTAACCAAGCTCGATATTCTCGACACCTTCGAGAAAATTCATGTCTGCGTCGGCTATGAGCTGGACGGCAAAACGCTCGACTATCTGCCCGCCGATGCCAACGATCAGGCGCGATTGAAGCCGGTCTATGAGATCATGGAAGGCTGGAATTGCTCGACGCGCGGCGCACGCCGCTGGGCGGATCTTCCGGCGCAGGCCGTCAAATATGTTCGTCGCATCGAGGAATTGATCGGCGCACCGGTAGCGCTGCTGTCCACCAGCCCGGAGCGTGAGGACACGATCACGGTGCGCGATCCGTTTGTGGATCGCTGACCATGATCGCGGCTCACGGGCGAAGCCCCAGAAACTCAACTTCTCGTCTCCAGATTGACTTTGCGCCACGGATCGTCAGGCTTGCGCCTGGTTTCGGGGGAAACTCAGATGAAAAAAAGTCTTGTGGCAGGCGTCGCGCTGCTTCTGGCGGTCACCTTGAGCGGATGCTTCGGCACGCAAAAGCCGTTGTTTTGACACGAAGAGCGCGGTCTATCCAATTCCCAGTGGTTCGCACTATGTCCAGTATTTCGACGAGGGCAACGGCTTCAAGGAATATGGCCACGGTACGCTTGTGATCAAGGATGGCTGGTATGTTGCGACCAACAGCCCGCCTAGTTCGGACGTCATCACATTTCTTCTGAAGCCTTGGGGCAAGAACTATCTCACCGTCAACAAGAGCCAGGACAATAAAGGCGCTGTGATCTATGTTTACGGAATCCTGAAGCCGGACTCCGGCGCCTTCTTCGAATTCGAGCCGGAGTGCAATACGCTGGGTGCAGAGGCGCTGAAGAAAAAGGGTCTCGTCACCTATAAGCCGGGTCAGGAGGATGCTTGTGCGCCCGAGAGCGCGGAAGCGCTGGCGACGATTGTGCAGATGATCCTCGACACCCATCCCAAGCCCGACAACAAATATGTGGTCGTAAAATAGCGGCCCGACGTCTGCATCCCTGAGACTTGCGTTCAAGCCCTGTTTCCCGGCAGGCTTGGCTATCGCTATTCCTTCGAAGGGCAAAACATCATGATCAAGACACGTTTTACCGAAATGTTCGGCGTCGATGTGCCGATCACCATGGGCGGCATGACGCGCGTGGGCAAAGCCAAGCTCGTGGCCGCCGTGGCGAATGCCGGCGCGCTCGGCTTCATCACCGCGCTGACACCTGGTTCTCCGGAAAAGCTGATGGCCGAGATCAAGCACTGCAAAGACCTCACCAACAAGCCCATCGGCGTGAACCTCACCATTCTGCCGACGATCAATCCGGTGCCATATGACGAATACCGCCAAGTCATCATCGAGAGCGGCGTGAAGATCGTGGAGACGGCAGGCAACAATCCACAGCCACATCTTCCGACCTTCAAGGCGGCGGGCGTGAAGGTGATCCACAAATGCACCAGCGTGCGCCACGCGATCAAGGCGCAGAGCATCGGCGTCGATTGCGTCTCCATCGACGGACTGGAATGCGCAGGGCACCCGGGCGAAGACGATGTCGGAGGATTGATCCTGTTTCCGGCCGCAGCGGACAAGATCACCGTTCCGCTGCTCGCCTCCGGCGGGATCGCCGATGCGCGGGGGCTTGTGGCGGCGCTGGCGCTGGGCTGCGACGGCGTGAACATGGGCACGCGGTTCATGGCAACAGTCGAAGCCGAAATCCATGAGAACGTGAAGAAGACCATCGTCGCCAATGACGAGCGCGGCACCAACCTCATCTTCCGCACCATGCACAACACCGCACGTGTGGCGAAGAACGCGGTGAGCGATGAAGTCGTGGCTATCGAACGGCGCGGCAACGCCAAATTCGAGGACGTGAAGGAACTTGTGGCCGGTACGCGCGGCGCCGGCGTTTACGACACGGGCGACACGGACGTCGGCATCTGGTCGGCCGGCCAGACGCAAGGCCTGATCCACGACATCCCAACCTGCAAGGAATTGGTCGACCGCATCGTCAGCGAAGCGCAAGCGATCATCCGCAAGCGGCTCGACATCATGGCTGCGGCGTAGTTTTCAGCGGAAATGATTGAGTGGTCCATGGCCGCGCCCCAAACCGGGCGCGGTCAGGATCGCGTTCTGCACGAATTCGCGGGCGCGTCCCGTCGCCAGCGGCAGAGAAAGCCCCTGAGCTAATCCGCAGGCGATGGCGGTTGAGAAGGTACAGCCGGTGCCATGGGTGTGCTTCGTCTTGATGCGCGGGAAGGCATAGATTTCAACGCCGCCTTGCCAGACCAGAACATCGTCGATCGTCGCGTTGGTGGAATGCCCGCCCTTGATGAGCGCCGCCTTCGCGCCAAGCGCCATCAGCTTGCGCGCCCCTCGCTCGGCTTCGTCGCGGCGCGAACCGCTCATGCCCACAAGCGCCTTTGCTTCAGGGATGTTCGGCGTGACCAGCGTTGCGAGCGGAAACAATTGCTTCTTCAACGCAGCCACAGCGTTATCGGCCAGAAGCTTGCTACCGCTGGTCGAGACCATAACCGGATCCAGAACGATCGGAAGCTTCCGCGCATATTTCGCGAGCGCTCCCGCAACAGCTTTGATGATGGCAGCAGATCCCAGCATTCCGATCTTGATGGCGTCCGCACCGATGTCCGACAGTGTCGCTTCAATCTGCTCGCGCACGATGCTGGGTGGAACGGAATGAATGACGTGAACGCCGAGCGTGTTCTGCGCGGTCACGGCCGTTACAGCCGTCATGGCGAAAACACCGAACGCGCTCGCCGTCTTGATGTCGGCCTGAATACCGGCGCCGCCGCCTGAATCAGAACCCGCGATGATGAGTATGCGCGCCGGCTTTGGCGTCACGCAGCCGCTTCCTTGATCGCGCTGGCGATGGCGCGAACAACCGCACGCACTTCGTGCTCGTCTTCGCCTTCCGCCATCACGCGAATGACTGGTTCAGTTCCCGACTTGCGCACCAGAATGCGGCCCTTGCCGTTGAGCTTGGCGGTGCCTTCCGCGATCTGTGATTTGACACGTGAATCGTCCAGCGGCGTGCCGCTGCGAAAGCGGACGTTCTCCAGCACTTGTGGCAGCGGTTCATAAAGATGCGCTGCTTCGCTGGCGGGTTTGCCGCCTTCTGCGAGAACCGCCAGCACCTGCAGCGCCGCGATCAATCCGTCGCCCGTGGTGGAAAAATCGCTGAGGATGATGTGGCCGGATTGCTCGCCGCCGACGTTGAAGCCGCCTTTGCGCATTTCCTCGATCACATAGCGGTCGCCGACGGCGGACCGCGCAAGCTTCATGTTCTTGCTTGCGAGAAAACGCTCCAGGCCCATATTCGACATTACGGTGCCGACGACGCCATCGCCTTTCAGCGTGCCGCGCGCCGACCAGGAATTGGCGATCAGCGCCAGAATCTGATCGCCGTCGATGATGCGCCCATGTTCGTCGGTCATCACCACACGGTCGGCATCGCCGTCCAGCGCGATACCGAAATCGGCGCGCATCTCGCGCACCTTGGCCGCCATCGCCGCCGGCGCGGTCGAGCCACAATCCTCGTTGATGTTGAAGCCGTCAGGCGAGACGCCGAGCTTGAACACTTCCGCGCCCAATTCCCACAGCACTTCGGGCGCAACCTTGTAGGCCGCACCATTGGCGCAATCGATCACGATGCGCAAACCTTCAAGCCGCAAATTGCGCGGGAAGGTGCGTTTGGCGAATTCGATATAGCGCGCCTGGCTGTCGTCCACGCGCTTGGCGCGGCCGATCTTGTCCGGCGCGGCGAGACCTTCTTCCAAACCCTCTTCCATCAACTTTTCGATTTCGCGTTCGGTCTCGTCGGAAAGCTTGTTGCCGTCCGGGCCGAACAGCTTGATGCCGTTGTCGTGATAGGCGTTGTGAGAGGCGGATATCATCACGCCGAGATCGGCGCGCAGCGAGCGCGTCAGCATGGCAACGGCCGGCGACGGCAACGGACCGAACTGAAAAACATCCATGCCGACGGCAGTAAAGCCTGCAACCAAAGCCGGCTCGATCATGTAGCCGGACAGACGCGTATCCTTGCCGATCACCACACGGTGGCGGTGATCGCCGCGCGTGAAGATGCGCCCGGCCGCCATACCGAGCTTCATGGCGATTTCTGGTGTCATCGGAAAGCTGTTGGCGAGTCCGCGCACGCCATCGGTGCCGAACAATTTGCGTGTCATCTCTGCGGGTATCCCCTTGGCCGAGCGCCCATAACTCAAGGGCCACTATAGCAAAATCCGGGCCGCGCATACGAGGCCGCAAGCTTCACACTGGGTTACGCCCTATTTCCGGCTAGAGCCAGCCAAGCCGCTAACCCGTCCTTCAGCGCCGCCGGATCGTGGGTGCGGATATAGTCAACTCCCTGAAAAGCGGCGAAGAGTTCCGCTGCCAGCGACGCGGCCCCAGCCTCGCCGGGCCGACGACCGGTGATCTTGCGCAGAAAGGACTTGCGCGAAACCGAGACCAGGACCGGCAGGCCGAATTTACCTTTGAGGGCATCGATGGCACGCAAGACGGTAAACGACGTTTGCGGATCGCTTCCCAGAAAAAATCCCATGCCCGGATCGAGAACAAGCCGCTCGAGCGCGACGCCCGCATCTGTCAGCACCGCGATACGATGTTCGAAGAAATGCTCGATGCGCGAAACGATCTCGGCCGGCGGTACGTCAATACGCGTGGCCTTGCCGCGTTCTTGGACCGAATGCATCACGATCAGTTTCGCGCGGGAGACCGCGAGCAACGGATAGAGCGCGGCGTCGGGAAATCCCTGAATGTCATTGAGATAGTCTACACCCTGCGCGAGCGCCCAACGCTGTACTTCGGGCGCGAAGCTGTCGATCGAAATCGAAGCGCCGTCCCGTTTCAAGGCAGCGACAACGGGTGCGAGCCGTGCGATCTCGACATCCGGTGCGACCGCCACCGCGTCAGGATTGGAAGAGGCAGCGCCGAGATCGAGAATATCCGCGTTCATTGCCAATGCGCGGGCATGCGCTGTCGCCGCCTCCGCGGACAGATATTTTCCGCCATCGGAGAATGAATCGTTCGTGATGTTGACGATGCCGAGAATTTTCATGGCGCCCGCATAGCAGAAGCAAAAAGGGGAGGCCATCGCCTCCCCTTTTTCAAGCTGTTTGGCTGCGGATCAGCGCGGCTGCGGTTCGGGCGCCACGATGCCGCGCGGACGGCCCGCTGCCGGCACGCTCGGACCAGCGCCACGTTGCGGCTCAGGTTCTTCGTAAGGCGTGCGCACCGGTGCAATGCCCTTGAGCAGCGCGATGATCTCGTCGCCCGTCAGCGTTTCATATTCCAGCAGGCCGCGCGCCAGCATATGCAGATCGGCGGCGCGTTGGGTGAGAATGTCGTGCGCTCTGCTGTAGGCCACGTCGATGATCCTGCGGATTTCCGCGTCGATCTTCTGCGCGGTCGCCTCGGAGAGGTTTTGCGTGCGCGACACGCTATGCCCCAGGAACACTTCTTCCTGGTTCTCCGCATAGGCGATCGGGCCAAGCTCATCGGACATGCCGAAGCGCGTGACCATGGCGCGCGCCATGCGCGTTGCCATTTCGATGTCGCTCTGCGCACCCGTAGTCACCATTTCATGGCCGAAAATCAGTTCTTCGGCGATGCGGCCGCCAAAGGCCACGGCCAGATCGGCATTCATTTTCTGGCGCGTCAGCGAAAGCTGATCGCGTTCCGGCAGGCGCATCACCATGCCAAGCGCGCGGCCGCGCGGGATGATCGTGGCTTTATGGATCGGATCGGAGCCCTGCACCGACAGCGCCACGATGGCGTGACCACCTTCGTGATAGGCGGTGAGTTTCTTCTCTTCGTCGGACATGGCGAGCGAGCGCCGTTCCGCGCCCATCATCACTTTGTCCTTGGCGTCTTCCAATTCGTACATCGTGACGACGCGTTTTCCGCGCCGCGCGGCCAAAAGCGCCGCCTCGTTCACAAGGTTCGCAAGATCGGCGCCCGAGAAGCCCGGCGTTCCACGCGCAAGCGTGCGCGGCTCGACATCCGGCGCCAGCGGAACCTTGCGCATGTGCACGCGCAGGATTTTCTCGCGGCCAGAAAGATCGGGATTGGGGACAACGATCTGGCGGTCGAAGCGGCCCGGGCGCAGCAGCGCAGGGTCCAGAACGTCCGGGCGGTTGGTGGCGGCGATCAGGATCACGCCCTCATTCGCCTCGAAGCCGTCCATCTCGACGAGCAACTGATTTAGCGTCTGCTCGCGTTCGTCGTTGCCGCCGCCAAGTCCCGCGCCGCGATGGCGGCCGACTGCGTCGATTTCATCGATGAACACAATGCAGGGTGCGCTCTTTTTCGCTTGTTCGAACATGTCGCGCACACGGCTGGCGCCGACGCCCACGAACATCTCCACGAAATCCGAACCGGAAATCGTAAAGAAGGGAACATTGGCTTCGCCGGCGATGGCGCGCGCCAGCAAGGTCTTGCCGGTGCCGGGAGGGCCGACGAGCAGCACGCCCTTGGGAATGCGTCCGCCCAGGCGCTGGAATTTCTGCGGATCTTTCAGGAAGTCGACGATCTCTTTCAGATCATCCTTGGCCTCATCGACGCCGGCGACGTCTTCAAACGTCACGCGACCCGTGCGTTCGGTCAGCAGTTTCGCGCGGCTTTTTCCAAAGCCCATCGCCTTGCCGCCGCCCGACTGCATCTGACGGATGAAGAACACCCAAACGCCGACGATGAGCAGCATCGGCAGCCAGTTGATCAACAGGCTAACGAAATTGAAACCATCGTCAGCCGGCTTCACGTTGATGGCGACATTGTGCTCCAGCATCCGCGACACGAGGTTGGGATCGTTCGGAGACGTGGTCGTGAACGCCTGATTGTTCGAATTGAGATGGCCGGTGATCTGATCGCCCTGGATGGACACGTCCTTCACCGCGCCGGCAGATACCTGCTGGCTGAACAGCGTGTAGGATTCCGGACTGGAAGTCGGATGCGATGCCGTTCCCTGGAACATGTTGAAGAGGAACACCAGCAACAACATGATGATGATCCAGAGAGCGAGATTGCGAAGATTGTTCACGGCCGTCCTTTCCCCCGAGGGGTGTCCGCGGCATGTGCGCCCTGGCGGACCTATCCTGCCTAGATAGGAAGCTTCATAGCGCGTTGCCAGCAACAAAAACGTTAAGAAATTTACGGCGAGCGGGCAAACGGCGCCTTCAATTCCACCTAATGAACGCGGTTAATTCCGTTTTCCACGCCCAATTCGGGCAGGCGCTTCATTTACGCCGCGCGACAGGCGTTAGTTCCCTTTTCGCGGCTTTTTTTCGGCCGTGATCGCCAGAGTGCCCGTGCCGAAGGCCAAAAGCGTGCGCGGCGCCGGTGCGACGATACAGCCATGCAGGGTTGCGCCGCCGGCCAAGGTCCCGTCACGGATGGAATCGAAAAGACGTTCCAGCCGCCCGAAGCGAGGCCGGTAAGCCTCGCCGGATACCTGCGACAAGACATGCGCCAACGCCCGCAGGCCGATTTCGCGCGGCGCCATCTTCAGGCGCACGGAATCCAGCCACGCCCCTTCGGCATGAAAGCGCGCGGCACGCTCGAGCAGGCTTTGCGTCATGCCTTCGAGTGCCTCGCGGGCGCGGCCCAGATGCTCCGCCGCGTCGGCGAGGCGCGCAGCGGTAAGACCCAGTTCTTCGAATTGCGGCCAGCTCGCGCGCAAACGGCTGCGCGCGAAACGCGTGTCGGCGTTCATCGGATCTTCCAGCCAGCTCTGCTTGCGCGCATTCAGATAGGCACGCAGTGCCGCGCGCGGCATGTCGAGCAGCGGACGTACCAGTTTTAGGCCATCGAAACCTGGCACCGGGAAAGGCGAAATCGTGCGCATCGCGGAAAGTCCGTCGAGCCCGCTGCCGCGCGCCAACCGCAACAGAAACGTCTCGGCCTGATCTTCCAACATATGGGCGACATAGAGTGCATTCAGTTGATGCGTCTTCAGCCATTCACCCATGAGGCTGTAGCGTGCGACACGCGCCTCGGCCTCGATGTCGGATTTGGGCGCGGCACCTTTCCAGACCAGCACATGGGCTTTGAGACCGGCATCGGCGGCCATGCGGACCACCGCTTTCGCATCCTTCGTGGAATCGGGACGCAATCCGTGATCGACCGTGAGCACAACAGGCGCCGGATGTTTGGTGCGTTTTGCCCAATCCGCGAGCAGCAGCATCAGCGCCACGGAATCGCCGCCGCCCGAGACGGCAACAGCACCTGGCCAAGGCGTGCCCGATGCGAGCAGCGCCTCCATCCGCGCGGGAAATTCGCTCAGCCCGGATGGCACCGCTGCGCTTGTGACTTTGGCCGGTGTCGCCGCTTTGGCAGCTGACGCCGGTTTGGCCGCTATTTTTTTTGCGACAGATCTACTTGCAGCGGGCCGTTTTGCGGGCGGTCGCGGCTTGGGTGAGGACCGCTTTGGAGGCTTGCGGGTATCTGTTTTGGAGCGCGCCAAGAGTCGTACAACCTTCTGCTGTTTGGTTCAGCGCGATCAGCGACTGGCCGAGCTTCAACATACTGTCAGGCGCGCGCGGACTGGAACCATATTTCTTGATCTCTTCCGCAAAGGCACGCGCCGCATTGGGATAGTCCTTCTGGACATAGGCGATATCGCCCACCCAATAAACAGCCTGCGGCGTCAGATCGTCTTTCGGGTAAGAATCCGCATAGCTGCGGAACGCGGCGCGCGCCTGATCATATTGCGCCTTCGCCAGCAGATTCATCGCCGCGTCGAACTGCGGACGATTGGGACTCGCCGCGGTTGGGACCGGTCCTGCCGGCATAAGAGCGGCGCTGACGGGCGGCGGTAGCGCGAATGGCGTATTCGACGGCAGCGTGCCCAGGACGCCCGGCGGTGGCGCGAGATTTTGCGACGGCGGTGGCGATTGGGTTGAAGGTTGATTGCAAGGCAGGCCGCCCTGATCGCCGCCGGCGCCCAATTGCTGCGCCGCCATGGTGCAGAGCTTGTAATCGAAATCTCGCTGCATGCGCTCGATGCGCGTGTTCAGATCGCTCATACGATGGTCCATCTGCTCCATCTGTCCGGTGAGGCGGCGCAGCGAATCTTCCAGATCGTTGACGCGCTGATTGAGCTGCGCGATAGACGCGTCCTGCGCCTGTTCGTGCTGCTGGCGCGCCGCTTTCTCTTCATCGCTTTCACCGAACAGATCGGCGACCTGCAACGAACCCTGCGCCAGTTGTTGCTGCTGCTGCTGCTGCGCTACGAACAGCCGGGCTCCAAACGCACGGGCTTGAATTTCACTGGGACTGAGCTGCCGCGCGACGGCGGGCTTGGCCGACATCGGCGTGGCGTTCACATCCGCCACCGCGGCCGCGGCGCCAATCAGCATGCAGCCAGCGGCAACCACCGCGATCCGGCCCAACTGCATTTCGCGCGTTCTGGCTTTGCGCATCCGATCCATCCTGTTGCTCGTCAGAGGAAAGCGGCCTCAAAGACGAAAGTCCGCTATCCCCATTGCGCCGAAACACTTAGCCGAAATTGAGGCCTGCCGGAATCCACTTGCGCGGCATTCATGCGATCCAAGCGAAAAAGGCGCTCCGGGGGAGCGCCCTTCCGCATGAAATTTACCCAGGCTAGGACGATGCGCCCGAGGTGATCGTGGTCACGCCGCGGCGATTCTGCGCGTAGCAGGTTTCGTCGGACTCCGTGCATATCGGCCGTTCCTTGCCGTAGGAGATCGTGTCCAGACGGCCAGCCGAAACGCCAAGGCTGACGAGATACTCCTTCACCGCATTGGCGCGGCGCGCGCCCAGGGCGAGGTTATATTCGCGCGTGCCGCGCTCGTCGCAATGACCCTCAATGGTCACGCGCACGGACGGATATTTCTGAAGCCACGCCGACTGACGCTGCAACACGCCACGGCCTTCATCCGTCACCGCATAAGCATCGTAGTCGAAATGCACGGTATCGCCGACATTGACACGCAGATCTTCCGCGCTGCCAGGAACAACATTCGACGTCACACCACTGGTGGTGCTCGTCGTCGCGCCGGACGGCACGTCGTTGTCGGCCGTTTTGGGCTTCTCGGTGCACGCCGTGAGAAGCAGTGCCGCGAGAACGGCAGAAATCTTAAGGCCGGTTGAAAATTTCATCATGAAGTCCACTCCGCAAAAAACGTGGCACCTGTGCGCAGGAACACCAACTGACATCGACGGACGCACCGCCCTGTAAACGCCTTATTCTCCGAATGGTCGCAACGAAATCGCGCCTTAAGGCTAGAAATTCCCTCCTACTGGATCAAGGGCGACCATGCCGGGTCGGAGGCCGCGCCGGGCGTCAAAACGCGCCGTTCGTTGCGCCCGGTGACATCGACCGACCAGATCGACGAGCCATGGCCGCCGCGTTCCGAGCGGCCGAACATCAGCACGCGGCCATTCGGCGCCCACGTTGGGCCTTCATCTTCCCAGCCGTCCGTGATCATGCGTTCGCCCGAGCCGTCGGGATGCATGACGCCTATGCGAAAGGCGCCACCCGACTGTTTGGTAAACGCGATCAGGTCACCGCGCGGGCTCCAGACGGGTGTGCCATTCTTTCCCGAACCGAAGCTGATGCGATGCGGATTGGAGCCATCGGCATTCATCACATAGACCTGCTGCGAACCGCCGCGGTCGGATTCGAACGTGATCTGCGTGCCGTCCGGCGAATAGGACGGCGAGGTATCGATGCCGGGATCGGAAGTAAGACGTGCAACGCCGCGGGTTCGCAAATCCATCACATAGATATCCGAATTGCCTCCCTGCTCCAGCGACATGACGATTTTGTTGCCGTCCGGCGAGAAGCGCGGCGAGAACGTCATGTTCGGGAAATTGCCGAGCATGTCCTGCTTGCCGGTCTCCATGTCGAACAGATACACACGCGGCCGGTTTCCGATGTAGGACATGTAGGCGATCATCTGCGCCGTCGGATTGAAGCGCGGCGTCAAAACCAGATAGCCGCCATTGGTGAGGAATTTTGGATTGGCGCCGTCCTCATCCATCACCGCGAGGCGCTTTATGCGGTGCGTCGCTGGGCCCGATTCCGAAATGAACACGATGCGCGTGTCGAAATAACCCTTCTCGCCCGTGATGCGCTGATAGATGGCGTCCGACACGAGGTGTGCGACGCGGCGCCAATTATCCGGCGTCGTGAAATATTGCAGGCCCAGCATCTGACTTCCGCCTGCAACGTCCCAAAGCCTGAAATCCACGCGCAGCCTGCCGTCGGGCTGCATCTGCACCTGGCCCGTCACCAGCGCCTGCGCATTGATGACGCGCCAATTGCCGAAATTCGGCGGCGTGTTGATGTCCTTGACCTGATCGACGAAGGATTTGGGATCGAGCGGCTTGAAAAGCCCGGAACGATCGAGATCGGCCCTCACCACGCCCGCGATCTGCGCGCCGGATGGGTCGGTGATGAAATCGGGTATCGCGATCGGCAGCGGCTGGATATTGCCCTGCGTCACATCCACGCGAAGCTGCGCCGCGGCGGGCGCCGCAAAGCCAAACAGCAATGCCGCGAGGGATAACAGGACGATGGCAAATCTTTTCATGTCAAACTCCAAAACGACGCGAATTTCAAGCGACCCGATTCGACTACTGGCCCATCATCTGGCGCGGATCGAAATGGAATGGATTGATCTCGCGCCACTGGTTGTACCGGTCTGCCGGCAATTTATAAGGCTGGCATTGATAGATCGCCCGCCTCGCCGAATCCGCAGCCGCGCGCGTGTAGGGATTGCTCACGGCCGATTGCGCGGAGTCTCCCGTTAATTGTGGCGTCTGTGCGACCGAACCGTCCTGATTGAGAAACAAATCGAGGTCCACGACGAGATCTTCGGCATGGGGCGCGCCGACCGGCGGGCTCCAGCACTGGGCGATCTGGCTGCGCAGCGCATCCTGAAGATCCGCGGTCATCGCGTCCTGTGCGCCGAAGCCTTTGACACTGCGCGGCCCCGTCTTGGCGTTGCGCGCGCTGGCAGCGGCCGGCTGCTGCTTGTTGAGCAGCGCCACGATATTGTTGATGTCGAATTTCTGCTTCTGCGGCTTGTCCGGAACGGGTTTGTCCTGCGGCTTGAGCTTGGGCACCGGCGCGGGCTCCGCCTTGGCGATCAAGGGCTCCGACGGCGCCTGATCGGGCTTGGGCTCGGCCTGAATCTGCGGCGGTGTCACGATGGGTTGCGGCTGTGGCGTGGGCGGCGCGGGCTGCACGTCTTCTTTCGGCGGCGCCTTGGGCTGCACGTTCACCATGGCCTGAAGATTGGTCTTGGCGCTGATTGTGATCAGGTCGACCGGCACGACCGGCGCGCTTTCGTCCGTGATATCGAGCTTGTGGGTGAAACTCACAAGGGTTGCCGCAATGATGAGCAGGTGCAGCGCCACCGCGGCGATCAGACCGAACGGCGACGATTTTTCGCTCACCGTCGTGAGCGAGATTCTATTTTCTCTCACGAGGCTTTGCGACATCGGTCACGAGCCCGATATGGGTGAATCCTGCAGCGCTGATCTCGGCCATGACTTGCATCACGCGGCCGTAATCGACGGATTTGTCGCCGCGCACAAAGATGCGCTGGTCGTAACCGTTGCCGGCAATCGCGCTGAGCTTGGCAATCAGATCGTCTTCCGAGACCGGGGTATTCTGCAGATAGATATGCCCGTCGCGGCGCACGCTGACGGAGAGCGGTTCGCGATCCTGGCCCAGTGCTTGCGCCTTGGTTTTGGGCAGATCGACCGGCACGCCGACCGTGAGCAGCGGCGCCGTCACCATGAACACGATCAGCAGAACCAGCATCACGTCCACGAAGGGCGTGACGTTGATCTCCGCCATCGGGCGGCTGCGGTTGCGCCGACGGCCCCGGTCGATGCGCGTGACGCCCATCGCCATCAGCGCGCCGCTTTCTCGTCAAGCTGGCGCGAAAGAATGGCGGAGAACTCGTCCGCGAAGCCATCCAGCCGGTTGCTGTAGCGGCTGATGTCGTTGACGAATTTGTTGTAGAAAATCACCGCCGGTATCGCGGCGAGCAGACCCATCGCCGTGGCGAACAAGGCTTCGGCGATGCCCGGCGCGACAACGGCCAGCGTCGTGTCATGCCGCGCGGCAATGGCCGAAAACGAATTCATGATACCCCAGACCGTTCCGAACAGGCCGACGAAAGGCGCGGTGGCGCCGACGGTCGCAAGAAACCCCAAACGCTTCTCGATGCCGTCTGTCTCGCGCAGGATCGTCACCGTCATGGCCTTGTCGATGCGCTCCTTGATGCCCGGCAGGAATGCTTCGCGCGGCGCACCGGCCTCGAAGGCCCTGCGCCACTCGCGCAAAGCGGAGACGAACACCGCCGACATGGGATGATCCGGCGACTTGGAAAAGTTCTGATAAAGCTCATCAAGCGACAGGCCCGACCAGAATGTCTTTTCAAAACTGTTGGCGCGCCGGCGCAAATTCGCCAGCACAAGCGATTTGTTGATGATGATCGTCCACGACCACAATGACGCTGCCACCAGCAAGACGAAAACTGCCTTAACGATCGCATCGGCGTGCAGGAACAGCGAGACCACGGAAATTCCGCCGACATCCGATGTGGCGCTCCCGCCCGTCTGTGTGACATCGACATTGGTGGTGGGCGCGGCCGACGGCGCAGCCAGATCCTGCGATTGCGCGGCCGATCCGCTGGGGGCGGCGCTCGGCGCACCTTGCGCGTATGCGCTCAGCGGCGCGGTCAATGAGAGTGCCAGCGCCGTCAACACCACGGCGATCCAACGCGCGAAATTCATCAGCAGACCTCTTCTCGCCGTGCCCAAAACGCCCCGGCGTTTGTCCCTTACACCAGCGGACAATACGCAAGCCCACCGAAGATGCCCATTTGAACGTGGCCGAATTTGGGCGACAACGCTCAAGTCCCTGTTTCAAAAAGGAAAGGTATGAGTTTGTCGCGTATCTCCTGCGGGATGCGGCGAGGCTTTCCGGTTAACGTGATAATACAAGCCTCGACCGCGCCGCGCGTCAGCTGCACGCCGCGGCAGAAAATATCCTGCTCGGCCGTCATGCGCGCGCCGGTGAGCGAGATCGCCTTGGTGTGGACCTCGATTAGATCGTCCACCCGCGCGGGGCGCATATATTCAAGTTGCGCCTTTCGCAGTGTCCAGGCCGTTGGTTCGGGCTCTTCCAGTTGTGCCAGCCGCGCGATGCCCGCACCGCGAAAGAACTCCGAACGGCCGCGCTCCATGTAGCGCAAATAATTTGCGTGATAGACGACGCCCGACAGATCGGTGTCTTCGTAATAGATGCGGATCGGCAGGATATGAACCTTGCCGTGGAATTTTCCGAAGCCGGCATCGCTCACGGCGGACATGGATGGTCCTTGGGACAGGGCTTTGCCGGTGCCTTCTGAAGAACGATGCTCATCGTGACTTCGCCGCTCGGCTTGGCGGGCGCCACCGCCGTTATATGCGACACGTTTTTCATCGCACCGGCGAATTTTCCCCAGAACTGAAAACCAATGACCGTTATCGCCAGGGCGATACCGAGAAAGAGCGCGTGCCGGAGCCATTTCATTCGTCGGTCTCCGAATCCTTCGCGAACATGGCCAGCTGTGCGGGATCGCGCGGCGGCGCAGCGAGGCCGATATGCCCATAGGCGGCGCTGGTAAGCAGCCGCCCGCGCGGTGTTCGCTGCACGAAGCCCTGCTGCATCAGGAACGGTTCCACGATTTCCTCGATGGCATCGCGCGCTTCGCCCAGCGCGGCGGCGATGGTTTCGATACCAACCGGCCCGCCGCCGAAATTCTCCGCGATCAGTCTGAGATAACACATGTCGAAGGCATCGAGGCCGCGGGTATCGACTTCGAGGCGTGTCAACGCGGCGTCGGCGATCTTCTGATCCACTTTCTTGTGGCCACCGACGCTGGCGAAATCGCGCACGCGCTTGAGCAGACGGCCCGCTATACGCGGCGTGCCGCGCGCGCGGCCGGCGATCTCGCGCGCGCCGTCCGATGTCAGCTCGAAACCCAAAACGCGCGCGCCGCGCTCAACGATCGAAAGCAGTTCGTCGGCGGAATAGAAATTCAGCCGGATCGGAATGCCGAAGCGGTCGCGCAGCGGCGTGGTGATGAGGCCGGAGCGCGTGGTGGCGCCGATCAAGGTGAAAGGGCTGAGCGAAATCTTCACCGAGCGCGCGCTCGGCCCCTCGCCAATGACGAGATCGAGTTCGCAATCCTCCATCGCCGGATAAAGGATTTCCTCGACTGCCGGGTTGAGGCGGTGAATCTCGTCGATGAACAAAACATCGCGCGGTTCGAGATTGGTGAGAATGGCGGCAAGATCGCCCGCCTTTGCCAGAACCGGACCCGACGTCGAGCGGAAATTCACCCCAAGCTCGCGCGCCACGATCTGCGCCAAGGTCGTCTTGCCAAGACCCGGCGGACCGGAGAACAGCACATGATCCAGCGCCTCGCCGCGTTCGCGCGCCGCCTGGATGAAGATGGACAGATTCTCGCGCGCCTGTTTCTGGCCGACGAATTCCGACATGCGCTTGGGACGCATCGACGCTTCGAGCGTGTCGTCTTCGCTGCGCTGGGGCGCGACGAGACGATCGCCGCTCTTCGCATTCGGTTTGGGCACGGCGCTCGCCATCTATCGTCCCATCGCCCGCAGGCTTTCGCGGATCAGCGCCTCGACCGGCGCCTCACCCAGATCGCGGGCCGTGCGCGCAATCGCTTCCGCCGCCTGCACCGGAGAATAGCCGAGCTTGACCAAGGCCGCGACGGCATCGGCTTCCGGCCCACGCGGCGCGACCGGGACGGCATATTCGCCGTCCGCCGCATCGCGCAGCATCATGGACGGCGCTTTGTCTTTCAGTTCGGTGACGATCCGCAGCGCCAGCTTCGGGCCGACGCCGTTGGCGCGCCCGATAGCCGCCTTGTCGGACAAGGCCAGTGCGCGTTGCAGATCGCGCGGTGACAAAGCGGACAACACATTCAGCGCCACGCGGGCGCCGACATTCTGCACCGTCTGCAGCAGGCGAAACCATTCGCGTTCCTCGGCGGAGGAAAATCCGTAGAGCCGGATCGCGTCGTCGCTCACCTTGGTTTCAATCATCAGCGCGGCGGGTGCGCCGGCACTCAAGCGCGAAAGCGTCGAGGCCGGGCAATGCACCAGATAGCCGACGCCGTTCACGTCCAGGATCGCGTGATCCTCGACAACCGAATCCACGATGCCGCTGAGCTTTCCGATCATGCCATCGCCGCCAATATTTTCGCGCGCGTTCCGGACAGATGTGCATGTGCGATGGCACAGGCCAAAGCGTCTGCCGCATCCGCAGCTTCAACGCGCGCGGTGGGCAGCAGGCGCTTCACCATCGCCTGTACTTGCTCCTTGCCGGCATGGCCCGCGCCGACGACGCATTTCTTGATATGGTTCGGCGCGTATTCCGCGACCTCCAGTCCGGCCTGCGCCCCCGCGAGCAGCGCGATGGCGCGGGCGTGACCCAGTTTCAGCGCAGCGCTCGGATCCTTCGCCACAAAAGCCATCTCGACCGCGATAGCGCTGGGGCGATGCTCGGCAATCACGGCGGCGAGCAAACCGTGCAGCACCAGAAGCCGCCGGGCCAACTGCATTTTCGCGTCGCTGGTCAGAACGCCATGGGCCACATGGCCGAGGCGCGTTCCCGTCATGTCGATCACGCCCCAGCCCATGCGGCCAAGGCCGGGATCGAGACCAAGAATGCGAATCGTGCCTGCGGCCATGAAGCTTTTGTGCCCTTTCCGTTCGCATGGTTCAATGCGGCGGGCATCATCGGAAAGATCGCATCATGGAAAAGCGCAGACTTGGCCGCAACGGCCCCGAGGTTTCGGCCATCGGCCTTGGCTGCATGGGCATGTCCGACTTCTACGGTCCGGCGGACGAAGGCGAAAGCATCGCCACGATCCATGCCGCGCTGGATGCCGGGATCAACCTGCTCGACACCGGCGACTTCTACGGCGTGGGCCACAACGAGATGCTGATCGGCGAGGCGCTGAAAGGCGGCAAGCGCGACAAGGCGATCCTGAGCGTGAAGTTCGGCGCGCTGCGCGGACCGCGAGGCGAGTTCTTCGGCTTCGACGGACGGCCCGCGGCGGTGAAGAACTTCGCGGCCTACAGCCTGAAGCGGCTGAAGACCGATCACATCGACATCTACCGCCCGGCGCGGCTCGATCCCAACGTGCCCATTGAAGAGACGGCGGGCGCCGTCGCCGATCTCATCAAGGCCGGTCACGTTCGCTATCTCGGCCTCAGCGAGATGTCGGCGGAAACCGTGGCGCGCGCCAACAAGGTTCATCCCGTCGTCGACCTTCAGATCGAATATGCACTCGTCACCCGCAAGATCGAGACGGGCATTCTGCCGAAGCTGCGCGAACTGAGTGTCGGCGTCACGGCTTACGGCGTGCTGTCGCGCGGCTTGATCAGCGCCGCGACGGTCGCGGGACAGACCAGAGAGAACCCTTTCCTGCCGCGCTTCACCGGTGACAATCTCAAGCGCAACGAAGCGCTGGTGAAGAAGCTGGCCGAGATTGCCAAGACCCGCGGCATCACGGTGGCGCAGCTTGCCATCGCCTGGGTGCTGGGGCGCGGCGACGACATCGTGCCTCTGGTCGGAGCGCGGCGCCGGGATCGTCTTGCCGAAACACTTGGCGCTCTCGACATCACGCTTGGCGAAGACGAACTCAAAGCCATCGACGCGGTTGCATCCGAAGGCGCCATCGCCGGAACGCGCTATCACGAAGAGCAGATGAAAATGCTGGATAGTGAGAAATAGCGACTTTGCGCAATCCGTCACTTTCCCTTCACTAGCTCGCCAGCTTCTCCACCAGCGCGTCGCTCAACTCGTAATTCCCATACACCGTCTGCACATCGTCATGATCGTCGAGTACTTCGAGCATCTTGACGAGCATCTCGCCGTTGTTGTCGGCGACCGGCGTCATGGTGCGCGGGCGCCATTCGATCTTGGCCGAGCTAGGCTGGCCGAGTTTCTTTTCTAGCGCGTCGCGGACGGTTCCGTAATTTTCCAGCGCCGCGATGAATTCGTGGCCGTCCTCGCTCGACACGCATTCGTCCGCGCCCACATCGATGGCCACTTCCAGCATCGCATCGTCCGAGCCTTTGTCTTTGGGATAGCCGATGACGCCGACGCGATCGAACATGAAGGTGACGGAGTTGGGCTCGCCCAGAGCGCCGCCATATTTGGAAAAGGTCGAGCGGATATCGCTGCCGGTGCGATTGCGATTGTCGGTCTGGGTTTCCACGATCAGCGCGACACCGCCCGGGCCATAGCCCTCGTAGCGCACTTCCTCGATGTTCTCGGCATTGGCGCCGGTCGCCTTGTCGATGGCGCGCTGGATATTGTTCTTCGGCATCGAGAGCTGCTTGGCCGTGATGATGGCGGCGCGCAGGCGCGGATTGTGATCGGGGTCGGGCATACCCATTTTCGCGGAGACGAAAATTTCGCGCGCAAGCTTGGAGAACGCCTTGGAGCGTTCCTTATCGGCGCGCCCCTTGCGGTGCATGATGTTCTTGAACTGGGAATGACCGGCCATTCTGTACCTTGGGCTGTTTTTTGTTTTTTAAAAGAAGGCCGGTGAGATAGCCGGGTGGCAATCGCTCTTTCAAGGGTGATGAACGGGCAACCGCCAGATATGGGACGCCGCGCGCAAAACCCAGCAATCCCTTGATCGTTGTTTGTACGATTCCGCGTACCCCCCTCCCCCTCCCTCTGCTTGAGGGCGGCGAGTGCGCGGCGCGAAGCGGCTGCCATTTCGATGCGGCGGATGAGATTGCGCGTGGACGCGATCAACGCCCGGACCCGCGCCCGCCGGGCCTGGAACGGCGCGGTGTGTCGGCCATGCTTGAGGGCATTGCGATTGCCCTTCGGGGCGCCGCGCACACGCCTTGTGGGCGCGCGATGCCGTTTCCGGCCAATATCTTGTGGCGTCCACCATAATTCAATCCCATATATAGTTTTTATTCCTATGACGAGAGAACGTGTAAAGATCGAATAGGACAGAGTCAATGGGACTGCCCCAAATTTTCATGAAATCTGCGGCCTCACCGAGGCGTCGTTGGAGGGACCGTTTTTGTACGTAGTATTTCCCGGCCAGCAGGGTTGGGAAGAATGATCGCGCTTGATGGGATTGCCGCGCTGATTGTCATCATCGGCGGATTATATGGAGCCGATCAGTGGCTCGCGTAACGAAGCCGCCGGACAAAACAAAAAACGGATGTCGAGCGGCTTCTGGAATTTACGGCGCGCACGGAGCGCGGCGGCAAAGACGCCGGATCGCTCCTCGTCAGCCAGATTTGTGCGCGCTTCGGCATGACGGAATCAGACGTGTTCGCCGCCGTGAAAGGCGATCCCTATATCGAATTCTCCGAAGACAGCGCAGGACGCGGAACGCGAATGCGATATGTCGGGAAATCTACGGTTCAGATGTGACCGCGTGCTCTTACGCGCTTTCCGCGGCCAGCCGCGCTTCGGCGGCGGCGAGCATGGTTTTGAAGCGCGGATCGTCGCGGATGGCGTCGAGATCGGGATCGGCCTTGGCGTGCTTGATGAAGCCAGAATTCCAGGCGGCGAAGACGGGACCGAGCATGTCCAGCGCGCTGTCAAAATCCTTCAACTGGGTGATGAAAGCACAGGCGAAATTGTAGCGCATATTCATGTTGTCGGGATCGATCAGCAGCGCGCGGCTCACCCATTCCCTGGCACGCTCGCCCTCGCCCATCACGGCCAGAGCATTGGTGCCGGCGGCCATGGCCGCACCGTTGTTCTGATCCAGCAGCAGCGTCTTTTCCGCCCGCGCCAGCGCAAGCCGTGCCGCACGCATCAGCGCGTCCTTGTCACCGGTCGCGTTGTAGCAGGTGATCATCATCCCGGCGGAATTGAAATCCGTCTCCATCAAAGACGCGGCTTTCTCAAAATACCGTGCCGCGTCCTCCAGATGGCGCTGGCGGAAACTTAAGCGTGCCGCCGACTTGTTGACCTCGTAGGATTCGGTGTCGAGGCGCAGCGCGATGGCGATTTCGGCGGATGCTTCCTCGGTGCGCCCGAGATCAGACAGAACCCTCGCCTTGATCGCATGGGCTTCGGCCAGATCGGGGTCAAGCGCCAGCGCGTGATCGGCGGCCTGTAAGCCATTGTCGGTTTTAACGCCGTGCGTAAAATACAAAATCATCTGCCCCAGCGCCTTCAACGCCCAGGCTTGCGCATAGTTGGGATCGATTTCGGTGGCCCGCTTGCATAGGCGCACAATGGCTTCGGCGCGGTTGGAATAGCCTTCGTTTCCGATCACATAATTCTGCCGCGCCATCAGATAGAGATTGTAGGCTTCGGCATTGTTCGTGCCGCGCCGCTCGATGGCCTTTTTCTCTTCGGGCAGAAGCTTGAGCTTCAGCGCCTTCACGATGGCTTCGGAAATCTCATCCTGCAGCGCGAAGATGTCATCGAGGTTGCGGTCATAGCGTTCGGCCCAGGCATGTTCGCCGGTGGCGCCGTCGATCAGCTGGGCGGTGATGCGCAAGCGGTTGCCCGCCTTGCGCACGCTGCCTTCGAGGATGTGACTGACCTTCAACTGTTTGGCGATTTGCGGGATGTCGACGCTTTTGCCCTTGAACTGAAAAGCGGTGTTGCGCGCGATGATGCCCAGTGCCGAAACCTTGCTCAGATCGGTGATGATGTCTTCGCTGATACCGTCGCTGAAATATTCCTGCTGCTGGTCGTCGCTCATATTGGCGAAGGGCAGCACGCAGATCGAAAGCCGCGTGGCGCGCGCCGCTTCCAGCTTGGTCCGCACGGCGAAGACATGGATCGGCCGCTCGATGTTCTTCACCGAATGCTCGCCCATATCATTGTAGTCGGCCTGTATCTTGCCAGCGAGGTGATCGCGGGTGCCGCTGGAAATCATCACGCCGCCCGGCTCGGCCAAAGCCTGGATGCGCGCCGCGACATTGACGCCGTCGCCATAGATATCGTCGCCTTCCACGATCACATCGCCGAGATGGACGCCGATGCGGTAGCGGATGCGGCGGCCTTCGGGTGCTTGCGACTCGGTTTCGGCGGTGCCCGCCTGGATCGCCAGCGCGCATTGCACGGCGGAGACGACGCTGGCGAATTCGGCCAGCGCGCCATCGCCGATCAGCTTGACGATACGGCCGCCGAACGCGGCGACTTGGGGATCGAAGGTGGTGCTTCTGTTGGCCTTGAGCCGCGCCAACGTGCCCTGCTCATCCGCTTCCATCATGCGGCTGTAGCCGACGACGTCGGCAGACATGATGGCGGTTAGTTTGCGCGGCACGCGAGAATGCTCCGGCTGGTAGGATGCGAGTTTATGGCGCAGAGCTGCAAAGGCGCAACCAGCGGGGAAGTCCGGGCGTGAAAGGTGTCTCTAGCCTTCACGGCTGCTGACCTCCCGCCAGCCGCGCTTCGGCGGCGGCGATCATCGCTTTGAACCTGGGATCCTCGCGCAGGGTGTCGAAGTCGGGATCGACCTTGGCGTGGTTCAGGAAGTCGATCGACATCTTGGCGAGAACCGGCCCGAGCAACTCCAGCGCCGCTTCGGGATCTTTGGCCTGGGCGGCCAAATCGCAGGCGAAGTTGTAGCGCATGTTCATGTTGTGGGGGTCGATGAGCAGGCCGCGGTCCATCCATTCCTTGGCGCGCTCGGTCTCGCCCAGCACCATGAGCGCGGAGACGCCGAGCCCGATGGCGGCGCCGTTGTTGCGGTCCAGCGCGACGACCTTTTCGACCCGCGCCAGCGTCATTTCCGCCGCGCGGTGCAGCGCCTTGCGATCGCCGATCGCGGTATAGCAGGTGATCAGCATCGCCGTGGAGCTGAAATCGGTCTCCAGGATCGCCGCCGCCTTCTCGAAGAAAACGATGGCGTCCTCGACCCTGCGCTGGCGGAACGCCAGATAGGCCGCCGAACGATTGACCTCGTGCGACTCCGGATCGAGACGCAGCGCCATCTCCAGTTCGACCCGCGACTCGTCGTGGCGTCCGCTTTCGTGCAGCAGCATCGCCTTGACTGCATGGGCCTCGGCGAGATCGGCATCCAGCGCCAGCGCGCGCTCGACTGCTGCCGCGCCGCCCTCGCCGACCTTGCCAAACTGGTAGCGCAGCGAGTTCTGCGCCAGCGCCATCAGCGCCCAGGCGCGGGCATAGGCCGGATCGATCTCGGTGGCGCGGCTGCACAGGCGGATGACCGTCTCGTCGCGTCGCACGTCACCGAAATTGCCGGTCGCGAAATTCTGCCGCGCCATCAGATAGAGGTTATAGGCCTCGACATTGTCGGTGCCGCGGCGCTCGATGGCTTTCTTTTCCTCCGGCAGCAGCACCAGCTTCAGCGCGCTGACGATGGCCTGCGAGATTTCGTCCTGCAAGGCGAAGATGTCGTTGAGGTCTCGGTCGTAACGCTCTGCCCAGACATGATCGTTGTTCGCACCGTCGATGAGCTGCGCCGTGATCCGCACCCGCCCGCCGGATTTGCGCACGCTGCCTTCCAGCACATGGCTCACCTTCAGGTCGCGCGCGACTTTCGGCAAATCGATGTTCTTGCCCTTGTACATGAAGGAGCTGTTGCGCGAGACGATCGACAGCGCCGATACCTTGCTCAGATCGGTGATGATGTCTTCGCTGATTCCGTCGCTGAAATATTCCTGTTCGACATCGCCGCTCATATTGGCGAAAGGCAGGACACAAATGGAAAGTTTGCGCGGCGGCTCGGATTTGCGATCCGCAGCGTCGCCGGCCTTGGCAGCATGCACGCAAAACACGTGAACGGGACGCGCGATATTCTTGACGGTGTGTTCGCCCATGTCCTCGAATGTGCAAGCCATCTTGCCTTCGACGTGATCGCGCACCGTCTTCGCCACGGCAACGCCGCCGACCGGCGCTAGGGCCTGGATGCGCGCCGCCACGTTGACGCCTTCGCCATAGATGTCGTCGCCTTCGACGATGATCTCGCCTAGATTGATGCCGATGCGGTAGCGGATGGCACCCGCCTTTTCGGTCGCCGCCTGAATCGCCAGCGCGCATTCAAGGGCGGCGACGATGCTAGGAAATTCGACGAGAGCGCCGTCGCCCATCAGCTTGAACTGGCGCCCGTCAAAGGCCGCGACCTGGGGATCAAAGACGCGCCTGCGGTTGGTCTTGAGCCGCTCCAGCGTGCCGGCCTCGTCGGCTTCCATCAGGCCCGAATAGCCAACCACGTCGGCGGACAGGATGACGGTCAGTTTACGCTGCATCAGGCAGGCCCCTGCGCGCTATCCGCGGCCAGCCGCGCCTCGGCGGCGGCGACCATGGCTTTGTGACGCGGATGATCGCGAATGCTGTCCAAATCCGAGTCGGAATTGGACCAGTTGAGCAGGGACCGAGAGACCTTCTGGTAGAGCGGCTCGAGAAGATCGAGCGCGGCATCGACGTCGTGCAAATCGATAATCAAGATGCATGCCAGATTGTAGCGCATGTTCATGTTGCCGGGATCGAGCAGCAGCGCCCGTTCCATTAAGTTCTTTGCCCGCTCGGCCTGACCCAGCTTGGCCAGCGCGTCGATGGCAAAACCCATCGCCGATCCGTTGTTCGGGTCCTGCGCGATGATCTTTTCCGTGCGCACCAGCGTGCGCATGGCCGCGCGGTGCGCGGCTTCCGGATCGCCCGCATGGTTGTAGCAATGGTTCAGCATGCCGCTGGCCCAGTAATCGGTTTCCATGCTGGAAGCCGCCTTTTCGAAATGGCGGATCGCGACCTTGTGGTTGCGCATCGTGTAATAGAGCCGCGCCGCGGCCTTGTTCACTTCGTAGGATTCCGGATCGAGCCGCAAAGCCTTTTCGATTTCGACCAACGCCGCTTCGTGCTGCGTGCTGAACGTCAGTACAACGCCCTTGGCCGCATGGGCTTCCGCGAGATTTTCATCCAATGCGATGGCGCGCTCGGCTGCAGCCAGACCGTCATCGCCATCCTGCCCCATGTAAAACCGCAAATTGACCTGGGTGACGGCGATCAATGCCCAGGCGCGCGCATAGTGTGGATCGATCTCGATCGCCTTGCGGCAGAGCCGCATGATGGATTCGGCCATGCGCGCATCGCCGAGGCTGGCGGTTACGCTGTATTGCCGCGCCATCAGGAAGAGATTGTAGGCTTCGACACTGTCCGTGCCGCGGTGCTCAATGGCCTTCTTTTCTTCCGGCAGCAGCTTGAGCTTGAGCGCGGCGACGATGGCTTCGGAAATTTCGTCCTGCAGCGCGAAGATGTCGTTGAGATCGCGGTCATAACGCTCGGCCCAGACATGGCCGTCTGCCGCGCCGTCGATCAGCTGCGCCGTGATGCGCACGCGCCCGCCGGATTTGCGCACGCTGCCTTCGAGGATGTGCGTCACCTTCAGCTGGCGCGCGACCTGCGGCATGTCCACATGCTTGCCCTTGAAGGTGAAGGCAGTGTTGCGGGAGGTGACGCGCAGCGCCGAAACCTTGCTCAGGTCCGTGATGATGTCTTCGCTGATTCCATCGCTGAAATATTCCTGTTCGGCATCGCCGCTCATATTTGCGAAGGGCAGCACGCAGATGGAGATCTTGCCCGGTGCATCCGCCTTGCGTTCCGCCGTGTCGCCCGGCGCGGCGGCGCGGACGGAGAACACATGCACCGGCCGCTCGTTGTTCTTGACGGTGTGCTCGCCCATATCGTCGAAGACGAACGGGCCCTTGCCCTCCACCTGGTCGCGCACGATGCGCGAGAGCGCGACGCCGCCCACCGGCGCCAGCGCCTGGATGCGCGCGGCGACGTTGACGCCTTCGCCATAGATGTCATCGCCTTCGATGATGACCTCACCCAGATTGATGCCAATGCGGTAACGGATGGATTTTTTACCGTCGCCTTGCACTTTTTCCGTCGCGTCCTGAATTGCTAGCGCGCAATTGACGGCGGCGATGACGCTTGCGAATTCGACCAGCGCGCCGTCGCCCATCAGCTTGAACTGGCGGCCATCATGGATATTGACGTGCGGATCGAAGATGCGCGCGCGATTGGCCTTCAGCCGCTCCAGCGTGCCCGCTTCGTCGTTCTCCATCATGCCGCCATAACCAACGACATCTGCGGACAGGATCGCGGTGAGCTTGCGCTGCATCAGGCCCCTGGTCCCTCCGCCGCCAATCGCGCTTCCGCTGCGGCGACCATGACCTTGAAGCGTGGGTCGTCACGGAGGGAATCCATGTCCGGATCCACTTTCAGGTGGTTCAAGAGCGACAGTGTCATATTTTCGAACACGGGACCGAGCATGGCGATCGCCGCGTCGGTCTTTTTCAGATGGCGGGCCAGCGCGCAGGCGAAATTGTAGTGCATCGTATGATTGTCGGGCTCGATCAACGTGGCGCGGTCCATCCATTCCAGCGCACGTTCCGCCTGTCCCAACACCGCTAGCGCATCGCTGCCATGGCCCATCGCCATCCCGTTGCTGGGGTCTTTTGCAAGAACAAGCTCGGCGCGTTTGAGAGTGGTTTGCGCGGCGTCCTGCGCTGCCTGGTGATCGCCGATGGCGGTATAGCAGCTCACCAGCATGCCCGCGCTGCTGAAATCCGCATCCATCAGCGACAGCGCCTTTTCGAAATACCGAATGGCGTCGTGTATCCGTTGGTCCCGGTAATGCATAAGGCCGGCAGAGCGGTTGACCTCGTAAGATTCCGGATCGAGGCGAACGGCGGTCGCAATTTCGGCGAGGGCTTCGGCTCTGTTTTCGGTCTCCAGGATGCGCGCCTTCACGGCATGCGCTTCCGCCAGATTGGGATCGAGGGACAGCGCTTTCTCCGCCGCAGCACGTCCGCCATCGCCCTTTGCACCGCTGTTGCGCTGGTTCATCTGCGCCAGCGCCAGAAGCGCCAGGGCCCGCGCATAGTTCGGATCGATTTCCACTGCGCGGCTGGCCAGCCGCACGGTCATATCGGTCCGCCGAGTGTCGCCTTCGTACGCGGCCGCAAAATTTTGCCGCGCCATTAGATAAAGATTGTAGGCATCCGCGCTCTCCGTGCCGCGGCGCTCGATGGCCTTCTTTTCCTCCGGCAGCAGTTTCAGTTTCAGCGCCGCGACGATGGCCTCGGAGATTTCGTCCTGCAGGGCGAAGATGTCGCTCAGGTCGCGGTCGTAGCGTTCGGCCCAGACGTGGCCGTCCGCCGCGCCGTCGATGAGCTGGGCGGTGATGCGCACGCGCCCGCCTGCCTTGCGCACGCTGCCTTCCAGAATATGCGTGACCTTCAACTGCCGCGCCACCTGCGGCAGGTCCACATGCTTGCCCTTGAAGGTGAAAGCGGTATTGCGCGAGATGACTTTCAGTGCCGACACCTTGGAAAGATCGGTGATGATGTCTTCGCTGATCCCGTCGCTGAAATATTCCTGCTCCATATCGCCGCTCATATTGGCGAAGGGCAGCACGCAGATGGAAAGCTGATGGCGTTGCTCCGGCATTTGAACGGGCGCCTCACGCGACCCTGCCGGGTCGACCGAAAATACATGCACCGGCGCTTCGATATTCTTGACCTGATGCTCGCCCATGTCATGAAACACCAAGGGCACTTTGCCCTTTACCTGATCGTGCACGGCGCGTGAAACAGCCACGCCGCCGACCGGCGCCAGTGCCTGGATGCGCGCCGCGACATTGACGCCTTCGCCATAGATGTCGTCGCCCTCGACAATCACCTCGCCCGAATTGATCCCGATGCGATAGCGGATGGGTTTGGCGTCCTCGCCCTGCGCCTTTTCGGTCGCCTCCTGAATCGCCAGCGCGCAGTTGACGGCGGCGATGACGCTTGCGAATTCCACCAGCGCGCCGTCGCCCATCAGCTTGAACTGGCGGCCGCTGTGAATATTGACATGGGGATCGAAGATGCGGACCCGGTTGGCCTTCAGCCGCTCCATGGTGCCCGTCTCGTCGGCCTCCATCATGCCGCTGTAACCAACGACATCTGCGGACAGGATTGCAGTCAGTTTGCGCTGCATCAGACGCTGCTCTCCTAAGCCAGACGCGCTTCGGCGGCCGAGACCATGGCGACAAATCGTGGATCGTCCCGCAACGTATCGAGATCCGGATCGGCTTTCGCATGTTTGACGAAGCCAACATCGCCGCCTTCGAACACCGGCCCCAGCATTTCGAGTGCGCTGTCCGCATCGCCCAGTATTCGCGCGAAGCCGCAGGCGAAATTGTAGCGCATGTTCATGTTGTCGGGTTCGATCAGCATGGCGCGGTCGGTCCATTCGCGGGCACGATCTAGCTGGCCGAGCGTGAGCAACGCTATCGCTCCATAAGCAAGGATCACGCCGTTATTCTGATCCATCGCGAGCGCCTTGGTGGCCCGCGCCAGCACTGTTTGCGCCGCTGTCATCGCATCTTGTTGGCGTTCGAGCGCCGAACAGCAGGTGACGAGCATCGCCGGCGATGTGACATCCGTCTCCATCAGCTCCGTCGCTTTTTCATAATGGCGGATGGCGTCGTCCAGCTTGTTCTGGCGGAAACGCAACCGCGCCGCGGCGCGATGCACCTCGTAAGAGTCGGGATCGAGCTTCAATGCACGCTCTATGATTGCGGACGCCTTGTCGAGACTTCCCACATCGCAGAGAATGATGGTCTTCGTCGCGTAAGCCTCCGCGAGATCGGGATCGAGGGCGAGAGCCTTCTCCACGGCGGCAAGCCCGCCATCGTTCTTCTGGCCGAAGGTGAAGCAAAGAATGCTTTCCCCCAGCGCTTTCAGCGCCCAGGCGCGCGCATAATTCGGATCGATCTGGGCTGCCCGGCCGGAAAGCCGCACGATTGCGGCGGCGCGGCGCGCATCGCCTTCATTTCCGATCACATAATTCTGTCGCGCCATGAGGTAGAGATTGTAAGCCTCCGCATTTGTCGTGCCGCGCTGCTCGATGGCCTTCTTTTCTTCCGGCACGAGCTTCAGCTTCAGCGCCTTCACGATGGCTTCCGAGATTTCGTCCTGCATCGCGAAGATGTCGTTGAGGTCGCGGTCGTAGCGTTCGGCCCAGATGTGATCGCCCGCCGCGCCGTCGATGAGCTGCGCCGTGATGCGCACGCGGCCGCCGGCCTTGCGCACGCTGCCTTCCAGCACATGGCTGACGCCAAGCTCGCGCGCGACTTGCGGAATCTTCACGCTCTTGCCCTTGTAGGTAAACGCGGTGTTGCGCGCGACAACCGACAGCGCCGACACTTTGGAGAGATCGGTGATGATGTCTTCGCTGATGCCGTCGCTGAAGTACTCCTGCTCCACATCGCCGCTCATATTGGCGAAAGGCAGAACACAGATCGAAAACTTCCCGGACTGACTCATCTTTTTGGGTTCTGCTGCTTCCTGGAGCGCGTGCACACGGAACACATGCACCGGCCGCTCGATATTCTTCACATTATGCTCGCCAGCGTCCTCGAACGCATAGGGCGATTTGCCATCAATCTGGTCGCGGACGAGGCGGGAAATCGCCACGCCGCCTTCGGGCGCCAGTGTCTGGAGCCGGGCGGCGACGTTCACGCCCTCGCCATAGATGTCGTCGCCCTCGACGATCACCTCGCCCAGATTGATGCCGACGCGGTAGCGAATGCGGTGTTTGCCGTAACGGTCCGCCTTTTCAGTAGCGGTCTGCACCGCCATAGCGCAGTTGACGGCGGCCATCACGCTGCCGAACTCCACCAACGCGCCGTCGCCCATCAGCTTGAAGGTGCGCCCGCCGTTCGCTGCAACCGCCGGATCAAAAATCTCGACGCGATTGCGCTTCAGCTTCTCCAGTGTGCCTGCCTCGTCGACCTCCATCATGCCGCTATAACCGACGACATCGGCGGACAGGATCGCGGTGAGCTTACGCTGCATCAGGCGTCCGCTTCGTTCTTGCCCGCGAACCGCGCTTCGGCGGCGGCAAGCATATCCGCGAAACGGGGATCGGCGCGCACGCTTTCGAGATCCGGATCGGATTTGGAGTGCTGAATAAGCCCCGCCGGCGCGCGCGCTAGAACATATTCCAGCATGTCGAGAGCGGCGTCCTTTTCTCCCGCGTTCGTCAGGCTGCAGGCGAAATTGTAACGCATGCTCCAGTTTTCCGGCTCGATCAGGATTGCCCGTTCCATCCATTCTTTTGCACGCTCGACTTCGCCAAGCAGCGACAGGGCATAGGCGCCGTAACCGACCACCGTTCCGTTGTCCTGATCCCGCGCGAGCGCCTTTTCGACACGCGCCAGCATGATCCGCGCAGCGCGCAGGGCCTCCTCCCGCTTCCTCGCCGCCGTGTAGCAGCTCATCAGCATGCCCGCGGAATTGATCTCGGTTTCGACCAGCGCGAGCGACTTTTCATAATAGGGGATCGCGTCCTGCGCGCGGCCCTGCCGGTAGGCCAGATAACCGGCCGACCGGTTCACCTCGTAGGACTCCGGCGCGAGCCGCAAGGCGATCGCGATCTCGGCGGAGGCTTCGTCGTGCTGCCCGCCTTCGGCCAGTATCCTGGATTTGACGGCATGCGCTTCCGCGAGGTTTGAGTTCAAGGCGAGCGCGCGCTCAGCCGCGTCGAGCCCGGTGTCGCCGACTCTGCCCTCGCTGGTGCGCAGCTTGCCAAGCGCCATCAGCGTCCAGGCCATGGCGTACCCGGGATCGATTTCTGTGGCCCGCTTGCACAGGCGGATCACCGCCTCGTTCCGGCGGGTGTCGTATTCCGAACCGTTGGTGTAGGTCTGCCGCGCCATCAGATAGAGATTGTAGGCTTCGGCATTCTCGGTACCGCGATGCTCGATGGCCTTCTTCTCTTGTGGCAGCAGCTTCAGCTTCAGCGCGGCGACGATGGCTTCGGAAATTTCGTCCTGGATCGCGAAGATGTCGTTGAGATCGCGGTCGTAACGTTCGGCCCAGATATGTCCGCCCGATGCGCCGTCGATAAGCTGGGCGGTGATGCGCACGCGCGCGGCGGCCTTGCGCACGCTGCCTTCCAGCACATGGCTGACCTGGAGCTCGCGCGCGACCTTGGGCAGATCGACATGCTTGCCCTTGTACATGAACGAGTTGTTGCGCGAGACCACGAACAGCGCCGACACCTTGGAAAGATCGGTGATGATGTCTTCGCTGATGCCGTCGCTGAAATATTCCTGCTGCGGGTCGTCACTCATATTGGCGAAGGGCAGAACGCAGATGGCAATCCTGCCGGGCGGCTGGCGTTTTTCGGTTTCGACCGCATCGGGCTTGCCGGCGCGCACCGAGAACACATGCACCGGCGCTTCGATGTTCTTCACGGTGTGTTCGCCCATATCGTCGAAGGTGCAAGGCGCCTTGCCTGCAACCTGATCGCGCACGACGCGCGAGATGGCGACACCGCCGACGGGCGCCAGCGCCTGGATGCGCGCGGCCACATTGACACCCTCGCCATAGATGTCGTCGCCGTCGACGATGACTTCACCCGAATTGATGCCGATGCGGTAGCGGATGGGTTTGGCATCGCCGTTTTGCGCTTTTTCGGTCGCGTCCTGAATTGCCAGTGCGCAATTTACGGCGGCGATGACGCTGGGGAACTCGACCAGCGCGCCGTCGCCCATCAGCTTGAACAGCCGGCCGCCGTTGATGGTGACGTGGGGATCGAAGATGCGGCTGCGATTGGCCTTCAGCCGCTCCAGCGTTCCGGCCTCGTCGGCCTCCATGAGACCGCTGTAACCGACGACGTCAGCGGACAGAATTGCGGTCAGTTTGCGCTGCATTGAAGGTCAAGCCGTCGGATAGGGGCTCGTTAGCCTAGCCGGTCTTTGCACATGCACAAACATTCAATGCGCGGTCTGGCGCATCAAGTCACGGGCGAGTCTTGCGAAAGACCGTTAGTTTTTGCGGTCGAGTGTCAGCGACTTCGCTTCATACTCGTCGGCCAGCGCCTCGAGCGTTTTGATCACCTGCTCGTCGCCGACACCGCGCGCCAGCCGGCGGCAGCGATCCGCCTGTGCGCGAAGCGCCGCGGCCTGCCTTTGGTCCGTCACATCGATGAGCATGTTCACGGCGCCGCGGAACGCGCCGTCCTTCGCGAAAAGCGGCGTCGGATAGGGCTGGAAATGGACGCGTGTGCCGTCCGGCCGCTCCGCCATCGCGGCAACGCCCCGCACCGGGCGCTTCTGATAGATGGCTTCCGCCATCGGGCATTGGTCATGGGGGAGGAATACCCCCTCGGTGGTGTAAAGCTTCCAGGTCACGCACCAGCGGTCCTGCCCTACAACCGGCGTGCGCCCGGCAAAATTGATGCAGGCGGGGTTGAAATAGGTGATGATCCGGCGGCGTCCGTCACATAGATGGGGGCCGGGAGTTCGTCGAGCGCGGCAAAAAGCCCGTCCTCGCGCTCCGCCAGAACGGCTAGCGCCTGGTCGAGAATTCGTTCGTGGGTGGGATTTGTTTCGAACACCTGCTGCCCTGCTTAACGCTTGCCCCTGACAAACACGCGCGAGAGCCCAGCGGGTTCCCGAGACTCGCAAACTATCCTACTGAACATATTACCTTTTGTTTACCGCCAGGCAAAGGCGGCGGCTTCGCGGGGTCAAAACGGCGATCAGCGCTCGCGGATTTTACTCCAGCTTCGCGGCCAGTTCGCGCAAGGCGCCGGCGGGATTGCGCTCGATCGGCTGACCATGGGCCACCAGAATGCGCTTCGGCGACGGTAAGTCTGCCCAGCGCCGGAACTGCGCCGCGAGCGCGGGCTTGTCATCGATCATCGTCCACTTCTCGGGACGCGGCACTTGTGGTGCGTCGCCGGCAAAGCCCATCAGCTTCGAGAGCATTCCGCCAAAGCCCGACGCGTCGCGGATATTGGCGACGATATCGTTGAGCACCAATGTCGTGCCGGTGGGATTCAAAATCTCCAGCGCCGCTTCGCGCTCGCCCGTACCCGCCACCGTGACGAAACGCACAAGAGGATCGCCGAAATCGCCCCGCGTCGCATCCACCGCGACGGCTTCTTCCACCTTCTCGCGCGCGCCGCGCGGTGCAATCACCTGCAGCGCCTTATAGCGGTCCTTCCAGATTTTCGCGTCGAGGCGATGATGATCGCTCGGCACAACCAAAAAGGCGGGCGTGCCGAATTCTTCCAGTGCGCGCATCTCGTCTTCGTCCAGCGCGATGGCTCTTTAGATCACGAGCCGTCCATCGCCGAGTCGCACCACCGTCATGCGGCGCGGAAAGCTGAGCGCGGGCATTGTGATTTCGCCGACCACGGTGAGGATGTTGTCTTCAATCGTGGTCAGCCTGCCATGCGGCAGAACTTTCCATTCTTTCAGCACTACGGGCATGGCCGGCCTCGATGATGCACTACCCCTTTGCAAACGTGCCGGGCGCAAGCCGGTTGCACCGCGAGAGACGTCGCACCAAATCTTGACTTGCCAAGCCAGGGCCGCTCGCGGAGATTGCGGGCACTTTCAATCCTGGTGGTGCGTTGAGCGAGACAAATCCGGCATCGGCGTTGGACGCCTTCGAACGGAAACACAAATCCGACAGGGCTTTCCTCGGTCATCCGGTGGGACTGGGCTGGCTGAGCGGCAGCGAGTTCTGGGAGCGCTTCGCCTATTACGGCATGCAGGCGCTGCTGGTTCTCTATATGAGCCACTTCCTGCTCAAGCCGGGCGCGATCGAGAATGTGTGGGGCTTCGTGCCCTTCCGCCACATGCTCGAATTCTTCTATGGATCGCTGACGCAGACCGCGCTCGCCTCCGCCGTCGTCGGATTCTACGCGGCCACGGTTTATCTCACGCCGCTGTTGGGCGGGTTGCTGGCGGACCGGTTGCTCGGGCGCACGGCCACCGTTGCTCTGGGCGCGAGCCTGATGGCGCTGGGCTACTTCCTGCTCTGCTTCGAGCAGACGTTCCTGCCGGGGATATTCTCGCTGCTGTTCGGCGTCGGCTGCTTCAAGGGCAACATCGCGGCACAGGTGGGCGATCTCTACACGATAGACGATCCGCGCCGCGCCGACGGCTTTCAGGTTTACTTCCTCGGCATCCAGCTTGCTGTCATCATTGCACCGCTGATCGTCGGCACGCTGGGCGAAAAGGTCGGCTGGGCGTGGGGCTTCGCGTCTGCGGGCGTCGGCATCATGATCGGCCTCGCGATCTATCTCTTCGGCCGCTACGCCTATCCGCCGGAAGTGATGGAAAAGCGCGGCGAGCAAACCGTTCGCCCGCCGCTGACGCGCAAGGACTGGGGCGTCATCGCCATTCTTGTCGCTCTGCTGCCCGTGCTGGCGCTGGCGCTGGTCAGCAACCAGCAGATCTTCAACGCCTATCTGTTGTGGGCGGAGAAAGATTATCAGCATGTGTTCTTCGGCATGGCGATGCCGATCAGCTGGATGCTCTCCATCGATGCCATCGTCAGCACCGTGTTGATGATCGGCGTGATCGCGTTCTGGCGCTGGTATGGACGGCATTGGCAAGAGCCGAGCGAGATCACCAAAATCACCATCGGCACGGCGATCAGCGCGACGGCGCCGCTGGTGCTGGCGTTTGCATCCCTGACGGTCGCCAGAACCGGTCACGCAGTGCCGCTATGGTGGGCACTCGGATTCCACACCCTCAACGACATCGGTTTCTCGATGGTGCTTCCGGTGGGACTGGCGCTCTATTCGCGCGCGGCGCCCAAAGGTTTCGGCGGCATCATGATCGCCGTCTATTACCTGCACCTCTTCATCGGCAACAATCTGGTGGGGTATTTGGGCGGCTTCCTCGACAAGATGCCGGGGGCGCAATTCTGGCTGATGCACACCGCGATCATGGCCGTGGCGGTTGTGCTGCTGTTCCTCGCACGGCTGTTCTTCGGGCGTTATCTCGCGCCGACGAAAACAGACGCGGCGGCGGCCTGAGCCGCCGCCTGACCGTCAATCGGATCAGTCGTTATAGCTGCTCGTGTCTTCGATCGCGGATTTGGCCTGCTCCATCGCGGAGCAGCGCCGAACGTCCAATCGTCTTGGGGGTTGAAAAACGTGACATGGCTTGCTCCCGTTAGTCGTTGTAGGTGCGGTATTCGCGCGCTTCGCGGATCGCGGTGTTGGCGCGCAGCATCGCGTCGTCAAGCGCGTCCTTGTAGCAGGACGTTCCGGGCGCCTCGCGCACCGCATAGTTCTCTGCCAGCTGCATGCAGACATCCTGCGCTTCGTCGCGCACGCGCAGCCTCAATTCCCGCGCACCGCTGCGCGTGCGCAGATTGAGGTCGTCGTAACGAACGTTGGACGACAGGGAAATCTTTTCCAACGGCCCATTGAGCGGCGTGCTCTGCGCGCGATAGTGCGGCGCGGTCACCTGGATTTGTTCTTCGGTGTCCTGCGCGTACGCCGAAGACGCAGTGAATACGATTATTCCCGCGAGAAGTGCTGAGCGAATGAGCATGATGGAACTCCCTATGTTCGAGGCATTCGCATCCGCCATTGCGCGGTCAGCGGTGCCCTTAGCCTGAAAACGGTTTCCCTGGAGAACCGTTCCGCAGTTCCACCATGAAGCGGCGAACAGAAAAGTGTTTTCGCTTGCCACGATGTTGCCCAAATGTGGCGCTTCCGTCGTGTGGACCTTTGAGTTCATAGATCGACAGGCCGTTGCCTTGCGCGCCATATCTCAAGCGAAAGAATAGGCGTCCATCCGCAGCGAACCGAAAGTTGTGCTCTCGTGGATATGCTCCGTCTTTCCACCCGCGCCGTAAGCGAAAAAGAGCGGCAATAGATGTTCGTCTTCCGGATGCGCCATCGCCGCGTGGGGCGCGCGTTCGCGGTAGTGGATGAGGGCATCGTCGTCGCGCGCCAGCAGCGCCGCGTTCATCCAGTCCGAAAACTGTTTCGACCATTCCGGCTCCGGGGCGTCCGGGCCGCGCCGGTCGAGCAGCCGGAGATTGTGCACGTAGCTGCCGCTGCCCATCACCAGCACATCCTCTTCGCGCAACGGCGCGAGCGCCCGGCCCATCGCGATGTGATGCGCCACGCCGGCTTGCGGCTGCACCGCGATTTGCACCACCGGGATATCGTGCTGCGGATACATCAGCAGCAACGGCACCCATGCGCCATGATCGAGGCCGCGCTTCGTGTCGGTCTGCGCGCCGAGCAGAGACGCGACGCGATCGCTCAGCGCCGCGCTGCCAGGCGTAGGATAGCGAAGCCGATAAAGCGGTTCGGGAAAGCCGGAGAAATCGTGAATCGTGTCGTTGACCGCGACCTTGTTCACCGTGGGCGCGAGCGTTTCCCAATGCGCCGTGGCAACGACGACCGCTTTCGGTTTGGGCAAAGATGCGCCGAGGCCCTTGAGAAAGGCGCGCGCCGGAATGTCGTCGAACGGCAAAGTCGGCGCACCATGCGAAACGAAAAGGGACGGTAGCATGGCACCTAGATAGGCGCAGGCGCGGCGCCGTTCAACGCGCCATATCGGCGCCACAGTTGCGATTCAAATTCCGCGCGTCGAAGAGGGGTTGCACCATGAAATATCTGGTCCTTGCCGCGGGCCTCCTGCTCGCAACAGCACCCGCGCCGGAACCTTTTGCGGCAAGCCGCGCCCTCTGGAACAAGCCGCAGGCACCGTTTCGCATCGCGGGCAATATCTATTACGCCGGCACCTACGATCTCGGGGTCTATCTGATTGTCACCCCGAAAGGAGACATTCTGATCGACGGCGGTTTGCCGGAATCCGCAGACCAGATTGAAAAGCATATCGCAGCGCTCGGCTTCAAACTGCGCGACATCAAAATCCTGCTCAACAGCCACGCCCATTTCGATCATGCGGGCGGGCTGGCGCGGATCAAACGCGACAGCGGCGCCGTTCTGTATGCCAGCGCAGCAGACACGCCGATCCTGCAAAGCGGCCACATCACATTCGGTCCCAGCGCGGTGGCGCAGTTTCCGCCGGTGCATGTGGACAGGATCGTTGCCGATGGCGAAACCGTATCGCTGGGAGATGCCACACTCACAGCACATCTCACACCCGGGCACACGCCGGGCTGCACCACATGGACGATGCCGGTGACGGATGACGGCGCCGCGCACAACGCCGTCTTTGATTGCAGCACCACGGTCGCGGGAAATCCGCTTGTCGGTAACAAACAGGAGCCGAATATCGTGGCGGAATATCGCGCCAGCTTCGCCAAGCTCAAGACGTTGAAGGCCGACATTTTCCTCGGGCCGCATGCGAGCTTCTTTCACCCGCGCGAGAAACTAGCGGCGCGCAAGCCGCACGCGCCCAATCCCTTCATCGATCCAAACGAGTTTCAGGCTTTCAACGCGGCCAGCGAGAAAGATTTCGACGAAGCGCTCAAACCCGCACACACCCCGACACCTTAAGCGCGGTCACACGCGCGTCGGAAATGGGTTGCGTTCCTTGAACTGGCGCTGGTGCCAATAAGGATAGGCGAGCGTCACCGTGCTGGCCTTGTCGAGTTTCTTCACCTGATCGGGCGTGAGGTTCCAGCCGATGGCGCCGAGATTGGCCTTCAGCTGTTCTTCGTTACGCGCGCCGATGACGACCGTTGAAACGGTCGGGCGCTGCAGAAGCCAGTTGAGCGCGATCTGCGGAACGCTCTTGCCGGTTTCCTTCGCGACGTCGTCGAGCGCATCCATCACGTTGTAAAGATGTTCGTCCGGCACGGGTGGGCCGAAATCGGCAGTTGTGTGCAAGCGGCTGATCTCGGGGATCGGCGTGCCGCGACGGATTTTTCCCGTAAGTCTGCCCCAGCCAAGCGGCGACCACACAACGGCACCAACGCCCTGATCCAGGCCAAGCGGCATCAGCTCCCATTCGTAATCGCGCCCGACCAGCGAATAATACGTCTGGTTGGCGACGAAGCGCGGCAGGCCGTAACGGTCTGCCGTGGCCAGCGCCTTCATCAGATGCCAGCCGGAGAAATTGGAAACGCCGATATACCCGATCTTGCCGGCGCGGATCAGCGTATCGAGCGTCGAGAGAACTTCTTCCGGCGGCGTCTTGGCGTCGTAGCCGTGAAGTTGGAACAGATCGATGTGATCGGTGCCGAGACGCTTGAGCGCGCCTTCCACCGCGCGCGTCAGATGAAAGCGCGACGAGCCGACATCGTTCGCGCCCTCACCGGAGCGGAACGTCGCCTTGGTGGAAATCAGAAGCTTGTTGCGGCGGCCTTTGATCGCCGCACCCAGCACTTCCTCCGACGCGCCACCGGAATAGATGTCGGCGCTGTCGAACATCGTTACGCCGTGTTCGAGGCAGATATCGACGAGCCGCGTGGCTTCGGCCGCATCGCTCGAGCCCCAGCCCGCGAGGCCACCCTTGCCGCCGAACGTGCCGGTGCCGAAGCTGAGCACGGGCACGTTGAGGCCCGAACGTCCCAATTGGCGATATTCCATGTGTGTTTTCCCTCGATTGCTGTCGAGGAAAGATCGGTCTTTGGGTGCAACGTTTCAACCGCGATTGCGGCGCGGGTATTGCTCAGATTTCCGGTACCGTCTGTTTCAACCGCCCGCCGACACGCACCGGATCGATGCGGGTGGCGAGGCCTTTGGCGTTGGTTTCCACGAACACGCCGCAAAGCGTCGCCGGGCCCGTCGCGGGCGAGAAGCGATTGCCCGGCAGTTTGCGCGTGAAGCGATTGAGCGGTTCGAACTTGTCCATGCCAATAACGGAATCGTAATCCGCGCAGGCGCCCGCATCGGTCTGATACGCCGTGCCGCCGGGAAGAATCTGCGCGTCCGCCGTCGGCACATGCTGATGCGTGCCGACAACCAGACTCGCGCGGCCGTCGCAGAAATGGCCCATCGCCATTTTCTCCGATGTCGCTTCGGCGTGCATGTCCACCACGATGGCGTCGGCGCCCTCGCCGAGCGGGCAGGCATTGAGTTCGGAATCCACCGCGGCGAAAGGATCGTCCTGCGGTTCCATGAACACGCGGCCGAGCGGGCTGACGACCAGAACGTTCTGGCCGCTGCGCGCCTGATAGAGATTGGCGCCCTTGCCCGGCGCGCCCGGCGGCAGATTGCGCGGGCGCAGCACGCGGTCTTCGTCATTGATGAACGTCAAAATCTCGCGCTGGTCGGCCCAATGATTGCCGGTGGTGATGCAATCGACGCCGAGGGCAAAGAACTCATTGGCGATGGCGCGCGTGAGGCCGAAGCCGCCCGCTGCGTTCTCGCCGTTCACGATGACGAAATCGAGCTTCAAGGATTCGATCAGGCGCGGCAGTTCCGCCGAGAGAACGTCGCGGCCCGGCTTTCCGATGATATCGCCGATGAATAGAATGCGCATATCCGTGTCCTAGCATATCTAATCGCGTTAGCTGCAACGCCAAAGGAGATCGCCATGCTGCTGCGCATGACTATTCAGTTGGTCCTTCTTCTGGCTTTCCTGGCCCTTTTGCTGTTCTGGCCAGCCGGAACATTCGACTGGCCGGGCGCTTGGGCGTTCCTCGCCGAAATGGCGCTGGCCAGTTTTGCCATCAGCCTCTGGCTGGCGCGCCACGATCCGGGACTTCTGGAGGAGCGCATGAAAATGCCGATCCAGAATGGGCAGGCGGCGGGCGACCGGATTTTCATGGCCATCATCGCGATTGTTTGGTTCGGCTGGGTGATTGTGATGGCGGTGGATGCAAAGCGCTGGCAGCTCTCGCATATGCCGGGCTGGCTGAACGGCATGGGCGCGATTCTCTTCGCGCTCGGCTTTGCGATTGTCTGGCTGACCTTTCGCGCCAATTCCTTTGCCGCGCCGGTGGTGAAGATTCAAAAAGAGCGCGGGCAGAGCATCATCACTACGGGGCCATACGCCATCGTGCGCCATCCCATGTATGCGGGCGCGAGTGTTTACATGATCGGGATGGCCTTGCTACTGGGCTCGTGGATCGGATTGGCGATCGTGCTGCCCTTCGCCGCGATCCTGTCGCTGCGCATCGGCATCGAAGAGCGCACCTTGCGCGGCGCGTTCCAGGAGTATGGCGATTACGCAAAACGCGTTCGCTACTGTCTTATTCCGTATGTGTGGTGAAGCGGCTCAGGCCGGATATTTCTTTTGCATGGTGGCAAAGGATTTTTCCACAAGCTGCGCCAGAACTTTCTGATCCACATCAGCGAGTTTCTTGATATAGAGGCAGGAGCCGCCAATCGTGTGCTTGCCCAGCTTCGCCAGCAGCGCCCCGGCGCCGCTGAAACGGGTCGTAACATAAAGAACGGTCGCTGCCTTGCGCGGCGAGAAACCCACCAGTGGCATGTCGCCCTCGCGGCCGCTGTCATAGACATAGTGATAGCTGCCGAAGCCGATGATGGCCGGACCCCACATCACCGCTTTCTCGCCGGTCGCGCCCTGCATAATCTTCACCAGCGCCTTGGCGTCCGCACGTCTGGTCTTGTCGGAGAGCGCATCGACGAATGCGGTGACGCTTACCTTAGTCGCCCTGGTTTTGTTTTCCGCCATCTGCCCCTCACCCGATCCGCCGAATTTCGCGCTCCGTCACGATCATATCAAGCCTGTGATCGTGCGCTTCGCGCGGCAGTTCATCCACTTCCTGTCCCGCATAGGCGACGCCGATGGCGCGCACTTTTGCGTTCGCGCGCAACGCGTCGAGCGTGCGGTCGTAATAGCCGCCGCCATAGCCGAGACGATGGCCGGATGAATCGAAACCCAGCAGCGGCACCAGCACCACATCGGGAATGAGAATTTTGGAATCGGCGCGCGGTTCGGACATGCCGAGAGCGTGAGTCACCAGGGCATCACCTTCTCGCCAGCGATGAAAGACAAGCGGCATGGATTTGGTTTCGATGCGCGGTAGCGCCAGCGCGTGTCCGCGCGCGGCAAGCGCCGCCATCAATCCGCGCGGATCGGCCTCGTCCTGCAGCGGCCAATAGCCCGCGACGACCGCTTGCGGCTTGAGATCGAGGCCGTCCGCGAAACCTGCGATGCGCGCAGCAAAATCCGGACAGGCGGTGGCCAGCGCCGCCCGCCGGGCGCGCGCAAAATTTCGCAAGTCGGTCTTGGTCTTAATCATAATTGTGGAGAGAGATGGGTATCGCCCGCCGGTACTCGGCAAAATTGCCTGATCCATGGTAAAGAAGCGGGGCGGCGGGTAAAAGCCCGGACGGCTTCGTTGGGGATCAGATGGCTCAGTTCGGCGAAAAGAAAGAGCGCGTGAAGCGTTCGCAGGGGCCAGGCGCGCGCATGGGACGCGCCTTCCTCGGTGCGCTGGCTGTTCTTGTTCTCGCCGTTCTGACCTGGAGCGCGCTGTTCCTCGCGCCGCCGGGTTTTCATCTTCGTTTCGATGCGGCAAACGCGCCCGCCTGGTTCGCGGCCATCGTCTCGTCCTTCTCCATCGTCGCTTACTATCTGCTGCATCGCCAGCGCAACTCGCATGCGATGGAGGAAATCTCCACACGGCTTCACAAGGGCCCGCGCAGCCGCGGCGAAATCGCCAAGCAGCATGTCGACCTGGATTTGAAGGCGTCGAATTTCGCCGAACGCTACGGCCGCATGGCCGGCGGCACCGACGAGATAATGCTGATCTGCCGCGAGGTGCCGGCGAAGGGCGACAAGACCTACAGCACCGACGAAATCCGCGAGCAGATCAAGTTCCTGAAATCCAGTTCGCTGCGCCAGCGCGTCAAATGGGCGGTGTTCGTCACCAATGAAAACGAATTCGTCGCGTTCCAGAATTTCGACACGTTCCTCGCTTTCGTGCTGAACGAACAGGCTTTGCGCTATCGCGATGCGCTGAACATGCGCGACACCGGCGCGTTCAAATCCGCCTTCATCACCATGACGCGCGAGGAGGCGGAAAAGGCCTATTCGCCCGATGGCCCCGCGCCCGACGCCAACGTCACCATCTTCGGCCTCAACACCTATTGCGTGGAGCAGGGCTGGTCGCGCCAGCGGATGATCCAGTTCATGGACGAAAAAGAGATCGACGAAGCGATGGTCGTCGCCAAGAACCGGCCGGTCGGCGTGGTGCGCCGCACCGATCTCGTCAATTCGATTCTGGGCGCGGTGCTTTAAATAGCGCTGCCAACTCTGCTTTAACGGAAAATAGCGGACAGGACCGCCTAGACCGTTGGATGTTGGATCCTCACGGGCCTGCAGTGCAGGTGGGCGCCATATGACCGGAACCACGGCTCCGGCCAGGGACAGCTCCCGGTGAGTACATTAAGGCCCCTAGGCATCGCTATCCTGACGCGAGAGGCAGTACCTGTCCAAAGACAAAGGTAGGCCTTGCGCAACCCAGCGGCAAGGCCGCGCAAAAATCTCGCGCTAATCAATTCAGGATTAGCCGCCTTGGCCGGGAATCCACGATATCAGGCAATAGATTGTCAGCGGGAACCACGGGAGCAATAACGCTCCTGCCGTTCAAGCGGCAGCATCGGGCTTATTGCCGGTTCGCAACAGTAGCGGAAGCACCAAAGAGACAAGCGAAACAACAAATAAAATTCCGACGCCAACCCAATAGGGCGACTTCCGGTCAATTAATGCCAGGCCTAGAAGAATAGTGTTGTTAGAAATCAAGAGTGCTCATGCCGCCGTGTTAATCGGTACGAGCGAATGTATAGGTTGCTTATCTTTGCCTCGAGCCGGGCGACACTCCGCCTGGGACCAACAAGGCTCGCTGAATTAAGCGGCGTCTAATTTGGCGGCAATGTCTTCGACGCGTTTCGCTGCCTTTTCCAGCGCGGCAAATGCGATTTGCTCGGATTTGTCGAGACGTTCGCTGACTTCTTCATGCGCATTCGCCAGATCGCCGGCGCGCTTGGCATGACCTTCGAGCTGCGTCCGCGCGTCGAGCATGTCGTCGGTGATGAGAAGCGCCGCCATCAGCATCAGGCGCTGATCGCCAACCTGGCCCACGGTTTCCAGAAGCTCGCGCACCTTGGCGTCCACATGCGTGGCAAGTTCGCGCAAATGATCTTCTTCGCCTTCATCGCAGGCGATGGTGTAGGCGCGTCCGTTCACCATGACGTTTACGAGAGGCATGACGCGTTCCCTTTCTAGCGCCCGAGCGCCTGACGAATTTCCGAAATCGCACCGTCGAGGCGATCTTCCACTTCCTCCGTGATGCCGGTGAGCGAGCGCGCTTCCTCTTCCAGCTCGGCCACGCGCGCGAGAAGATTTTCGCGCTCGCTGTTCAGGCCCGCGATATCGGCGGCGTCTTTCGCGGCTCTTTTGCGCGCGTCCAGCAGCGGCGCCGCCGTGTTTTCGAGCGCGTCCAATGCCGCATCGAGGCGCGCGGCCATGTCCTCAAGCCTGCTCATGCGCGCCTCTCTCTTCGGATCTCGAGCGGACCATATGCCTCAGCGCCAAAAGCATCAACGAAACCCACATTCGCCCGTTCTCAATGCACCTTGACGGGTGCCGCCAGCGCTCGCTAAGGCCAACCCCACGACACTGGAGGTCTCCACACGCATGAGTAGCACCCTCGCCCCGCCTGTGGATAAGACCCGGAGCCGCACCCTCGCCAACGCCATTCGCGGCCTTTCGCTGGACGCCGTTCAAACCGCAAAATCGGGTCATCCGGGCCTGCCTTTGGGCATGGCGGATGCGGCAACCGTGCTGTTTTCGCGCTTTTTGTACTATGACCCCGCCGATCCGGCGTGGCCCGACCGCGACCGTTTCGTGCTTTCGGCCGGCCATGGCTGCATGCTGCTTTATTCTCTGCTTTATCTGACCGGCTACCCGGGCATCGTGCTGGACGATATCAAGCGGTTCCGGCAGTTGGGTTCGCCCTGCGCGGGCCACCCCGAGCATGGCCATATTCCCGGCATCGAAACCACCACCGGCCCGCTCGGCCAGGGCATCGCCAATGCCGTGGGCATGGCGATCGCGGAGCGGCATCTGAATGCGCGCTTCGGCGACGATCTGGTCAATCACAAAACCTACGTCATCTGCAGCGACGGCGATCTGATGGAAGGCATCAGCCACGAAGCGATCTCGCTTGCGGGGCATCTGAAGCTTTCCAACCTCATCGTTCTCTACGACGACAACAACATCACCATCGACGGCCCGAAATCGCTTTCCGATACGAGCGACGCCAACCAGCGCTTCGCGGCGGCAGGCTGGCGCACGGACGATTGCGACGGGCACGACGCCGAAGATGTCGCGCGCTGCCTGAGCGCAGCGCAGAACAGCGACCGGCCGGTGATGATCAACTGCCGCACTATCATCGGCTTCGGCATGCCGACGCGCGCGGGCACGCAAAAGGCGCATAGCGATGCACCCGGCGACGAAGAAGTGGCGGGCGCCAAGAAAGCGCTCGGCCTGCCGCCGGAAGCCTTTGCGCTGAACGATGGCGTGTTCGATGCGTGGCGGAAGATCGGCAAGGACCGCGCCGCGAAGCACGGCGAATGGAACAAGCGCAAGAGCGCGGCCAAGAGCGACGTGGTGAAAGCATTTGAAGACGCGCTCGCCGGAAATATTCCCGCGGCACTGCATGATGGACTCGCCGATTACAAAAAGAAGATGGCGGCCGAGAAGCCCGCCATCGCCACGCGCAAGGCATCCGAAGGCGCGCTGGACGTGATCAACGCCGTCATACCCAACACCATCGGCGGATCGGCCGATCTTACGCCCTCCAACAACACCAAGACCAAGGGCATGGAGGATTTCGAGCCCGCGAATTATTCCGGCCGCTACATGCGCTACGGCATCCGCGAACATGCCATGGTCGCCGCGATGAGCGGCATGACACTGCATGGCGGCGTCATTCCTTATGGCGGCACCTTCATGGTGTTCTCCGATTATTGCCGTCCTGCGATTCGCCTCGCCGCGCTGATGGGTATCCGCGTCGTCTATGTGATGACACATGATTCCATCGGCGTGGGCGAAGATGGGCCGACGCATCAGCCCGTCGAGCATATGGCCGCTATGCGCGCGATGCCCAATTTGCTGGTGTTCCGCCCGGCCGATGCCATCGAGACGGCGGAGTGCTGGGAGATCGCGCTGAACCACAAGACCGGTCCCAGCTTTCTCGCGCTGACGCGGCAGAACCTCCAAACATCGCGCACCACGCATATTGACGAAAATCTCTCCGCGCGCGGCGCCTATGAAATTGCGCCCAGCGACGGCGCGGCGACAGTTACGTTCCTCGCGACCGGCTCCGAAGTCGAGCTCGCCTTCGGCGCGCGCGATATTCTCGCCAAGGAGGGCATCGCGTCGCGCATCGTCTCCATGCCGTGCTGGGCATTGTTCGAGCAACAGGACGCAACATATCGTGAGGCCATTCTGGGGCCGGGCACGATAAAAGTCGGCATCGAAGCGGCGGTGCGGCTCGGCTGGGATCGCTATATCGGAGCAGACGGCGCGTTCATCGGCATGCACAGTTTCGGGTCCAGCGCGCCCTACAAGGACGTGTACAAACATTTCGGCATCACGGCCGAAGCGGCCGCCGATGCAGCACGCGCCGCGATCAAGAAGGGAAAATAACAGAATGGCACTTCGCGTCGCGATCAATGGTTTTGGCCGCATCGGGCGGCTTGTCCTGCGCGCCATCGTGGAATCCAGGCGCACCGACATTGTCGTCGTTGGCGTGAACGATCTGGGGCCCGTCGAAACCAATGCGCATCTGCTGCGCTATGACAGCGTGCATGGCCGCTTTCCCGGAACGGTGACGGTGGACGGCGAATACATGATCGTGGACAGCCACAAGATCAAAGTGACGGCGATCAAGAATCCCGCCCAGCTGCCGCACAAGGACTTGGGCGCGGACATCGCGCTGGAATGCACCGGCATTTTCACCGCGAAGGACAAAGCCTCGGCGCACCTTCAGGCCGGCGCCAAGCGTGTTCTGATTTCGGCTCCCGCGGACGGCGCGGATCTGACGGTCGTCATGGGCGTGAACGACAGCAAGCTGACCAAGGATCACATCATCGTCTCGAACGGCTCCTGCACGACGAACTGCCTGGCGCCGGTCGCCAAGGTGCTGAACGACGCCATCGGAATCGAAAAAGGCTTTATGACGACGATCCATTCCTACACCAGCGATCAGCCGACGCAGGACACGCTGCATCGCGATCTCTATCGCGCGCGCGCGGCGGCGCTCTCCATGATCCCGACCTCCACCGGCGCCGCGAAGGCGCTCGGCCTGGTGCTGCCGGAACTGAAAGGCAAGCTGGACGGCATTTCCGTGCGCGTGCCGACGCCGAATGTATCGCTGGTCGACCTGAAATTCGTGGCCTCGCGCCCGACCTCGGTGCAGGAAGTGAACGACGCGATGAAGAAAGCGGCGGACGGCGCGATGAAAGGCATTCTCGCCATCGTCAATGCGCCGCTCGTCTCCCACGATTTCAACCATGACCCGCATTCCTCCTCCTTCGCGCTGGATCAGACCAAGGTGATGGACAATCTCGTCAGCGTGATGAGCTGGTACGACAATGAATGGGGCTTCTCCCACCGCATGGCCGATGCCGCCGTGGCGATGGGGAAGTTGATCTGATTTTCGATGGCGAATTTCCGCACGCTTGACGATTTGGACGTGAAAGGTAAACGCGTTCTTGTGCGCGCGGACCTGAACGTGCCGATGAAGGACGGGCATGTGACCGATGCCTCGCGCATCGAGCGGCAGGCGCCGACCATCAAGGAATTGTCGGACAAGGGCGCGCGCGTGATCGTGCTTTCCCATTTCGACCGGCCGAAAGGCAAGGTCGTGCCGAGCATGTCGCTGAAGCCCATCGCGCCCGCGCTGGCGAAAGAAATCGGCAGGCCGGTCGCGTTTGCGGAGGATTGCATCGGCCCCGTTGCCCAAGCCGCCGTCGCCAAGCTGAATGACGGCGATGTGTTGCTGCTGGAGAACACGCGCTTTCACGCGGGCGAGGAAGCGAATGACGACGCTTTCGCTAAGCAGGTCGCCTCGCTCGGCGATATTTTCGTCAATGACGCCTTCTCCGCCGCGCATCGCGCCCATGCGACGACCAGCACGCTCGCCTATCTGCTGCCCTCTGCCGCCGGGCGTTCCATGCAGGCGGAGTTGGAACATCTGAACAAAGCGCTGGGCGATCCGCAGCGCCCGGTCATGGCGGTGGTCGGCGGCGCGAAAGTTTCCACCAAGATCGATCTGCTGGAGAACCTTCTCAGCAGGGTGGATGTGCTGGTGATCGGCGGCGCGATGGCAAACACGTTCTTCGCCGCCGAGCGGCACGAAGTCGGCAAATCGCTTTACGAAAAAGACCAGCTCGAAACCGCATTGCGCATCATTCACAAGGCGACGAAAACCGGCTGCGTTCTCATTCTGCCAACCGATGTCGTGGCCGCGAAGAAATTCAAGGCGAACGCCGCGCATCGCACTGTCGAGATCAGCCATGTCCATCAGGACGAAATGATCCTGGATGTCGGGCCCCAAACCATCGCGGAATTCGCCAATCGCCTGCTCACGACCAAGACAGTGGTGTGGAACGGCCCCTTCGGCGCCTTCGAGACCGTGCCCTTCGACAAGGGCACGGTGGATGCGGCGAAGCTTGTGGCGGCAGCGACCAAGGCAGGCCATCTGCTCTCCGTGGCGGGCGGCGGCGACACGGTAGCGGCGCTCAATCACGCCGGCGTGGCGGAGGATTTCACTTACGTCTCGACGGCGGGCGGCGCATTCCTAGAATGGCTTGAAGGAAAAGAACTGCCGGGCGTTCAAGCGCTGGCGCATTTAGGAGCGTAATCCCGCGAAGTGTGCAGCGGTTCGCGGTAAGATTGAGCGACAAAATAGAAGGGTAGGACAATGGACATTGGGGAACTGCATCGTATCGCCTGCGCGATGGTGGCCAAGGGCAAGGGCATTCTCGCGGCGGATGAATCCACCGGCACGATCCAGAAGCGCTTCGACAAGATCGGCGTCACCAACACCGAAGACAACCGCCGCGACTATCGCGAGCTGATGTTCCGCAGCGCCGAGGCGATGAAGCATATCTCCGGCGTCATCCTGTTCGACGAAACCATCCGCCAGAAGGCGAAAGACGGGACGCCGCTGGTGAAACTGATCGAGCAGGCCGGTGCGGTGCCGGGCATCAAAGTCGATGCCGGCGCGAAGCCGCTGACGACAAGCAACGGCGAAACCGTCACCGAGGGCCTCGACGGATTGCGCGAGCGGCTGGTCGAATATCACAGGCTCGGCGCGCGCTTCGCCAAATGGCGCGCGACCTACACGCCCACGGAAGGCCGCCCCTCCTACAACTGCATCAACGCGAACGCGCATGCGCTGGCGCGCTATGCGGCGCTCTGCCAGGAGAACGGCATCGTTCCGATTGTCGAGCCGGAAGTACTGATGGATTTCGACAACACCATCGAAACCTGCGAAGCGGTGACGGAATGGGTGCTGAAGGAAGTCTTCGCACAACTCTACGCCGCGAATGTGCAGCTTGAGGGCATCGTGCTGAAGCCCAACATGGTGATCAGCGGCATGAAATGCGCCAAGCAGGCCAGCGTGGATGAAGTCGCGGACCGCACGGTGAAGGTGCTCAAGCGCTGCGTGCCGAGTGCGGTGCCAGGCATTGCCTTTCTTTCGGGCGGACAATCGGACGAGATCGCCACCGCGCATCTGAACGCGATGAACGCGCGCCATTCCCTGCCCTGGGCGCTCACCTTCTCCTACGGCCGCGCCTTGCAGGCCGCGCCGCAGAAAGCGTGGAGCGGAAAGACGGAAAATGTGAAGGCCGCGCAAGCCGCCTTCACCCACCGCGCCAAAATGAACGGCCTCGCCGCGACCGGCAGATGGAAAAAGGAAATGGAAAAGGCGGCGTGACGGATCGCTGCCGCCTTTATCTCATCACGCCGCCGAAATTCGAGCCCCGCGCTTTCGCGGAAGAGTTAAAGCGCGCGCTGGATGGCGGCGATGTCGCTTCTCTGCAATTGCGCCTGAAGGATGCGAGCGACCACGACATCTTGCGCGCCGGCGAAGTGCTGATGCCGATCGCGCAGAAGCGCGATGTCACCTTCATCGTCAACGACCGGCCGGATTTGGCCCGCATCCTGCGCGCCGACGGCGTGCATGTCGGGCAGGACGACGTGCCTTATGCCGAAGCGCGCGAGATCGTCGGCAAGAGCGCCATTGTCGGCGTCACCTGTCACAACTCACGCGACTTGGCTTTTGCGGCAGGCGAAGCGGGCGCGGATTATGTCGCCTTCGGCGCGTTCTTCCCGACGGCTACCAAAATTCCGTTGGCCGCCGCCGATATCGAGTTGCTCCAATGGTGGGGCGAGACGATGACCGTCCCCGTCGTCGCCATCGGCGGCATCACGGTGGAGAACGCCGCGCCGCTGGTGAAAGCCGGTGCCGATTTCCTCGCGGTATCGGCGGGCGTGTGGAATTACACGAGCAGCCCACAAGCCGCGGTTAAGGCATTTAACGCGCTATTTGGAAGCGAAGGTAAGGCATGATGAGTTCAACTGGTGAGCGCAACGCTCTGGATAAACTTAGCACCGGGTGTCTGATAGCCAAGCGTCTTCCGCGGACGCGTGTTGAGTTTGAGCGCGACAGCGTCCAGATCGCTCTGGCTGTAGAC
>Ga0209483_1000183_pt1 | contig 58461 bp, 51 predicted proteins | sample NGEPerA_FD_184508 | JGI IMG/M metagenome (GOLD analysis project Ga0209483, IMG submission 184508) | Arctic peat soil microbial communities from the Barrow Environmental Observatory site, Barrow, Alaska, USA - NGEE PermafrostL2-A... | ecosystem: Environmental > Terrestrial > Soil > Wetlands >... | reverse complement strand
GGGCGGAGGCTTTGAAGAAAAAATTCGGCGCGCGAGTGAGCGTTGCCGGGTGGGACGAAACCACCGGGTTGTTGGGCGGGGCCGGCCTGCTGGTCAACACCACGAGTTTGGGCATGGTTGGGCAGCCGCCGCTGGAGATCAATCTGCGCTGCCCGGCCTCGCTGGTGGTGGCGGACCTGGTCTACGCGCCGCTGGAGACCGGATTGCTGAAACTGGCGCGCGCGCGCGGGCTGCGCACGGCCGACGGGCTCGGCATGCTGCTGCATCAGGCGGTGCGCGGCTTCGAATGCTGGTTCGGCATCAAGCCGGTGGTTACGCCGGAGTTACGCGCGCTGATCGAGGCCGATTTGCTCAAGAAGTAATGACTTTACGCCCGACGCAAAAACGCCGGAATAACAGGCGAGGTGGGGGGTTATCTGCCTGGATGGCCAGCCGCAAAGCGCGGGCCGCAAATTGGGAGGACTTTCTATGCACAATTTGACTATGACGCGTCGCGTGCTGGGCGTTGCGACCGTCGCCATGATTTTGGCGGCCACCGCCGCCGTCGCGCAGAACCCGCCCGCCCGCATCCGCGGGCAGATCGAGAAGATCGACGGCGACATGCTGACCATCAAGGCACGTGACGGTTCCATGATGAATGTGAAGCTCGCCGACAACGCGCGCATCACGGCGATGGTCAAGGCCACGACGGCCGACATCAAGCCGGGCTCCTTTATTGGCGTGACCGCAATGCCGCAGTCGGACGGCAGCCAAAAGGCGATCGGGCTGCATATCTTCATGGATGCGCAGCGCGGCGTCGTGCCGGACGGATTCCGTCCTTGGGATCGCGAGCCCGGCAGCACCATGACCAACGCCAATGTGGACACCAAGGTCGCCAGCGTCGACGGCGACACCATCGTGGTAAAATATAAAGACGGCGAAAAGAAAGTGATCGTTCCGCCGAATACGCCGGTTGTTGCTTTCACTCCCGGCAGCAAGGACGATCTCAAGCCGGGCGCGATGATGATCATTATCGCGGCGCAAAAGCAGCCGGACGGATCGTTTGTGGCGCCGGCCATCAATGTGGGCCGCGCCGGCGCCGCACCGCCGATGTAATTGGAACGACACGCCGATATAGTCGTTAGAGGTGGACCGTCCCTGTCGGGGCGGTTCACCGTTTCCCGGGAGGATATGACCATGGTATTGCGAATTTTCACCGCCGCTGCATGCGCGGTGGCTTTGGCCGTTGCTTCGGCGTCTGCGCAGGACAAGCCGGTGCGCATACGTGGAACCGTCGAGCAGATGGATGGTCAGATGATGACCATCAAAGCGCGCAGTGGCGAAATGCTGAAAGTAAAATTGGCGGATGACGGGAAAGTCGTCGCGCTGGTCAAGGCCTCGCTGGCCGACATCAAGCCCGGATCATTTGTCGGCTCGACCGCGATGCCGGAGCAGGACGGCAGCTGGAAGGCCGTCGAGGTGCACATTTTCCCGGAGGCGATGCGCGGCACCGGCGAGGGCGACCGGGCCTACGACTACAAGCCGAAAAGCACCATGACCAACGGCACGGTCGACGCCTCGGTCGCCAAGGTCAGCGGTTCGACCATGACGCTGAAATACAAAGAGGGCGAAAAGAAAATCGACGTCACGCCCGAAACGGTGATTGTCATGTATGCGCCCGGCAGCAAGGACGAGCTCAAGCCCGGCGCCAAGATTTACATTCCGGGTGCGGTGAAGCAGGCGGACGGAACGCTGATGACCGGCCGCGTCAATGTCGGCCGCGACGTCGCACCGCCGATGTGATCTTTAGCCGCGAGCAAGCTGTGCCCGTCCGCGCGGCGTAAGTTCGAGCAGCGATCCCTGCATGCCGCTGCCGTTCTGGAAGCGGACCAGGCCGTCCGAAATCGCGTCTTCCCAGATCGACAAATGCGGGCAGCTGCGGCGCCAGGCTTCGGCATCGGCATAACTGCGCGGCGCCTCGGCCACCCAGGCGAGGAACTGCTGCGTCAATGCATGCGCGGCGGCTTGCATGGCGGGTCATTACACCCGCACGCGGCTGATTTCAAACGGAGGCCGACCGCTCGACCGTGCTGATCTCGACTTTCGATTGCAGCGTCTGATGCACCGGGCATTTGTCGGCAATCTCCATCAACCGCTTGCGCTGTTCGGCGTCGAGCGGGCCTTCCAGCGTGATGGCGCGATCGATGTGATCGACCTTGGTGACTTTCGTGTCGCAATTCTCGCAATCCTGGGCGTGAATCTTTTTCTCGTGGCTCAGCCGCACCGAGACGTTTTCCAGCGGGATCTTCTTGAAGTCGGCGTAAAGCCGGATTGTCATCGAGGTGCAGGCGCCCAGGCTCGCCAGCAGCAGATCGTAGGGTCCGGGACCGGAATTCAGCCCGCCGAGTTTTTCCGGCTCGTCGGCCAGCAAGCGGTGCGGCCCGGTCAGAACTTCCTGCTGGAATTTTCCACTATGAGTCTCGCGCACTAGCACGAGACCGGCCTCGACTTCGGCCTCGGTCATGATCTCGGGCTGATCGAGATAGCGCTCGGCCCAGGCGGCGATCACGTTGGCGACATAGACCGCGTCGTCTTTCTGGCTCAGCAAATGGTCGGCGCCGGCGAGCGACACGAAGCTTTTCGGATGCCTGGCGGCGCCGAAAATATGTGAGGCATTGTCGATGCCGACGGTGTCGTCGGTGGCTGAGTGAAACACCAGCAGCGCCTTGCGCAAATTGGCGAGGCAGTCGTTCAGCTTTTTCCCGGCGACATCGTCGAGGAATTGGCGCTTGATGCGGAACGGCCGCCCGGCCAACTGCACCTCGAGCTCGCCCTTTTCCTTGATCGTATCGACATGGTCTTTGAACAGACCGACGACGTGGCTGGGATCGTAGGGCGCGGCGATGGTGACGACGGCGCGCGCCTCGGCGATTTTGTGCGCGGCGGCGAGCACCGCAGCGCCGCCCAGGCTGTGGCCGATCAGGATCGCCGGCGCCGCCCGCGTCTTGCGCAGGTGGTCGGCGGCGGCGGCCAGATCGTCGACGTTCGAGGAGAAATGCGTATTGGCGAATTCGCCTTCGCTGGCGCCCAGCCCGGTGAAATCGAAACGCAGCACGGCGATGCCGTGGATCGCCAGCCGCTCGGCGATGCGTCTGGCGGCGAGGTTGTCCTTGCCGCAGGTGAAGCAATGCGCGAACAGCGCGTAGGCCGTCGGCTTGCCGAGCGGCAGGTCGAGCGTGGCGGCGAGCTGTTCGCCTTTGGCGTTTGGGAAGGAGAAGCGTTCGCTGCGCATGGCAAGCCCCTCAGGTCGGCGTCGCGGCTTCATGTATACGCATCGGCGGGCTGATGCGCGCCGCAAGTGCGAGCATGACGCAAACGTTATCGCCGTTTGACCGCTTGCAAAAGCCGTCCCGCCTGCCCAGCTTTTCTGCCTTGCAGCCCAGGGCGCTGGCTCGATGGGCACGGCCCGGTCAGGAGACCGCGATGAGCCTCGTCGAAACCCGATTCGACCAGATCTTTCCGGTGCTAACGCCGGTACAGGTTGAGACCGCGAAACGCTTTGCCAGCGGGGAGGCCCGGCAATTCGCGCCGGGCGAGCTTGTCTACGACGTCGGCGTTCGCAATGCGCCGGCCTGGCTGGTGCTCGCCGGCGGCCTCGAGGTGATGCGTCGCGACGGCCTGCATCGGCAGACCTCGGTGGTCCTGCTCACCCAGGGCCAGTTTTCCGGTGAGGTGAGCCAGCTGGCCGGCCGCGGCACCCTGGCGATGGCGCGAGCGGGCGCGGAGGGCTGCACCGCGCTGCCATTCGACGCCGCACATATCCGCGCGCTGGTGATCGGCTCGGCCGAGCTCGGCGAGACCGTCATGCGCGCCTTCATCCTGCGCCGGGTAGCGCTGATACAGGAAGGCGGTGTCGGCTCGATGCTGATCGGCCGCCCCGGCTCGCCCGATCTGGTGCGGCTGCAAGGCTTCCTGTCGCGCAACGGCTATCCCTACACGGTGCTCGACGCGGTCTCCGATGAAGAGGCGCGCGCGGCGGTCGAGCGTTTCGGCGTGCGGGCGGACGAACTGCCGCTGATGATCTGCCCCAACGGCTCGTTCTTGAAGCGGCCGACCGATGCCGAAGCCGCCAGGTGTCTCGGCATCACGCCAGAGCTCGATCCCAAGATTGTTTATGACGTGGCAGTGGTCGGCGCCGGCCCAGCCGGTCTTGCCGCCGCGGTCTATGCCGCGTCCGAAGGCTTGTCGGTCATTGTGCTCGATCAGCGCGCCATTGGCGGACAGGCAGGCGCGTCGGCGCGCATCGAGAATTATCTCGGCTTTCCCACCGGGATTTCCGGCCAGGCGCTGGCAGGGCGTGCCTTCAACCAGGCGCAGAAATTCGGCGCCGAGATCGCGATTCCGCTCGAAGTAACGCGGCTTGATTGCGGCGGGGCGCCGTCGAAACCTTTCCGCCTCGATATCGACGGCGGCAATGCCGTGCAGGCACGCGCCGTCGTCGTCGCCTCCGGCGCGCGCTACCGCCGTCCGGCGATCGCCAATTTGTCCGACTTCGACGACGCCGGCGTCTCCTATTGGGCTTCGCCGATCGAAGCGAAGCTCTGCGAAGGCGAAGAGGTGGCGCTGATCGGCGGCGGCAATTCGGCCGGGCAGGCGGTCGTGTTCCTGGCGCCCAAGGTCAAGCGGCTGCATCTGGTCGTGCGCGGCAAGGGCCTCGAAACCAGCATGTCGCGCTACCTGATCGACCGCATCAAGGCATTGCCGAATGTCGAGTTGCACACCGGCAGCGAAGTGGTGGCGCTTGAGGGCGACCGCTCCTGGGGACTGAGGGGCGCGACGTTCCGCGACCGGGCGAGCGGACAAACCCACAGTTATTCGTTTCGCCATCTGTTCCTGTTCGTCGGTGCCGAACCCAACGCCGAGTGGCTGGCGAACTGCGTCGCCGTCGACGGCAAGGGCTTCGTCGTCACCGGGAATGGCTTTGCAGCGGCAGCGGCACGCGCGCCGTTGCCGCTCGAAACCAGCATGCCCGGCGTATTCGCCATTGGCGATGTGCGCGCAACCTCGACCAAGCGCGTCGGCGCGGCCATCGGCGAGGGCGCGGCGGTCGTGGCGCAAATCCATCAGGTGCTGGCGGCCAGTCGCCCGGCCTAGCTTTTTGGCAAGGATGCCCAATTTTGGCGCAAGATTTGCTTGCTTCTGGCCGTCAACAATTTTGCGGCCAGACAAGGAGTTAGCTATGACCCGCGACGACCTCACCGAAAAACTGCTCGACATCAAACGCGAGAAGGGCTGGACCTGGAAATATATCTGCGGCGAGATCGGCGGCATGTCGCCGATTCTGATCACCGGCGCCATTCTCGGCCACCACAAACTGACCAAGCCGCAGGCCGCCGCCGCCGCCAAGCTGTTCGGGCTCTCCAAGGCCGAGCAGGCGCTGATCAACGAAGTGCCGATGCGCGGCACCGCGACGCCGATGCCGCCGAGCGACCCGCTGCTCTACCGTTTCTACGAACTAATCCTGGTCAACGGCCCGGCGCTGAAGGTTCTGATCGAGGAGGAGTTCGGCGACGGCATCATGTCGGCGATCGACTTCGACATGGACATCACGCGCAAGAGCGACCCCAAGGGCGACCGCGTTAGTATCGGCATGACCGGAAAATTCCTGCCGTACAAATATTACGGTGCCACCGGCAACGCGCTGGCTTACGGCTTGAAGGAGGAGTGATCAGCGGCGTTTGCGCGGCTTTGGTGGCTTGACGGAGTTTCTTAAGGGCGAGTCCGCCAGCACATGCGGGCCGATTTCGTCGATCGACTTCACGCCGCACAAGGCCATGGCGACATCGAGTTCCTTTTTCAGGATATCGATGGCCTTGGCGACGCCGGCCTCGCCGTTGGCGCCGAGCCCGTAGATGTAGGCGCGGCCGATCATGCAACTGCGCGCGCCCAGCGCGAGCGCGCGCAATATGTCGGCGCCGGTGCGGATGCCGCCGTCGAACATCAGCTCGATATTGGAGCCGACCGCGTCGACGATCTTGGGCAGCATCGAGATCGAGGACGATGCGCCGTCGAGCTGGCGGCCGCCATGGTTGGACACGATCAGCGCACTGGCGCCGGTCTTGGCGGCGAGCTTGGCATCATCGACGTCGAGGATGCCCTTGATGATCAGCTTGCCCGGCCACTGGTCGCGGATCCATTCGACGTCTTTCCAGTTCAGCCGCGGGTCGAACTGCTCGTTGGTCCATTGCGCCAGCGACTTGATGCCGTCCATGCCCTTCACGTGACCGGCGAGATTGCCGAAGGTCTTGCGCTTGCCCCTGAGGATCGAGAGCGCCCAGGTCGGCTTGGTGGCGATGTCGAGGATATTTGCGACAGTAATGCGGGGCGGCACGGTCATGCCGTTCCTGATGTCGCGATGGCGCTGACCGAGCACCTGCAGATCGACGGTGAGCACGAGCGCGCTGCACTTCGCCTTGATTGCGCGCTGGATCAATTCCTTGATGAAGCCGCGGTCGCGCATGACGTAAAGCTGGAACCAGAACGGCTTCGACACGGCTTCGGCGACATCTTCAATCGAGCAAATCGACATGGTCGAGAGCGTAAAGGGAACGCCGGCCGCCTGCGCCGCGCGCGCTGACAGAATTTCGCCGTCGCCATGCTCCATGCCGCACAGCCCGATCGGGCCCAGCGCGATCGGCGCCGCTACCTTTTCGCCGATGATCTTGGTGGAAACGTCCCGCTCATCGACGTTGACCAGCACGCGCTGGCGCAGCTTGATGGCTGCGAGGTCGTTGAGGTTGGCGTGAAAGGTCTGCTCGGTATACGAGCCGCTGTCGGCATATTCGAAAAAGGCGCGCGGAACCCGCCGGCGGGCGAGCTCACGGAGGTCTTCGATACTGGGTGTGATTTTCATGGCTGGTCCGCGGCACTTAACGAAGGCCAATTCGCTAGCACAGGACTTAATGTTGCGAAACCGTCGGTTCCAGCCGCTTTTTCATTGTATAACCAGGCGCGCTGGCAAATGTTAACGGCGCCCGGTAACGATTGCTCATAATTTTTGAAGTAAAACCGCGCCATTAGCTCTATTATACCGCCTTGCGGGATCGGCATGGCCACCCGCCAATAAAACAGGCATCGCGCGGCGCAAAGCCTAAACGAGGCGTCAGGGGCATTCATGGTTCGTCGTTACTTCGGCACCGACGGCATTCGCGGCCGGGCCAATAAAGTGATTACGCCCGAGCTGGCGCTCAAGGTCGGCCAGGCCGCGGGCCTGATCTTCAAGAACGGCGAACACCGCCACCGCGTGCTGATCGGCAAAGACACCCGCCTCTCCGGTTACATGATCGAGACCGCGCTAGTCGCCGGCTTTACCTCGGTCGGCATGGACGTGCTGCTCACCGGCCCGATCCCGACGCCGGCGGTCGGCATGCTGGCGCGCTCGATGCGCGCCGACCTCGGCGTGATGATCTCGGCCTCGCACAATCCATACGACGACAACGGCATCAAGCTATTCGGGCCGGATGGCTTCAAGTTGAGCGATAAGGTCGAAAGTGAGATCGAGGAACTGCTCGATTCCGATTTGAGCAAGAAGCTCGCCAAGAGCGATGACCTCGGCCGTGCCAAGCGCATCGACGGCGTGCAAGATCGCTACATCGAATTCGCCAAGCGCACGCTCCCCAAGGCGATCGATCTGTCCGGCCTGCGCGTGGTGATCGATTGCGCCAACGGCGCCGCTTATAAAGTGGCGCCGGGCGCGCTCTGGGAACTGGGCGCCGACGTGGTCTCGATCGGTGTCGATCCGGACGGCTTCAACATCAATAAGGAGTGCGGCTCCACCGATTTGGCCGCGATCTCGCACAAGGTGCGCGAGATGCGCGCCGATATTGGCATCGCGCTCGATGGCGACGCCGACCGCGTCATGATCGTGGACGAGCGCGGCCATGTGGTGGATGGCGACCAGTTGCTCGCGGTCATCGCCGAGAGCTGGAAGGAAGACGGCCGGCTGCAGCGTCCCGGCGTCGTCGCCACCGTGATGTCTAACCTCGGGCTCGAGCGCCATCTCGGCGGCCTCGGCATCGAATTGGTTCGCACCCCGGTCGGCGACCGTTACGTGCTCGAGCACATGCGTGCGCACGGCTACAATGTTGGCGGCGAGCCGTCCGGCCATATTATTTTGTCCGACTACACCACCACCGGCGACGGCTTCGTCGCGGCCTTGCAGGTATTGGCCGTGGTCAAGCGCAGCGGCAAGCCGGTCTCGGAGCTTTGTCACCGCTTCGAACCGCTGCCGCAGGTGCTCAAGAACGTGCGTTACCAGAAGGGTAAGCCGCTGGAGAATGCGAACGTGCGCTCGGCCATCGCCAGCGCCGAGAAAAAACTCGGCCGCGGCGGCCGCCTGATCGTGCGCCCGTCCGGCACCGAGCCGGTGATCCGCGTGATGGGCGAGGGTGACGACAAGTCGCTGGTCGAGGCCGCCGTGGACGATGTGGTCGAGGCCCTGACTCACGTCGCCGCCTAAGGCCTCCGCCAGCGGCGCGGCGCTAACCCGCTGCAACCGTTTCGGCTAATCATCGTCCGCACGCTGCCACCGCCGCGCGTAGCGCCGCCCAAGCCGAGCCCCACGAGTAAATGATTTCTTAACCACGGTTCCTAAGACGTGGAGTGCGCCAATGACGCGCATTTCGCGCCGGTTCAATAACATGCGTGGTTAAAGAACAAGGTTAAGAGCCACTTAAGGATTTCCTGGCATCGTCCCGCATGAACCCGCCGCCTCACGGATCGGTGGATTCTGCGAGGAACAATGCCATGGTAGGTCCGCGTTTTACGATCCCGATACTGACAATGATCGCAGTGCTTGTGGCGAGTACGGCGCAAGGCGCGGATTATTCGCAGCCTATGCCGCAGCCGCAGCAGCCGATCATGGTGCAGCCGCCGGCGCAGGAATTCACCGAGAACTGGTACCTGCGCGGCTACGTCGGCGTCGGGATGAACGGCGCGTACAAGCTCGATTACCAGACGACGACCAACGCCACCCTGCAGCACACGGATAACGCGGACGCGATGTTCGTCGGCGCAGCGGTCGGTTACGAATGGAACAACTGGCTGCGCTTCGACGTCAGCGGCGAATATCGCGCCAAGTCGCGCGTCTATGCATTCGTCACCTATCCGCCGGGTGGGCTGGATGAATATCAGGGCAACATCAAGTCCTGGATATTCCTCGGCAACGCCTTTATCGACCTCGGCACCTGGAATTGCTTCACGCCATTCGTCGGCGCGGGGATCGGCGGTGCCTACAACACGATGGCCGATTTCACCGACGTCAATCCGAATGGCGGATTTGGTTTTGGCCGCAATCCCAGCGAATGGCATCTGGCGTGGGCGCTGTATGCCGGCGTCGCCTACAACGTCAGCAAGACGCTCAAGGTCGATTTCACCTATCGTTATTTGAACTACGGATCGATCACCGACACCGTCGATTGCTCGGTGACCTGTACGCATGACACTTTCAAATTCGGCAATCTGTACTCGCACGACTTCATGATCGGCCTGCGCTGGACCTGTTGCGAGGTGGCGCCGACGCCGCGCTACGTCTACACGCCGCCGCCCCCGCCGCTTCAGAGCAAGGGCTAGCGCCCGCATAGCGGCGCGCGCGGTAACAAGTGCGAAAACGTAAGGAAAAGTATCCATGGGTTGGTTGAAGACGGCGGCGGTCGCCGGGGCTGCTTTGGCGATGTCGGGAGCCGTGGCGCGTGCGGCCGACATGCCGGGGTATCCGCGCTCAACGATGCCGGAGCCGGGATATAAAGCGCCACTCGTCGATCTCAATTCGGGCTGGTACCTGCGCGGCGATCTCGGCGCCTATTGGGGGCTAATCGACCGCGCGGATTCGGCGTCGGGTTTTCCAAATCCGACTGACAACAGTCTCGGCAAGGGTACCACCGCCGGTCTCGGCGTCGGCATCAAAACAGGCTGGTTCCGCACGGACGTTACGATCGATTACGCGACGCCGATGAAATATCAGGGCACCATCACGACGCCCGGCGACACCACCGCCAAGATCCAGCCGACGACCGGCCTGGTTAACGGCTATCTCGACCTCGGCACCTGGTATCACATGTCGCCTTACATCGGCGCCGGCGCCGGCGTCTCCTATACGCGCGTGACCGATTATTCGAGCACGGGCGCGCCGCCTTTCACCGGCGATACCGGAAAGAATCAATGGAAATTCTCGTGGGCCGGCATGGCCGGCATCGCCTTCGCGATTTCGCACAATCTCATGGCCGACGTCGGCTACCGCTATCTCAACATCGGCGACGTCGCGACCGGCAGCGACGCGCTCGGCGCCATGACTTTCAAGAATGTCGCCGCACATGAGGTGCGTGTCGGCCTGCGTTGGAGCTTCGATGACCTGCACGATCCGCATTAGCCGCGCTGCGCTCGCCGCGCTGACGTTGGTCCTGGCCGTGCCGGCCGGCGCCAGCGCGCAGGATTTCTTGCGCGGCTCGCTCTTTAACAGTGCCGGCACTCGCTGGGACGGCATCAATCTCGGCGTCCAGCTCGGCCTCTCCAACATGCACGCCGATTTCGGAAATAGCACCAGTGCGCTGGTCGCCTTTGCCCTGCGCAACACAACAGTTGAAAACGAATTCTCACCTTCGAGCTGGACGACATTGCCGTCAACCACGACCAACGGCCGGCAATACGGCGCCTTTCTTGGCTACAACGTTCAGTGGGATCAGCTCGTCGTCGGGTTCGATCTCGCCTACAATCGTACCTCTTCATTGGAAGCATCCGCGAGCGATTCAATCGCGCGCCAGGTAGTAACCTCGGACAATGTCAACAACGTCGTGACGATCACGGCGCAGTCGTCGGTCACGCTCATCGACTATGCGACGATGCGCGCGCGCGCCGGTTATGCCTTCGGTCAGTTCCTGCCTTATGCCGTGGTTGGCGCCGCGGTCGGCCGCTTTGACTATGCGAACACCGCAACGGTGCATGACGTTGGAACGCCTCTCGCGGGCAGCTCTGTATCGGCCTTCAACACCCTGGATACGGAATCTGACAGCAAGAATAATGCCGTTGTCGGCGGCGCCCTGGTTGGCCTCGGCCTCGACGTAGCGGTCCTTCCCCATGTGTTTGTGCGCGCGGAATGGGAATACATCGCATTCGCGCCGGTTGGCGGGATCAGGACCACTCTCAATACCGGCCGTGTCGGCATCGGCGCGCGATTCTAGCGGCTGACTTCGCGCGGCTCGGCGCGCTTTGCCCCCATACTATTGACGTCTATCGCCGGAGTTGACCGGGCGGCCCAACTCGCCTATCTCCGCCAGTGGGACACCCCTCCCCAACGAGGGGCGCCTATCTGGAAGGATAGACCATGACAGCGACCAAGCCCGGCGTGCGGCCGGCCAACCCGCACTTTTCGTCTGGCCCTTGCGCCAAGCGCCCCGGCTGGAGCCTGCAAGCCCTCACCGACGCCGCGTTAGGACGTTCGCACCGCGCCAAAGTCGGCAAGGCGAAGCTCAAGCGCGCCATCGATCTCACCCGCGAAGTGCTGGAAGTCCCAGCCGACTATCGCATCGGCATCGTGCCGGCATCCGATACCGGTGCGGTGGAGATGGCGCTGTGGTCGCTGCTCGGCGCGCGGCCCGTAACCATGCTGGCGTGGGAATCCTTCGGTGAAGGTTGGGTCAGCGACGTCACCAAGGAACTCAAGCTCAAGGATGTCACGGTCGTCAAAGCGGCCTATGGCGACTTGCCCGATCTGACGAAAATCGATTTTGACAGCGATGTGGTGTTCACCTGGAACGGCACCACCTCGGGCGTGCGGGTGTCCAATGGCGACTGGATCGCCGCCGACCGCAAAGGACTGACGATTTGCGACGCCACTTCGGCGGCGTTCGCGCAAAAGCTCGACTGGCCCAAACTCGATGTCGTCACCTTCTCCTGGCAGAAGGCGCTGGGCGGCGAGGGCGCGCACGGCATGTTGATCCTTTCGCCGCGCGCGGCGGCGCGGCTCGAGAGTTACAAGCCGGCTTGGCCGATGCCGAAGATTTTCCGGCTCACCAAAGGCGGCAAGCTCAACGAGGGCGTATTCGCGGGTGAAACGCTCAATACCCCGTCGATGCTGTGCGTCGAGGACTATATTGACACCTTGCAATGGGCGAAGTCGGCTGGCGGTCTCAAAGCCTTGCGCGCCCGCGCCGATGCCAACGCCAAGATGATCGCCGACTGGGTCGCGCGCTCGCCCTGGATCGAGCATTTGCCGCAGAACCCCGCGACCCGGTCCAACACATCGGTCTGCTTGCGGCTTGCCGATGCGGCCGTGGCCAAATTGCCGTCCGAAGCGCAACTCGCTTTCGTGAAGTCCATGGAAGCGATGTTGGACAAGGAAGGCGTCGCCTATGACGTCGCCAATCACCGCGACGCGCCGCCGAGCCTGCGCATCTGGTGCGGCTGCACGGTCGAAACCGCCGACGTCGAGGCACTAACGCCCTGGCTCGATTGGGCCTTCGCCGAGGCCAAAGCCGCTCTGCCGAAGGCGGCCTAGCCATGACAGCCCCCAAGGTTCTTATCTCCGACGCGCTGTCGCCCGCCGCCGTTCAAATTTTCAAGGATCGCGGCATCGAGGTCGATTTCCAGCCGGCACTCGGCAAGGACAAGGAAAAGCTTGCCGAACTCATCGGAAATTACGATGGCCTTGCCATCCGCTCGGCCACCAAAGTGTCGGCCAAGATTCTCGAAAAGGCCAAGAATCTGAAAGTCATCGGCCGTGCCGGCATCGGTGTCGACAATATCGATATTCCGGCAGCAACCGCGCGCGGCATCATCGTGATGAACACGCCATTCGGCAATTCCATTACCACCGCCGAGCACGCCATTTCGCTGATGCTGGCGCTGGCGCGCCAGATTCCGGAGGCGGATCGTTCAACCCGCGCCGGAAAATGGGAAAAGAACAAATTCATGGGTGTCGAGATTTTTTCGAAGACGCTCGGCATCATCGGCTGTGGCAATATCGGCGCAATCGTTTCCGACCGCGCCATCGGCTTGCGGATGAAGGTCATCGCCTACGATCCGTTTTTGTCGGAGGAACGCGCGCGCGATCTCGGCGTCGAAAAGGTCGAGCTCGATGCGCTGTTCAAGCGCGCTGATTTCATCACGCTGCATACGCCGCTGACCGAAAAGACCAAGAACATCATCGACGCCGCATCGATCAAGAAAATGAAAAAGGGCGTGCGCATCATCAATTGCGCGCGCGGTGGTCTGGTGGATGAGGCGGCGCTCGCCGAAGCGCTCAAAGCGAGCCAGGTGGCGGGTGCGGCATTCGACGTGTTTGTCGAAGAACCGGCGACCAGCAATGCACTGTTCAGCCTGCCCAATGTGGTGTGCACGCCCCATCTCGGCGCCGCCACCAGCGAGGCGCAGGAGAATGTCGCGCTGCAGGTGGCCGAGCAGATGTCCGACTATTTGCTGCGCGGCGCGATCTCCAATGCGGTCAATTTCCCGTCGATCAGCGCCGAGGAAGCGCCGAAGCTGCGGCCGTTCATCGCGCTGGCCGAGAAGCTCGGCTCCTTTGCCGGCCAGTTGACTGAAACCGGGCTGAGCAAAGTGCAGATTTCCTACGAGGGTGCGGTGGCGCAGATGAACACCAAGGCGTTGACCTCGGCGGCCGTTGCCGGCCTGTTGCGGCCGATGCTCCAAGACGTCAACGTGGTGTCCGCGCCGGTGGTGGCCAAGGAGCGCGGCATCATGGTCGAGGAGACCACGCGCGAAATGGCCGGCGACTTCGAAAGCCTGATCACGGTGACGGTGTTGACGCAGTCGCAGACGCGCGCGGTGTCGGGTACGGTATTCGCCGACGGCCGTCCGCGCATCGTCAACATCAAGGGCATCCGCATGGACGCCGAGTTCGGGCCTTCGATGATCTACATCACCAACCTCGACAAGCCCGGTTTCATTGGCCGCTTCTCGTCGACGCTGGGTGAGGCTGGCATCAACATCGCGACTTTCCACGTCGGCCGCGAGGCGCCCGGCGGCAACGCCATCGCGCTGATCGAGATCGACGGCGAACTGCCGGACGCCGTGCTCGCCAAGGTGCGCGCGTTGCCGCAGGTACAGCAGGCCAAGCCGCTCCATTTCTAGGAATTATGGGTGTAATATCAAGTTGTTGAGGCTCGATCCGCAGCCGTGCGGGCTGCGTTCTTCGCCTTGCTTCAACCGGATTGATCCGTTATCCGAATATGGACCTGGCCGGTGGCACCCGGCTGAACGTGTCCGGGCGCTAGGTTAGGAAAGACCTGATGGCGAATGTTGTTGTAGTCGGGTCCCAGTGGGGTGACGAAGGCAAAGGCAAGATCGTCGACTGGCTGTCCGAACAGGCCGATATCGTCGTCCGATTCCAGGGTGGCCATAACGCCGGCCACACTTTGGTGATCGACGGCGTCACCTACAAATTGTCGCTGCTGCCGTCCGGCGTGGTGCGCGGCGGCAAGCTTTCGATCATCGGCAATGGCGTGGTGGTCGATCCGAAGGCCCTGATCGATGAGATCGCCCAACTTAAGAAACAGGGCGTCGCGGTGACTCCGGAAAATCTGCGTATTGCCGAGAACGCGCCGTTGATCCTGCCGCTGCATCAGGAGCTCGATGCATTTCGCGAAGCCGACAATTCGGCGACCCGCATCGGCACCACCAAGCGCGGCATCGGTCCGGCCTACGAGGATAAAGTCGGTCGGCGCGCCATCCGTTTCATGGATCTGGCCGATCTGCCGGCGTTGGCACCCAAGATCGAGCGGCTGCTAGCCCATCACAATGCGCTACGCCGCGGCCTCGGCCTTACGGAGCTCGATGGCAAGGCGATCTATGAATATCTCGCCGCGATCGCGCCGCAGGTGCTCCTCTATATGGATTCAGTCTGGCTGCTGCTCGACGCCAAGCGGCGCGAGGGCAAGCGTATTTTGTTCGAAGGCGCGCAGGGCGCGCTGCTCGACATCGACCACGGCACTTATCCGTATGTGACGTCGTCCAACACGGTAGCGGGGCAGGCCGCGACGGGCTCCGGCCTGGGGCCCAACGCGATCGATTACGTGCTCGGCATTTGCAAGGCCTACACGACGCGGGTGGGCGATGGGCCGTTCCCGACTGACCAGATGGCCAATGCGATCGGCAAAAAACTCGGCGAACGCGGCCGTGAATTCGGCACGGTCACCGGCCGCGCCCGCCGCTGCGGCTGGTTCGATGCGGTGCTGGTCCGCCAGACGGTGAAAACCTGCGGCATCGATGGCCTGGCGCTCACCAAACTCGACATCCTCGATGGCTTCGACGAGATCAAGGTTTGCGTGCGCTATCGGCTCGATGGCCGTGAGATTGATTATTTGCCGGCCGGCGAGCAGGCGCAGGCGCGCGTCGAGCCGATCTATGAGACGATCGACGGCTGGAAGGAACCCACAGCGCGCGCGCGTTCCTGGGCGCAATTGCCGGCCCAGGCGATAAAATATGTGCGGCGAATCGAAGAGCTGGTCGGATGCCCGGTTGCCTTGCTCTCGACCAGTCCTGAGCGCGAAGACACAATCCTGATGAAGAACCCGTTCGAAGTATAATGATGTCCAATGGCTGATTATCACCCTCTGGTCGCACGCGCCGTTTCCGGCCTCGACAAGAACACCGGCGAAAACCGCCGTGCGCTGTACGAGCGCGCGCGCGCCGCGCTGGTCAACCAGTTGCGCAGCGTCGAGCCGGCGCTCGATGAATCCGACATCACGCGCGAGCGGCTGGCGCTGGAGGAGGCGATCCGCAAGGTCGAGGCGGACGCGGTCAAGCGCACGCGTCCGGATACGCCGGAACAACCGCCGTCGCTGGCGGACGTGGGCTTGCGCGGCTTCCGCGAGACGGTGGCCGATGCCGAGGGTCTAGGCGACGCCGCGGCCGAGGCCAATCGTTCGGCACATGAGGTTTATGAGGCAATGCCGGGCGACCAGCCGCCGCCGGCGCATGACAGTGAGCCGCCTTCGGCCGAGCATCATTTCGAACCGCCGCCCGTGGCGGAGCCGTTTCCATTGCATGAACCGCCCGATGCGGATGGGCATGCGCCGCCGCCAGAGACGCCCCGGCCCGCGCCGACGCGGCCATTGCCGCCGCCGCGCTACGAAGAAGACGATGAGATCTATTCGCGGCCGCCGCGCTCCTATGGCGGCATTGTCAAATTCATTCTGCTACTTCTGGTATTGGCCGGTATTTCCGGAGCCGGCTACTGGCAGCGCCAGACCATCATGACGATGGTGGCAAGCCTGCGCAGCAGCACGCCGGCGCCGAAACCGCGTGAGACGACCGAGCCCGCCGGCCGTCCCAAGATCGCCGATCGCATCGGTCCGGCAGCCGGCACGCCGGAAGCCGCCAACGCGCCGGCCGCCGCGGTCGCGCAAAAGGTCGTGCTCTACGACGAGGATCCGAGCAACCCCAAGGGTGTCCGTTACGTCGGCTCGGCGCTCTGGCGCACCGAGACCGTGTCGCCTGGGCCGGGGTTGGCGCCTGAATTGGCGATCCGCGCCGACGTGGAAATCCCCGAGCGGCATATGCGGATGACCTGGTCGCTCCGCCGCAACACCGACAAGGCGCTGCCGGCGAGCCACACCATCGAGATCATGTTCACGCTGCCGGCGGACTTCTCCGAAGGTGGCGTCGGCAACGTGCCGGGCGTGCTGATGAAGCAGGACGAGCAGGCGCGCGGTATACCGCTCGCCGGCCTCGCGGTGAAGGTGACCAACGGCTATTTCCTGATCGGCCTATCGGCGACGGATACCGACGTGCAGCGCAACGTTCAGTTGTTGAAAGAGCGCGACTGGTTCGACATCCCGATCGTGTACACCAGCGGCAAGCGCGCCATCCTGGCCATGGAGAAGGGTACGCCCGGCGTGCGCGCCTTCGAGGAAGCGTTCCGCGCCTGGGGGCAGTGAATTCAAGCCGGCGGCCAAAGCAGCGAGCAAAAACGAAAATGGCCGAGCACAGCCCGGCCATTTTTATATTCGATATCGCTGCGATCGGCTTAGTGCATCGTCGCGCCGATGACGGCCTTTTCGGTCGGATTCTCCAAAACGGCGATGTTGTTCTTTACCGCCTTTTGCACTTTCTCGAAGGCGCGCACTTCGATCTGGCGCACGCGCTCGCGCGAGACGCCGAATTCGGACGCGAGGTCCTCGAGCGTGATCGGATCGTCCGCCAGGCGGCGCGCTTCGAAGATGCGCCGCTCGCGATCGTTGAGCACGTCGAGCGCGCCGATCAGCGCTTCGTGTCGGTTGTCGCTTTCCTCGCTGTCGGCGAGGATCTTTTCCTGGGTCGGCGCGTCGCTGACCAGCCAATCCATCCATTCGCCACTGTCGCCGTCATCCCGGATCGGCGCATTGAGCGAGGCATCGCCGCCGAGCCGGCGGTTCATGTCGACCACATCTTGTTCTGTTACGCCCAGCCGCTTGGCGATTAGCTTCACCTGATCGGGCCGCATGTCGCCTTCGTCGAGCGCGGAAATCTTGCTCTTGGCCTTGCGCAGGTTGAAGAACAGCTTCTTCTGGTTGGCGGTGGTGCCCATCTTCACCAGCGACCATGAGCGCAGGATGTATTCCTGGATCGCGGCCTTGATCCACCACATGGCGTAGGTGGCGAGCCGGAAACCCTTCTCGGGCTCGAAGCGTTTGACCGCCTGCATCAGGCCGACATTGCCCTCGGAAACCACTTCCGAAATCGGCAGGCCGTAGCCGCGATAGCCCATGGCGATCTTGGCGACCAGGCGGAGATGGCTGGTGACGAGTTTGTGCGCGGCTTCACGATCGCCGTGCTCACGCCAGCTGCGCGCAAGCATGTATTCTTCCTGCGGTTCCAGCATCGGGAACCGGCGGATTTCTTCCAGGTAGTGTGAAAGGCCGGATTCGGCCTTGAGTGCCGGCAAAGCGGCTGAACGGGCCATGATAGCGCCCTCCTTAATTTGCCCCCGATAATCGGCAGGCTGTTGGCGCCGCCGCTCCCCTCGAGCCGACGGCGTACATTCCGATCTCGCAGGTGCAGCATAACGGAACAGGCCGGCAAAAGATAGGTGTATGCCCGTCACGTCGCTGTGACATGCGTTAAAGCCTGAGCAAACCACTGGATTTGCTGACCTATTCCGTATGACCGCGCCTGCATAAGTGGTTTGCAGCAGCCACTGAGACAACCACGCAAACCGCCCGGCGTTCCGGTTGGAACCCAGGTTTCTCGGCGATTCAAGGTGTTTGATGGTGGATAAGTGGCGCTCCGCCGGCCGGTTTCAAGGGCCGCGGGCGGCGAGCGCGTCACGCAGGCGGCGCAAATCGGCTGGCAACTCCGAGCGAAATTCCGAAACTTTGCCATTGCCGGGGTGCTCGAAACGCAACAGATAAGCATGCAGTGCTTGGCGGCCTAGCGCTTCCAGGGCGGCGCGGGCAGCGGGGGCCAGCAGGCTAGCCTTGGTCTTAAAGCCGGTGCCATAGGCGGCATCGCCCAGAATCGGATGGTCGATATAAGCGAGGTGGACCCGGATCTGGTGGGTGCGGCCAGTGTCTAAGGTGCAGGCCAAGAGGCTCGCGACCGGCTTGCCGTCTGCGCCGGTATAGCGCTCCAGCACTTCCCAATGGGTCACCGCCGGCCGGCCGCCCTCGCGCACGGCGCGCTTGTCTCGAGATCGAGGATGGCGATCGAGGGCTGCGTCGATCGTGCCCTTCGGGCGGCTTGGCGCGCCCCAGACCAGAGCCAGATAGCCGCGCTCGATGCCGCTTGTGGACTTATTGGCGAATTGGGCGCTCAGCCCGCGATGGGCGATGTCGGTTTTGGCGACCACCATGAGGCCGGTGGTGTCCTTGTCGAGCCGGTGCACGATGCCGGGCCGTTTGACGCCGCCAATGCCGGACAGGCTGTCGCCGCAATGGGCGATCAACGCATTGACCAGCGTGCCCTTGGCGTGGCCGGCGGCCGGATGCACCACCAATCCTTTCGGCTTGTCGATCACGATCAGCGCGTCGTCCTCGTAGACGATCGTGAGCGGGATTGCCTCGCCCATGGGCTTTGCCTGCTCGGGCGCCGGCAGCGTCACCGTGACGGTGTCGCCGGAATTGACGTGTGCCGCGGGATCGCGGATCGTGCGCGCCTCGATCGTCGCTTGGATCGTCTCTTGGGTCGTCACTTGGCCGTCAAGGATTAGCGCCTTGAGGCGCGAGCGTGACAGCCCCGGGATGCGCGCGGCGAGCACGCGATCGAGCCGCTGGCCGTTCTCTTGGGCGGCGATTGTGACGATTTCGGTGGCGCGGTCATTCATGGATAGGCGATGTCCGACGATAAACCTTCAAGTCCCGAAGCCGAGCGCGCGATCGCGAAGGTGCGCCGGTTGATGATGATCGCGAGCGTAACGACGTTTCTGGCGCTCGCCGCGGTGCTTGGCGTCATCGGCTACCGCGTTTTTCACCTGGGGGGAAGCGCCCCGTCACCGGCGGCTTTCGCGGACGTTACCGTTGCGCTACCGGTCGGCGCAAAAATGCTTTCGACGGCGGTGAGCAACGACCACATCGTGGTAGCAGTCGAGGTCGCAGGCAGCGTCGAAGTGCTCACGTTCGACCCTGACACACTCAAACCGCTCGGGCGCTTGCGGCTTAAAGCGCCTTGATCTTCTCCAGCACCGGCAAGAGATACGACACGAATTTCTCCGGGTCCTCGCTCATGGGAAAGTGCCCGAGGCCTTTCATGATGTTGGCGGACGCGCCGGTGCGCTTGGCGATATCGAGCGTGGCTTCACTTGTGCAGGAATAGTCGTATTCGCCCGTGAGCAGAAACAACGGACAGCGTTTGATGTCGATGTCGTCAACGCGGCCGCGGATGTCGCCGTCTATCATGTAGAAATACAAATCGCCTTTGAACACGCCGGGCCCGCTCTGCATGTAGTGCCACAGTGTCTCCCAGCGGCCTTCGTCGGGCGCGGTCGGTGCAACCAGGCCTGACACCACGCCGGCGCATACCATGCCGCCATGCACGTCGGGCCGGTTGAGCCAGGACAAATCATAATAAGGTTCGGTGTGCGCCGCCGACTCCAGGCCGATCAAGGCGCGGAAGCGTTCTGGACATTCCTGCGCGAGATGGAGCACGATGCGCCCGCCGATCGAGCAGCCCATGGCGACCGGTTTGTCGAGCTTAAGCGCGTCGGCGACTTCCACGATCATACGTATGTAGTCGCGCGAACTAAGTTGGTATTCGGCATCCTGCCAGCCGGCGGGCGGCGAGGATTTGCCGTGCCATGGCATGTCGAAAGCGATGACGCGGAAGCTGGCCGTGACGCGTGCGTCGTTCATCAGGCCGCGAAATTGCCGTGCATCGGAGCCCGCGGTGTGCAGGCAGAGCAGGGGGATACCTTGGCCTGCTTCCTCGACATAAAGCCGGTGCGGCTTGCCGAGCAAATCGAGATGAAGATAGCGACCGGTGATGGGTTCGAAACGCGGGTTCATCGTGCGGCCTGCTTGCTTACGGTTTCTTTACGCGGCGCCGCGATCACGTCCTTGAAATAGAGCAGGTTCGCCATGAAAGGATGTATGTCGCCTTCCACGCGCATCAGTTTCTGTTTGACCAGCGCGAAAATGTCGGTGAAGCCGAGCGGCGGCAGCGGCTGCCAGAATTTTTCCCAGACGCTGCGCGAGGCGCGCAAGGCAAAGCTGTAATTGGGGGTAATGAACGGGCCGGGCGTCACTTTGGTGACGCGGCCTTCCTGGATTCGGATCAAGGTGTCGGCGTCGTCGATGGCGATCATGAAGGTGGTGTCGACGAAGCGGCCGCGCTGGATGAGCCTGGCATCGGCGTTCACGAAACTGGCGATTTTGTCGATCATGCGGAAAACTCCAAAACAACCGAACTAGGTTGGAGCGACCTGAGGCCTGCCGCAAGCCGGTGGGCGGCTTGCGTGCCCGAATGATCAAGGCTATCTCGTAGTTTCTGCCCAGCTCCCTTCGTCTAGCGGCCTAGGACGTCGCCCTCTCACGGCGAAAACAGGGGTTCGAGTCCCCTAGGGAGCGCCAGCAAAATCAACGATTTAGGTGAATTAGCAAGCTCCGCACCCGATTTTTGGGAAGGTTTTGGGGAGTATGCATTGCTGTGCACTGCGGTCCGCGCTCGTTCGGCGCTGACAGGCATCACTGTCAGGCTTACCCGACCGTAAGTCCATGTTAGCGAAATTGCGTCATCTTTGGCTGTCGCGCTTCACAGCGGCAGGCAGAGAAGTCATGGCCAAAAAACGGCGAATTCCGAACGCCTCGTCGTTTGGTGAACGATCTGAACCGCACATCATTGAAATGGACAGGCCCGGTCGCGATTGGATCCCGATCCGAGGCGCACCGGCACAATTCCAAGCGATCCAGAGGCCATTCCGGAAACGAACCGCAAGTTCCGACACGATTCGGGAGTTCGCCGAAGAGGCACTACAGGAGCCTAGGTTCATCGCCTTCTCTGACGATGGCTTGGTCTTACTGCTTGGTTCCGAGCACGTAAGCGGCGAACAAGGGCCTGGCCTCGACCAGATTGCTCCCTATGCGCCGCATGAGGCCATCGACGGAAGTGACGGTCGTGTTCGACCGGTCAGCGGCGAGTTCGCTACTCGCATAACCAAACTTTGGGAGCAAATGGAAATTCGTTTCCGTACGGCGCATCGAGTTGGCGATTGCAGAGTATTAGCGCGGTGCGGCTCGCCTATTGCCGAACGTTTCACCTCGTTGGCGCCAGATGTCTTTGACGCGTTCAAGATCATAGATTGGCAAAACGGCGTAGCTGTAAGTTTGGCAGGGGACCGCCTTTATTCGATCCATGCCGCGCCTCCTTCCGCTCATGACGAAAAGACACTGGCCATCATACGAGATTTCGAACACTCGCCTTTGAAACTTCAGGTGGGGCAGTATCTCTACTTGCATCATCCTAATGGCTTGGTGGGTGACAAGGTCACCGGCTCGATCATCAAAAAGATTCGAGTGCATTGCTTCGGCAAGGATATTAATGGCAAGCTCGACGAGAAGACAATTCGCGACGCCTACAAGCTTTTCCGCAAATTGCTTTCGAGCAAACCTTCGGCCGAATTGCTGGAGCGGATCGAATTCCGATCCGTGAAGCCGCGCAAAAAGAAAGCCGCGGGAGCCAACTAGCAAACAGCTGGGCTGGTCCCGAGAAGACCGCCGAAGTCTGAAGAACCGCCTTGCACGGTACTACCGGTCGGTCGCATCACCGTGTTCTTAGGCGCGCCCGAAATCCGGGTAAAATATTATATATATCAATAGCTTGGTTTATCGGCGCCGTCCGGGCGCGCAGGGGAATCTCCGGGAATCCCGAGCACTCTTGCTGCAAAGAGCGTCACCACGGCCGAATATTCATCCCACGCAAACGCCGATGGACAACCTGGCGTGCAGGAGATGACGATGACGAAATCCCGACTTGCCTATGACGTTTCTGAAGCTGCGACAGTCGCCGCGCTAGGGCGATCGACTGTTTACGCGGCCATTCGTCGTGGCGAGCTGACGGCGCGTAAAGCCGGTCGGCGCACGGTGGTTCTCACCGCCGACCTGGAGGCCTGGTTGAAGGCCTTGCCCCCGATCAAGACGACCCCCGCCTCAGGCGCCTCGGCTGACGCCCGGCCGGTGCGTGAATAGTGACGTTACTAGTCACGGAGAAGGTGCTGTGGGCAATAAAACCAAGAAGCTGACCGAGGCGGATCTCGTGGCCGGGGGCTGCCGTCCCATTCGCGCCTTCGTGCTTCCCGCCGAGAATGATGCGGCGGCGGAGCACGATGCGGCAGCGGGCAACGATGAGGCAGCGCAGAATGATGCCGCCGGTGAGAACGGGGCGGCGGCGCAGAACGATGCCGCCGATAAGAACGGTGCTGCGGCCGACGACGGCAAGCCGAAATCAGCCAGCGAACGAACAAAAAAGTATCGAGAGTCTTTAAAGGGGAAGCAGCAACTGAATCTGATGACGACGACCGATCCGGAAAAGCGGGCTACGCTCAAAGAACTGGCCAACGACATCGAGATCGATGGCGTGCACGCCGTTTGTGCCATGGCGGTGCGCGCCAAGGCGGATGCCAAAACCTTGGACGGGATGCGCGTGGCCGGTGATGCGCCGGACGTCCTCGCGCTTGGCGTTTTGGCGTCGCATGTTGATGTCCGGCCGGTGGTGGACGGCGTCATCGAAAACCCCGAGGTTCGATATCTGGTTGCGGCTTGTTTGGCCGAGAGAAAAACCTTCGACCGTATTGTCGCGATTGTCCGTAATACATCGGTGTTGGAATTTTTCGCCGCTTTAGCCGACAATACCGAGCTGCGGGCTTGCTTGCGCGCAATGACGGCTGAACCGGCTTTTCTCACCCTCTGTTCCGGGATTCGCCAAAATCCGCAATTGCGACGTGCCGCGCATGCAGCGCAAGCTAACCCGAAGATTGCGGCTATTTCCGCCCTATTGGCTATACGCGCGTCCCATGTTTTGGAGGCCGTGGAAGTCGCTATCGAGCGCCCGGATATTGTCGAGCTTGGAAAACGGGCAACAATATCAAGCGAGATACGGCGCGCGGTAGAGTTCGCCATAGCGCGCCCGCGCGCGGCTGAAATTGGTCACCAAATTATGTCGCTTAAGGGAGTGCGGGGCCAAATTGCACGAAAGTTGATGGCATTGTTGTTCATCAAGCCTGGATCGCGCGCCAGCTAGATTATTGCACGACGGTCAATATCTTAGTCGTGCCACGACACACCTAGCTTAAGCCCGCGGAAGACGTATGATGATTATTTAGCCGAGACATCACGATGGCGCGGAGAAAATCGGGGGGATCATCGGCCGGACTGAGTGTCGTGATCGTGCTGGGGGTCATCGCCTGGATCGGCACTTCCGCGTACCGTTTCGTCGTCGAAAATTCGGTCGCGATAATCGCTGTGCTCGTGCTGACGGGAGCCATATCTCTGATTGTATTCGGACTTTCGCGGCTCGGGAAAAGAAAGTCCGTGCCGTCTGTCATTGGTACCGAGCCGCTCGGAGTTAAGGTGGAAATCACTACGCCGTATCTCGCCAGAGTATCTCCTCGACGAGCGTCAAACACGAGGTGGGTCGAGCCAGGTGAGCCGGTTAAAATCGGAAACCTCGGCCTCTCGTTTGGACTCTTTTATCTCGGCGAAGCGCTTGCATTGCCGGACGGACGGACCATCGACCAATACGCGATAAATCCGAAACTCCCCGTCAGTCCTGCTCAGGCCGATGTGACGGGTAGTTCGATGCCGTATTGGCCATCTTATGCATCGATCACGCCGTCCGCGCGCCGTGCTTTTCTTGAGTGGATGGCGAGTGGCAGAAAAGACCCTGCTTACGGTATTGGCTACACGTTCCTATTTTTCTACGGTCTGGAACACAGGCAATTCATCGAGAAAAATCCGGTGGTCGCTCGCGTTCTGATACCAGAAGTAGAACGTCTCCTATCTATCTACGGTCAGAATAATTCTTTTCGTGGGTATGCGGCGAATTTCTTAATCCACGCCAGTTTGGCCGCAGGCCTTCCCCTGGAACCACCCCGCTTGTCGCCGGAGCGCAGCGCGTCGCCCGACCTGCCGCTCACGGTCCGTATCTATCTCGGCAAAATACTTGCGGCTTCAAATGTCCTATTCGCGCATGATGCGTTGATATGGGCTCTTGCTCTGCCGGATATCTATCTGCGCACAGCGGCGATCAGATGTTTCGACGAGTTTGTCGCCTTGTGGAAACTGCGGTTTGCGGAAAAATTTCCGACCGGCTTCGCGATCAAGGTTCCGGCGAAGAAAATAGCATTCACATACCGAGCGTGTAGTGGCGCCTTTCAGGTCGAAGTGCCCGGCCCGCACACGCAATATCCGGACATCGTCGCGGGACGGCAATCGCTTGAGGCGCTCAAATCGCTAGCGCAGGCATGCACCGATGAACTCGACGCCTACAGCAGGCTCATCGGCCGGCGACCAGAGCGAAAATCCTCGGTTGAGGCGGCAATCTTGCTGCCGAAAATTCTTCAGCTCGATGCTTCGACAAGTCCCTTGCGCGACGCCGACCAACGAATAGCCGGCATCATGGGAAGCGGAAACACCGCCACGACGAAGTTGCGGGCGATTCTTAAAGCAGCCGCGCTCGACTTCCCCGAAACGGGCAAGCTTCCTCATGTCGTTTGCGACCAGCTAGGCCAGGTTCTCGACCGGATTGACGTCGCAATCGAGCCGGACCGACGCTATGGCGGCGGCGCCGCCCAGATCGACGATCAGGTCGTCATCTTTCGAGCGGACCAAGGCGGCTCTATCGACCCGAAAAAACCGTCGTATCAGCGGATGAAAATCCAGGTGGAGGTCGCCGCACTGGCCGGTGCCGCGGACGGTTCGGCGACGGCCGATGATCTTCAGTCGATCATCGCCAACATCAAGGCGGCTCCGGATCTCACCAGAATCGAAGGGCTGCGTCTTATCGCGTACGCGGTAACAATCTTCAAAAGCCCGGCCAAGCAGGAGCGCATCATGCGCCGTTTGGCGGAGTGCGGAGAAACCGAACGGCGAGCCATAGCGATGGTTGCGGTTTCCCTGATCACAAAGGAAAACCATGTCGATCCGAAGCAGGTGCGCTTTTTGGAGCGGCTGAATAAGGCATTAAGGTTGCCCAAGGACAAGATCTATTCGGACCTTTATCGCGCCTCGGCAGCCCCAGACGAACCGATTACGATATCTCCGGAAAACCGGATCCCGGGAATTCCGATTCCGAAGCAGCCCGAGCCCGGCATTTATATCGACGCTGGCCGGCTGGCGGCGGTCCAGAAGGAAACGCAGGCGGTATCAGAAATATTGACTCAGATTTTTGCCGACGATGCAGGCGTTCCAAAGACCACGCCGGGAGCCCCGCCTCCTGCAGACGTGTCACCATTCAAAGGGCTCGATAGAAGCCATGCCGAGCTGGTTGAATTCATGGAAATGAAAGGCGAAATCGCTCGACCGGAATTTGAGGCGCGGGCGAAATCACTGAAGCTTCTGCCGGCGGGGGCGATCGAAAAAATCAACGATTGGTCTTTCGATCGCTTCGAAGAACCTCTCCTTGAGGAGGGCGACCATATTGTGCTTTCTGCTAACCTGCGCCCGCGTCTGTCGGAATTGAGAGCAAGTGAATCATGAACGAAGCAGTCGCAAAAATTCGTCCCCGGGAGCGGGACACCATCATCCAAGCCCTGTCCGCCGGCGTGGTCCCACGGGTTGGGCTTGCCTATATCCAAGTCGGTCGAGCTGTAGAGGTCAACGCTCTTCTTCGCGATATCGACCGTGTCGCAGACGGCGGATCATCGGTGCGGTTCGTGATCGGCGAATACGGCGCCGGCAAGACATTCTTCGGCAATCTTGTCCGCCTGATAGCCTTGGAAAAGAAATGCGTCACGGTTCACGCCGATCTGGCGCCTGATCGGCGCATTCACGCAGGCGGCGGCCAGGCCAGAGGGCTCTATTCCGAGGCCGTGAAAAATCTCTCGACCCGAAACAAACCGGATGGCAATGCGCTCGCAAGCGTCGTCGAACGTTTCGTGACCGATGCAAGTCAGGCCGCCGCGGATCGTGGTGTGGCAGTCGAGAAGATAATCGACGAAAAGCTGGCGCAAATTCAGGAATTTGTCGGTGGATATGACTTTGCAGTTGTGTTGAAGGCCTATTGGAAGGGAAGCGAGCAAGGCGACGAAACGCTCAAGGCGGCTGCCATTCGCTGGCTTCGGGCCGAATATTCAACGAAAACAGAAGCTCGCCAGGCGTTGGGCGTTCGCACGATCATCGACGATGATAACGTCTATGAATCATTGAAGGCATTGGCCTGTTTCGTCCGCGTGGCTGGGTATGCCGGCCTAATGGTGATGTTTGACGAGATGGTCAACATCTACAAGCTGCAAAACTCGCAGGCCAGAAGTCAAAACTACGAGCAAATCCTCCGGATCGTAAACGATGCTCTGCAAGGCAACACCGCGGGCATCGGATTTATCATGTGTGGCACGCCGGAATTTTTGCTGGACACGCGTCGCGGTCTATACAGCTATGAGGCTCTGCAATCACGCCTTGCCGAAAATCAGTTCGCGCAAAACGGCCTTGTTGATCTTTCGGGGCCGATTATCAGATTACAAAATTTGACGCCGGAGGACCTCTTGGTCTTGTTGGCAAACATCAGATCGGTGTTTGCTTTGGGAGATCCGCAGAAGTTTCTTGTGCCGGACGAGGCGCTAACCGCGTTCATGAACCACTGCAATAAGCGCATCGGCGAGGCATATTTTCGGACTCCACGAACGACGATCAAAGCGTTCGTCCAGTTCCTTGCTGTATTGGAGCAAAATCCGGGAACCCGTTGGCAGGATATGCTCGGGGGCATCCAAATCGCGGCCGACACCGGAAATGTCGACGATAAGGAAGGCGAGCAAGCGGCGGTCAATGGCTCAGGCGATGAACTCACCAGTCTCCGCATTGGATCTTGAATCAGCTTACGACCGGCTGCATCCGCTGGTCCAGAAATGGATCCGTGAGCAGGGCTGGGATGAAATTCGTGAAATACAAGCCAGAACGATCTTGGCGATTCTCGGCACCGACAAGGACGTACTGATCGCCGCAACGACAGCAGCAGGAAAGACTGAAGCGGCGTTTCTGCCCATACTGACGCTCATAGCCGATCGCGCAAAAGCGGGTTTTTCGGTTCTCTACATCAGTCCGCTAAAGGCGCTCATCAACGATCAGTTTCGCAGACTCGACGAACTCTGCGAGCGAATGGAGATTCCCGTCGTCAAATGGCACGGCGATGCCCCGCAGGCCGCAAAGAAAAAAGCGCTTAAGAACCCGGATGGCATCGCGCTAATTACGCCGGAGTCGATCGAGGCGATGTTGACCAGACGGCCCGGCGATGCACATAGGCTGCTGGGGTCGGCGGATTTCATCATCGTGGATGAGGTTCATGCCTTTTTGCATGGACCACGGGGGCTTCATGTAGCTAGTCTATTGCGCCGCATCGATGCGATGAGCGAGGTCCCTGCACGGCGGGTTGGATTGTCAGCGACGATCGGAGACCTGAAGCAGGCGGCCGCCTGGCTGCGTCCGACCAATCCTTCCAAGGTTGAAATTCTGGAAGCTAAATCCGATGCGCCCGAACTCCGCCTGCAGATCCGCGGGTATGTTGAACCGCCTGACTTGGACGATCCCGATCGCGCCGAGGTCGAAAATGCGGGGAAAGCGGACGGCGTGGCATTGGACGCCATCTCTGATCACCTCTTCGATACAATAAGGGGATCGAACAATCTGGTGTTCGGCGGATCACGCCGGACGGTCGAGGCAACCGCCGACAGGCTTCGGCGCCGGTCGGAAAGAGCCAACGTCCCCAACGAATTCTTCCCGCACCATGGCAGCTTGTCCAAAACACTCAGGGAAGAACTTGAAGAGCGGTTGAAAACGAGCAATTTGCCGACGACCGCGATCTGCACGTCGACCTTGGAGCTCGGAATCGACATCGGGTCCGTAAAATCCGTTGCTCAGATCGGATCGCCACGCTCACTCTCGTCGCTGCGGCAGCGTCTTGGTCGCACCGGACGACGGCGCGGAACGCCGTCGATTTTGCGAATTTACGTCCGCGAACCATACATCGGGCGCAAATCCAGCGTGCTCGATCAACTTCATGCTCCGACAGTTCGCGGCGTTGCGGCAATCCGGTTGCTGCTGGCGGGGTTCGTCGAGCCGTCCGCAGCAAGCCCAGAGGTTGCTTCGACCCTAATACACCAGATTATGTCGGTAATTGCCGAGCGAGGAGGAATTCGACCTCCGGCCCTGTACCAATTGCTGTGCGGTCCGGGGCCGTTCGCAAGCTTTAGCCAACCTGATTTTGCGACGCTGCTTCGTCATTTGGGCAGCGAGGACGTCAAACTGATCGAGCAGGCGCCAGACAGCACATTGATGCTGGGGCCGGCTGGCGAACAAATTGTCCACTCCAAAAGCTTCTTCGCCGTATTCGAGGTGGCTGAAGAATGGCGGCTGACTTCGGGCGGCCGGACGTTGGGAACGCTTCCGATTTCCTATCCCGTGCACAAAGACAGTCTGGTGGTATTTGCCGGGCGTAGATGGATCGTCGAGGATCTCGACGACAAGACCAAAACTCTTCAGGTTACGCCGCATGCCGGCGGCGTGGTCCCGAAGTTCGAGCGGGCGAACCTTGAGCCGGCGCACGATCGCTTGGCGGCGGAAATGCGCGCGGTATATCTGGCGAGCGACGTTCCGCCGTACCTGGACACGGTGGCGCAGGATCTCTTGGCCGGAGGCAGAAGCGCATTCCGAGACCTCAATCTCGCCAGACGGTCACTGATTGAAGACGATCGTGATCTGCACGTTTTTCTTTGGCGTGGCTCGCAGGCCAACGCGGTTTTCGCCGCGGCGTTGGCGATGGCCGGCATGCCTGCCGAAGCCCATGATTTTGGGGTGACCATACCCAAAACGACGTTGGAGGAGGGCGGACGTTTGCTGGGCAAGCTTGGCAGCATGGAATCATTAACGTCCTCCGACGTTGCCGCGTTCGTCCAAAACATCCGTGTCGGGAAGTTTGCCGAGTTTGTCCCTGACGCGTTAGCGAGAGCGCAGTGGGCGCGGCAGAATTCGGATGTCGTCAAAGAAATTGCGGCTATGGCGATATCCGCCACTCAATAAAAAGACACCAGCCCTTTTCGACCATGTCAGGCTCATAACCTGAAGGTCGTAGGTTCAAATCCTACCCCCGCAACCAAATTAAACCCGACAATTCAGGTGCTTGCACCTCGATTGTCGGGTTTTTTCATGCGTCACTGAGGCTTCCAATCCATTCCCATCGATAACTGAATCATTCCAAGCGTTTAGCGAATTTCTAGCAAACGTTACGGTCTAGTCCCAACCCTTCCATGTCACATGCTTGGCACATGAACCATCTCAAGCCGGGTTTTTTGCAGTACCGCGCAAGGGCCAAAAACGGGCCCAATAATTCTCCCCCATCAAATCCTATGCGGGCCGTTGCATAGTTTAATTCGATCACGGTACCTGTATCGGCCTCTAAGGAATCACCCTCGATTGCGCCCCCTCTATCCCGATAGGATTCTAGGTGCTGTCGGTCTGACGCCTTAGAACGCATTGATTTTCTAGGCGTGGTTACACCGCATGCTGACGCCAACGCACAACTTCTCCGTTGCCAATACGCCCATGCCGGGTTGGACGCATTGCCAACCCGTCGACCCGGGTTGGCTTTATATTTTGCGAAACGACAACCTCTTCAAGATTGGAAAGACGAAGGACCCAAAGAGAAGAATGAAAGAAGCTGCCACGTGGCTGCCCGATGGAGAAATTATTGGGATCAAACCGTTTTGGTGCATTCACGAGTTTGAGCGAACTTTGCTTTGCGGAATTGCCAATTTTTGGCATCAAGGCGAGTGGCACCGGTTTCCGGATGAAAGCTGGTCGGATTTTCTAGCCAGCGGCTTTCGTCTTTTCGACAACCACGACCGCAACAAGAACACCGTCGACTTCAGCTACTGGATCGGCGGGTCGGGTATGGGCGAGGTCGTGATGGAGCAGAACCGCCGCCGCATAACCCTTCGTCGCTGGCAACGCGAGGGGTAGAAGGCTCGCGCCAAACCCCTTCGCCACCGAGAGTTGCGGGCGGGGTCTTCTTCTACTACCGTGGATGCGGGAGAAGACATGCGCATTGCCTTTGTTGAAATCAGCAATTTCCGAAAGCTGCGCGCTGTGCGCGTGGAATTCACAGACAGCACGACGCTATTCGTCGGAGCGAACAACAGTGGCAAGACTTCGGCGATGGTTGCCCTCCGCCATTTTCTTGTCGACCGAGGAAAAATCAGTACCTACGACTTTACTTTATCGCTTTGGCAAAAAATCAATTCGATCGGGGCCGCTTGGGAAACGGGCGCGGGCAAAAATCCTGCTGAGCCCCCGACTTTGTCGCAATGGGGAGACACGCTGCCATCGCTCGATGTGTGGCTAGACGTGGCGAGCAGCGAGATTCACTACGTCAGCAAATTGCTTCCTACGCTTGAGTGGAAGGGCGGGCTTATCGGGGTGCGCCTTCGATTTGAGCCGAAGGATGTCGTGGAGTTGCACAAGCAATATCTGACTGCAATCAACGACGCGAAAAAAGCTAAAGAGGGCAGTGGCGGCAAATCGGGCGTGAAACTTTGGCCACAGAACATGGTGGAGTTTCTCGAACGTCAAATGCGGTCCCTCTTTACTGTACGCGGATACGTATTGGACCCAACCAAGTGTGTCCCTGCGCAAAATGGCATCGCAAAGCCGCAGCCATTACCTCATGAAGCCGAGCCGCTGGAAGGAGACCCGTTCGATGGCCTAATTCGTATAGACGAAATTAGCGCTCAGCGCGGGTTCAGCGATAGTGCGGCGAAGTCTGACCTAGTTCCGGGCGACGGTGCCAAGACGGCGACACGACGTGAAAGCCGCCGCCTGTCTGAGCAATTGCGTGCCTATTATGCGGATCATCTCGATCCTTTCGATAGCCCGGACCCCTCCGACCTCGTCGCTCTGAAGGCTATCGAAGATGCGCAAGCCGCGTTCGACGAGCGGCTTGAATCATGCTTTCAGGCTGCTTTGAAAGAAGTGCAGGGCCTCGGCTATCCCGGAGTGACCGATCCACGACTGAAAATTTCCACAAGGATCCGGCCCGCGGACGGTCTCGATCACGATTCTGCCGTTCAATATCTCCTCGATTCCGCGCCGGGTGGTACGCCGGGTCAAGCACTGCTACTACCGGAAGACTACAACGGGCTTGGCTATCAGAACCTTATTTCAATTGTCTTCCGGCTCATGAGTTTCCGCGACGCATGGATGCGCGTTGGCAAAGCGGGAAAGAGCCGAGCGCGTGGTACGGAAATAGAAAAGCCCCTACCTCCCTTACATTTGGTGCTGGTAGAAGAACCTGAAGCTCATCTACACGCTCAAGTTCAACAGGTATTCATTCGCAAGGCCTACGCCATCTTACGGGCCCACCCTGACCTTGGTGAAAGCGCGTCGCTGACGACTCAGCTTGTCGTCAGCACACATTCTAGCCATGTCGCACATGAGACAGCTTTCGAGTGCTTGAGATACTTTCGTCGACTCCCGGCAAATGCTGCCGGAGATGTGCCGATTTCAACCGTGGTGAACCTATCCGAAGTGTTCGGGAAGAAAGACGAGACTCAGCGTTTCGTCACGCGATATTTGCGAGCCACGCATTGCGATCTATTCTTTGCTGATGCGGCCATTCTTGTCGAAGGACCGGCGGAGCGCATACTTATTCCGCATTTCATACGCACGCACTTTAGTACGCTCCACCAATGTTACATTACCTTGTTAGAAATTGGCGGAAGCCATGCCCATCGACTGGAGCCCCTCATTAAACACCTTGGGCTATTAACGCTTATTGTTACCGATCTTGATGCCTCAAATGCGTCGACGAAGAAGGCGGAGCCGCCCGCCCGTGCGAAATCCCAGATCACCGCCAACGCAACACTGCGGACCTGGGCACCCAAAGAAACCGAAATAGACAAACTTTTGGACCTCACGGAGGCCGCCAAAATTTTAACCTATGATCCTTTGTCCTGCATCCGCGTTGCCTATCAATGCCCGGTCAAAATAACCATCGGCAAGAAAGAAAATATTGAAGCGCTACCGAGCACATTCGAAGATGCGCTAGTGCTGGAAAATCTGCCAATCTTCAGCGCGCTTGACGGAACCGGCCTGATCGCAAAATTTAGGGATGCCATCAAAGCGCACAACGACGTTGCAGCCCTTGGCCAGGCTCTTTTCGAGAGTTTGCGCGACGGAAAGAAAGCTGAATTCGCATTGGAAATGCTCGAATTAAGCGAGACCGACAAGTTGCGGGTGCCGATCTATATCGATGAAGGCCTCAAATGGCTTGAGAGCCAACTGAAGAAAAAGCAGGAGGTGGTGATTGTCGCTGTGCCAGAGCCTCCTAAACAAGCAGCAAAAGCGATTGCATGAGCACGACAATTAATGACGACACTATAGACGATGTCGTGGACGATGAAATCCATGGCTGTTTGAATTTGTCGGGGCCGACGAGTTTCTTTCTATTTGCGGGCGCAGGTTCAGGAAAAACTCGGTCGCTCGTTAGGGCGGTAAACGGATTGCGGGCAGAATATGGGCGCCGACTTCTCCTAAAAGGGCAGCGATTTGGAGTTATCACTTACACAAATGCCGCGTGTGATGAAATTAAGCAGCGGCTTGAGTTTGACCCGCTCGTCGATGTTGCCACCATCCACAGCTTCGCTTGGGACCTTATTGCCGGGTTCAACAACGACATCCGTGATTGGCTTCGACAGAATCTCGCTCAAGAAATCGCGGAGCTTGAGGAGGCCCAACGAAAGGGCCGCGCGGCATCGAAGGCCGCGCAAGATCGCGCTAAAAGTATAGAAAGTAAGAACAGGCGATTAGCCTCTCTTGATACAATCAAGCGTTTTATATACAGCCCTAGTGGTGATAATCGTGGACGGGATTCCCTGAATCACAGTGAAGTCATTTCGATTACCTCTGCCTTTCTCTCGCAGAAAGCTACGCTGCAACGCATTTTTGTAAATAAGTACCCATTTCTATTGATTGACGAGAGCCAAGATACGAACAAGCACCTGATGGAAGCGCTGCTTGTTGTCCAGGCCGAACATTCAGACCGCTTTTGCCTCGGCCTATTCGGCGACACAATGCAACGTATCTATGCTGACGGTAAAATTGATCTGCCCTCGGGCCTGCCTGCGGGCTGGAAACGTCCGGCAAAGAAAATGAATCACCGTTGCCCGAGTCGAGTTGTGCGACTCATTAACAAGATTCGCTCAGCAGTGGATGGCCATGTCCAACAAAGTCGATCCGATAAGGATGGCGGAACGGTACGTCTTTTCATTTATGCCGCTACCACGGCTGACAAGTTTAAAGCTGAGGACGCCGTAGCCCGGCGTATGCTGGAAATTACGGCTGACAAGAATTGGGACCCCGCAACGGCGGATTACAAAACGCTTACGCTTGAACATCACATGGCTGCGCGCCGAATGGGTTTTTTAGAATATTTTAGCCCTCTGTACGCTGTGGATCGTCTGAGGACTGGCCTCCTTGATGGCTCTCTTCCCGGCCTACCGCTATTTATCAACGAAATTCTGCCCCTCGTCCAAGCGAAGCTTAGAGGCGATGAATATGCCGCCGCCGCTGTGGTTAGAAAAATGTCGCCCTTGCTTGAGAGGGAACACCTGAAGAAGGCTGGGGCTGAGCAGCCTGCCGTACTCGCAAAGGTCAGCGGTGCGGTTAAAGAATTGATGGGCTTGTGGAAAAGTGGGTCGGCACCCATGCTTATCGATGTGCTTCGTTGTGTCCACTCAACGGGCTTATTCAAAATCCCAGACGCACTCCTTCCAATCGCCGCGCGCAATACCGTGGAAGCGATCCAAGAATCTGCGGGCGAACTTGAAACCGAACTGGATGAACGAAATGACGCGATTGCAGCTTGGGACAGTGCGCTGGCCGTTTCATTCGATCAGTTGGCCGCCTATGCCTCATATATCTCGGGTGAAGCGCGATTTGACACCCACCAAGGCGTGAAAGGGCTGGAGTTTCCGAGGGTAATGGTCGTCGTAGACGACGAAGAATCTCGCGGCTTCCTGTTCAGCTACGATAAATTGTTCGGCGCAAAGGCTAAGAGCGATACGGATGTGAACAACGAGCGATCAGGAAAGGAAACAACTATCGACCGTACGCGTCGACTTTTCTACGTCACGTGCAGCCGCGCTGAAAGCAGCCTCGCCATTGTCCATTATTCCGCTGATCCCAAAAAAGTTCGCGAATACGCGATTGCGGAAGGATGGTTTGACGCTGACGAAATCGAGATTCTCGGCTAGCTTACGCGGCCTCGGAAATCTTCGAGCGCGGGCAGGACAACGCGTCGGCGCAAGCGTCAATGCTCAACGCGATAGGGAATAGACGTTGCTTGCGTTCGCGGCCCATTCGGGTTCGCTTTCATATCGGTGCGACCGCTTGCGCGGTCACGATGAATAGTTTGGGGGGACTTATTCGACGCTGCCGCTCGCCATGCTGCGGCGGCCCGGACCATGCCGGACCCGTCTAAGATCAGCGCAAGTTCCGCCGATCCATAAAGGGGACCCTACCCGATTTTTGCAATCTTCTCAACCGGGGTCTTGCAAGATTGCACTAGCGGTGCCCGGGCGGGATGATGTGCCCGAAAACAAAGGGCCGAAGCGATGCTCCGACTCTCGATGTTGTCGCGCTCGCCGTCCGTGTCGTTATTTTCGCTAGCCCTCTGGCGAAGCCGTTCAACGCTTTCTGGCGGGGCTGAAGCTCACAGCAAAAAGCGCCCGGTGTGGTTTGTCCCTCACGGGCCACCGGGCGCTTTTGTCTTTTCCCGAGTGGCTGGCGCTGACCGAAGGCAGCGGACAATCCGACAGCTGGGATTGCCGCGAAGCCTAGCGCAATGGTATTGCAGGACTCCTAATACAACCGTTAGAATGCCCGCATTGCCCTACTGCCAAGGGAGTGCGTCATGCGTATGCTTTGGCTTCCGATCTTGCTTGTAGTCGCGGGCTGCGGGCTGGTGCGAAGCTCCCAAGTTTCGCAGATGGATGCACGCACAATTCAAACCGCCTCAGATAAAGAACTGTGCAACCCCTACGCCAATGGTCAAGTTGTCGCCGTAGAGCGGCAGCGTCGCGGACTTGGCGATTGCAGCCCGGCGGGCGTGGCCTGCATCCAGAACGGCTTTGCCCCGGGGACACCCGGCTATCTCAATTGTCGGCAATTGGCGATCCAGCAGGACGCGGTGGACGCGCAGCGATGGAATAACGTGACGCAAGCCGGGATAGCGATGATGCAGGCGAACCAACCCCCTCCGCCTCCGCCGCCGCCGTTCCCGCGTGACGATCATGTGTGCATAGCGCAGAACGGCGTGTACTATCGCTGTTAGCTCACTGCCAAAGGTCGGCGATCTCCAAAGCGATGCCGGTCAATTCCCGATCACAACCGCTAAAATGCAGGGCGGGGGAGGGACAATAGATGGCAAATCTTGCAGGCTTCGCCGGAATTGCAATCGTCTGCGTGGCTGTTTTCGGTTTCTTAGAGGTACTGGACCTGCTTCAGTTTACTGGCCCGCAGTTGCCGCCGTGGGCTAATAAGGTGCTCGGTTTATTTATTGCTGGTTTTATTCTTTCGCTTCTTGTGACTGCGTTTTCAACAGGCAAAAGTTGGTATCAGCGCGGAAAGCCACCGTGGGCCAAAGGCGAAGTTGCTGGCAAAGATGCAACTGGGGAACGCGTGGTCGCTCGCCAAAAATTGCCGCTCGCTTTGATCGCGGTTGGTGTAGTTGGCATTTTCTTTTTGGCGAGTGGCTTCCAAACGGTCGGCACAAATATGTTTGGCCAGTTCTGCCCCGGAACGCTCGCCGGGTGTTGGCACCCTGAGTGGATTGCTATCGGCTCCGGTCTTATGGTCGTCTGCTTTATCCTTTGGAAGCGGCGAGGTAGTTTGTAAGTTGCTCTATTGAACAGCCGCCATGCCGCTCGGCCGCCGATACACGTCCATGACGCTACGGGAATATTCAAAGCCCATGGTGCGGCTGATCTGCTCGCGTTGCCGTTCGCTCGGCACTGCGCCCGGCTCTACTGCTTACGTCTATTGCCGGGAGGCGACCGCCAGCAACCGGCAAGCCGCCGATGAAGCGCAGCGGCAGGCTTGGGCCGGTGTGGCTCAGGCGGGTTTTCAGATGATGGCGACGCCGCCGCCCGCTCCGCAGCCGCCACCGTCTAACGACCATGTGTGCATAGCGGCGAACAATACCTATTACCGCTGTCCTTAGGCGCGGATCAAATCCTTAAACTCCGGCCCGGCTCACGATGGCGGCGCGACCCAAATCGCGCTAGATGGAAGGATCGCAATGCTTGCAGCGCAAGGATCGCAATGAGTATCGAGAAATTTCTATCGAATGAAGCTGCCGATATAGCTGCGAGACTTGATGAGTTCGCGCAAAAGCGTGTTCTCAGTTACCGCCCCCGTATCGGGCCTGATTTACAATGCCCCCGTTGTTGGGTTGAAACTGAAATACGATCCACGTTGGGAGGCGTCGCCCGGCCACTGGGTACCCCTAGTACGAGTTCCGACATTCTCACATGCCACACCTGCGATGCGCACTTTTGCAAGCCGTCCGATAATCCAATCTGAATGAGGGGGATAGTGCGACGATGATTGACGCTGACATTTGAACAGCCATCGGCTCACTCAAGTATCAGCGCATGTTTGTTGTTATCTACCGACCAAGACTTGAAGCGACCTAAAAAGCTTTGACCCAAAAGAAGACTTCCATTTGCGGAAGCGACACTCCCCGTCACATTCTCAAGAACTTTGTTGCCGACTTTTAGCGACCTGATACGAAATGTCTGCGAAGGAACTGTTGATCCATCCGCAAGCCGATATGTTTTCTGTCCGAGGAAATCAGTCGCCTTGACAGTTCCCGCCCTTATTAGAGTAGAAAAGACATCAGCAGGAATGGTCACATCTGCGGCACCGCTATCAACGATAAAGTCCAAAGGAATTGTGCCGTTTATGAGAACGGGAACAACATATATGCCACCCTCCATCTGCATCGGCACTAATGTTACCGAAGAACTATTCAGATTGGCTTCCCTTTGTGTCGGTACTGGCGTTGCGGCAGAATGGGTCGGGTTGTCTCTTGGGACGCGATAATGATCGGCTATGTATTTTGTCATGATCCGTTGACCCTCTTGGTCTGGATCACCAAAATATTCGTCGTTCACATTTAGAAATTTAGAGCGAAGCATTCCGTAAACGTCGGACCCATCAACTGTTATAAAAAATACAACGTAATTCCCGCCGCAATCGTGAGGCTTGCATACCGAACCGAGATAAAATGCCTTCCCACCAATGACGACACGACTAGTTGGAATTGTAGTTCCATTGAGTTGCTTTATCCATTCGTCATTTGAATACACGGATGGCACGATCAATTCCCACTTGGGGAGGATGCGCGGATTTTGTTTAACTATGTCAAATATGTATTCCTGTGATTTAACGGAAATGGGCAACAGCATTAACGCCAAGGCTGAAATCAGCAATTCGCAACAAATTCTCGAAACGCTCTCTGCCCGGTTCATACCACATCACCTCTAACGCATTCCCCACTACATCTTTGGTCTCGGGTAATCTAATCTCACCGACCGATCTAGGCCATCCTACCGCTTCGGCTTCCTCGGGTGTGCAGATACGCTCATGGTGCCGACTATTGAAGCCCGCAAAGTAGCACATGACCATGGCACCGCTGCGCTAACCGTGGCTATTTTCACAAGTTAGGGGCATGGAAAGAATGCAAATCGAAGGAGAAATTTTGAAGCCCTATCGCCTCTACCGGATTGGTCTCCAAGGTGAGATGATCGGCCCTGTTATTGCCGATTTTGACACGCTGGAAGAGGCCAAGGCCGCGTGGGAGAAAGCTCGCAAGAGCAGGGGCGACCGAAAATATGCGATCTTTCTTAAGAGCGAGAAAGTTTGGCCGAGCGGCGTTTGATGCCGAGCCTGCGGGGATGTCATGCGTGAATTTCTGATAGGGCCGCTTCTAGCACTATCGTTTGCCGCGAACTAGACTGGAAACGATGGGACCCTGCGCTAAAATCTTGTGATACTTCATGGGATGATTGAGTGTCCCACTTTTTAGTAAACGATTGAAATCATTGAAGTGGGATAGTCCTCTCGGGACCGCCAGTTTAGCCCGCAACTATTTCATATCTCAGGTTTCTTTTGATGAGGCTGGTTTCCCTACCAACAAAGTAACCAACAAAACAAAATGCGGCCACAGATGGGGTTGCATCACGCCGCTGTGGCGGTAAGCCCTCGGCTCCGCACAGCATGCTAAGGCTAACCGAACTTGGCGGGAACCGCCGTGCCGCGTCACCATGTGACAAAGGCGCAAGTTGGCCTTAGCCTTCGACCATGGCTCTCTTAGACATTCCGCTTGGGAAAATAGACGAGACTGACTTGCAGCGGCTCATTACAAACGAAGCCGCGGAATCATTGTATATTGACTACAAGCGGCAAAGTTACGGTGGGAGCGACTCAGATCGCGCTGAATTCCTTGCCGATATTTCCTCCTTTGCCAACACCTCCGGCGGCGATCTTGTTATCGGCATGGTTGAGGACAAGGGCGTGCCAACCGCTTTCTCGGGTTTGCAAATTGACGTGGATGCCGAAAAACGACGGCTTGAAGAGATCGCACGCGGTGGGCTTGAGCCTCGCGTCCGAAACATCAGCATTCATGCCATTCGGCGGCAGGACGGCACGTCCGTTCTTATTGTTCGCATGCCTCGAAGCTACGCCGGGCCGCACCGCGTAACCCTTAAAGGCCGCAGCCGATTCTACGCGCGAGCTTCATCGGGAAAATATGAGCCGAATGTTGAGGAGTTGCGAGGGCTATTTACGGGCGGTGCGCAGCTTGCCGACCGCGTAAGAGCGTTTCGTGCCGAGCGGCTCCTGCGGATCGCGGCAGGCGAAACGCCTGTTCCGCTCGCGCCCGAGTCAACGAAAGTTGTGCTCCACGTCGTGCCTGCCCCGGCTTTCTCTGACGCTCGGCTGTTGGACTTGGTCTCAACGATGGTCGCAGGAACGCACGTCCCGTTGCCGCCGCGCGGATCCGGCGGAGGCAATCAATATCGCGTCAACCTCGATGGATTTGTCAATTATACTAGCCCCCCTCCGGGGGTCGGCGCGAGCTATGCCCAATTTTTTCGGAACGGGATTATCGAAGGCGTTGCTGAATTAAGCCGCCGTAGAGAGGGCGGGGGCTCGTACTTTGTCGGGCCGGAATTCTCCAAAAACATTGTCGCAGCGTTGCGCCAATACCTATCCGTTCTCGAGTCATACGACACCGGGCTGCCCGTGTATGCCCTCATTTCCCTCTGCAACGCCGGGCAGTGTCGCTATCGGTATATTGTTGATGGAACGAACGGGTGGAATGACACCGAGCCGCTCTTACGCGACATGGTGGCGTTGCCAGAACTGTACATCGACAGCTTTTCTCCTGACGTTCCAGCAACATTGCGACCAATATTTAATATTCTTTGGAATGCCTTTGGCTTTCTCCGTTGCGATATGTATGACGAACAAGGGGGGTGGAAGGGCGGCTAACCGCGATTGAAAAGCCCCGTTTCGCACACCATTTCCTAGGGACGATTCGCGACATGACGCGGGTTGCTTGAGCTTTATGGGGGAAGGTTTTGCCGGGGCCAATTCGACCACCACCGCTTGTTGTGGCCGGGCGACCCTCATCGGGCACGCTTGATATCGGCGTATTCGTGGTGCCTGACGTACTGTTCCCCAACGTCAAGGGCACCGAGCAAGAGCTTATCGAGGTGCTGGCTACGCTCAGTCGGGATGATACCCTCTTCCACGCAGCACGGCTGAACACGCTTATATCGGGCTCCGGCGACTACGACCTCAAAGGACGCCAACAGGCGGCCTTAGACTGGCTTTGCAATCTCGCCCAAGTCGGAAGAATTAACGCTTTCATCACGGGCAGGGGCAACGCGGGCCCAGTGACGATATTCTTCCGTGGCCAATGCCTAGAGCTTATGCGTTGGGCTGCTCACTATGGCAAAAATCTTCCGTGCGACGGCCTTAGCTTCAACGACCCAAAACGCCGCGAGAATTTCCTTAAAGCGTTGCTGATAGCTGGGGTGTTGTGGGGCAAGCGCATCTATGCGGACAAGTTGATAGGCGGCACCGATATTGACGACTCAAGACGCCGTGCCTTGGGTGCGTTTCGCAAAGGAGTCGAGGAGAGCAACCTTGCGCCCCATTTTGGGGTCGTGCTCGGCCGAGGAAAGGCAATCTTTGTCGATCACCTGCCGTTTCGTTACCCGGCATTTGCGGACGACTTTGTGCGTGCTACGGGTTTGCCCCTAGTTCAATACCGCGCCTGCGTTGCGGCCCTCTCGGTGTACGCTACATTCAATCACAAAGACGGGCCGTTATTCCTTACCCAGACAGTGGGGAATGCGACGGAATTGCGCGACGTTTTCCCTAAATACTTTGATCTCGAAGCGCAGACGCCGGAGCAGCTTGGGCGATCACTATGGGACGAATTCGACAAGCGGGGATACCGCGCCTTACGCGAGCGGCCGATTATGGTCGCGGCTGACGGTCGCGCGATGATTTTGGATCCAACTTTCTACGCTGAAAAGGTATCGATTGGACCGCTGTTCCACGTGCTCAATGCCGCAAAGGGGCGCAAAGCTAACGAGATATTTGGAATGTTTGGAATGGCGTTTGAGGATTATGTGGCGGCCATACTGGGTCGCATGTATCCGAGCCGTCCTTTTTTGGTGGATCGAGTTCTCTATGGCCTCAAGGGCATCAATTCTCTAAAGCCCGAGTTTGAGATAGACGCCACGCTTTTTGACTCGCGAGCGGCGGCTTTATTTGAAGTCAAAGCGGCATGGCTGCGCGAAGATGCGATCTCCGACGACGCCCCCGAGACTTTTCTTCAAGACATTCGCAAAAAATATGGCTGCTCACCCGGCGAACGCGACAAAGGAGTTGCGCAGCTTGCGCGCAGCATCGGTTCCATAGCGCGAGGCACGTGGCTCGGCCCGAACCGAGAATTCTCAAATACAACTGTTTTGTATCCCGTATTGCTCGTGCACGACACGCGGTTTGACATGCCCGCATTAGGTTCGTTCTTGGACGCCGAATTCAAGGATATCCTTGGTGAAATACCCGCAAGTAAAGTCGTGGCTCCCCTGACCGTGATGACGATCCACGATCTTGAGAATCTTGAATCTTCGGTTGAGGGGTTTAGCTTTATGGATTTTCTCGCCGCATATACTCGTGATTGTGGTGACCGTGTCCAATCCGTTCACAATTACATGGCGCTTTCCGGTTACGCAAAAAAGATCGTTCCGAGTCGCCATTTGATGGAAAGTTCAATTGAAATTATCGGCGTTCTCGAGAGCGAGCTTTTTGCGAAGTCCGCGCCGGAATCAGACGAAACAGCCTGACTGTTTTCAACGAAGCATACGATTCAGGGCGATATTGGCAACGCTAACACTATGATTGCGCTAAGTGGTTTCAACACGTAATAATAACGCCGATTTCGCAACGCAGATTGATTGGAATAAAGATGGCTTGGTCCGATGGCCTCGCCAAGGGTACGCCCGCTTATGCGATAGCGGCATCCTTGAACCCCCGTGTTCGCGTGGTGGCTGGCCCCGGTACGGGCAAGTCCTTTGCCATGAAACGGCGCGTAGCGCGCTTACTTGAGTCTGGGGTGAATCCTAAAACCATTCTGCCGGTTACATTTACCAGAGTTGCGGCGGAAGATTTGCACCGGGAACTGGTAGGCATGGGCGTGCCCGGTTGTGACGAGTTGAAAGGTCAGACACTTCATAGCTTGGCAATGCGCATGCTTATGCGCAATCACGTTCTTGCAACTACTGGCCGGACGGCGAGGCCGCTCAACGACTTTGAGTTGGAGCCGCTAATTTGCGATTTGATGCAATCCCACGGTGGCAAGAAAATAATAAAAAAGCGAAAGCAGGCTTACGAAGCAGCATGGGCAAGGCTCCAACAGGATACTCCCGGTGTTGCGCCATCGCCAGAAGATGCGGCATTTGCCAGCAATCTGGTCGCGTGGCTCGTATTTCACAATGCAATGCTGATTGGAGAGGTTATTCCGCAACTGTACAAATATTTGCATTCAAATCCGGCGGCACCCGAACGAGCAGAATTCGCACATATACTGGTCGATGAATTTCAAGACCTCAACAAAGCTGAGCAAGCATTAGTCGAGTTATTGTCGGACAAGGCAGCCGTGTGCATCGTCGGGGACGACGATCAATCGATATATAGTTTTAAGCACGCTCATCCCGAAGGAATACGCGACTGGCTTGTTGTCAATGGTGGCGCTGATGACCTGAACCTAGATGAATGTCGCCGCTGTCCTGCGCGTGTTGCACGAATAGCAAACAGTTTGATTGCAAAAAATAAAATGCGACTTGTCCCGCGTGCGCTGGTGCCAATGGAGTCGAACGGAGAAGGCGACGTTCGTATCATTCAATACCAAACACTGGACGGCGAGGTAGTCGGAATCACAAACATCATTACAGGCCTTATCAAAAAAGGTGTGCCGCCGGGCGATATTTTGGTACTCGCGCAGCGGGGTGCGATTGGAACACCAATTTATGACTCGCTGCGGCTAAATGCAGTTCCAGTTCGTTCCTATTACGCAGAAGCTGAGTTGGATAAAATAGAAGCTCAACGCAGATTTGCGGTCCTAAAGCTCTTTGTGAACCCTCAAGACAAGGTTGCGTTGAGGTGGCTAATCGGTTTGCCGGGCAGTAATTGGAATGCGGCCGGATATCGTCGGGTAAGGGAGCATTGTGCAGCGACTGGCCATGCCCCGTGGCAAGTACTGGAACAACTTTCGGCAGGAGTATTACAACTTGGGCATACACAGAATATCGTGGCGGCTTTTAACGAAGTAGCGGGAGAGCTTGCTGCATTGGAAGAGTGCCCCGATCTTTCCGCGGTCATTGATTCGATCTTTCCGGAAGATAATGCGTCAGTTATTGACCTACGCCGTCTCGCATTGGAGGCACTAGGTGAGGTAGCCGAAAATGATCGGGCTGCTTTGTTATCCGCGCTTGTTGAATCAATCACCCAACCGGAAATACCATCGGAAATTCAAGACGTCAGAATAATGAGCCTGCATAAGAGCAAGGGGCTTAGTGCGCCGGTTACGATAGTCGCGGGTTGCGTAGAAGGCTTGCTGCCCAAGCAACCAAAGCCGGAAACCCCGCTTGATGAAGTAGCGGCCGACATCGAAGAGCAGAGACGTTTGTTTTTTGTTGGAATTTCACGAGTGAAAGCTGCGCCGTTACAAGGAAAAATTGGAACGCTAATTCTGACCTACTCTCGACATATGTCTACGGCATCGGCAAAAGGCGCTGGAATTGAGCCAGCCAATACCGCGTTCGGTGTTGCGACTCTACACGCAAGTCGCTTCATCGATGAACTTGGACCTCATGCCCCTGTGCCAATTGCTGGTTAAGCTTTGCGACTCGCCTTTGTTCCGATTTCAGTCAGTACCACGCTGCGTTGAACGCATACGTCGCGTCCTCACGCGCCGCCGCGTAGCTTTTGTCGCATGTGATGCAGCGCATAAATTGACGCGCATATTTCCGATATGCGTAGAAAAACGTGCATATACATAGCAGGTTCAATTTTTCCATCCGCCGTGCCGATTACTATGAAATTTATAGCTATTCCAAAAATTTGATATGCAAGCAGTGAATAGACGGCTGCCATTGACTGAATTTGGAAAATCCAAACGAGAAGGACGGCTACGACCATAATTTCAATTGCCATAGAAAAAATATCGGGATTGGGTTTTCCGATGGATATTACTGTCACAAGCCCAATGACAAACCAGAGTGCATGGCCGGTCGTTAAAGCGACGGCGTACAAAAGCTCGTTGGGCACTCTCAGTTTTTTCCATACGAAGAATGATGCCGCTACGAGTATTGCGGGCATCCAAAATACCGCTCCCAGCGCCTTACTTAATCCGATCCCAATAAGCCCACCAAAAATGCTCGCGCCAACACCCATTGTCTTTTTCGCTGCACTCTCAGGTTTAGCGACACCATCCAACGGAGTGCTACTGACCTCGGCGACCGACGACTCCAAAGATTCTATCTTTGGAGGGTCAGGCATTTGAATTGCTGTTGGGAGTGGCGGAGGTCTCACGATTTGTCGCGCAAGTTCCGGAATGGTACTTGCGCGTTTCCAATCGGAGTAATCACCGCGCCAAACAAGGACATCGCCCGCTCGACTAACCCTCGATAGAATTCCCATTAGCTCGGCAAGAGTCACGGGGCCGACCGGCTTTTCTCCCTCCGCATAAAACCAGATATCACTCATTGTTTTTCGGGAGCCCCCGCGTCCGGAAGTCGCCGCTGACTAAGTGGCGCTGCACTTTTTCTGCAACGACACCCGGTGAATTGCTTCTAACTCGCCCTTTAGCCGTGCGATCTCGGGGGCAATATTGTCTCCACTCAGCGATGATACAGGCAAGCCGAGTAACAACACGCCAACAGTGTCATTCCCTCTTGCTTGCTCTTGTTGTGTGGATGCAGTTGCAAGCGCCTGATTGAGCCTTGCAGATTCTACCGATAGATCGCTGCAAGACACTTGCCTATATGTGATATCGCTCACGTAGCTCGGCGCTATGCTTTCAGGACTTTTTGCACAGGCGACCAAACTAATCGCCATTACCAGTATCGCTATTTTCCGCATAAGTGCTCCCCCGAGCGTATGCAAGTATAGCGATAATCGCGCGTTATCGAAAGCGGTGCCGACCCGTTACAGCGATTTCACTTTTGCCCGTTTGATAGGGTTTTGCGGTCGTTACCGAGCGTTGCCGGTAGTTGGCATCGACCACGCCGTCTTAAACGCCGCCATCGCTTCTTCGCGCATTGTCGCGTAGCCCCGTTCGTGCGGCTGTTGCGGGCAGCGTGCCGTAATCGTCCAAAACCATTTGCGGTCTGCCGGTGCCGCGTGCGTCCACATGATGCGCCCGATGTGACGCTCAGCTTCAAACACGTCGAAATCGTCGGCGTCCCATGTGCCGCTCGGTCGTGATTTGCTGGCTGATTTGAGGACAAGCATGGGCAACAATTTAGCTCGTGACGATTGGGCTGCCCAACTATAGCGGGAAGCGTGACGGATCGGCTATGATCGCTATCCGAATAGGCAGCGCAAACACAAAATTAGGTGACCGATGGCTGAGGGCGGCTGGGTTGTTTTAGGTGCTGCGGTCGGAACTATTGGGTCAATCCTTACCACATGGCTGAACGCGTGGCTTACTAAGAAGGCCCCGGATTATTTCGACAAAAAGGCAATGGACCTTTTGACCTCAATTCTGAAAAGCAGCAGTGAGCCGTGGCACAATATTAAGGAGCTTGCGAACGTTATTGGCCTTACACCGGACGAAACCAAACAATTGTTGCTTCTGATTGGCGCAAGGGTCACCAAAGCGGCTCGGGCGCATGGGCGTTGATTTCACGAGTCGGCGTGCGAGATTAGAATTAGGACGTTGCGCCGTAACAGGGTTGACCATATTTCGGGAGCAGACTCGTGCCGTACGACACCCGTTACTGTGCTTACGTTGACATTCTCGGTTTCGGTGAACTTATCGACAAGCTCGACCGAGGCGAGACGCCGTATGACTTCTTGAAAGACCTACTGACGAAAGTTCATAACCCGCCGGAGACAATTGCGGGCTCGTCAGAGGATGCGGACTTTCGTGCGCAAAGCATCTCGGACGCTGTTGCCCTTTCTGCGGCCGACAATATTCGGGGGCTGGGCGCGCTTTTCCACTCCGTCAATCAGCTTGCGGTCACTCTCTTGCAGCAGGGCTTTTTCATCCGCGGCGCGATAGTCAAAGATAAGCTTCACCACGATGATAAGATGATATTTGGCCGAGCGTTGGTTCGTGCATATCGGTTAGAATCCACCGTTGCTCGCTACCCTCGGGTTATGGTTACACGTGAGGTGGTCGATGATATTCGCGACAGAGCCGACGAGCAATCAATTCAACGCATGCTAAGACGCGCCGATGACGGCCCGATGTTCCTTCATGTTTTGAGAGAAATCGAAATCAAGGCGCTGCCCTTCGTGCTTGGAAGCGCTGGAGTAAAAATCGACGACACGCGATTTAGTGGCAGGCTCCTTCAATTCTGCGATATTCCAAAGCAGCTTCAACGTCGCTTCGACGAAGCAACAGACAATCCGGCGCACTTCGACAAAGTTAAGTGGGTCGCCAACTACTGGAACGATACATTAGAGCTTTGGGGCGTCGAGGGCTTTGAGCAAATAAAGGGGCCGGGGGTAGACCGAAAGGCCGCCGTTTGGGGGTAACAGCCCGACTTGTCGGAATGTCCGCTAATGCCATTGCGATAACTGCGAACATTGGCAACGGGCGGCAAACAAGGCTTGTCCCGTGCGATATGGGTTTGGATGACGCTCCTACCGGCGCAACATCGCGCTTTTGTAGGAGCACCAAATGTCAAATACCCCCGTAATACTCTCAACTGCGCATGGGGATTTGGGTATCGTGCCCGCTGGTAAGGCGCTCATTGCCGCGCAGGCCGTGGCCGAACGGATGAACCAGCCGGTCACCATCCGCAACGCCGTCACCGATAAGGTTTTGCGCATGGGCGTGTACGGCCGCGCTATAGTTTCGTGCGACGGATTGCGGTAAAGCAACAATGATTACTGTGGGATACCCGAGCACGGGAAACCTCAGCAGCCTCCCTGCTCATCCCTAGAATGTTCTTGAGCCGCATAGCTCGATCGAAAAGCCTGAACTAACGACCCAGATTGTTCAGGAAGCGCTGCAGGTCCGCAAGTTGCACCTGCTGAGCCGAAGTGGCCTCCTCACGCTTCTCGACTAGCTCCTCAAGCGCAGAGGCAACCGTCATCCACGGGACTTTCTCCGTGGTGAGGAAACGCTCCCGGCGCCAGGAATCCCACTGCTGGCGTTGCGCGTCAGTCAGCAGATCAGGGCGTTCGACCGCTATGAGCCGTTGCCCGATCTGGCGGGAACGCTCGTCCTCGATCTCCCGGATGTTACCGATACGGTCTTCCCAGCCCTGGCCGTGAAAGACATGCATGCGCGTTTGATCGGCGTTCGAGGGAAACCCGCCGTAGATACGCTGCTCAACATAAGCCGGCTCAATCTTATCCTCGTAGCGCGCCGCCAGTAGCCGTGATATGCGTCGGCGAAATTCAGCGTGCCCCCGAATTGACTGTGCGCGGGCCTGATAGGTTTCGAGCGACTGCCGTCCACCTCGAACTTCGTCCGGCGCGTAGTCGATAGGCAGAAGTCCCGGTTGGGCGTTGATCGATACGCGACGGATGACCTTGGTCGTGCCATCGATAGCCTCGCTTAATTCGGCATCGCCGGCATCGAGATATGGCACCGGATCGAACTGGAGATCGAACAGCGCCCACTCGTTGGCGTTACCTGAATTGGCAGCAATCGGTGCGACAATGTAATTGAACGGATTGCCGAAGTATTCGCTGAGCAGCATAAACGGATCGCTCTGAAGCAGCTTCAAGGGGGCATTCTTGCGCGCATTCGCTATCAGAATATCCCACATCGCAGGCGTGCGCTGCTTGATCAATCTCGCGATGCCAAGCGTTGCACTGGTATCGGCCAGCGCGTCGTGCGCATTTTCGAGGGCGACATTATTTGCCGCGGCCATCAGGACCAGCTTGAAAGTGCGCTTGCCTTCCGCCGTAAGGGGAACAGCCAGGATATTCGGTGTGCAGGCGGCGACGACCTGCGCCATCCGCATCATGTCAGCCCGGCCGTTGCCGTTGGTATTGGTTTGATAGACCGGCAGCAGCGTCTGGTAGTACGCCTGCCGCAAAAGCGTTTCGTCGAACTTCATGCTGTTCCAACCGACGAAGGTGGCGCCGCCCTCGCTCCACCGATGCATTTTCGCGTGGATCTGCCTCATCATCTCGAAATGCGACAAAGGGCAGCTGGTGATATCGGCGATCGTGGCGCCGGTGACCAGCAGCGCTCCGGGCGACGGCACGACGTAGGGCAACAGCCGGCAGCGGATGTTGAACGTTTCGATGACATTGAGTTCGGCGTCGGTCTTGATCGCCGCGAACTGCAATATCTGATCGAACGCGGTGAGCTTTCCAGTCGTTTCGGTGTCATAAAAGATGTAAGTCATAACAGGCTGCCCACTTCTAAACTGATCATCTTACGGATTCAGCCATCCGCGCGCTGTCGAAAATGTCTGTGACCTTAAGAATGGATCGCCTTAGGCACCCTTTTCCGCCGTAGGCGTGCCCTTGTCCTCAATCATCAGGACATCCAAGCTTTCGATATCCTGCATGGCGCGGCCCGCGATCCCTTGCAGGTCACCGTAAAGACCCACTGTTGAATCCAGTACACCCCGCAGTTGCTCCTCGCGCTTCGCCCACATACGCATCATCGTCTTGCGCTCCCGATCAAGATCCGCATGCATGTCCGTGAACTTCTCGACAATTGCGTCGATGCGGTGACGGAAGCGCGGACCGGTCAGATACTGGTAAACGAGTTCCATCTTGGTTTGTTGGCCCTCCTGAGCCTGACGGCTGGTTGCGACCTCGATCAGCGATTGACGCAGAGCGATCGCGAGGGGAATGGCAAAGCGCGTCTCGGTCACCCAGACACCGTCGATCAGATCGAAGGTTTCAACGCCTTTGGGCAGTGCGTTCGATACGATCAGGGCAATCTCAGCCTTTGCGCTGCGTTGATCGTCACGCAGTTTTGCGAGCCAGCCGTCGCTCCAATTCTTGGTTCGTTTTGATTCCCAAAGGATGGTCCCGCAAGGCTGTCCCGATGGGCCAAGAACGCGATGCAGTACATCGCCACCGAATTCGCCCTTCGGCACGGGCTCGATCAGGTCTCGCGGAAACCGCCCGCGCAATAAGGACTCAAGCTCAAGTTCGAGAGCCTCGCCCTGGAGCTGCTGGGAGCCCTGGTCGGCCTTGCGCCGCAGCTCCTCAATCTGACGCTGCATGCCAGCGATCTGCACTTCCTTTTCAGTAACTTTGGATTTGAGACTTTCCTCAGCTTCGAGCTTGGCCTGGCTGCGAACGGTAGCGAGCGATTCCTGCACTTTCTTCTCGACCGCGAGATCAAGTTCGCGGCGGGCATCGTCCAATTCGCGCGATTTGCGTATGACGTCGGCCTGGGCTTTCTGCGCTTCGGCGAGCTTGGTGTTGTTGTCGGTCAGAATTTTCTGAAGGTCAGCGACCTGTCGGTCCTTCTGCTCAATGTCGTTGGCCAGAGCTAAGCGGGCTCTCTTCGCCTCCGCTTCCACGATGGAAGCACGCTCTGTCTTGAGTCTCTTCGCAACCTCGTCATTTATCGCCTCCCGCGCTTTGGCGAGCTCGTCCTGTGTCTGGCGCAGGGCCGCCTCGCGCTTGGCGAAGTCTGTTTCCTTTTGGGCAAGCTGCTGCTCGAACCGCTTGCGGGTTTCCGCAACGAGGGGCGCCGCCAAGGATTCGGTCAGTTTGATTTCCGTGTGGCAATTGGGGCAGACGATTTGCGGTTCACTCATAATATCCATCCTGTATTTGAAGCAATGACGTTACTGCATTCTCATCGGAGCTTACATGGCCGGCTTCTGCCGGCGGTGGTTCTTGCATCAATTGCGCACGGCGGCTTTCTCCCGCGCGCGCAACACGATTTCGACGATGCGACGCAGCCGTCGGACGGAACCGCCGCGCCAGTGAGCCGCGACGATGTCGTGTTCAAGCCCCGTAAGCGGTTCGATCCAGCGACTGTCCAAGCCACGTTCTGCGGCGAGATCGGCGATTACTGGCGCCAGCAGAGCATCCATATGTTCCGGTCCCGGTTTCGGGAAAGTGACGATTCTGAATCGGTCGCGCAGCGGCGACGGCAGGGGGTCAATTGAGTTGGCCGTTGCCACGTAGCTCACGTGCGACAGGTCGAGCGTTGTCTGCAGCGCCGGATCCGGATATCGGATTGCGGTTTCTGGTTCCAGAAATCCGAGGAGACAATCCCAAAGCCGCCCGTAGTCGCTGCGGGTCCCCGCCTTCTCCAGCTCGTCAAGCAGCACCATTGGGTTGGCGCATTTTGCCTGAGCGACCGCCAAAAATGGATGACACGGTTCAGCAGAATACCAGCGCTTGTCGGTGCCGCCGAAGACGGCGCCGTCAGAACGGCTTGCATCTGTTCGCCACACCCGCCCCACGTGAAGGGTTTCAGATAGACGACGAGCGAACCTAGACTTCCCTCCGCCGGCGTCACCACATAGCAAAACCGGCCGAATCCGGACAGTACGCCGGCCGACCAATTCAGCGAGCACGAAGTCGATGACATGTTCAGCATAGGGAAATTCGAACAAGAGCGTGGCGCGTACCTCGTGTAGCGGCGGCGCCAGCACCAACGGCAGCGGAGTGTTAATGACGGTCTTATATGGTCCGATGACCTCCTTAGTTTTCGGGTTTTTCATTTCGGCTTCGGTCAGCCGGCAGACCACGACGTGATCCGCCGGGATAGCGGTATTGTCCGAGGTACCGTGTGTCCCGGCCTTATCAATGACTCCGACGGTTGCTTCCTCACGCGTCTTTTTTTCCGTGTCGAGCTTTTTGCGGAACTTGCCCTTGGTGGCTTCAACCCGCCAGTGCGCCATCTGGCGCCCCAAGGCTTGGGCTTCGGCTACGACGGACGTAATGCGCGACCGAGACAATGGATCGGTTACGAACGGTAACGCCGCCCATCCAAAACTCGTCGCCTCGATCTCGGCAGCCAGGTCGAGGTCAGCGATGTCGGACGGCAGTTGGCGCAGGGCGTAAATCATCGCTTTCGCCACCCGACGATGGTCGTTGTCATTGGCGCTTGGGGTCGGCAGCGGCAGGGACAATAGACGGACGCAATCGGCCAGGCCGCGCAGGTCGGGCTGATCCTTCGTCACCGCCAAATGGTCGAGTTCGGTCGCAAGCAAAACGCCAATATCGGGCGATTGTTCTTCGCCCCAAGCCACCGTCAACGGCAAACCGGGAACAAGTTCGGCGATCTCGGCTACCAGCCGCTCGCGAACAAATAATGACGTGTAGCGATTGGAAAGAAACGCGTAGCGCAATATCCGCGGCAGCCCTTTGAGCTTTTCATCGAACTCGGCGCTGTCGGCGGCGGCTCCGGTCGAGGCCAGGTCGTCCTCGACCGGCAGGTCGAGACCAATAATAATGTCATCGTTGTCGGCACTCATGATCCGATCTCCACGACCAAGGACGGGTCGAAGCTCGGGTTCTCGCTGCCATAGCCATGCGGATTGCAGAGGATCCGCGTGGTGCCGACCCAATAATCGAACGATTCATGGACGTGGCCGTGGATCCAGGCGGCAGGCCAGCCCGCCTCGATGACCGCCGACAGGTCAGATACGTAGGCGGCTGACAACAATTCGGATTCATAGCGCGAGTGAATCGAGATCGGATGGGGAGCGTGATGCGTCACCACCACGGTGGCACCGTCGAACGGCGTCATAAGCGCCGTCTCGATGAACGCGCGCGATCTCTTATGCAACAGCAATGCTTCCTGCGGCCGGAAACGGTGCCATGGGTCGCGCCGCCACTTGATCAGCCGATGATCATTGAGCCCGTGGGCAGCGGCCTGCATCGCGCGCGTCGCGTCGCCGAACAGCGCGTAGTCGGTCCACATTGTGGCGCCGATGAATCTCACATTGCCTAAGACGACGGTGTCATTCTCAAGCAAGTGAATTCCGTAGAGCGGCGCCACGCTGCGGGCCAGCGCGAGCTCCTCAGACCAGCAACGGCGGTAAAATTCATGATTCCCGAGCGTCATGACGATAGGGATCTGCGCCCGCACAATCTGGCGCAGGCGCGCGAAGGCGCTCTCGGCGCCCTCGCAGGTGTCGCCGGCAACCACCACAGCATCGACGCCTGGTGCGACCTCGATGTGTTTGGGTGGCCTTACATCGGCGTGCAGATCGGAGAAGATTTGGAGCCGCATCTCATGCGCTCTTCGGTGCATGATGGGACTGTGGTCCGACCATGGCGGTCTGCCACGATGCGGCAACTGCCGCACAAACAGGATCTTTTGCGGCTATGCGACCAAGCGCATATTCAAGGACGAGAGCAGCGGTGGAGCTGCCTTCGATCGAGCACCGCAATAGCGCTGACATCACAAGATCGAAGCCAGGGCTGGGTGTACGGCAGCGCTTAATTGCCCGCAGAGCCACGCCGACTGCCGCCACCGGATTGCCTTTCGCGGCGGCTGGCCAGCACGGCTCGTTGATGATGCTGATGCCGGTAACGGCTCTTTGGATGGTGGTGACATGCATGCCGGTGAAGGCATGCGCCGGCAGTCGCCGCCACCACTGCAGCGGCGGCACACTATGACCGCCGTCGGCCGGTGAGGAGGAAGGAGCCACTTCGGCGGCTGTCCGGCCTGGGAGAGGAGGCGGGGTGGCCGGAGCGGTCATGCGGATGAGACGCTTGGAAGACACGACACAAACTCCACTGTCTAGAACGCGATGTTTTTGGAAGGTGTGGGAAAGGGGCGAGGACGGCGCCGAGACGCCGTCCGTCCGTTTCGAATGCCTCGCCGGCCTAATGCCGGGTCAGAGGGTTGCGGGGAGCCCGCTTGCTCGGGCCGGTCGGGGGTGCCGTCAGCGCACGCACGACAGCCCCGTGCAACGGGGTGTCCTCGATGGGGGCGGTGTTGTCTGACTTCGACACCGCCTCCTCATGGGTCGGCAGCGTCATACGGTCGAAGACCGGACCCAGCAGGGCCGGCAACTCAGCCTCCAAAGCCCCACGAGCGGCAGCGGTCACGGCGTCGACCGTGGCCACCACCGGCACGCCGAAATGGGCGTCGAGCTGGTCACGCGTAAGCGTGTAGTTAGGGTCGAAACCTGAAGCACCGCAGTAGTCGATCACGGCGCTGGTTACTGTCTCGACATGCCCATATCCGAGTTGGCGCACGTACGACGCCAGCACCAGGCGGCCCGCCTTCAGCTTGCGCAGGATGGGGCGCCGCTTGCCGTGCTCGGTTACGCCATTGCCCCGCTTGATTTCGTAGACTCCGGCCCAGCTTGCTTCGGGGTCGACAACGACCAAGTCGACGTTCACGATGCCATCGGCTTCCGAATCAACCGAGAGCTTGATCTTGGACAGGTTCACGTCGGAGTTCTTGGCGTCGAGCAACTGCGCGGCGCCTTTGGTCAACGGGAGCTCGGCATTGGGCACCACGATGAAACGATCACTCGCGATCAGCGCGCCAGCGATGCCCATTTCGATGAGTTTGCCGTGCCGCTTCACCACGCTCCCGATGCAGGAGATGGCACGCGACAGCTCAAGCCCGATGAGCGGGTCGGCAGGGAAGTCGCCGGCCAATGCGCCGGCAACCGCATTTTGGGCGGCGCGGATCAGCGCCGCCTGGGAAACATCGTTCAACTCAGGGTACTTAGCCATTTTTCACACACTCCATTGCGGCAGGTTGATCCCCCGCATCCAGAGGACAACCTGGCACTTTTGGAGCCACATGGCTATATTGGACTACTGTTATGCTTAATGCCAAGCAAATTTGTGCAGCGAGAGGTTGGCTGGGGTTAAGCCAAGACGATTTGGCTCGGTTATCGGGTGTTGCGAAGCGGACCATTGCTCGCTTCGAGAAGGACCTGTCTGTCCCCTACGAACGCACGCTTCGGGACCTGCAATCCTGTCTGGAGGAGAAAGGCATTGAATTTCTTTTTGACGGGTCGGCAGGGGTCGGAATTCGCATCCGCGCAAAACGCGGTCGAACGATCAGGTCGTCACCAGTCAAATAATCGCCGCGACCACGCTTTCAAAACCAGTCCGTTTATTGGGATGCAGGCTCCGAACCAAAGTCCGGCGGTCCCGTCGGATCAGCTAATTCTTGTAGCGGTTGCTTGGAGCAATGTTGCGCTGCTTTTGGAAACTAACTGCCAAACGGTTTTTACGTCTTTTCCATAAAAAGCGCCCTACAAAAGCCACAAGCAAACGCTACATTTCCACTGTTGTAACGGGGGGAGAACTTTCAGACTGCCCCGCCAACGGAACCCGGCAATTGCCGCGTAAGTGACGTCGAAATTGGTGCCAGGCGTTGATGACGGACGGGAGACAAGGTGATGGCGGATTTGGCCGAACAACCTCGGGACGGCATCGAAATAATGCCGGATCAGGACGACTATAAGGCAGCGCCGCGGACTATGCCGGAGGGGCCGGATCCGGACCGGATGCGAGCGCTAGTTGAGGCACGGGTGCGCGATGGCGACGCGCGCCGGGCAGTGATCTGCGGTCCACTTCCGGCGGAAGGTGGCGCCGCTGTGCTGAGTGCTGCAACCCAGGCAGCGTACGTGACCCGCGGGTGGGGCTTGTTCGCCCGCTACCGGCGGGAAAGTGGGTTGAATCTTGCTGCCGAAGACCTCGACCCGCGAGATTTCGTCAACTGGTTGTTCGGCCTAAAGCCGAGCCTGAAGATGACAAGCTGGCGCCAGTACCGGTCGGCGGCGTTGATATGGGTGCAGACGCTGCCGCACACCTGGATGGAGGAGGCGGCCGCGCTAATAGAGGCCGACATTGGCGTCGGGGCTGATGAGGGTCGAGCGGAGCAGTTCGGCCGGCGGGTAGGGCTGGTGCGACAGGAGCGAGCCAAGCGGTTCGACAAGAAAGATTTCGACGAGATCGTACAGACTCTGTCGACGTTCTCGCGCTCGGCGGCGGTGCCGTGGCTAAAAGGCTGGCTGTCGGCTGGTGTCGCTACCGGTTTGCGCCCGTTTGAATGGGCGACGACGGATTTGGAAGTGAGGAGTGATCCGAGCCGCCCGCGCGGCCGGCAGGCATGGCTGCACGCGGTCAACGCGGAGGCGAGTTTCGGCCGCTCCAACTTCTGCTACCGCACTCTCGATATCTCAAATTTTTCCGATCACGCATTCGAAGCGATCAAGGAGATGGTGGTCCGCGCCGGCAAGTGGACAATAGCGGACGAGTTCGAGATGCGGCATTCGCAGGTTGCACAACTGTTGTATGAGGTGTGCGCGGCGCTTTTCCCGCGCCAGCGCCAGCGTTACTCGCTATACAGCTTGCGCGACCAGTTCATCGCTAACATGAGAGCCCTTTACCCGCCCGCTGAAGTTGCCGCACTCGTTGGCCATATCTCCAGTGAGCCGGCGGAACATTACGGCAAGCGGCGGATCGCTTGGCTCGACGGCGAAATTTGCGAGAGACCGCTACCGATGCCGGATAGTGTGTCGCAGATGCGGACCCGTCTAAGATGGCACGAAGACCGGCAGTGGGTACAAGGGCTACGGCGCGCGGCAAGGAACCGACGGTAGACTGTTCAGGCCTTGAACCGGGCGTCCGGGTGAGATTTTGGACGGCGAGTATGGCCCTGCAACCCTCTCGCTCGCGCCTTTCTGGCGGTTGTTGAGCCAGGCCGCTTAGAACTGGGAGACGCTTTGCGGCGGCGCGCGCGTGCGCTGAAATCCGGCAGGTGCTTGTCGACGGCTTTTTGCAGGTAGCCAGGGGCTAAGTGTGCGTAGTGCCGTTCTGTCACCCTGACATCGGCGTGCCCGAGCAATTTAGACACCGTCAGAATGGGTACGCCGGCCATCACTAAGTGGCTTGCAAAGGTGTCCCGCAACTCGTGGAAGGTTATCGCCGGTTCGATCTTGGCCCCGGCGCACGCATCTTCCATGCGTCGCGCCTGATCCGACGGCTTCCATCTTTCGCCTGACGCTTTTACGAACACATAATCGTTGGCCGATTTTCCGACGATCTGCATCTTGAGGAATTTACAGGCTGGAGCCGTCAGCTTGACGGATTGCTTCTTGCCGCTCTTGGTCACACGGAAGAGGGCGGTGCGCGACCGAAAGTCGATATCCTTGACCTTCAACTGCCCGAGGCTGCCGTATCGACCGCCGGTAAAGAGCGCGCCGGTCACCAGCGGACGAAAATCGTCATCGGCGTGGTCTTGCAACGCCTTGCATTCGTGCAGTTCCAGATAGCGCACGGTCGTTCCATCGACATCGGGGTAGGGTTTCAGGGCCGTGCGCCAGGCGGTGTCCGTTGCGATCATCCTCTTGGTGACGGCGTGGTTTAGCGCCGCCCGCAGCGGAGTGATGATGCGGTTGGTACGTGCGCGCCGTTTTCGCATGCGCTCTTCGTGCTGTTCGCGGTCGTCGGGATCGTTTGACGGCTTGTTATCAGGGTCCTTATCCTCGGATGGATCGCTCGCAGTGAGCCCAGCCGCTTTGCCGTTCCTTGAGAGCTTGGGCGCACTGGCCAGATCGGCCTTGAATTTCTCCAGCATGTCGGCGTTCAGCTGATCGAGCCGGATTTTTCCAAGGGCAGGGCGGACATGCACGGTCAGGATGCTTTTTAAGTTTTTGAGGTCGCGCCCGGGCTTTTTGTCCCTGCGGGCATCGCCGCTGGTATAGCCAACGACGTACAGGTCGAGCACGTCGTCGACGACCTTCCGTTTGGCGCCGGGCTGCACTCCCGAGGTCCGCTTGGCTTCCTCTTGAGCAAAAATCTCCCGCGCCCGCTGGGTGGCCTCGTCGTAGCTTAGGCCTTGGACGGTCTGCTCGCCCTCATCGTCGGCCGGTCCGATCTTGGTTTCGGTATAGCCGTCGCGCACCGGGTCGCGCGTTCGCGCCAGCCAGCTGCCGCCATTTTTGCCGCGGCGATAACCAAGCGCTAGCCCGCGCTGCAGCGATCGGTAATAGGGCTCGACCCGCACGGCCAAGCGGGCGCGCGCCGTCGGCGACTGCAGGTTGGCTTCTTGAGTGGTACGCGACATGTTTGGGTCCGCAATTTTTGGGAAGGTTTTGGGGAGTATAGATGGTGGACGGTCGTGGACGACCGTGCCAGCAGAATATGAAAATATAGCTAAATCAAGCTGTTAAAGTTTCCATGGACGGTCGCCGACGGGCAGTTTTAGCCCTCTCACGGCGAAAACAGGGGTTCGAGTCCCCTAGGGAGCGCCAGTCCTGAATTGCTCACTTTGACTCTCCATCACTTTTTGGCAGTTTCCCCAAACTCTTTGAAGCAGTTTGGGCAATTCCGTTCCACTTGTGTCCTTCGAGGATTGCTACAGCATCGTCGGCAAGACCAGCTTGGTCGGCGTCCTCGGTGTAGCGTTCGGCTTCGGCGAGGCTCCGGTGGCCCAACACGCCGTCGCTGGCCGAACGTTGTTCGGCTGGGTACTCGGCGACCGCGACAGGCGCGTGGTGGCTTCGGTCAACTTTGCGCTTCAAGCGTGTGGGACAGGTTTGCTGACTTTGGGCAGCGGTGCATCCGTCCTACTTTGCGGTTGCATCCTATTTGGTCTTGGCGTCGGTAATCTGACATCGCTTCCTCCGCTCATCGCTCAGAAGGAGTTTGCCGCTGGCGACGTGGGCAGAGTCGTGGCCTTGATAACGGCCATCAACCAGGCTGTATTCGCCCTCGCGCCAGCCGTTCTTGGCGCACTACGGGACCTCGAAGGCAGCTACAAGGTTGCATTTGGACTCGCTGCCTGCGCCCAAATTGCCGCATCAATAATTGTAATCGCTTATCGATCCAGATGACTGCAATTGGCAGATTTTGTTGCAGAAGTGATTTGAAGATTTTTGCGAACAGTGATTCGGTCTTCTGACGACATTTGGTGTCGGAGACGAGCGATGATGGGACGTCAGAACAACGATCAGGGACCTCTGTTCTACGAGTTTCGTCTCGATGAGGCGGTTCCTGATGATCATCTGGTACGCAAGATCGACGCCGTTCTCGATCTATCCTGGGTCTACGCAGAGCTCGCTCCGCA
>Ga0209483_1000182_pt1 | contig 58481 bp, 40 predicted proteins | sample NGEPerA_FD_184508 | JGI IMG/M metagenome (GOLD analysis project Ga0209483, IMG submission 184508) | Arctic peat soil microbial communities from the Barrow Environmental Observatory site, Barrow, Alaska, USA - NGEE PermafrostL2-A... | ecosystem: Environmental > Terrestrial > Soil > Wetlands >... | reverse complement strand
ACAGTCGAAGATTCCGCGGGTGCTGCACCCGTGGGCGGTGTTGGCATCAATGAGTCCGTAGGGTCCGTCTATTTGCGACGAAAGCGGCTGCGCGCCGAAGCAATCAACGCACCGGCCGTGCCCAGGATCGCCAGCAACGCTGTCGGATTTTCCGGCGAATCGATGCAGCCGTTCTGCGCGTAGATAGGCGCGGCGGCGGCCAATACGAAAAGGAATGCGAAGAGGAACAGGATTTTCTTCATAGGGCCCTCAGACCGAAAGTACCCTAATCTCGAAAAGGGTGTCAAACAGGCCGCTGCAGCCATTTCTGCCCGAAGTCGTCCGCCAGTGGAGATACAGCGGACGAAAGCGGGCGCTCGCGCCATGTTTTCTTGGAATTGCCGCGCCGTTTCCTACGGGTTGCGGGATATTATGTTGGCGCGGTGCAGATTGGCGCCCGCCCGGCCTGAAGTCATTCGATCAAAATTACTGGAGGATTTATATGGCGTCGACTAAAGTTCCCACCGCCCATTTGCCGGCTGTACAACGCACCGTCCTGCCCGGAAGCGAGAAGGCCCCCATCCATGCCGTGGCCGCCAAGACGGCCGTGGAAAAACCCGCGCGCGCCGCGGCGAAGATCGTCGTCTCGGTCATCGTCAAGCGCAAAAAACCGCTGACGGCCGCGCATCGCAGCGGCAAGGAGCGCCTCACTCATGCGCAGTTCCGCCAGTCTCACGGCGCCGATCCCGATGCCGTCAAGCTGGTCCGCGCGTTTGCAAAGCAGTACGGCCTGGCGATTGAACCGGACACTCCCGGCCCCGAGCGGCGGACCATTAAACTCTCCGGCACCGTTGCCGCCATGCAGAAGGCTTTTGGGACGACGCTCAGCCACACGACCGTCGACGGCGTTACGTACCGCGTGCGCGAAGGCAGCATCGATCTGCCTTCGGAGCTGGTCGGGCCGGTGGAGGCCGTGCTGGGGCTGGACAACCGGCCGCAGGCCAACCCCCACTTTCGCGTCGCGGGCGAGCAGGGCGCCGCAGCAGCGGACGCTGCCCAGGCCGGAGGCTTCGCCCGGCCGCACGCCTCCGGAAATATCTCCTACACTCCGGTCCAGGTCGGCCAGCTCTACGGCTTTCCGCAAGGCACTCCAGCCACCGGCCAGACCATCGGCATCATCGAGCTTGGCGGAGGGTTCAAGCCCGCCGACATTACCGCCTACTTCAAAGCGCTCGGCCACACGGCGCCGAAAATCGTGACGGTGCTGGTCGATGGAGCGAAGAATGCGCCGACCAACGCCAACAGCGCCGACGGTGAAGTGCTGCTGGACATTGAAGTTGCCGCGGCGGTCGCTCCCGGAGCGACCATCGTCGTCTACTTCACGCCCAACACCGACCAGGGCTTTATCAACGCCATCGGGCAGGCTGTCCACGACACGGTCAACAAGCCCAGCGTGATTTCGATCAGCTGGGGCGCGGCAGAGTCGGCGTGGACGGCGCAGTCGATGACGACGCTGGATGCGGCCTGCCAGTCGGCAGCGGCACTGGGCATCACCATCACGGTGGCGTCGGGCGACAACGGGTCAACGGACGGCGTGACGGGTGGCAAAAACCATGTCGACTTCCCGGCATCCAGCCCGCACGTGCTGGCGTGCGGCGGCACCAACCTGCAAGGCAGCGGCTCCACGATTACGGCCGAGACGGTGTGGAACGGTCTGCCCAACGGAGGATCGACGGGCGGCGGCGTCAGCAATGTTTTTGCGTTGCCTACATGGCAAGCCGGCGCGGGCGTTCCCAAGCCGACGGTGAAGGCGGGCGGCCGTGGCGTTCCCGACGTGGCGGGCGATGCCGATCCCGCGTCCGGTTATCAGGTGCGCGTGGACGGCAGCAATTTGGTCATTGGCGGAACCAGCGCCGTGGCTCCGCTGTGGGCCGGGCTGATTGCGTGTGCCAATGCGGCGAACGGCAAGTCCGCCGGCTTCATCAACCCCGCGATCTATGCCGCGAAGGCGAAGTCCGCCTTCCGCGACATTACCTCCGGGACCAACTACAAAGGCACGCCCAAAGGCTTCACGGCTGCGAAAGGATGGGACGGCTGCACGGGTCTCGGCTCACCCGTTGCGCCGGCGTTGATCAAGGCTGTTGCTCCGGCAACGACGGCTACCAAACCGAAGCCTAAAAAGTAAGGCTGAATGCCCCTTCTTTGCCGACGTACCGGCAGGGAAGGGGCGTTCCGCTACTGGGCCGATTGCGCGTCCAGCCACAGCTTCAACTTCGGTTCTTCGGCGGCGCGAAGGCGAATGCAATCCGTGCTGGCGTCGTACACCTGCTTCAGCGTGCGTTCCGCGTTATCGACTTTGTGCGTTACGAAGAAGCTCTGCGCCTGATCGCGCTCGACAACCGTGCAGAAACTTCCGGTGGCCCCGACCAGACGCTGGCCGGAGGACGTCGTGAGCTGCGCATGCACCTTGTCCCAGTTGTTGCGAACGTAGTCCCAGGCCTCGGCTTGCGTGCGCGGATGCACCAGCAGGCCGATGATGAGTTCATAGCTGTCCTGGTTGCGCACCTCGCCGGAGACGGCGTAGTCCAGCGTTCGCCTGACCAGCGCGGGGTCCTGAAAATTCGAGAGCAGCAAGAGGGTTTCCTGCTGTAGCGCGGGGTTGGTGGACTTCTGGCTGATCGCCTTCATGGCGTCGTAGAAAGCGGCGTTGCCATACTTCGCGGTCAGGGCAACGGAGGCGTCGTTGAGCGCGGGATCGCTGGTGTCCTTGCCGGAGAAAAGCTGCATGGTGATGGCCTCAGCCTGCTTCTCGACGGCGGGATCGTCGGCCGCGCCGAGCAGGCTGAAGAGCAGGGAGCGGCGCTCCATGCGGTCCTCGGGTTCCTTCTTCATCGGGCCGCCGGCGGCTGCGTAGATCGGTTCAAACTGCTTGCGGATCAGGGCGTGCAGCCGCTCGCTGTCCTGGGGCGTGGCGATACGGCGGTCGATGGCCTGGACGTTGCCCAGGGCGGTCTCCAGCACATTGGCGTTGGGGTCGTTCTTTAGAGCGAGGGCCAGGTCGAGGTAGTCGCCGACCGAGCCGTGGCCGGCCTCCATCAGCGCCCAGCGGTCGCCGACGTAGCCGATGCGCTCTTCGACCGAGAGCTTCGTTTCGGCCGCGGCGGTGATGGCGGCTGTCTCCTTGGGCGTGTACTCGGTGCGGAAGTAGCCCTTGGTTGCGGCGTTGACGTAGAGAGGCGAGGCTGCATCGGTTGGCAACGCAACCTCATGGGTTGCGGGCTCGATCAGAGAGCAGTGCGGCGCCGCGGCAGTCTTGAAGCACAGCGGCAGCGCCCACGATTGCGCGGCAGAGCCGGTGGGGGCCTGCGTGGAGTTGAAGAAACGGCTCTGAGCGACATCGACGCTGTTGCCGTGGGCGGAGACCTTTACCAGCGGCACTCCGGGCTGGTCGATGAAGCTCGACATGATTTTGTCGACGGGCTGATGGCTGGTCGCGGTCTGCGCGTTCCAGAAATCTTCGGCCGTCGCATTCGCATAAAGATGCGCCGACAAATAATTGTGTACGCCCTGCCGGAAGACTTCCTCGCCGAGGAAATTTTCGACCATGCCGATGACCGCGCCACCCTTTTCGTAGGTGATGCCGTCGAACATTTCGTTGATCTGCGCGGGGGTGTCGGCGGTGGCGCGAATGGTGCGCGTGGTGGCGCGTGAGTCCGAGCCCATGACGGCGTTGAGCGTTGCCGCGCCGTCCTGCGTGAACTCCCACTCGGGATGCAGATGCTGCGCGGCCTTGCCTTCCATCCAGGTCGCAAATCCTTCGTTGAGCCAGATGTTGTCCCACCACTGCATGGTCACCATATCGCCGAACCACTGGTGCGCCATCTCGTGCGTCACGTCGACTTCAACATTTTTCTTCGCGTCGATGGAGCCATTTTTGTCATCGACCAGCAGACCGGTTTCGCGATAGGTGATGCAGCCGAAGTTCTCCATCGCGCCGGCTTCGAAGTCGGGGATGGCGACCATGTCGAGCTTGGGCATGGGGTACTTGATGCCGAAGTAGTCGTTGTAAAAATGCAGCGTGTGCTCGGCTTCTTTGAGCGCGAACTTGGTCAGCTTCACCTTGTCGGGCGTGGCGCAAACGCGGATTGGCGTGCCGTCGCTGGAGCCTTTCGAGCACTTGAAGTCGCCGACGAGAAACGCGACGAGATACGTCGACATCTTCGGTGTCGTCGCGAAGGACACGGTGTGCTTGTCGCCGCCGGTTTGCCCTTCAATCGACTTTTCTTTTTTATCCTTGATCTGGTTGGTGTTCGAGATGACGACGTCGCCCTTGTCCACTGTGAGCGAAATGTCGAATGTGGCCTTCTGCGCGGGTTCGTCGAAGCTGGGGAACGCACGGCGCGCGTCGGTCGACTCGAACTGCGTGACGGCATAATTGCGGCCTTTGAACTTGACCGTGCCATCCTTATCGAGGACGTCCTTGGTCTTGGAAAGATAGAAGCCGCGCAGCTTGTCGTTGAGGATGCCCGCATACTTGATCGCAAGCGTCGACTTGCCCGCCGGGAGCGCCTCGGGGAACGTGAACGTCGCCTGCTGCTTGTCTTCATCGAAGCTGACCTGCGCGGTCTGGCTGCCGCTGGTGACGGAGGAGATCGTGACTTCGAGCGCATTGAGGGTGATCGTCTTCGATGGCGCAGCGAGGACCACATCGATCGTTTCGTCACCGGTGAAGGTCGCGGCCTTGAGGTCTGGCGTCAGGTGCAGCGAGTAATGCTCCGGGTGGGCGTTGGAGGGAAGGCGTTGCGCGGAGGCGGTTGCGGCGACGAGCAGAAGCACGGCGAGACTACGGTTGAACATGCAGAGTCCTCAGAGAAAGTGTACGTGGGGACGCAGAATCGTGGCCGCCCAGTGAATCCTACGCAATAGACGGCATGGATGTACAAAAAGTCCGTCACAAATGCCGTGGCGAAACTTCGCGCTTTTCTTTGCGAACTTTGCGTCAAAGCTTTTCGCTCGCGCTACCGAACTACCTTCACGGAAGCAGCCCGCTCGGACTTGCCGGACAGCTCTGCCGCGCGCGCCTCCGCATAGGCAGCCGCGCCCAGCAATGCGCATGTGTCGTCGAGAATCACGCGTACCGGAATGGATTGCAGCAGGGCCGATAGTCTTCCCTTATCGAGGAACGCCGCCATGAATGCGCCGTTCTGCAGCGTCTTCAAAATCTTCGGAGCAATGCCTCCGCCGAGCCACATGCCGCCGGTCGCGAGCACCTTCAGCGCAATGTTGCCGGTCTCGGCGCCGTAGGCCGCCGCGAAAATTTTCATCGTCTCGAAGCAGATGGAACTCGACCCATCCTCCGCGCACGTGCCGATGACGGCGTTGGGGTCTTCGGTTTCGAGGCGATGTTTCAACCACGCCGGCTCCTCGATCTTCTCCACATCGCGCAGATACGCATAGACATTCTTGATGCCGAGGCCCGAGACGACGCGCTCGAAGCTCACGCGACCGTTGAGCGTGCTGCGGAGATAATTCAGCAGCGCGATCTCGCGGTCGTTGCGCGCCGCAAAATCGCAGTGCCCACCTTCGGAAGGGATCGGGCGATGCGCCTTGCCGTCCCAGATCAGCAGCGCCTGACCGAGGCCCGTGCCGGCGGCGATCAGGCCTTGATGCCCCTCGGCCGCCGCATCGCCCTGGTGCAGAGTGAAGATGCTCTCCGGCGCGAGTTCGTGAATGCCGAAGCCATTGGCTTCGAGATCGTTGATGAGAAAAATATGCTCGATCCCGAGCGACGGTTGCAGCAGGCGAACGTCCAGCATCCACGGCAGGTTGGTCAGCTTCAGGCGTCCGTCGCGCACCGGGCCGGGGCAGCCGAAACAGGCGGCGGCAATCTGCTTTTTTTCTTCGGGATCGGTGAGGAATGCATGGACGATATCGTCGAGCGAAGCATATTGGCCGGCGGCAAATTTCTGGTCGCGCACCGGCACCAACAAGCCGGCCTCGAAGTTGTACAACGCAAGATGGACCTTCGTTCCGCCGACATCGCCCGCCAGAATCATTGCAACTCCAAAACTTAGAACGTATTTCTCGATGATGCATAGCAGCCGGGCAGGAAAGCATGTCCCTGGGGCTGAAGCCCAAATCTTTGGGCAGATTGAATGTCGGGGATAAATCCCCGACCTATCTCAGAAACAACAGCAAGAACTGCTTGAGTCAGACTCTACACCTACAGGAACAAGCTCTAAATCTGCAACGTACCTACTTTACGGCTGCCGTTCGGTGTCGTAAACACTTCATCCGCCGACGGCAGTTTTCGGGCCGCAACTTCGTCGAGCAGAAAGAGGAGCTTGCCGTTCGATGGACGAATGAGTTGCGATGGCAGTTGCTCCGGATCGCGCGGCCCGGTAAGCACTTCGGCGAGCACGTCGGTCTTGGCCGGACCCTCGATTTCGAACGCGACTTCGGCGGCCTGGTTGATGACCGGCCACGTCAGCGTGATGCGCCAGGTATCTTTTTGCGGCACGCGATTGGCGACGCACAAGCGCCCGATGGCGTCGATCGCCTCGGTGTGCGGGAAGAGCGAAGCGGTGTGGCCATCGTCGCCCATGCCGAGCGTGACGAGGTCGAAGCGCGGCGACTCGGCGCCTTCGAGCTTCATGCTGTTGCGCAGATAACTCTCGTAGCGGTTGGCGGCTTCCTCGGGATCGAGCTCGCCTTCCATGCGGAAAACCTGCGCCTCGGGGATTGGCACCTTGGTCAACAGAAGGTCGCGCGCGACGCCGTAGTTCGAGTCCGGATGGTCGGGCGGAACGCAGCGCTCGTCGACCCAGTAGAGAAAAAGCTTGTCCCACGGAACGGTCGCGGCGAACGGCTGTTCGGGGTCGGCGAGCAGCTTGAAGATAGCCTTCGGCGTGCTTCCGCCCGAGATTGCCACGCGCGCCACACCGCGCGATGCAACAGCCTGCTCCACACGCGCGGCAAACAACCGCGCGGAGGCCATCGCCATCTCCTGCGGTGTCGGAAATACCTGGTAGGTAACGGTCACAGGCTTCGGCATAAAGAAGCTCCTAGCTGTTAGCTTCTAGCTTTTAGCTAGAGGCAACGGCGAATCGTCGGTATGGGCTTTCGTCTTAACTAGAAGCTAAAAGCTAACGGCTAAAAGCTTCCTTTAGAGTTTTCTCCACTTCCGTCCGTCCGTCTTCAGCATGGCGTCGGAAGTTGCCGGTCCCCATGTGCCCGCGGGGTAGTTGGGGAAGTCCTTGACGGGGTCTTTGGCCCACGCTTCGAGGATCGGCGTCATCAGTTTCCAGGTCGCTTCGACGCCATCGCGATGCGCGAACAATGTGCCATCGCCAAGCATCGCATCCAGCAGCAGGCGCTCGTATCCGTTCGCCGAACTTGCGCCGAAAGCGTCCGCATAACTGAAGTTCATGTTCACCGAACTCATGCTCATGTTCGGGCCGGGGACCTTCGCCGCGAAGCGCAGCGCGATGCCTTCGTCGGGCTGGATGCGCATCGAAATCACGTTCGGCTTGATGCCTTCGGCGCCGCCGCCCTCGTCGTCTTTGAACAGCGACAGCGGCGGCTGTTTGAACTGGATCGTGATTTCCGTAACACGTTTGGCAAGCCGCTTGCCGGCACGGATGTAGAACGGAACGCCCGCCCAGCGCCAGTTTTCGATCTCCAGCCGCAACGCCGCGTAGGTCTCGGTTTGGGAGCGCGGATGCACGCGATCTTCCTGGCGATAGCCGGCGACAGGCTTGCCGCCGACGTTGCCGGGGCCATACTGTCCGCGCACCGTGTCGGCGGGATGGATGGGCTGAATCGCGCGCCACACCTTGACTTTTTCGCCGCGCACCGCGTCGGCGTCGAACGAAATCGGCGGCTCCATCGCTACAAAACTCAGCAGCTCCATCACATGGTTCTGCACAACGTCGCGCAACGCGCCGGCCTGTTCGTAGAACGGCCCGCGGCCTTCGATGCCGATCGATTCCGCCGCCGTAATTTCGACGTGGTCGATGTAATTGCGGTTCCACACCGGCTCGAAAATTCCATTCGCGAAGCGGAAGACGAGGATGTTCTGCACCGTCTCCTTGCCGAGGTAGTGGTCGATGCGGAAGATCTGGTTTTCGTCGAAGACCTTGTTGACTTCGTCGTTGAGCGCGCGGGCGGAAGCCAGGTCGTGACCGAACGGCTTTTCGATAACGACGCGCACAAAGTGCCCCGGGCCTTCGGGCGCCTGGTTCATTTCGTGCTTGCCCAGGTAGGCGATGATGTCGGAAAAATATTCGGGCGCGACCGCAAGATAGAACAGCCGATTGCCCTGCGTGCCGAATTGTTCGTCCATCTCCGCGAGTTTTTTCTTCAGCCCCTCGTAGCCTGCATCGTCGTCGAAGTTCATCGCGTAATACTGCACGCGCTGCACGAACGGCGTGAGCTTCGGGTCGGCATCGTCGACGCCGCCGCCGCCCACGATGCCTTCCTGCATGTCCGCCGCGAACGTCTGTTCCAGGGGCCGCCGCGCTACGCCGAGCACGGCAAAATCCTCGGGCAGAAAGCCCGATTGCTGCAGGTGATACAGCGCGGGCAGCAGCTTGCGCTTGGTCAGGTCCCCGGACGCGCCGAAGATGACGACGATGCTCGGGTCGGGACGCCGGACGAGATTCTGACTGGCCTGCATGGCCTCAGCCGTGATGTTTACGTGCGTCGTTGCCATGTACTTCTCCTGAAGTTACTCGGACTTCTTGACAGCGTGTCCGCCAAACTCATTGCGCATGACCGACAACATCCGGTCGGTAAAATTATTGTCTTCGCGCGAGCGCAGCCGGCGGATCAGCGACTCCGTAATCACCGGCGCCGAAATGTTCAGGTCGATGGCCTCGAACACCGTCCAGCGGCCCTCGCCGGAGTCGGGCACATAGGCTTCGAGACCTTCGAGGGTGGGGTTCTTCTTCAGCGCGTCGGCGGTCAGGTCGAGCAGCCACGAGCGCACCACGGAGCCATACCGCCAGATCTGCGAGATTTGTTCCAGGTCGAGCCCGAGGACCGACTTCGCGTGCATGATCGAGAAGCCCTCGGCGTAGGCCTGCATAACGCCGTATTCGATTCCGTTGTGGACCATCTTCACGAAGTGCCCGGCGCCCGACGGGCCGACGCGGCCCCACCCGGTGTCTGCCGACGGAGCGAGCGCCTCGAAGATCGGGCGCAGGGTTTCGACAACATCTTCATCGCCGCCGATCATCATGCTGTAGCCCTCGGTGATGCCCCAGATACCGCCCGACGTGCCGACATCGACGAACTGAAAGCCTTCCGGCTTCAGCGCGTCGTGGCGCTTCTGCGAGTCCTTGTAATTCGAGTTGCCGCCGTCGATAAAAATATCGCCCTTCTGCATCAGCGGCTTCAGTTTCGCAATCGTCTCGTCGACAGGGTCGCCCTGCGGCACCATGATCCAGATCGCGCGCGGGGCCTGTAGATTTTTGACCAGGTCTTCCAGCGAGTTGACGCCCATCGATCCGGCATCGTTCAAACGCTTCACTGCATCCGCCGAAAAATCGAAGCCGACAACTTTGTGTCCCGCGAGACGCAGGCGCTCGGCCATGTTGCCGCCCATTTTGCCGAGTCCAATAATTCCCAGTTCCATGTGTCTATCCTTTGCGCCGGAAACGTGCGTTCCGGAAACGCGGTTGAAGAAAAGAATGCCTCTTAGAGAGTAATCGTTATAGCTGCCGATGCAAGGCAGAGATGTTGCGGGGACGTGAAACGGATCACTTCTTGTCGCTGTCCGAAGCGCGAAAATCCGCGCCGAGCGTGGTCTCTTCCCACTCGGCGACTTCCGCGTCGAAGCTCTTCATCTTGCCGCGGAAGCGCTCCAGCGCCAGCTTGCCCAGCAGCAGATGGAGTGGCGGCTTGGGCGCGCTCACCGCCGCGACGATGGCCTCAACGGCTTTCTGCGGATCGCCCGGCTGCTTGCCGTTTTGCAGCGCGAAGTATTCGCGCGTCTTGCCGGCGGTCTGCTGATAATCGGCGATGCGGTCCTTCGCGGTTTTGCCCGACGTGCCGAGAAATTCTGTGCGAAACGGTCCCGGCTCGACGATGGTGACGTGGATTCCGAGGGGCTCAAGCTCGGCCGCGAGCGCCTCGCTCAGGCCCTCGACGGCGAACTTCGTCGCGTTGTAGAGGCCCCAGCCGGGCAGGCCGATCAGGCCGCCGATCGACGACAGGTTGACGATGTGTCCGGCGCGGCGCTCGCGAAACTGCGGCAGCAGCGCCTTCGTCATGCCGATGAGGCCGAAGACATTGGTGTTGAACATCGGCATGTATTCCTCGGGCGAGACTTCCTCGACCGCTCCGGCCACGCCGTAGCCCGCATTGTTGACCAGCACATCCACATGGCCGAACCGCGCCAGGGCGTCGTTCACGGCCTTGTCGACCTGTCCGGGTTTGGTGACGTCAAGCGACAGGATTTGCGAGTTGGCCGCGTACCTTGTGGTGAGGTCGTTCAGCGTGTCCGGCTGGCGCGCCGTGGCGACAACGTTGGCGCCGAGGGTAAGGAGATGCTCCGTCAGCAAACGCCCGAAGCCGGACGAAGCTCCGGTAATGAACCAAACTTTTCCAGCCTGCGATGTTGCACTCGAATTTGTCATACTTAAAGAGACGCTTGCGGAGGTCGTCGCGATGCAAGGGAATAGAAGGAATAGGTCGATTGGGTATTTTTCACCGGACGGCCACGTCACGGTAGGTCCGGAGTTTCCCCCCGGACATCGGGAATACCCACCGAATCCGGCTTTAGCCGCTGAGGTTTCGGTCGCACGGAACGCCGAGGAATACCGAAACACTTACCCCGGGCAATAGAAATGGGGGAGGGGGTTGCCTGCTACGGCTTTGCAATCGGCGCGGGAGCAGCGTCCGGCATCGGCGGAACCGGCTGTCCCCCCAGGATCGTATTCAGCACCCGGGCCAGGCGCAAGCCGCCCAGCGCCAGTTGCGAGTCGATCACCTTGATCTCTTCGGTGTAATACTCCTTGGTAATCAGCGCGCCGTTCGGTGCATAGGCGTTCATCGCATATTTGTGCGACGCATTGGCCCACTGCACGGGATTGCCGCCGGCCAGCTTCTGCCAGTCGTGCTGCTGAATATCGTCGAGCAGAAAAGCTGTGTATTTTTTTTCATTGAGATCATGGTGGTCGATCATGGCATCGTCCCACGTTCCGTGCAGGTTGCACTTGTAGTTGCCGCACTGCGTCGATCCCATGAAGGTAACGGCGTTGTCGTTGCCTCCGCGAGCGTCGCCCAGCACGTGGAACGGCTGATGGATGTCCCCGATGAAGTGGATGATGTACTTCAGCGCCTCGGCGCGCTGGTCGTGCGTCAGCGTCTTGTCGGCCAGCCGCATCTCGAAGTACAGAATGCGGTCGACGACGCAGTCGCGCCACGGCGAAGTTGCGTCGGCGGACTTGGGACAGTCGCGGTCGCGGTTGTACGTGTCGTCGGCCAGCGGAGTGTCCGCGAAGTGCCACTTGCCCGTCTCAGGATGCTGCGCGCGGTTATCGTCGGCCCACGAGGCGACATCGGCGATCGACTGCTTGCCCAGCAGCTCTTGCACGGCGGCGCGCGTTTCGGGAGTGAGGTAGTTCTCGGCGACCAGCGCCGTAAGGCGATGGCCCTCGCGGCCCCATCCCCACGTCGGAGGTGTAGCAATGCCAAATACCAGCGCGAGAGTGACTGCGCTGCGAATCATTGACTTCTTCATAAGACCCTCAATACGTTGGCGGCGCGACTGTCGCCGCGCCGCCCGTTTGCTACAGACTAGCTATTGAACCACAACCGCAATGGTCGCGGTATGCGTGACGCTTCCGCCAGTTGCGGTTACGGTGACGTTGCTCGTCCCCTTGGGTGTCGATCCGGTCGATCCGCCTCCACCGCAACCGCCGATCGCCGCCAGACCGCCCGCAAGCAGCAGCAGCGTCATCAGCGATGTTGCGCGGCGCAATGCAGTGCGGGTCTTCCTGCGCAGCATGAACGGAAGCATCAGCAGACCGCAGGCCAGAACGCCTTCTCCCATGCCGCCGAGCGGCGCGCGCAGCGCGGCGGACGAGGTGTTGATCGTGACCGTCAACACGCTGCTGCCGGTTGCCGAAAGCGTTGCCGGGGCGAACGAGCAGCGGCTTGCCGTCGGCAGACCCGTGCAGCTAAAGCTCACCGTCGAGCTGAAGCCGTTCACCATCGCTACGTTGACCGTGGTGCTCGACGCAGGCAGGTTTGCCGGGATGACGATCTGTCCGTTGGAGAGTGAGAACGTGAAGTCAGGGACTGGAGGCGCCGCGACGAGGACAGTACCCACCGCCGATGTCGACGTGGGATACGTGCCATCTCCGCTGTAGACAGCGGTAATGCTGTGGGTTCCGATGGCCAGCGGTGTGGTCGTGGTGAACGTCGCGACTCCGCTGCCGTTCAGCGCCGCTGCGCTCTTCAGCACAGTCGCGCCGTCGAGGAAGTTCACCGTTCCCGTCGGTGTCGTGCCCGCGTTGCCGGTGATCGTCGCGGTCATCGTGGTATTGGTCCCGAACACGATGTTGCCCGACGACACGCCCAGCGCAGTTGCGCTGAAGATGCCTGCGCCCGTGCCGCTGAGCGCAATGGTCTGCGTTCCGGTCACATCGCTGTCGGTCAGCGTCAGTGTTCCGGTGATGGGCCCAGTTATCGTCGGCTTGAACGTCACGGTGATCGTGCAAGGCGTTCCCGCAACGATCTGCGTGCCGCAAGGGCTCGCCGTCACGCTGAAGTTGGCGCTGGCGACGATGCTGGAGACCGTGATCGGCGATGTGCCTCCGTTGGTCACGGTCACGGTTTGGGTCGAGGTGGTATTGAGCACCTGCGACGCGAACGTCAGGCTGGTCGGATTGAAGGAGAGCACCGTCGTTCCCGGCACCTTCAGGTAGCCGACAATGCCGTCATGGTCCGAGCCGACCTGCGGAATCGTCGGATCGTTTCGGTCGATGGCGGGGAAGTCGGCATCGTAGTGTGCGGGCGACGTGCGGGTGATCGAAGCGATGTCCGAAGTGACCAGGAAATGGTCGATGCTCTGAACGTTGCCGTTGAAGTTATAGGTGTAGGTACCGGTCGCGGCGTTGGTAGGCGCGACATCGACCAGGTTCGGCGTCACCAGGCCCGATGGACCGGCGAGAATGTCCTGGTTCGCAGGCGCGGCTGCGCCCTTGAGGATGCCGATGGAATCGACGACACCGTCATTGAACTCGAAGGCGTTGAGGTCGCCGACCACGACGACGTGTTCTCCAGCGGCTTGATGCTGCTGCACCAGATTTGCCAGAAACTCCGCCTGCTGCTCGCGTTTGGCGCGGGTGTTCTGGCCCGAGCCGGTGTTGTCGGTGACGCCGTTGAGCGACCGCATATGATTGACGATCACGGTGACCGGATAATCCGTTCCGCCGGGACGCTTGATGCCGGCGCGCAGCACCAGCGGCGGACGGTCGTTCAACTCCGCCTGGCTTCCCGTGCTCGGCTGTAGGAAGGTCGTCGCGAGGCCAACCTGCGTGACGTCGGTGACGTCGATCTTCGACGGGTTGATGAGGAACGCGACGTTGATGCCGCTGGTGTCGTTGCCCTGCGAAAGATAGGCGACGTAATGCGGATCGGTCTGGCCTGCCGTGATCGCGTCAGAGCTGATGCGCGCGGCGAGGTCGTTGAGGGTGGCGATGTCCTCGATCTCCTCCATCGCGAGGATATCGGGAGTGCGCAGGACGTTGCGGATGGCGAGCGACGCCTTGGCCTTGCGCAGCTCGTATGCTGCGGCAGTGATGATGGTCGCGCCGGTCGCATTCTTCGTCGTGGTATAGAAGCGCTCGAAGTTCTGGTCGCCGATGGTCGTTTCGCCCGCGGCGGCTGCGGAGACGGGAACGACGGTCATTCCACCCGTTGCCGTGGGACGAGCGGTCGCGTCGATCAGGAACAGCGGTGTTCCGCCGGAGAAATCCATCACGCCGCTCAGGTTGGTAAGCACCGTCGTGCTGGAAAGGTCGAGCGGTCCGGGCGTTGGCAGCAAGGCTTCCGAATCCACCTCGAACAGTTCGGGGTTGTCGTCGAAGCGCGGAATGGTCGTTGGCTCACTCGCTGTGAGTGGGTCGAGGACTTCGAGGCCGGGTTCGCGCACAGGCCGCGCGTCGCCGGTGACCGTTCCCCAGAACTGGCCGGTGGAGACGTAGGTTTCGGCTGTCTCGGTGAGCGTCCCTTGCGTGGGACCCGTGACGGTGAAGCTGGGAACGGCAACGCGCATCGACTGGTAGCGCTGTAGCTGCGAGAAGCCGCCCGAAGGACTGGGGTTGGTCGTGGTCAACGTGATCGCTGCCGGCAGAGGATTGCCGGTGCTGAGGACGGTGAACGCCGTTGGGCTGTCGAGCTCCGTTCCCGGCAGCGGACCGGCTGTCGGGAACAGGGCGACTGTGCCTGTTACCTGCATGTAGGTGCCGACAGTTGCGGTAGAAGGAACGAGACCTGTTCCGGCGTGGACGAAGATGCCCTCGGGCGTGCTCGCGTCGGCGTCAGCATCGACGTCCCGCGATTGCAGGTAGAAGCCGTTCACCTTAACGCCGGTAATGATTCCAGCGGTCATCACGGTCTGCGTGTTGTACGCCGCGGTGCCTGGAACGTTGCCCTGAATGGTGTGGATCGGGACCAGCGTGACCGGCGCAAGCACGCTGACAGGAATGCTGGTAGTCGCGGTGCGTGCCTGCGTGTCGCTGGCCGAGACGGCAATCGGGTTGCTGCCCAGAGTCGCGCTGGTGGGGACCGTGAGTGTGTAGCTGTAGGTGCCATCGTTGGCGGTCGCGTCGCCGTGCGTGCCATCGTCGTAGAGCGGCTGTGTGGAGCTTCCGCTGTATCCGCTGAGGTTGGCTGTCACGGCAATACCTGTAGACGCGGGGCTGGTTCCGGGTGTGACTTGCACGGCGAGCAGCGTGGTCGAGTTCTGGTAGACGGAAGTGGGATTGGCTGTGCCGGTGATGGAAATGCCGCTCGATGTGCCGGTGCTGCACGGTGTTGCAGCGGCGCTGCTGTTGCGGGGATTGGCTGCCGTGGTCGCAACGGCGCTGAAATCAGCCGCGTTATTGTCGGTATCCGTGCAGGGGTTCGTACGAACGGCGACCTTCGTTGTGGTCGTAGCTACAGACGGTGTTCCACCTTCGGAACACGCAGCAGTCGAACCATAGCCTAAGAAGTCAATCACGTTCGTGGTGGAACAAGGCGTTCCCGCAAATGCGGTAATACCTGACATGAGATAGACACGTCCCGCGGTACCGCTTGCTTCAAGGGTGGTGTTGGCAAGATCGGGCGTTGGCAGATCGACGCACGATGGTGTCGTTGTGAGATTGCACTTGTCAGCGCCTGCGAGAAGAAAGCGCTGCCCCGGAGCGAGAGTCACATTCGGGAGGACTATGATTCCCGACGAACCTGCCGAGGTGCCTGCCGCAGAGACATACTGAACGGAAAGGCCGTTCAAGCTCTGAGGCGTTGCACTGATGTTGAAGATTTCAACATAGTCGGCATTGAATGTCGCGTTGGCGCTGGCGCCACCGCCGTATACCTGGCTGATAACCAGCGTAGTTGACACTGCCCACGCGCCGGGCAGGCAGACCAGCAACATCAGGCATGCAGCGAGCCGGGAAAGAAGGGAGATCGAGAAGTGCGGACGAGGGGCCGAGAACCTAAGACGCGTAGAGAACATTGATGCATGGTACTTGTTTCGCATGAACTCTGGCTGAAACTCGCGTGCCGAATCAGCCGTATTCCATGTACCCTTGTACATCCGGGCTGCGTGCCGAAATGGGCCGGAAACGGGGCTGCAACGTAATTGTTTGAAGGGAAACGACTTGGCTTTGCGCGTCACTCGAAATGCTGTATTACAGGTCCAGGTCGCGGCGCTTTCCGCGGCCATTATCTTTTTTTCGTTCAGCGCGCGGGCGCAGGCGCCGGGGCCCTCGCAGGCGCCTCATACAGCCACGCTGACCGTCACGGCGCGGCTGGTGGTGCTCGATGTTGTCGTGACCGATAAGGACGGCAATCCGGTTACGGACCTCCAGCGCAGCGACTTCACGGTGTTCGAAGACGGCAAGCAGCAACGCATCGCCTCGTTCGAGCCGCCGTCGGCGCATGTGCTGCCGCCGGCGCTGGCGGCGTCCGCCGATCCGACCGCGGTGTTCGACGCGGCCAAGCCTACCGCGTTCGGGCTCTCGCCGGTTACGGTGCTGGTGCTCGACCAACTGAACACGCAGTTTGCCGACAGCTCGTTTGCTCGGCAGTCGCTGAGGGACTATCTGGTACAGCAGCCCGAGCTGCTGGCGCAGCCGACGACGCTGCTGACGGTCTACGACAACCACTTCAAGCTGGTGAAGGCGTACACGCGCGATCGCGATGCGCTGCTGCGCGCGTTGGCAGCGGAACCGACGCACAAATCGTGGATGCTGGACGCGCTGGGCAGCTCCGAGAACGGGCCGATCACGCGCCTCGACCAGTCGCTGCGCGCGTTGGAGCAGATCGCGCAAAGCTCGGCCAGCATTCCGGGGCGCAAGAACCTGATCTGGGTTGGCGGCGGTTTCCCGACGCTCGACCCGACGACCATCGACGGCTCGCAGGCGACCGAAGTCAAGAACACCATCCAGCATGTGACCAACACGCTGCTGGATGCGCACGTCACGATGTACGCGATCGACCCGAAGAGCGGAGCCGCGGGCATGACCGAGATCACGGACGAGAACCAGGCCGCGTTCGCGGAGGCGATGTCGGACAGCAGCAACGGTTCGCTGGCGTCGATCAACAGCGGCGAGGACTTCGACCGCCTAGCTCCGATCACCGGTGGCCGCGTGATCCGCGGCATGAACAACGTCTCGCACCAGATCGCCCTGAGCGTGGAACTGGGGAAGAGCTTCTACACCATCGGTTACACGCCATCGTCGAGCAGCGAGGCCGATGCGAAGTACCGGCACATACGGGTGGACTGCAAGCGGGCTGGGCTGACGCTGCGGACGCGCGATGGCTACTTCGTCGAAGAGACGCGGCAGGAAAAAGCGGCTGCGACGATTTCCTATGACCTTTCCAATGCGGCCGAGAGCACGGTCCCGCTCAATGGGCTGCATGTGGCGGTGGAGCGCAGCACGTCGGTCAACGCTCCTCCGGACAGCTTCGTGGTGCATGTCGGCGCGGCGAATTTGACGTGGAAGCCAGCCGACGACGGCAGTTCGACGGCGTCGGTTGCGGTGATGTCGGTTTATCTCGACAAGAGGGGCAAGATGATCGCGCATACGCTGCACGGGATGACGGCGCATGCGCGGGAAGGCGTCAACCTGCACGACCCGGCAAAGACGGCGGACTTTGGGTTTACGGTCGAGCCCTCCGCGAAAGGGGCGAAGGCTGCGACGCTGCGGTTTGTGGTGCGCGATACCGGAACGGGGCGGATGGGGTCGTTCGATTTGGCGGCGAAGTAGTTGGGGTGCCCCCCCCTCCCCCCGATTCTATTGCCCTGGGGTAAGTGCTTTAGAATGCTGGGCTCCAGGGCGGGAGGCCTTCTCAAGCGTCTCATTCTAAATGGCTTCGGTACAAAATATTCCTGCGTAAGGAGTTAGAGGCTGGTTTGGCGATAGGGGCCGATTTTCAGCTACCAGCTTCGAGTTGCCAGCTGCCAGTTCCCAGTTGCCAGGTTCCAGTTTCGGGTTGGGGAGGAGCGCCTTTCTGTTCCGGTGCGAGGGTTGAGAGGTTGAGGAGCGAGGGTTCTGGACAGCTCAGAGCTTAGAGCTATTGAGCGTAGAGGTTCTGGACGCGGCTGGCGTCTGGGTTCTGTTCAGTTTTGAGTTGTCAGTTTTGAGTGCTGATTTAATTGTAGCGAGTTGGGAGATAAATCACGCACGGTTTTGAGAATTAGTTTTGCCAGTGTTCATGCGGGGTTTGGGAGTTTTGCACAGGCTGGGGGGCTTGACAACAATTGGACGAACGCAGAAAAGCCGCCCGGCGAGGGGCGGCTTTTCCGCTTCTGTCGTTCGCCTAGAAGTGCAGGCGGACCGCCACCTGCAGTTGGCGCGGCGTGTAGGTGTAGTTGCTGTTGGAGTTGTTGTAGGTGCCGAAGTTGGGCTGGAGGGTGAGCGTATCGAAGCCGTTCGGATGAGCAGCGTCCTGCGCGGGTGTTACGCCGGCGACGACCTGTCCGCTGAGGTTGTAGGCCGTGTTCTGAATGCCTGTGATGTTCTGGTGGTTGGCGACATTGAAGACTTCGGCGAAGAACTCCAGGCGAGGACGGTCAATGCCGTACTTGTTCACGTTGAAGTAGAAGTTCTTGCCCAACCGGACATCCGCCTTATCGCTCTTGGGGCGGGTGTACTGGTTGCGGCGGATAGCGTCGATACGGCCGGAGGTGCCACCCGCGCCGTTGGCGCTGCGGACACCCGAAGCGCTCTCCAGCGGGTAGCCGTTGATGTACGGCGTGTAGGGCAAACCGCTCTGGATTTGTACGATGGGAGCGAGGCGCCAGCCGCCGAACAGCGCGTCCTTGTAGCCGTGGAAGTGGGTCTGCGGCTGGTAGGTGAACGCGGCGACGAAGCGGCGACGGACGTCCAGCGAGCTGTTGCCATAGTCTTTGGACTGGTCGTTCGGGTCGAGCTGGCTGGGGCCGGGGATACCGGTGCCGATGTACGGGTTGAAGTCCAGGGCATGCGCCCAGGTGAAGTTGGAAAGCAGGGAGAACCCGTTGCGGTAACGCTTGTTGATCTGGAAGGCGAGGGCGTTGTAGTTGCTGTTGACGTTGGAAGCGATGCGCAGGATGCGGTAGTACGACGCATTGTTTCGCGTGCCTGAATAAACCCGGAGCTGGGTGGGAACGCCGGGCAAAGGCGCGGGCTTTCCTCCGTGCGGAAGGACGGGATTGCGGATGCCGGGCCCCTGGGGCGTGTTGTTCACGTAGTACGTAGCGTTCGGAATCGAGGTTGCGAGGTTGAGATTGACGTCGTTGGCGCTATCGAGCTCGCGGCCAAAGGAACTCATGTAGGTAACGCCGAGGACGAGGTCGTGGCCGAGGTCCTGCTCCAGGGCGAGGTCGGCTTCGTGTACCTGGGGGTTCTGCAGGTGATTGTCGAGGTACGAGATGCTGGGGTGCGAGCTGGCGTTGTTGGTGGCATGGGCGCAGGCGATGGCCTGCGTGTAGGTGGGGACAGTCTGCGGGAAGACGATCTTGCAGTTGGCCAGCGTGGAGGTGGTCGCGTCCGGGAACAGGCCGGAGATGTTGACCTGCGAGCCGGGGCCGCCGGAGTTCTGGTAGGACTGCTCGATGTTGGCGTTGATGATGCGGCCGAAGTACATGCCGTAGCCGCCGCGGAGCATGGTCTTGCTGTCGCCGAAGACGTTGAGCGCGAAGCCGAGCCGGGGCTGAACGTTGTTGCGATCGTCGGGGCGCGCGGTGGTGTCCGGCTTGTACTTGCCCACACTGGCCACGCCGACGAAGTCGGGGTTGGGCGTGGGGTTGGCAGGAACGTACTCGTACTCATAGCGGACGCCCAGCGTAACCGTCAGCTTGGGGGTCATCCGCCAGTCGTCGGTGGCGTAGCCGGCATACTCGCGCGTTGCGATGAGCGCGGAAGCGCCTACGTTGTCGGGCGTGCCAGTGTTGGCTGTCTCGTTGTAGTTCTGGGGAACCGTGTAGCCCTGGCTGTAGCTGGAATAAAGGCCGAAGTTGTAGTCGGTCGAACTGGAGTTGAACGGCGTGCCGTTGCCGCCCGCGTAGCCTGTGCCGCCAAGGCCGGTGGTCTTGTGGAGGTAGTCGCCGATGAAGCTGTAGGCCCAGTCGAAGTCGTAGGTGCCGTAGCCGTTGTAGAGGTTGTTGATGTAGTCGGAGACCTTGTTGAAGTCGAGGCCGAGCTTGAAGCTGTGCTTGCCGTGGGACCAGGTGACGTCGTCCTTCAACTGGATGCGGCGTTCGTCGGGCAGGGCAAAGCGCGAGAAGAGCGCCGAAGTGCCGGCGTCGAAACCGGCAGCGTCGTAGCCGAATCCGACGCTGAGGTCGGGCGCGCCGGCCAGGCAACCGCCGCTGTGCGGAGCGGAACATTCGCCGGTGGAAAGTGGGTTCACCAGCGGCAGTTCGTTGGGAAGCGTGGTTGAGGGGAACTCGCTTTCCATGTCGCGGCCGTATTGCGCGAGGAACGAGTTGACGACGGAGTTCGTAACCACCGTGCTGAGGCGGACGATGCCGACGTCGGCCTTCACGAAGTCGTTGCCGTAGGAGCCGCGGCCGTAGAAGTTCGAGGTCTGGGTCTGGACGCCATTGGGTGAGTCCCAGCGGAGGCGGTTGTACTGGACCGTGAGGCGGTTGCGGTCGTTGATCTGATAGTCGATCTTGGGGAAGTTGATGACCTGGTTGCCGACGCGCGGCACCGGCCCGAAGAAGGAGGCCAGAATGCCGAGACCCTGGTTGTAGTAGGCCATTCCCTGCTCGTAGTTGACCGTGGGGGTGCCGCCGGTGGAACCGGCGATGGCTACGGCCAGCGCGCAGGCCCCGAAGTTCCCCTGAAAGGACTGGCCGGTGGGATAGGGACGAGTGGTCGCACTCACCAGCGCGGGAGTGGAGAGATTGCCTGTAATGGCAAAGCCATTGTTGACGTATGTGCCGTCGGGCGAGGTGTAGCTGGCGTAGGGCGCGCCGAAGTTGTTTCCGGCGGGCGAGGAACAGGATTCCTTGCCGCTTAGCGGAGTGGCAGTGGCGAACAGATCGTAGGGATCGGAGGTGCGGGCGATGCCGGGGAAGTTGCGGCGCGATTCATCGAAGGCGTAGAACCAGAAAATCTTGTCCTTGAGGATGGACCCGCCGATGCCGAAGCCCCACTGCTTGCGCCAGTCCTTGGGCTTGATGTTTTGAATGTTGAGGCCGGTGGTCTGGCTGAAGTTGTAGAGCTGGGTGTAGGGGTTGGATGCGCCGCCGAGGCCGTTGTCGCGGTCGTAGAAGAAAAGCTCGCCGTGCAGCTTGTTGCTGCCGGACTTGGTGACGGTGTTGATGACGCCGCCGGCGGCGCGGCCGTATTCGGCGGAGTAGTTCGAGGTGTTGACCTGGAACTCCTGCACCGCGCCCTGGGAGACGGTGTACTGCGAACGGGTGCGGCCGCGGGCCTCGGAGAAGTAAGCCTGGTTGTCGTCCGCGCCGTCTACCGTCGTGTTGTTGAGCAGGTAGCTGATGCCGCGGAAGCTGAGCAGGCCGAAACCGTCGGAGTTGGAAACGACGCCGGGGGTGAGGAGAGCGAAGTCCGACCAGCGACGACCGTTGATGGGCAGGTTGTCGATGGTGTTCTGGTCGATGGTGGTGGAGATTTCGGCGCCCGAAGTGTGTACGTCGGGGGCTTCGCCGGTGACTTCCACCTTGTCGCTGACCGAACCGACGACCAGCTTGGGCGTGATGTTGGCGACGCCGCCGACGGTGACGGTGATGATGTCGATCTGCGCCGTTTGGAAGCCGTCCATGGTGACGGTCGCGCCGTAGACGCCGGGCTGGAGTTCGGGGATGCGGAAGTCGCCGGACTTGCCGGTCTTGACGGTGCGCTCGTCGCCGGTGGCGCTATTGGTCACCTTGACGGTGGCGCCGGGCAGGACCGCGCCGCTGGCGTCGGAAACCGTTCCGGAGATGGCGCCGGCGGTTGCCGATTGCGCGTGGGCGCCGGATAGCGGAAGGAAGCTGAGAAGGACGAGTAGAACTGAAAAAAGTGAACACTTACGGGGCATTTCGAAAGTCTCCTGACCGTTGACCGAGCCTAAAAGCAAACCGAGAAAAAAGAAGTGTCACGGGCAGGGACCGAGGCCCGCTGCCCGCCTGGTCGATCTACTTGACCGTGAGAGGAACCGTGAAGCTGGTGATCGTGCCGGCGGAACCGGTGGCCTGCACCGTGACGGTGTAGGTCCCGGAAGGCGTGGCGGCGGTGATGTTGCCTGTCTTGCCGCACGCCATCAGGCCGGAGGCCGTCATCAGTATTGCCAGCGCCAGCCAAACCTGGCCGTATCGCAACGGCGACTTTCGCCGGCGGATGCCGACAAACAACGCCAGCAGGATGCCGGGGAGAATCCCGAAGGCCGTCCAGCGCCCGTTACCGGAAACGCCGAGGGCAGAAGGATTGATGGAAGTTGCTTGCTGCGTCAGGATGCTGAGCGCGACGGTTGAGGTGATGGTGCAGCCGGTCGCGGTAAGCGTTGCCGGGCTGAACACGCACGAGCTGTACGCGGGCAGGCCGGTGCAGGCGAACGAGATCGTTCCGGTGTAGATGTTCTGCGCGACGGTGAAGGAATAGAGTCCCGTCTGGCCGGCGACGACAGTGCTTTGCATGGTGGGCAGCAGCGCCGTGGCGAAGGTCGGGGCGGAGGACGCGATCGTCGTGCCGCCGGATGTGGAAGCGTTGAAGTTCGTATCGCCGCTGTACTTCGCCGTAATGACGTAGGTGTTGGGGGTAGAGAACGTGTTGACCAGGGTGGCTGTACCGTTGGCGCCGACGGTCTGGGGAGTGCCGATCTGCGTCCCGTTGGCGAAGAAAGTGAGTGTCCCGGTCGGGCTTCCCGTGCTGACGACAGCGGCCGTCAGGGTAATGGGAGCGGTGGTCGGGACGGTGGTGGGGTTACAGGCGCTGCCAGTGTTGTAGCTGACTACGGTGCGCGTGAGCGGCGAGGTGATGTAGTTGCCGCTGAGGGTGAAGTTCGAGGTCGCGCCCTTGGAGGACTTGACCGTGAGAGTGCCGGAGAAGGGGCCGAGCGTGGAGGGAGTGGCGGTGACGGCGATGGTGCAGTCGGTGGTTCCGTCGGTGTTCGCCGCAGCGCAGGAGAAAGCGCCAAGGGAGAAGTTGGCGGAACCGGAGGTAAGGGAGAACGGGTTCGAAGCCGGGGCGTCGCTGGCCGCGAAGTGGACGGCAACGGTCTGGGTGGGCTGGTTGGCCCCGACGGCGCCGAAATAGGTGCCGGAAGCGGCGCGGCGGACGACGTTGGTGGTGGTGTCGGTGATCAGCAAGTCGCCGAAGGGGTCGACGTTCAGGCCGCCGGCGCCGCCCGGGAGGTAGGTTGCGCTGGTGGTGCCGGTGTACTTGCCGAGGATGGCCTGGGTGGCGGGGCAACCGTCGCCCGCGGCGTCGGTTGCATTGGCGCAGACGCTGGCGGCGCCGCCCGCGACGGGATACATGGCCAGGGAGCCGGGATCGATGCGATAGACGACGCCGCTGCCGCCGTCGTTGACGTAGACATCGCCGCTGGCGTCGGTGGCGACGTTGAAGGTGTGACCGATGCCGAAGCTGCCGGCAGTGGCGCGTTTCACGGCGGTCCCGGAAGTACCCTGGATGCCCGCGAAGTTGCTGATCACGTTCGCCGGTGTGACCTTGCCGTCGTTGTAGTTGAAGAAATTGGCGAAGTAGATGTTGCCGGACGGGTCGAGCGCGATGTCGAGCGGGTTATCCAGGCCGGAGACGTTGGCCAGCGCGCCGTCGGTCCAGGCGCCGAAGTAGCAGCCGCCGCGATTGCTGGTGGAGACGAAGTCCGGGCAGTCGACCGTGGTGCTTTTGGGGTTGGTGGCGTTGCCGGAAGCCGAGCCGTAACCGGCGAACTTGGCGACCGTGCCTGCCGGAATCGCCATGCCCTGGAGGGTGACACTGGCCGTGCCGAGGTTGACGACCGAGAGGTCCTGGTTGCCTTCGTCGGCGATGTAGAGGTTGCCGGCCGCGTCGAAGGCGATGCCGTAGGGAAAATTGAGGTAACCATGCGTGGCGGCGTTGACCGGGCCGGAGAGCGAAGTGTTATTGACGTTGTAGCCGTAGGTCGTGTTGCCGATGATGTTGGTGATGATGCCGGTGGTGTGGTCGATCTTGCGAACGCCGTCGAAGCTGTTGTCGGCGAAGTAGAGGTCGCCGGCCGGCGAAAAGGCCACTCCCATGGGCTTACCGAGCTTGACGAGAGTTGCGGGGCAGCCGTTGCCGTCGGAGTCCGTGGATGTGCCGGAGCCGCATGTGGCGCCACTGGCAGGACTGGAGGCAGCGCCGCCGGCATAGATCGAGATCACGCCGGTGAGCGGATCGATGCGGCGGATGAGGCCGTTACCGGTGTCGGCGAAGTAGACGACGCCGTTGCTGTCGGTGGTGACGTAGCGAGGCGCGCCAAGAGCCACCTCGGTGGCGAGGCATCCGTCGCCGAATGCGTCGGTGGACTTGAAGCCGGAGACCGGGCAGGATGCGCCGGCCGCGGGGCTGGTCGTGGCTCCACCGGCAATCACGCTGAGCGTGTACGGCAGAAGCGTGGGCGCGACCTGCGCGCGGGCCGCAAGAGAGACGGCGGCGATGCACAAAACAGCCAACGAAAATGCCAGAGCGCGAGAAACAGGGCCTTTAGTACAAAAGAGGGTAGACACGAAGCGAAACTCCTCGAAAATGCGGGTTTAGGACAAGAAGCGCATACTGTGCGCCTTTTCAGTCCACTTGGTCAAGCGGACAATCGGTCCGGCTGCTCTACCGACAAACCACGCTGGCCTTCGGAGCGGTCGAGACGACTGCAAATGGGTACCCTCTACGGTAGCACTGTGGAAGCAGGGTTGCCGAGTTTCCTAGGGCGGAAACATGGCCCGTTGGTGTTAAAAAACGAAAAAACCGGCCCATTTCAGGCCGGTTTTCTTGAAACAATTTCCGTGGGGACTTTAGGGGCCGACATTCACGGCAATCGGAGTCGCGACCGGCTGCGCGATGCCGATGAACTTCGATACCGTGTTATCGCCCGAGTTGGCCGTCCAGACCGATCCTGAAGAGTCGACCGCAACGCCGACCGGTGTGTTGAGCGTGCCGAAGCCGGCGAGAGGGGCGTTCGGGCCGCCGTTGCCGTAAAGAAACCGCGTCAGGCTGCCGGCCGGGGTGCTGTTGGCAACCCAGAAATTCAGAAAGTCGGACGCAATTCCCGCAGGGGTGGTGAGACCGGAGGTCACCGGACTCGCCGTGCTTACTGTGCCATCCGTAAGGAACTCGCTTACGGCGCCGGCCACCGAAGCTCCTGTAGTAAAGCCCGTGGCGGCGACCTGGCTGTTGTTGCCGACGGCGACCGCCACCGGGCCCTGCAATGCCTGATCGTTGAGCGACGCCTGAAATGCACCTGAATTGCCGAGCTTGACGATCGCTCCGCTGCCGCTGGTCACGAAGATGGCCCCGCTGCCGATGCCGACCGCGATGCCGCTCGGCACCGTGATCGTGTTGCCGCCGTTGAACGGCGATCCGCCGATGGTCGCGCCAGTGTTGCTGAGCGCGGTAACCGAGTTGCCGTTGAAGTTGGCGACCCAGGCGGTCCCGGCGGAGTCGAGTGCAATGGCCGTGGGAGCGTCGATGCCGCCGTTGGTGAAGATGTTGGTCCCGGTAACGCTGCCGGCGGTGAGCGTGTACTTGATCACCGAATTGCCGGCGGTGTTGGCGACCCAAACGTTGCCGGTCTTATCGACCGCAACACCCTGGGCGCCGACCAGGCCGGTTGCCGTGGGCGATGCCACAACTGTGCCGGTGGGCGAAAGCTCGGTGACGGCCGTGCCGGTTTCGTTGGTGACCCAGGCATTGCCGCCGGCATCGAGCGCGATAGCGTACGGCGTCGCGAAAGTGCCTCCGGCGTTGTAGTTGATGGCCACGGAATAGTCATTGGGCGCTGAAGCGGAGGCAAGCGAGGGCTGGAACGGCGCGATGGCGCTCGAAAGCGTATACAGGCCCGTTGTCGCCGCCGCGCCGGGCTTTTTGGCAATCGCCAGGGCCGCGCCGAACGTGTCGGAGGCCCCCGTCGCCGAAAAGAGCTGCGTACACTGCGGGCTGGCCGAGCCGGTCGTATTGACGCAGGCGGCAATGATGTTCCCGAGCGTGTTCAGTTCGGCGACAGGTACAGTCGCCCCAGCGGGCAGCGTGCCCGGGGCGGCCCCGCTGGCGGTGCTGACCAGCGCGTTGGCGTTCGCAAATGCATTCACCAGGCCGGTGTTGTTGGCGCCATTGGCCCCAATGTTTGCGTAATCATGGGCGAACGGCGCAAGGGCGTAGGCGGCGGCCACTGTCGTCAGTTCGTTGACCTGGATGAAGGTGGTTGCCGCGTTGGCCAGCAGCGTGGCGCAGTCGCCGAGCGCCGCCGCCATCGAAAGATTCGCGTTGGTTCCGCTGCCGGCGTCGCCCTGTGTCGCGACGAGGTACACCTGGGTCGCCGACGTGCAGCTGTAGGTCCCGCTGATGCTGAAGTTTCCATTGGCATCGGACTTAACGGTACCGGCTGCAATCAACGGCGTGGACGCGCTCTGCAAGGCTCCGGTGCCCACCGTGTAGAGCTGGATAAACGCTCCGTTGACCGCCTGCTGTCCACCGTGGACGTTCCCCTGGAAGTGTACGGTGACGCCGCCACCGCTGCCCGTCCCTCCCGCATTCGAAAGCGCTCCGCCGCAGCCGGCAAGCAGCCCCGCCAATGCGAGCACGGAAGCCGAAACCGCCAGGCCGCGGAAAATGTTGGTGGAAGGGATCGTGTTCAGGTTCTGCATGGTGTACGTCTCCGTGTTGCGGTTCGAAAAGGCCCTGTTCCATAGGTTACAGCGGAGTTTCTGGCGCGGCAGCAGTGTCGTCATTGGGGCGTGAAACTCCTCGAGACGGCCGCCGCTGGAGCGTAGTCGCCGGTGGGATCGGTCTGCGTGGCCTGCACCGTAACAAGGGTCGTGCCGTTGACCGTCAGCGTCGATCCGCTGATGCTGGCGTTGCCGCCGGTAATTGTGTACGAGACGGGCAGACCGGAGGTGGTCCGCGCGGTCAGTTGATACGTGCCGCCGCTGGCGAAGTTGGGCAGGGGAGCGAAGATGATCGTCTGCGCCAGGTTGGTATTACCGGTCACCGTAAAGCTGCCGTTGACGGGCGTGACGACATAGTTCGTATTGCCGAAAGCGCTCACCGTGTAGACCGGAGTCACAGCGTATGTATTGGCGGGGGAGTAACGCGTGGCTATCGTGGTTGCGGCCGGCGCCGCGGTGAAGACCGTCGCCGCAGAGTCGCTGTACTGATAGCCGCCGGTGACCGTCGCCGAGCAGGAGTTCACCTGCCCGAAAGGCCGGTTGGCGCAAGCGGCGGTAACAGTGAGCGGGAACGGATTGACGACCAGCGGACTGGGCGAGGCCGTTGAGGACGGGGTGAAGGTCGGGCTGCCCGCATAGCTGGCGGAGAGGCTGTAGGTTCCGGCAGTGAGGCCGGGAATGGAGAAGGTAGCCGAGCCGCTGCTGAGTGTCGCCGTCAGCGTTTGGGTACCGTTGATGGTAAGAGTCGCGGTCCCTGTCGGTGTGCCGCCGGACGAGGCGACCTGTACGACGACCGGCGCCGCGCTTCCGTAGTAGACCGAGGTCGGCTGAGGAACGACCAATGTCGTCGTGGTTGTGGACGCGGCCGGCCCGGTGACCGTGAGCACGTACGGCGATGCGGTCGTGGAGCCGGCGAAGTTGTTGTCGCCGCTGTAGCTCCACGAGAGGTTGTGCGTGCCGTCGGCGAGGATGCTGGAGGTAAAGTAGGCTTCACCGGAGGCATCGAGCTGGCCGGAGGCGAGGATCGTCGGGTTGCCTCCGTTGTAGGTGTCGGTGAGGGTGTAGGTACCGGTCGGGAGAGTGTAGATGCCGTTGCTGATGGCGCCGAGGCCGGGCGTCTGCGGGCGCATCAGGATGGTGACGCTCGATCCACCTGCAACGGTGGCCGTCGTGCCGGTGGGGACGAAGGCGTTGGCGTTGGCGGCGATGGCCGCGGTGGGATTCCAACTGAGTGTGCTCGACGCGGCGACCGGCTGGCTGAGGAAGTTGCCCGGGAAGAAGGCCTGGGCCTGGGCCTGGGTCATCGCAGTGGGCGGATTGTCGGTCGCCATCGGCGTGCCGGGGTTGGTCGAACTGGCTTCGCGGGGCCCTGCAACGCCTGCGCCGGCGTTGCCGCCGCTGCCGACATACGGAATGCCGTTGAGGTCAGCCGCATTGGGCGCCGGATCGGTGTAGGGAATGTCGTTGTACTCGCTGAAGGTGACCGGGGTAAGGGTCGGTCCGAGGCCCGTGGTGTAGCCGGCCGGATTCACCTGGTCGATGTACGAATTCAGCATGATCCATGTGGAGTAAGTGCCGTAGGGGCGGCCGAGGTAGAGGTTCGTCATGCCCGTGCTCTGCGATGTGAATACGTCGTTGTTCATGACGTAGCCGCTGAGGTAATCGCCGACAGAGCCGGTCTGGGCGGACTTGTTCTGGGCGTGGATGGTGTTGGTGCCGGTAGCGGTGTTGCCGTGCCAGGCGGTGTAGATGCTGGTGTTGTCGAAGACGGCGGCCGCGTCTCCGAAGATGTAGTCGACGGTGCCGGTGACCTTGCCGCGGAACCAGTACTGCCGCGCCGGGATGCTGTTGCCCTGGCTGGCGGCGTAGATAGTGTCCTGCAGGCTTGCGGTGTAGACGTTGTTCATCACCGCCAGATCGGAGGTCGTCCAGATGGCGAGGGCCTGCGAAGCGCACTCAAGACCGGAGTTGAAGAGATCGCTGTAGGTGCGCGCCGCGCCGGAGTTGACGACGCACGGTGTGGCGCCGCCGCCGGTGTAGACGTTGGTGGTGGTTGTGGTGTCGGTGTTGTAGGTGTTGATGAGCGAGAAGTTTTCGCCGTAGAAATTGTTGGGGATAAGAGTCGAGCCGCTGACCGCGGTGTTGATGCCCTTGGCGACGATCAGGGTCGCGGAAGCTTCGTCGCCGGTGAAGACGGTGGAGCCGGCGGGAAGCTGGGAGCCGTTGGACTGCGACTGGTTGAACTCACCGGCAAACTGGTTCTGGACTTGTCCGTTGTTGAATGCGCCGCCGGAGTGGGTGAGGACGACCTGGGTGGGGTCGCCGCCCAGGCCGCGCAGAGCGATGTTGGGCTGCACGACGGCGATGTTGCCGCTGTAGACGCCGGGCTTGATGTAGATGGAGCCGCCGGAGGGGAGGGAGTTGACTGCTGCCTGCACTGACGAGAAGTTTCCGGTTCCGTCTGCCGCGACCACGAACTGCGATGCTCCGAGAGCGGCGGTGGTGGTGGCCTGGGTTACGGTGTATGTGGCGACCGTCGCCGTGGATTGTGCGTAGTCGAGCGAGTCGGTGGGGATGAAGGTTACGCCCAGCGCATATGTGCCGACGGGCAGATAGCTGGCGGAGTGGATGAAGACAGCCGGACCGGAGGCCGGGGTCGCGGTGTAGACGAAGCTGCCGGGAGCGGTGAGGCCGGAGGATGTGGCGGTTGCGTCCAGCACGGCCGCGCCGATTGCGGCACTGAACTGCTGGGTGGTGACGCTGGGTGTCCAGGCGACCGTGGTCGAGGCCTGGGTGATGGTGAAGTTCGCCGAGCCCGTCGAGGTGAGATATGTGCCGTCGCCGGGATAGACGGCGGTAATGGTATGAGGTCCTGCCGACAAGCCAGAAACCGGCACCGAGACCGACCCGTCGGTGATGACGTAGGCGACCGGGCTGCCGGTGTCGATGGTCACATTGACGTTCTCACCGTTCTGCGAGTTGGCGTTGGTGGACGACTCGGCGACCGTAAACGTGATCTCCGCGCCGGAAGACAGGAAAACGCCTGTGGCCGGGCCGGTGACGGTGGTGGTCGTGGTGTAGGTGACACCGAGCGGTTCCTGCGCGGAGAGCGCAAGGAAACCGATAGAGGTAGCGGGCAGCAGGGTGGTGGTGTTGGTGACAAGCTGTCCGTTGCTGCCGAGGTTCGGCGTCACGCTGAATATGCAGGCCGCGCCGGTAAGCAGCGGGCTGGTGCCGGAGATAGTGCCGCAACCGCCGGTGCCGCTGCCGTCGTAGGGGAATTCGGCCGTATCGGTCTCGGCGTATCCGGTCGAATTGGCGTTGCCGGTGTTGGTGAATATGCCGATGAAGGTCGATGTGGCCGTGGGGAAGGTGTACGTCTCCGAAGCGCGCTGGATGCTGACGATCGAAGCGGGAGAGGAACCCTGATCGGCGGCGACAATCTGGCCTCGGCCATCGATCGCAATGCCGGCGGGGCTGGTTTCGCCGGAGAGGACGGTGATGGGGCCGCCAGTGAACGTCTGATACGGGACATCGAAGATGATCTTGGTGGATCCGTCCTGGATGTAGACGTTGCCGCCGGGGTCTGCCGCCAAGCCCACTGGAGCGAGTCCCGTGAGGACTACGCCGCCGGCAGAGGCTGACGCTACCGTTGTGAGCGCGCCGGTGGAGGCGTTGACGCGGTAGACGATGCCGGTGTCGGCGATCAGGACGTTGCCCAGGCCGTCGATGGCAAGCAGGGTCGGGTTGGCGAGGCCGGTCGCGAGAATGGTCGGGGCCTGGAGATTCGCAAAGCCGGCGTTGTTGGGGACCTCGTAGACGTCCTTGGTCGTGGCGTCCGAGAGGTACATGTTGCCCTGGGCGTCGAACGCGATGCCCTGCGGCAGCGCGACCGCCGGAACAGTGAACGTGCTGCTGGTGTACGCGCCGGGACCGGTGAGGGTGTATTTCGTAACACTGCCCGAACCGATGGACGTGACGTAGACGTTTCCGGACGGATCGATTGCCAACTGGTTGGCGTTGGACGGTGCGGTGCCGACGGTGGTGTTGCCACCGGATGCGATCGCTTTGACCAGCGCCGTCTGGTTGTCGACGGCGTAGAGGTTGCCGCCGGAATCGAAGGCGAGAGCCGTGGGAAGGCCGTTGGCGCCGAAGTCGGCGACCACGGTCGTGGTGGGATTGGAAACGTCCGTCACCAGCGCCGCGCCGGTCGCCGTGCCGATCAGCGGATAAAGCGTGGTCGCTCCGCTGGCGCCGACGTTGGTGACGGAAAGCGTGGCGCCGACTTTTCCGGGGACGGTGGGAGCAAAGGTGACGGCGACCGTGCAATCGGCTGTGTTATCGGACCCGACCGCATTGAAGAGCGTGCAGGATGGAGCCGTTGACGGAATGGTGACCCCGGGAGAAGCATTCACCAGCGCGACGGTGATTCCGGTCGTTCCCGCGGGCTCGTGGAAGACGACGTTCTGCGTAAAGGTGCTGCCAACGGCGGTGGGATACAGCGTTCCGGCGAGGACTTTGCGGACGCGGCCCGTGCTATCGGCCAGCAGCAGGTTGCCGAGATTGTCGACCGCAATCGCCGTTCCGACGCTGGACAGTGAAGTCCAGGACGTGCCCTGGCCCGGCGGGCAGCCGTCGCCATTGCCGTTGACGCCAGTGGCGCAGGCAGTGCCGCCGGTGGAGATCGGGCGGCGTAAGTATCCGGTGACGCTGTCGATGATGTTGACGCCGGATCCGTCGGAGAGATAGATGTTGTCCAAACCATCCACCGCAACTTTGGTGTTGCCCGAACTGATGCTTCCGGTGCTGACGTTCAACTGCGGCGTCGCGTTCTTGCTGGCGGTACCCGTTCCCTCGATGGCGTATACCGTTCCGACTACCGGCGTGACGCCGCCATTGTTGACGCTGATGAGTTGGCCCATGGTGGCGCCGCCCACGTAGAGGACCCGCACCAGGCCGTCGGTATTGTCGCTGAAGATGGGGTTGCCGTCGTTGTCCACGCCGATGCCGGCAGGCGAGGTGGAGCCGGCGGGCTTGCCGGTCTCAAAGAAGAGGCAACCGTCGCCGAAGTTGTCGGTCGCGGCGGGAGTCGCTCCCGCGCTGCTGCATGCGCCGCCGGAGGCGGTGGGCACGTTGTAGGTAATGCCGCCCGACGTAATTGCGCTGAACGAGCCCAGGATGGTGTAAATGAACCCTTCGTTCGCGGTGTAATTCGGGTCCATGTTGATGATGGCGAACAGCGGATTGGTCACGCCGTTGTAGCTGGCCGGGCCAAGCACCACACGGTAGCGCTCGCCGTTGGTGTCGGCGATATAGACGTTGCCGTACTTGTCGGCCTGCGCGTTGCGAGCGGAATTGACGCCGCCTGTCGTGGTGGTGCAGGCGTTGCCGGTTGCGCCGACGGTGGCAGCGGTGGCCGCCGCGCCGGTCAGGCCCCAGGCCGTCACATCGCCGGAAAGGTTCTGAAACGGCGATGCCGGTGAGTTGTCGCCCGAACTGTAAGCGACGATGCCGGCGTTGGCTGTCGCAGAATTGCCCTGGGTCGCGACGCAACCGGCGACGCGGTAGAGGAAGCCCAACTGTTTGCGGTTCGCTGTGTTGGGGCAAAGCGGCGAAGTCGCCAGGCACACGACATCGATCTGGTTCGCGTTATAGCCGCCCAGGATGACGTTGCCCCAGGGATCGACGTTCATGCCGCGCGCGCTGGTAGGGCCGATGGCGCTGGTAGTGACGCAGCCTGAACCGATAGAATCCTGTTTGGTTCCGGTAGCGCTGGTGGTCGTGGAACAGAGGGTGTTGCCCGCGCCGACCACCTTGGTGACGATGCCGCTGCGGGCATCGATGCGGCGCACCGAATCGTTCGAGTAGTCGTTCACAAATACGTTGCCCGCGCCGTCGACGCCAATACCGGAAAGGCTCGGGCCGAGGATGGCCTGGGTCAGCGGACAGCCATCGCCGGCAACGTCGGTTGCCGTGAATTTGCTGCCGCTTCCCGCGCCACCGCAGACTGCTCCCACCGTGTACGAACCACCGCCATAGCTGCCGGCCAAAGTGCTGAAGGTGTTCGGCGTTGGATTCGTCTGCGCATGCGCCGACAGGCCCACGACTGCGACAGACAATATCATCAAGCCACCGATCCACCGTCGCGAAATGCGATTCCGGGCGGCGGCGAGCAGGCTCAAGCGGAAATTTGTCGGGGAAGCGACGCGGGCGGCGAGCGATGAAGAGCAAAGGGCCATGGGGCAGACTTCTTTCCTGATACAGGAATTGCGTGCCGCGCACCTCCTGGAAACCCTCCCCATAGAGGTACAACGTCCAAAATATGCTTGCTTGGTGCCGCCGAACAATATAACTACATGACCCTACATTTGGGAAGAGGTGTCTGACAGATTTTTTTGGAGGGCTGATCCGGTTCCCGGAAACTCCGCGTGGCGAATTACGCCAATATATGCAACCTTCAAAGGCATCGCCGCAGAATGCCGCGCTCTGGCGGTCTATGGGCTGGCCGGATGCGGAGGGGCGATGTTGTCCGACAGACATTCTCACCGCGTTGACACCGTGACAGCAGGCTATTCGTCGCTGTCGCCCTCTTCGATCAACGAACTCGTGCCGACCACGGCGAATGTGACTGCGGCCCCTCCGGTGGGTTGCAGGGTCGCTCGCATGGGCGCCCGCTCCCAGCGCGGCGGCCCGCACGCAGGCCGCGGAGCGGGGACCAGCGGCCACTTGCTGATCAGAGCTTCAGCCACAGCCTTGCGCGCGCCAAGCTGCGCCACCACGGCAACCAGGCCGCCCCTGGCCGTCGTTGTAATGCCGCAATACGCCGCGTAGTCGCGGAACCACGCCACTTCCGACACCGCCGGATCGAACGCGGGCAGATGCAGCGCCGCGATGTGGCCGCTCACGCGGTCCACCAGCAGCCAGGGGCCGGGCTGCCACGTCCACTTCGACGGCTCCCCCGGCAGGGCATCGTTCAGGCGCAGGGCGCGGCGGATGGTGAAGCTGCGGTCGGTCACGTCATGCAGGTCGCCGACCGTCCATTCGCGCTGCAACCCGTCGACCAGCAGCGGGCGAACTTTGAGCGTGGTGGCAACATCGGCTCGTGTTTCGGGCGTAGCCTCGGGCGGTGCGTACGGTACTCTGCGCGCGTTGCCGAGCGTGACGGTGTGGGCTTTCGGAGCGGCGGCTGCCGCAAGCGCGCAGCAGGAAAGGAGCAGTGGCACAAGAGCCGGGCGAAGGGTCTGCATGGCGAGCAGGGTAGTCCAACCGCGGCGCGCTGGCAAGCACCGTCGCGGGCGGTGCGGCGCATCCTACCAGTTGCGGCATATCCACAGCGCCACCGCGTTCCACAGGGAGTATCGACTAAGGCGCACCCACTTGGAACGCGGCGAACGGCTCGTATGTGGGTTGGCAAAGTAGTATCTTGGACGACAGAGCAAATCTCCTGTAGGTGTATCGCGAGACCTCTGCCCCTATGTCCGTTTTTCCCCGGAAAAACGGTACTGAACAACTTTTTCCGCCTCGCAGTAACAGGAGATTTGCTCTAACAGCCCGGTTGCCGCCACGATTCCGCGGCCGTACGTCATGATCCAGCAGCACGAACAGAAAAAGGGAGTATCAACCTATGTGGAAACCAAATCAGGGCGGAAGCACACCGTCCACCCCGGAACCGGTGCGTCCGGCCGCCGCCCCCGCCTTTGACGCAAACCGCCCCGTGGCCGCAGCCGCGGGCGCCATACCCAACGGCGAACAGGCCACCATCGGCAAGAGCCTGGTCATCAAGGGAGAAGTTTCGGGCTCCGAGTCGCTGTACATCGACGGCAAGATCGAAGGCGCGATCAACCTCCCGGGCAATCGCGTCACGGTCGGCCGCAACGGCCAGGTCGCGGCCAACATCATGGCGCGCGAAGTGGTTGTGCTGGGAAAAGTGCGCGGCAACGTTCATGCTTCCGACCGCGTCGACATCCGCAGCGAAGGCTCGCTGACCGGCGACGTGGTTGCCGCGCGTATTTCGATCGAGGATGGCGCGTTCTTCAAGGGCGGCATCGACATCCGCAAGCCCGGCGCGGAAGCCAAACCCGGCGCTGCCGGCGCGGCTGCGACGCCTGAGCCCGTTGCGGCAGAAGAAAAGAAGTAGCCGCGAAGGCCCCGGATGCGTCCGGGGCCTCGTTGCGTTTACGCTCCCTGCGCCGCTTTGGCCGCGGCATCCTCCATCGCGCGCTTGCCTTCGTTGATGCGGTTGAAGTGGTACTGAAAATACAGGCCACCGAACAGCAGCGTCCAGAACTTGGACAGCTTCAGCCCGATCGGCTCGGCCTGGTTGTAATGCCGCAGCAGCGACTTCCGCATTGAGAACCGCGCGAAAATGCGGACCACAAAACTCAGCGCGCTGAGCCAGCCGGCGCTGGTCGATGTGGTTGCGACAGTGCCGAACACATCATGCAGCACCGTCGAATAAATCGCCGGCGCGTTCACCGCGAACATCGCGCCCGCCACCAGGTAGTACCACAGCGCCTTGCTGGCGCGGTCGACGCGATACAGCCAGACACCTTCCACAATGTCCCACGCGACGAAGAAGGTGAGGCCGGTCGCAACATCCAGGATGGCCGCGAGCCACCACGGCATGTCCGGCGGCGAGGGGACGCCGGCGCGCAGGCCCTCCATCCGCAACGCCTTCGACTTCTTTTCCCGGGCCTCAATCCGCTTGTTTCGGTCGTCCAGTTGCTTCAGGACCTTCTTCAGCGGCGTCCACTTCTCCGTGCCCGCGCGGCGGACGAGGTCGGTCATGACGATGTTGCCGCTGACGCTATACTCACGCAATTCGGCTTCGGTGTACGGCCCGAACATCGTGTCGTCGCGTGAGACTTGATATTCCATGCGCTAGTGAGATGCTCCCGCCGCTTCGAGCGCCGCAATATCGAGCTTCTTCATCGTCATCATCGCCTGCATCTGCTGCGGCGTGCGTATCAACTCTCCGATATTGCTCGGAGTGATTTGCCAGGAGAAACCGAACTTGTCCTTTAGCCAGCCGCACGCCACTTCGCTGCCGCCATCGGCCGTAAGCGCCTGCCAGTAGTGGTCGATCTCGGCCTGGTCGTCGCAATGCACGACCAGCGAGACGGCGTGCGAGAAGGGAAAGTCTGCATTGCCGTTCAGGGCTGTGAACGTCCCGCCATCCAGCTCGAAGTTGACCAGCATCACTGCGCCCTTCGGTCCGGGACCGGCGTCGCCGTAACGCATCACGTTCAGGATTTTCGAGTTCTTGAAGACGGAGACGTAGAAATTCGCCGCGTCTTCCGCGTTGTTGTTGAACCAGAGAAAAGGCGTGATCTTCTGCATGATTTCCTCTCGCCTAGATTGACTGGCTCGCTGCCTGCGCCAGTGTCGTATCCTTTGCGGCGCGTGACCAGAATATCCGCAGGTCGCTCACATTGCGCAGTTCGAAGTTTGGCTGGCCCGGCGCTGTGACCGCGAAAAAGTCCGCGCGATTAACGTCCTCCAGCCAGAAAGCGGGCCGCGGATCGGCGTTCTGCGGCGCGACTTCGACATGCGACATCTCCAGATTTTTCAAGTGCCGCACAAAGAAACCGTTGCTCGGCGTCGGCCCAAAACGCAGCAGCTCCGGATACGCGTCTTCGATCTCGGGCACCACAATCGTCTTCCAATCCGGCATCGGTTTGGACTGGTCGCCCCAGCCGATCCGCATGTCCTTCGGCAAGCCGTTGTGGCCGAAGTAGCAGTTGGAAAACTTGACGTCTTCAATCAGATTTTCCGCAATGCCTGAGAGCAGCGACGACGTCGACGAAGCCGAATTGTGCGACACGATGTTGGAAATCATCACGCGCCGCAAGGTGCCGGGCCGCAGTGTTTCCTTGGGATTGCGGTTGCGGCGATTGAGTCGCAGAAAGAATGGAGCGTCGATGGTGTCGCGCATCGCGATATTCGAAATCGCAACGTCTTCGATGTACGCGCCGTCGGAAGACTCGAGCGAAATACCCTTCGAGCCCTCGCACACGCAGTTTGAAATCGTCAGGTTGCGGAAGCCGCCGTTCGACTCCGTCCCGCACTTGATGCGGCCGTTGCGCGATACGCGGAAATCGTCGGCAAACTTTTTCCACGTCCCCGCAATCACGCTGCCGAGTTCGTACGTTCCCGTGACGTAGCAATTCGTGATCGTCACATCGTCGGTCGAGCGCGCGTACCCGAGTGCATAGCTCGACTTCGGGCAAATCGCGTCGTCCCACGGCGAGTTCACCGTGCAGTTCGACACCCGCACGTTCTTGCAGCAGTCGATGTCGAAGCCGTCGCGGTCGGTATCGACCAGCACGTTGTCGATGGTGAGGTTGTCGACGCCGGTCGCCAGCAGACCGAAGTGGCCGCCCTTCAGGATCGAGAAGTCGCGCAGCGTCACATTGAAGCAGTTCTTCAACGCAATGGCCTTGTTGCCTACGCCCGCCTGCTCCGCCACGTAGATCGGATAATTGCCTCGCGCCATGCGCCCCGCGCCGAACGACAGTCCTTTCCCATGAATCAGCCCCGTGCCCAGGATCGAAAAGTTATTAATCCCGACACCCACGAACAACGAGTTGTGCCAGTGGTTGTGCCCGTAGTCCTGATACGGCGTCCAGGGATCGTTCGGCTCGGCTGCATCGTAGGTCCCGCCGTTATAGCCGGTGGTCTCGCCGGGCCTGGGCGAATCGGCTGCGAGGACCGTGCATCCGCGCGACAGGTAAAGATCGACGTTGCTCTTCAGGCGAATCGTAAAACACAGATAGGTCCCCGCCGGAAACACCAGCGTCCCGCCGCCCGCCGCGGCCACCGCTTCAATGGCGCGATTGATGGCCGGCGTGTCGACGGTCTTGCCGTCCCCAGTCGCGCCATAGGTGCGCACGTTGTATATCGCCTCCGCAACAACCTGCTTGGGAGGCTCGGCCAGTGCAACGCGGCCAACGGTGGTGGCGGCGGCGGCAACGGCAAACGGAGAAAGTTTCAGGAGGTCGCGACGGCGTGTGTCCATAGTGCCAGCCAGAATACAACGTTTGACTCGCACGCCGAACTGGCAACTGGAAACTAGCAACTGGAAACTCTACGCACGACCGTTACCTCAACATCAGGATCGCCCCTTCGCCGCCCTCAAGCACCATCGAGCCTTCCACCTCCGCGCCCGCACCGTCCATCAGCGTCGTGAAAAGAATGTGTCCCGTTTCACTATGCACCTGGCGATGCTCAGCGGTCAGGTTCAGGTGGATTTGAAACCGTTCCTCGTCCTGCGAACGCATGTAACTCAACACGCCATCCTGCGCACGCACGTCGCTAATCGCACCCGAATGCAGCGCCGCGAACTTGCGCCGCAGCGACAGCAGCGCGCGATACAGCGACAGCATCGACTTGCGGTCCACGCCTTCCACCGCGACGTTTACGACGGCGCGATCATTCAGCAGCGGCAGCCACGGCGTCACTTCGGGCGTCGTAAACCCAGCGTTTGCAGAACCGTCCCACAGCATCGGCGAGCGTTCCGGATCGCGCCCGCGACCCTTGCCGGGCTCATTTTTTTCGGCCGGATCGCGCACCTGGTCCGGCGCAATGGGCACGTCCGTCATGCCGATCTCGTCGCCGTAATATAGTGTCGGCGTCCCGCGCAGCGTGAGCAGCAGCATCGCCGCCACGCGCGCCTGGCCGGGGCCAATCCGCGTCGCCAGCCGCGACTGGTCGTGGTTGCCCAAAACGTAGTTCGGCCACGCGCCGGTAGGCAGCAACCGCTCATATTCGCGGACGACGTTTGCAATTGCTTCGGCCTGCCAGCGCGTCTGAATCAGATGGAAATTGAATGGCAGGTTGGCTCCATTCAACTGCGGCGCGCCGGCGTTCTCTTCCACTCCGTAATAGCGCACCAGCTCGCGCAGCGGAAGATAGATTTCCCCAATCAGCACGCGGCTTCCGCGGTCCGCATAGCTGTCCAATACGCTGCGCATTTCGCGCACGATCTCATGCGTCTCGGGCTGGTCCGCCGTGTGCTTGGGCAGCACGGTCGAAAAGCTCTGCAAATCGTCGTGCCAGTCGGGATTGCGCGGGTTATCGCGGAACTCCGCATCCTTGATCAGCAGCCACAGCACGTCCATGCGGAAGCCGTCGACGCCGCGATCGAGCCAGAAGCGCATCGCCGCATAGATCGCCGCGCGCACCTCCGGGTTGCGCCAGTTCAGGTCGGGCTGCTCCTTCAAAAACGAGTGGCAATAGAACTGCTGCGTCGTCTCATCGAAGTTCCACGCCGACCCGCCGAAGTGCGACATCCAGTTATTCGGAACGCGCTCGCGTGCGGGCTTCCAATCGTCGCCCGGAGGCGCAGGGTCGCGCCACAGATACCAGTTGCGCTTGGGGTTCGTGCGCGACGAACGCGATTCGAGGAACCACGGATGCTGGTCCGAAGAATGGTTGGGCACGAAATCCAGAATGAGCTTGAGGCTTTTTGCGTGCGCGGCTGTGATGAGAGCGTCGAAGTCTGCCAGCGTTCCAAACAGCGGATCGACGCCAGTGTAATCGGCCACATCGTAGCCGAAGTCGGCCATCGGCGACGGATAGAACGGCGACACCCACACGGCATCGACGCCCAGCGCGACCAGATAATCCAGCCGCGCCGTAATGCCGCGAAGGTCGCCGACACCATCGCCGTTGGTGTCCTGAAAACTGCGCGGGTACACCTGGTAGATAACGCCAGTCTGCCACCACTGGTTTGCAATCGCCATCCGCATAGGATGCGGCAACCTGCGCGAGAATGCAAAATCCGTGGCGTAACATCCTGCTATGGAACTGAACGAGTTATTGCGCGAAGCCGAAGTTGCTCACGGACATTTGTGCGCGGGGCAAATCCTCGGCGTGCGCATGGCGATGCTTGCGCTGCGCCGCCTGGGCATCGAAGACCCGCGCGGCAGGACCAGTCCCGACCGCAAACGCCTTGTCACCATTGTCGAAATCGACCGCTGTGCTACCGACGCCATTGGCGTCGTCACCGGGTGCAGGGTCGGCAAGCGCGCGCTGAAGCTGCGCGACTGGGGCAAGATGGCGGCGACGTTCGTCGACCTCAGCGCGCCGCTCGGCGACGACGCCTACAAGGGCCTTCGCATTGTTGCGCTTGAAAGCTCGAAGGCGCGCGCGAAGGAACTTTATCCTCAGCTCGAAAAAAATGCGCAGCAGATGCACGCCTATCGCGAGCTTCCCGACGACGATCTTTTCAGCGAGCAGTGGGTGAGCGTCCCGCTGCCGCCCAGCGAATTTCCCGGCTACAAGGGCGCACGCCTCGCCTGCTCCAGTTGCGGCGAAGGCATCAACTTCGACCGCTTCGTCGAACGCAACGGCGAGCGCCTGTGCCTGGCCTGCGCCGAGCCCTCGCAGCGTTACTACCAACCGCTTTCGTAGCGCAAAAAACATCGAGACCGGCGCTGGGGAGCACCGGCCTCGGGAACGTCAATTCAGTTGCGGTTAGCGGCGCCGGCCGTCGTGACCATGGTCGTCGACGCGGCGGTCGCGGTCGAAGCGGTCGTGACGCGCGAGCTCCTGTTGTCGCACCCACTCCGCGTGGTCGTCGAAGCGCTGCGGGGCGACATAAACCGGTTCGCGACCGTAGTACACAGGCGCCGGAGCGACGTATCGCGGGCCGCCAATGTGTACGCCGATCGCGAAATGCTGGGCCTCTGCCGCGGGTGTTGCTGCGATGAGGGCTGCGCCTGCAAGCGTTGCCGCCGCGAGGACCCGAACTGCCGTCGACTTCATGCATGTAAGCTTCGCTGCTACATTTGATAGCTTCATGACCTTGCCTCCTGTGCCGTCTTCCAACCGCGCACAGTAAGGTAAACGCGAGTTGCGTCGCATGGTTGCGCGCAACTAATTTGCGGCGCTGTGTTGCGGAAAGAAATTCAATGCGACAGCTTGAAGCGCACGCCGCCTTCGACGATACGGGGAGCCGCCAGTGTCAACGCTGGCGTTTTGCCCGCTTCAATCGTCCGGTTCAACACATTCTGTGAACTCGCGTATAGCGCGAATCCGTGGCCGATCCTCCGCTCCGCATAGAGATCGAAGCGGGAATAAGGATGCAGCACCGCTACATTTTCCGCATCGTCGAACTCATGCCCTTCGTACATCGCGTTTACGATGAAGGTCGCAATCCGCGGCGCGGCGTAACGGAGTTGCGCCGACAAAGACTGCCTTGGCACCTCGGGAATCCAGTGACCCAGCAGACTCACCTGTGCTGGAAAAGAGTTGTTGAACTGTGTCACGGTCGCCACTGCAAGTTGATAGCTCACATCGCCCGACAAGCCACGCCACACGCGCGTCTGCGACTCCAGCATCAGCCCGCGGCTGCGGATCTGCCCGAGGTTTTCGCGCTCCAGCGTCTGCGTTGTCGGCGTCGAACTCAACAGCACGGCGGAGACGGGCCGGTTGACCTCGGTCCAGAAATACGTGGCGCGCAGCAACCCAAACTTCGGCCTCGCCACCTCGCCGCCGAACTCAAATCCGGTCGCGCGCTCTGCGAGCAGCGACGGGTTCGCCAGCGTAGTCTGCGACCCAACCTGGCCGGTGCGATACAGCTCGTTCATCGTTGGCCCGCGAAACGCGCGGAACGCCGTGGCCGTGAGCGCGACGCCACCGGGCAGCTTGCGCACCAGTCCAACGCGCGGGCCCACAAATATTTCACTCAGCGACGGAAGTTGAGTGACGCCCGGCGCATTCGTAGTTGTCGATCGCGCGTCGAAAGTACGAAACGAATCGACGCGAATAGAGCCGGACGCGGACCACGTTTTCGGCTGCCAGATGGCGTCCGCGTATCCGCCAACTTCGCGCTGGTGGGCCGTGGCACTCGTGGTAAAGATGGGCGTCGCAGTGACGGACTTTTCGTAGTCGGTCGCACGAACATCGCGCAAGTCCGCGCCCAGAGCTGCCGTAACGTTGCGGGGAAGGGCGCGGGCGCTCTGCAGGACCGCTCCAAATTCATCCAGCGGAACATGTTGAAGTTTGGTCAGCGTCTCCGTGTCCCGATTCGCCAGGACGGACCTGATCGAAGAAAAACTTTGGCGGTAGCTTTCGCGAGCACCGTATGCCCGCACCACGCCGCGGCCCCAGCGCGCGGAATTCGCATCGGCCCCGGCCTGATAACGCCACAGCCGCGCTGCATTGGTTTGCAACGGCGAGCCGTTGCCGCGCGCCTCGTTCAACACGTTGCCACGAATGAATGCGGAGCCGCTGTTATTCGTCAACGGTGTCCGCAGTTCGAGTCGCCCGCTCTCGCCTTTGACGTTCGACGGTGAATCGACAGGCCCGCGGATCGCCGGCGCCGTCGGAATGTATCCGTTGGTGTGCAGGCCGCTCGCCGCGGCGAGCACCGCAATGCGCCTCGCGGAAAAGGTCAGCAGGCCGTCTTCCTGCGCCGTGTCCTCGCTCGCTCCGGCCACGTCGGCGCTTAGGCGCAGCGGCCCCGACGCAATCACCGGGACAAGGTCCACGACGCCGCCGATCGCGCTCGAACCGTACAGATCGGCCGCGCCCCCACGCATCAACTCCGCGTGATCGATTGCCAGCAACGGCAGTTCGTTCCAGTGAATCCATCCGCCAAACGGATCGTTGAACGGGACCTCGTCGCTCACCACAAGCGTACGGCTCGCGGCGGTGCTGCCCAGGCCGCGCAGACTCAAGCCCTGCGACGTCGGATTCAACGACCACGAACTTGTGCGCCGAAACAGCTTGAATCCCGACACTGCATGGAGAGCATCGTCGATCGAAAACCCCGCGCTCTGCTCCAACTGCTGCTGCGAAAGCACCGCGACGCTCGACGCCGAATCGTTGATGCCCGCAATGCCGCGGTCGGCAGTCACGGTAATCTGCTGCACGGTCTTCGGAGGTTGCGCGGGCGGTATCGCGGGCGGTGTCGGCGTTTGCGCGCGCGCTACGGGAAGCGAACAAAGCACGGCGAAACAGCAGGCGAATATGCTTTGGCGAAGCGGCATCCCCTCAAGGTTCTCACGCGCGGCGGCGTGCAGAAAGTCCGTGCGTCGCGGCTTCCCTTCTTCGGCGCTTTGCATCCCTACCTACAGACGGATTTTTGTGGAAATTTCGCAATTGCGAGGCACCGAAATGGCACCCGCCGCAACCCGAACGACGAAGAAATCGTTGGCCGGCCCCACAACTCTGAAGGCTTTCCAGAAGAAGCCGGGAGGCAAGGCGTGAGCATGGACCTGCTGCTTCGGTTTGTCATCGGCGGCCTCGTGGTCAGCGCGTTCTCGATGCTCGGGGACCTGTTCAAGCCCAAGAGCTTCGCCGGCCTGTTCGCCGCCGCGCCGACGATCGCGCTCGCGACAATGGTGCTCACGCTGCACAAACATGGCGCGCATTATCTCGCGACCGACGCGCGTTCAATGGCCAGCGGGGCGGCGGCGTTTTGCGTTTATGCGTCCGCGTGCAGCATCGTGCTGATGCATTCGAAATTGAAAGCGTTGGCGGCAACGGCGCTGCTGATGCCCGTCTGGGCGCTGAGCGCTGCGGCATTCTGGGCGCTGTGGCTGCGGGGTTTGCGATGACCAGGATTTCGGCAGACCCTTCCGCGCTTGCCCGCACCAAATGGCACGAGTACCTCTCGCGCTTCGCCTTCGGGGGCGCTGTCACCGTGCTCGCCTCGCTGATCGACAGCCACTGGGGGCCCGTGATCGGCGGATTGTTTCTCGCCTTTCCCGGCATCTTTCCAGCCGGCGCGAGCCTGGTCGAAGCGCACGCGGAAGAGCGCAAACAGGAGGCCGGCATGGAGGGGACGGAGCGCGGCCGGCAGGAGGCCAGCCTCGAGGCCGCGGGCGCGTCGATGGGCGCAGTCGGGCTCGCGGCGTTCGCCATCGTGGTGTGGTGGGGCGCGCCGCGGCACTCGCTGTGGATGGTGCTGCCGCTCGCGGGACTCGCGTGGGCGATCGCGTCGTGGGCGTTGTGGTGCCTGCGGGAACGCCTCTAGTTACGTCTGTGCGGCCTCGATTGCCGCGCCGACGCGCAGCATCGTCGCCTCGCCAAAATGCGGTCCCAGCACCTGCACGCCGATGGGCAAACCCGCGGCCGTCTCGCCGCACGGCACGCTCATGCCGCAGATGCCGGCCAGCGATGCCGCCACAGAATAAATGTCTTCGAGATACATCTTCACCGGGTCGTCGGTCTTCTCGCCGAGCTTGAACGCGGGCGTCGGCGTGACGGGGCAAACGATGGCGTCTACCTCGGCGAACGCGGCGAGGAAATCGCGCGTCAGCAGCGTGCGCACCTGCTGCGCCTTGCGGTAGTACGCGTCGTAGTAGCCGGCCGAAAGCGCATAGGTGCCCAGCAAAATTCTGCGCTTCACTTCAGCGCCGAAACCCTGGTCGCGGGTCTTGCGGAACATCGCCGAGAGTGTGTTCGACTCGTCGGCCCGCAGCCCAAACCGCACGCCATCGAAGCGCGAAAGGTTCGACGAGGCCTCCGCCGTCGCGATCACGTAGTACGTCGGAATCGCATACCGCGTGTGCGGCAGCGAGACTTTGTGAATCGTGCAGCCGGCCGCGCGCAGGTCGTCGAGCGCCTTCTCAATCGCCGTACGAATTTCCGGGTCGAGGCCCTCGCCGAAATACTCTTCCGGCACGCCGATCCGCAGTCCCGCAACCGGCTCCGCCAGTTCCGCGGTATAGTCAGCAGCCGCGGTCTTCGACGAAGTTGCATCCAACTCATCCGCTCCGGCGAGCACGCCGAGCATCGTCGCCGCATCGGCCACCGAGCGCGTGAACGGGCCCACGCGGTCCAGCGACGACGCAAACGCGATCAACCCGCAGCGAGACACGCGCCCATACGTCGGAAGCACGCCCACCACGCCGCAAAATGCCGCGGGTTGACGGATCGATCCGCCCGTATCGGTGCCCAGCGAAGCCACGCAGAAACCGGCCGCAACCGACGCCGCCGAGCCTCCCGACGAGCCGCCGGGGACGCGGTCCAAAGCACGCGGATTATGCACCGGTCCGTAGGCCGAATTTTCGTTCGACGAACCCATTGCAAATTCATCGCAATTCAGTTTGCCGAGAAGCACCGCGCCCGCCGCCTCCAGCTTCGCGACAACGGTCGCGTCGTACGGCGGATGGTAGCCCTTCAAAATCAGCGAGCCCGCCGTGGCAGGGGCGCCGCGCATCGCAAGCACGTCCTTGATGCCGATGGGCACACCAGCAAGCGGCCCCAGTTCCGCGCCCGACTTCACCGCGGCATCAACCTTCTCCGCCTGCGCAAACGCGCGCTCACGGCTCAGCGCGAGGAAGCTGTTGATCGCGGGGTCGCGCGCAACGATGCGTTCGTAATGCTCTTCAGCGAGCGCCGCCGCCGACACGCGGCCCTCGCGCACCGCACTGCGGGCCTCCGCAATCGACAATGTTTCCGGATTCAACCTGTCCGCCATTCCCAATCCCTATCTCTCAATCACTTTCGGCACCTTGAAGAACCTGCCGTCGGTCTCCGGCGCCTCAGCCATGACGGCGGCGCGATCGAGCGACGGCCGCACCACATCGGCGCGCAGGTCTTCGCCGTGCTGCGCGGGCGTCAGGCCCAGCATCTCGCCCACCTGGGCCATCGCCGGAACGCCTTCCGTGTCCAACTCGTTCAACTGCGCGATATGCACGAGGATGGCGTTCAAATCCCGCGCCATCCGCGGCATTTCTTCCGCAGTCAACTCCAGGTTCGCCAGCTCCGCCACCCGCACCACATCTTCGTTCGTAACGCTCATAACAAATCCCTAATCCCTATTCGCTTTTTGAAAGTGTATCGCGGTGACCGGCACCCCGGCGATGCGCGCCAGGTCGCTGGTGAGGATGTGCCTCATCTGCGCGAGCGGCTGCATCCACTCATCGCTGGAAACAACGATGCGCACAACACCGTCTTCGTACCCCGCAACCTCGCCGTGACCAGCCAGCGCGGAGCCGCACGCCACCGGCCATGCCGCCGCCAGCCGGTCGAGTGGAGGCAGCGGACGCAGGCTCCGGCCCAGCGTTCCCCGCAGCATGTCGCGCATGTTCTGCATCAGCCGGCCACCACAGCCGCAGCTTCTGCAACCGAAGCGGCCATCGAAGCGGCCTCCGGCGCGTGCTGCAAGACGAAGTCGCGATAGCGCTCCAGGAACACCGGAGTCGCGAAGTTTGCGGCCCATTCGGTCGCGAAACGCGGCTGAAAGCGCGACTCGCCTTCCCGCTCCCAGCGCAGGATCGCCTCGGCGGCAGACTCTGCCGTCTGCTCTGCAAAATACGCTCCGGTCGCCTCATCGCCCACCCCGCGCACTGTTTCGAGCGAACCTCCAGCGCCGTACGCAATCACCGGGCGTCCGCACGCCTGCGCTTCCAGGGGGACCATACCAAAGTCCTCGTCCGCCGCAAAGAGCAGCGCGCGGCAGCGCGCGTACTCGGCCCACAGAGCGGTTGTCGATAGCTCCCCCAGAAATTCGACGTCCCCTCCGGCAAGGCGGCGCAACTGGGCCTCCTCCGGCCCGGCGCCGGCAATGCACAGTTTGCGCCCTGCGCGGCGGCAGGCTTCCATCAAAATTTCGGTGCGCTTGTAACTGACCAGCCGTCCCGCACACAAATAGTGCTCGCCCACGGGCTCATCCTTTACGGCAGCCGCGCGTTCCAGATCGATCGGAGGATGAATCACTTCGGCCTCGCGTCCATAACACCGCCCGATGCGGCCGGCCACATACGCCGAGTTGGCCAGGAAGAAATTCACCCGCTGCGCCGCTCTGCGGTCCCAGGCTCGCACCCGGGGAGCGGTCGCCGTAAAAGCTGCGCGCGTCAACGGCCCCATCGCCGCGCGATATGCCTCGTACCCATCCCACAGGTATCGCATGGGCGAGTGGCAGTAGCAGATGTGGGTCGCGCCAGGGTCGAGGCGCACGCCTTTCACCGGGCCGCTGTCGGAGGAGAGCACCAGGTCGAAGCCGCGCAGGTCGAGGCCCTCGGCGGCCGCCGGATAGAACGGCAGAAAGTGACGATGGTGGGACCGCGCCAGCGGAAGTCGTTGCAAAAAGGAGGCGCGTATGCGCCGCTGGGTCAGGGTTGCGGGCAAACCGGAAGGGCTCGCCACCAGGCTGAATATGTCGGCAGTGGGAAAGAGGGCGGCGATGCACTCCGCGACGCGCTCGCCGCCGCCCCGCGTGACGAACCAATGATGAACGACGGCGACGCGCACTCTCGAGAAACCCCGTCGTTAGTATGCGCCATCCTGATTGACGACCGACGAGAGCGTCCGCGACATGATCTTGGCGTCCTCCAGCAGCGACCAGGAGCGCACGTATCTGCAATCCAATTGCACGCGCTGCTCGTAGCTGACCTCGTTGCGGCCGGAAACCTGCCACAAACCTGTCAGACCGGGCTTCACCTTGCAGTATTCATCGAAATTATCGCCATATTTCTCGACCTCGGCGGCGACGATCGGGCGCGGCCCCACCAGGCTCATGGTTCCCTGGAGCACGTTCCAGAACTGCGGCAGTTCATCCAGGCTCATGCGGCGCAAAAACGCCCCCACACGGGTCACCCGCGGGTCTCGCTTCAGCTTGTGGTTCTCGCGCCACTCCTTGCGGGCGCCGGGGTTCGCCTCCAGGTAGTCCTCCAGCACCTGCGCCGAGTCGAGGCACATGGTGCGGAACTTCCACATGGAGAAGAACTCGCCGTGTTTGCGGATGCGGCGGTGTGAAAACAAAACGGGGCCCGGGGAACTGAACCGCACCGCCGCTGCGACCGCCAGGAAAAGCGGTGCCAGCACCGGTGTAGCCAGGACCACTAAAACGACGTCCAACGTGCGTTTTATAACCCGGTAACGGAAGAAGCGTTGGGGCCCGGGATACTCTCGAACCAGAATCGGACCTCCGGCTACTTCAACTTCGGGATAAGAATACACACCGGCCGCCGCTGTAGATCCCTGCGACTCCGACGTAAAAAACTCTTCCGGCATACCAGTCCTCTGCTCCGTGTTCCTCACCAGTTTTCAGGTGCGGGGGTGGAGTCGGTTATGATCGTGCGCCTTGAGTTCAGGACGAAAATTCCCAGCTTGCAAAACTCCGACAACGCGCTCGCTGGTTATTTGCCCCACCTCGTTCTCAAGTCGTTCCTGCCTCGACTGTTAGCAGCCGGCCCTCTGTGGAACCATGCCGCGAACCGTTCTTGCGTGTCGCTCGGAAGTGATCAGCCCAAACTTCGGTCATACCGCTTTGATATCGTCCAGTGTACCTTCTTCGCGCGAATGACGATAGCCGAAACTTTCCGATACGCACAAACTCTTCGTTTTTCGTTCCAGTTAGGGACCAAACCGGACAACTTTCCTGCCGGACGCAATTGGGGTCGCACAGCCGTCGTGCATGTCTTATGGTGATGTGATGCAGATTTTTGAAACGGGGCTGTTCGACGTAAAAATCATTCGCCCAAAACGCCACGGCGACAGCCGCGGCTGGTTTGCCGAGACCTTCAACCGCGAGGCGTTCCGGGACGCCGGCCTGCCAGGAGAATTCGCCCAGGACAACCAGTCCTTCTCCGTTCGGGGCGTCCTGCGCGGGCTGCACTACCAGCTCGAAAGGCCCCAGGGAAAGCTGGTCCGCGTGCTTTCAGGCCACATCTGGGATGTCGCCGTCGACCTTCGCCGCAGTTCGCCGGACTTTGGCAAGTGGGCCGGGTTCCACCTCCAGCCGCTCAACGCCGCCGGCGAAATGGAGATGCTGTGGATTCCGGAGGGCTTCGCCCACGGCTTTCTGGTATTGTCGGAAACCGCCGAAGTCTTCTACAAGGCGACCCGCACCTACTTCCCCGCGGGAGAACGCTGCATCGTGTGGAACGACCCGTCGCTGGCGATCGCCTGGCCGCTGGACGATCTCGCGCCCGCGGTCTCCGCCAAAGACGCCCAGGGCGCGACCTTCGCGGCTGCGGAGCTTCCGTAGTCACTGGCAACTGGGAACTCGCGACTGGCAGCTGTAAATCGCCCCAGCGTGCCTGCCGCAGGAAAGCTGACAGCGGGCAGCTCAGAGCTGGAAGCTGAACACACAAACCATCCCACGCAGGCCGCCGCGACGAGGTCCACATCTAACCCTTCTCGCGAATCCACCGCTCAACTTCCACCAGCGTCTCGACCGCCGCGTATTCCCCGGCACACGGTTCTGGCTCCGTTCCTCGCAGCAAGAATGCCTGCCGCAGCCCGGCCGCGTTGGCTGCCCCAACGTCGGAGCAGCGGTCGCCCACCATCACCGACTCCTCCAGCTCGACCTTCAGCTCCCGGGCCGCCCGCAGCAGCATGCCCGGGCCGGGCTTGCGGTCCTCATGCTCGCGGCGGTACGCACCCAGCCCTTCCGGGTGATACGGGCAGCAGTAAACCGCGTCCAGCCGAACATTTTCGCGCAGCAACTCAGCGCGAATCCACGCCGTCAGCTCCTCGTATTGCGTCATCGTATAGAAACCGCGGGCAATACCGCTCTGGTTCGTGACAACCACCAGCTTGTAGCCGAGTTCCATCGCCGTACGGCAGAGCGGGACAATGCCGTCGACCCAGCGCACGTCTTCCGGCCGGTGAAGGTAGCCGGCCTCGTGATTGACGACGCCATCGCGATCGAGAAAAAGCGCGCGGGCCTTCATCGCACCTGGTGGCTCAGGACTCAGGATGGCTCCTCCAGCAAGGCATTCATGACGGCAGCAGTCTGGCTGGCACAGCGGGAGAAAGAAAATGCCTGCACGCGCTGGCGGCCGCGTTCGCGCAAGTCCGCCATCGTTGCGCCATCGCCGACACGCAGCAGGCAGGCAGCGAGTTCCTGAACGGAGTCGGCGGAAAAATATAGCGCGGCGTCGCCGGCGACCTCGGGCAGGCTGCCCGAGGTCGAGCACAGCACGGGACAACCGAGCGCCATCGCTTCCAGCAGCGGCAGGCCGAACCCCTCGTACTTCGAAGGCATACAGAGGGCGCTGGCACCGGCGTAAAGGCCTTGCAGTTCCGTGTCCGGGAGCTCGCCCGCGAAGCGCACCCGGTCGCCGAAAGACTGCGCTTCGCGCAGCACGGCCTCATCGGCTGTCCCCAGCCCGCTCATGCGCCCGGCCAGCACCAGACGAAAGGGAACGCGGCCCATCACGTCGCGAAACGCGCGCAACAGAAGGCCGATGTTCTTATTGGGCTTCACATTGCCTACAAAAAGAATGTACGGCGTGCCGTCCGTCTCGCAATGCGGCTGGGCTTGCGTTGGCCAACCGACATCGAGGCCGATAGGGGTGACATGCAGCTTCGCGGCCGGGACGTCGAGGCGGTCGCGCAGCTCGGCGCGGGTGAACTCGCTGACGCAAAGAATAGCGGCGGCATGAGACACGGAACGCTCGATCAGTTGGCGCGCGTAGAAACGCTTCAGACTATTGCCGAGTATTTCCGGCAGCGCCAGTGGGGCGATGTCGTGAATGGTAACGACCATCTGGCCGCGATACCAAAGGGGCGCGTTGAAGTGCGGCACCCACAGCAATGTCGAGCCGGCGAACCGGCCACGGAGAGCCATCGCCTGTTCAGGAATGGAGTAGATGGGCGCGGCCTCTTCGACAAACTCGATGTACGGATCGTCGAGCCATGCCGCCGACTCAAAGAGTTCGCGCCGACCGATAAGGCGGACCCGCTCGCAGTCCAGTTGCGGCAGCAGCAGCGGCACCAGGTTGCGCAGATAGCGACCGATGCCGGAGTGGCGCCACATGCGAAGATCGGCGGTAAACCGGCGGACGTTGCGCGTTCCGGCGATCATCGTTCCTCCCGAGAGTTGCGGCGCGGGTTGCGTCATCGCCGCGCCGTTGAGCACAAGCAGGCCGCCGCTCGAAACTAACCTACTTCTTTGTTTCGTTGCCCGAAGGCCAGCTTTGACGATAGACGCCGGCGGATGTCGCAACTTTGCTTCGCTTTTCGATGAGGTCGAGAACGCTGGGGTCATTGGCCTGTTCAGCGGTCGGTGCAAAAAGAGCGCGGCCGCGGTCAGACGCCAGTTGGCGAGGTTCGCAGAGGTAATAGACGGCGAGGCTGTTGCGCGGTTTGTCCGGCGGACACGCCACAGGATCGGGCAGGCCGTGCCAGGAGTTCTGGGAGGTATCGAAGATGACGGCGCGATTGAAGAGGCAATCGATCTGCTTCGCGAGAGCGCCCGGTTTGCGATTGGTCTCGTCATTCTCCCAAAACCCCAGCGCGCCACCCCACTCCGGTTTCCACTCCGGCTGTACGTAGAGGATGAGGTTGATGCGGCGCTCCAGGCCTATCTTGGGGTGGATGGAGTAATCGAGGTGCATGTTGAGCTTGCCGCCTGGTCCGTGCGAGTGCCAGCCACCGCCGTGCAGACCAGGGTCGGAGTAAAGTTCACCACCGCAAAGCTTCGCGATCTCAGCAGTAAAGCTCGGGGAGTTCAGGAAAGCGAAGAGTTTGTACGTCGCTGGGGGAAACTTGTCCCAGTGGTTATAGGCCTTCTTGACCTCGATCGCGTTGTTGTATTCGTTCCAGACAGGGCCCTCATAGGAGGGAAACTCGGCGGCGACCGCACGGGCAGCCTCATCCGTCAGGAAGTTGTCTATGACAATGTTGTTGAAGGGTTTGGATGCTCGAAATTCAGGGGCCAACTCACCGAAGGAGATGCCAGGACGAAGGGGATTGGGGATTGCTGAATGGGTCATAAGCTATACCAGTCTAGCCTAGCAACACGGGAAGGCCAAAACGCTAGAGGCGGTCCGTAAAGCTGAGTTTGTGTTCCTCAAGATAGATGCGCACTCCACGGCAAACGCCTGAAACATTCCCCCAGCGGCCGCGAAGCAGACGGTTGAGAAGCCGAAGGGAAAGATAAACGGCGATGGAGAGCGCCGGGACGGATGCGTGGCGGCGCAACAGCCGCATGTTGGCAGTCGTAGCAAACTGATCGATTAGCGAACTGCGTTTGGGACTGCTTCCGCCTTCCTTATGGAGGATCGCGGTGTCCTCACACATCACGAGCGGGTAGCCGGCACGGTGCAGCCGCAAGCAGAAGTCGGAATCGTCGCAATACATGAAGAAACCTTCAAAGAAGATGCCTACCTGCTCGCAAATATGGCGGGGGATCAGAAGGCTCGCTCCGGTGAAGTAGGTATTGCCGGCGGCAAAAGAGGCGGGTGCCGTGAAGTGCGATGTGAAGGCCGTGAAAAGATTGACGGAGCCGCCGCCCCATGCCTGGATCTGTTCTGGATCGTGCATGTAGTACAGGACGGACCCGATGGCCCCAGCTTCGGGATGAGCGAGCGCGGTGCGAACCAGGTTCGACGCGGTAGTGGGCGGCGCAACAGTGTCGTTGTTGAGCAGCCAGATCAGGTCAGCTCCTTGCCGATAAGCGATGCGAGTGCCGGCATTGCAGCCACTCGGGAACCCGAGATTCCTGCCGGTCTGGTGGAGCGTGACCTCGGGATGGGCCGCGCGAATACGCTCAACGGAGTCATTCGCGGAGCCGTTGTCGATCACGACAACGGAGAGGTTGGCATAGTCCTGCCGGCGAAGCGAGTCCAGGCACGCCACGGTGTCTTGCCAGCCGTTCCAGTTGACGACAACGCAGACGACGAATGGCATTTCTTCGCCGCTCATCGCACAGTCTCCGTCGGAAAATTCAATCTGCATGGTCGAGGAAGCAAGCAGCGCGACGCGGACAGTCTGCATTTGCCCGGGTAAAGACCGCTGTGCGAGACGCAAAGCGATGCGGTCGAGGCGCCCCGTCTGCGTGAAGCCGCGCTGGGCGCGGGCAAGTGACTGCAACTCCTGCCACGCGGACTCCGCATCCGAATTCGATTTGAGCGCGGACAGCCGTGCGTCCAGGCGCTATCCAGTGGCAGCCAGGCAAGAGTGGGGGTCATCGTGCGTCAGGCTCCACGAACGCGGACGCGAGCGACGGTAGGCAGTGGAGGAACTGCTGGCGGAAAATTCAATTGGGTCCTTTGCGGTCGCGTATACTACCGCCTGGGTTCAATTTTATCCTGCCGCGAGTCGACTCCGGGGCGCACGCCAGCCTTGCGGGCTCGCGCGCCATGCGATCGATTCCAACCGGCGCCGGAAACTGTCCAGTCCGTTGAGGCCATTTTGGATCTGCTTGCCGATTGTGTCGCGGTCTTTTTCATTGCGCATTTCCTTTGGTCCTACTACTGGAACTGCTATCGCAAGGGATACACGATCGATCTGTGGCATTTCGAGTTGGCGTTCAACGTTTTCGCAATCTACATCATGCTCCCGTTTTCTCGCATCGACCTCAATGCGCTCGTCATCGGGCCCGGCCTGTGGAGGCACACCGCACCATTCGTCAACGAGGCATACTTCATCAGCGCTCTGGGATATGCCGGAATACTGGCCGGAGGAAACCTCTGGCGGCTGCGCCTGGGTCTGGGTCTCCGCCGAGGCTTCGACAGAGTGATCGAGTGGCCTCTACAGGGCGCCCTGAACGTGTTGCGCGCGCCGCGCCTGGTGTTCGTCCATTGCGCGATCAGCCTGGCGCTCCTCGGAACCACGCTGGCCATTTACTTCGCGCACAGCGGTTTCGGTTTCAATCTCCGCGGTTTGCTGCTGGTGATGCCTGCGCTCCGGCCGCTGGCCCAGTTTGCGGCTTTCTACGGCATCATGGCCGGAAGCTACGCGCTGGCACGGTACGCAATCTATCGCGAGCGCAGTATGCTCGTGCCCCCCCTGATGATCGCCGTTGCATTTTGCTTTTACGCCGAACGCTCCGACATCATCGGTGTCTTTATGCTGGCGCTGATCGTGACCATGGTGCGGATGCGCCGGCGGCTTCGGTTGGTCTACCTTGCCGCGGGGGTCGTCGGAATTCTGTTCGTGGCAATGCTGCTCGACGCACTTCGGCGGCCGAACTTTTCTCCTGTCGCTGTGCTCCAGAGGTTCGGCTTCAACGTATTTTTCGGAAACTCGTTCTCCGACACGCGGGATTTCGCCACCGTCCTTTCCTTCTGGAATGGGCAGCTTCTGTTGGGAAAAACATACCTCGCGGGACTGATCAGTTTTGTTCCGCGCGTACTCTCGCCCTTTCGAGATAAGTGGGCTTTGGGAGTGGTGACGGCGACAATGGTGGGATTCCTTCCTACACAGCATCCTGGGCTGCGCATCGGAGTATTTGGCGAGGCATTTCTCAACTTCGGCCTCCCCGGAGTTCTTGCGCTAAGTTTGTTCCTGGGCAGTGTCTTGAAGCTGATGGATTTGCGCGTGAAGCAGAGCCTCGCGCAACTTCCTCGCTCGGGCATGCGCGTATTCGCTTACTTCATCCTGGGATATTTGACGGGCGCCGCGCAGAACAGCAGTTCCGCATCGGCGTTCTACACAGTGATGGTCTTCATCGGCGTGTCGGCGGCGATGATCAAGTTCTCGCGATTCTTGAAGCTGCCGCTGGCCTGAAGCAGAGCTAAGGGCGCCAGGTGGGCTCGGTCGCGGATTGGTGCAACGTGCGCAGCATACTCGACCTCTCCGGGTCCGCCCGCAGTACGCGGTACCGGTCTCCGATAAAGACCGCAACCAGGGCCAGAAAGAAACCGAGGCAAGCCCCGGCAAGCGCGTACATCCGGCGGCGCGGCGTCGCCTTGCGCAGCGGCGTCTCCGGGTAGTCGACCACCTGCACCCCTGGGGCCGATGCGGTCTGCTGCAGTCTCGCGCTCTCAAATTGCCTTGTGAGCAATTCGAACATTGCCTGATGGAACTGCACTTCGCGCTGCAGGCGGGCGAAATCCAGATTGACTTGCGGCGCCTGCGCGGCGGAAATACCCGCGCCCGCTCCGCCCCCGGCGCCGTTTTCCATGCGCTGCTTCTGGGCGGTGAGTGTCGCGATCTGCGACCGCAGACGGACCACATCCGGTGCGTTTTCCGTTTCTCCCTGGCGGAGGGCGGAGAGCGAAACCTCGTCGTTATTGATCTGTGCGCGCAATTGTTCGATCGCGCTGAGGCCGGACTGCGTCTGCGACTGCGGAGAGACGATGCCCTGGGCTTCCTGCGCCTGCTTGAGATCGACTTCCGCCTTGTCCAGCCCGCTCTTTTCGTGTTGCAGTTGCTGCTCGTACACGGCGCTCTGCTGCATGGCCTGATCGACGGCGAGCCGTGTATCGACGCGCGCCAAAGCATTCAGGTAAGCGTCGGCAATTGCCTTCGCGCGACCGGCGTCGGTGTCGAAAACGCCAATGGTGTAAAACCCCGCGATGTCGGAAGACACAGCGGTGTTCCGTCGCAGAATGGTCCGGGCATCTTCGCGGTCCTTCGCCCGAAAAACCTTCTCTAAATCGAGTTGATCGATGACGTCGTCCACCACCGAGTTGCTGGCAAGCAGGCCGGGATACAGATCGGATTTGGCCGGCGTCCAGAGCGCGGCCAAAGGGTTGTCCAGCAGCGCGTTGTGCTGTGTCGGAGGAAGGAAAACGGCCGTGGCCTCGAAGCGGGGCTTGACCAGGAACGACGCGGCATACGCCAGCACAAAACCGCACACAAGGGAACCGAGAAGGAACGGCCAACGACGGATGACGGATTGCGCAACTGGCAGCAGGTCGATGGGCGGCGCGGGTGATTCATCCCATACAGGGGCGGCATTTGCAATCGCGTCCGGCGGCAGTGGATTGGGCTTCATGGCTTCCGTTCAAGTTCTAACTGCGTGTTTCTCGTCAAAGATGGGGGACCGATGTTACCTGGACAGGATTGCGATCGTAGCGGCGCCCAGCCCGAACTGCCCGACGATCGTTGCGACATCGACAATGCGCTGCATCAGCGACCGTTTGTCGATCACGGGCGGGACCACGATCGTATCCCCCGGAAAAATCAACGCGCGGTCCACATTCGCATACTGCCTGCTGACCACGGAACCGTCCGCGCGCAGCACAAACGTGCGCTTGCGGTCGGCTTGACGATCCGGCCCGCCGGCTTCGCGCAGGTAATCGATCACGCGCCGTCCGGGCGTGAACACGAACGCATTCGCGCTGTAGACCTGTCCTTCCACGTTGACATTCGATGGCAGGCGCGGAACGATAAAGCGGTCGCCATCCTCCAGAGCAAGGTCCGGAATGCTGTCGACGCCTGTGCTGTCCGGTTTCAAATCGAGCACGATGCGTCCGATCGGCTTGATTTCCCGAAGTCGCGCCACGGCAGTTTGCACATCGACGGCAGAAGCCGCTGCGGCGGCCTGGTCCGACGGACTGATGGCCCGCGCCTGGTTCGCGGACGTGACGGCAGATGCCTGCGCCTCCAACTGGTCGGCGTACTCCCGCAGCCGCTGCTCCTCCACCCGCCGCGTCGATTCCCGCGTAAATTCCGAGCCGTAAAGATAAGCATCGCCGGTAAAGCCTCCAGCCCGGCGCAGCAGGCTGCGCAGGGTCTCGCCGGGCAGAACGCTGTACACGCCGGCCCCCACAAACTCGCCTTCCAGACGGACAATGCGCGTCTGCTGCGTCGATGGCACGCGCAGGTCGGCCTTGGAGAAGATGGTGATCACGTCACCGGGCAACAATTCCAGGTTCTGGGACGGGTCCTCGTCCAGAACGACCTTGCCAAGATTGAACGAGAGCAGCGAGGTCGTCAGGTCCTTTGTGCTCTGCCGCTCGATCACCGCATAGCTCCAATCGATGTCGGGAGCGCTGAGGATGACATCGGTCTGCGCACTGAAAATGCTGTTTGCCGGAGTCAGGGCATTGCCCACCGACGATCCACCCGAGTCGGGCGTCGTGGCCGTCCGCTGGGTGGTGTCACGCGTTCCGCCGACTGGGTTCGAGGCGCCGCCAGATGCATTCGACGTGCCGTTGGAGGAGGTCGAGGTGCCGTTCGCCTTCAGTGCGCCTTCCGTATCCACCGGATTGGGCGAGTAATCGGGGGTGCTCTGCCCCAGCAGGTTGCGCTTCCGCCAGTAATTCCGCGTGATGAGCGCTTCCTTGTTGGGAATCAAATCGCTGACCCTCATGCCCGGATGCCAAACATAGCGGCCCGGATTGGCCACGTTCCCGCGCAGCGTAACCGCGTCGCGAAAACGGTCCACGATCGATGCCACCGAAATGATGTCGCCGTTCTGTACCGGCTCATCGGAGTGCGCAGCGCCCGACACATCCTCGATACTCCGCATGGTGTGCTGGTAAATGCGTTCCAGTCGCACGCTGGATCCCGCCGCCACGCTGGTCTGGCCGCCCGCCAGCGCCAGCACCTGCCCCACGGTCGTTTCGCCCTTCAACTCGTAGATTGCCGGGTTGCTGATGCTGCCCACGACCGCAATCTGCGGCCCAACCGTAGGAATAAAGATCACGTCGCCGGTTGCCAGGTTCATGTCGTGCGACTTGTCGCCATGCAACAGCAGGTCGTAAAGGTCGAAGTGAGCGATCGTCTTCCCGCCGCGCTTGACCTGGATGTCGCGCACCGAGCCTTGCGGCAAAGGTCCGCCGGAGACAAACAGCGCATTCAGCAGCGTGCTTAGCGAACTGATCGAGTAGCTTCCCGGCTGCCGCGCCTCGCCGACCACGAACACCTGGATGGTCCGCAGAGCACCCATATTCACGCTCAGGTCGAAGTTGCGATAGATTTTGCCGGCCTGGTCGCGCAGATACTGGGCAAGCTGCCCGAAAGGCAGGCCGGCGACGTGTACCGCGCCAAGCCCCGGCAGCGAGATCGCGCCCGTCCGGTCGACCACTACATTCAATTGCTGGTTGATCTGCCCGGAAAGCTGGAGCCTCAGTTCGTCGCCCGGCCCGATAATGTACCCCGGCCCGACGTTCACATCCTCCACCGGCGCAAAGGTCGAAGGAGGATTGTTGAACAGAGATGCGCCGAAGATCGGCACCCGCCGGCCGGTAGTCGCGGCCACCATCTGCTGGAACTCGGTGAGGTCTTCCTCCCGGGTGGCGGTGGTGTCCTTGCGGTGGTCGTCGTCGGCCGCGTTGCGCTTGGCCGCGTCATCCGCCGGGTTTGCCGCCCGCGTCGTGGTGGTGGTAGTCGATGGCGCCGTCGTGGTGGTCTGCGAGAGTGCCGGCGCCGCAGGAGCCGCCGGGGCCGAAACCGCACCCCCCGGGACCTGGGCGAATGCCCGCGGCAGCAGGGCCACCAGCATCAATTGACCGGCCAGTAACGCCGAAAGGCGGAATTTCGCACCCGTACCGGAAAGCAAACTCGCTTGTACTTGTCTCACGCCCAAAAACTCCGCCTTGGTGCCAGGCTGCCGGATCCACCTTGGCCTGCAAATGTTTCGCAGCTAAGTGTACCGCACACAAGAAGCGCGGGCAGCGTGGCAAGCCGCGACGGCAGCGTCAAGTGCAGACGCAAAAAGAACCGGCCTCCAGCACCAGCCGGTTCTTTCGCCGTAGTAATGCAGATCGATACAGACCTATTTGGAGCGTAGCCGCGCGTACAGCGCTGCGCCGGCCGCGCCGACGATGCCGAGAATAGCGGTTGGGCATTCGGGCGAGTCGATGCAACCGTTCTGCGCGTGCGCCAGGACGGGGATGAGGAAGATCGAACCGAAAAATGCAAAGCGCAGAAATGTCTTCATGACTGAGATGGCCTTATAAGTAGATTGTGGTACACGTTCATTGCTTGCTGAAGTATACAGTGAGGGACGCCTGTCATGCGGAAAGTCTGAAAAACAACGCCCCAAGACTATTGCCCAGAATGTGAAACCGACCGTTGGCTTATCGCCTTTGCACGTAGTTACCTACGACGCCATACCCAAGTCTTCGGGTTGGCTGGGGTAGCAGAAACAGGGATTGGGGAACAGGGATTAGGGTTAGGCTTCGGCCGAACGGAAGTTACGGCCCTCGGGTAACGGACGCAAAGTTGACGCCGGAAGCCTAGCCCGCATTTCTCACGAGAGGTAAGCATGTGATGTTTTTTGCTGATGAGAGTGGGGTAGCTGTGTGTGCTGAGGTGTGTGGGGGATGTGTGGGCTGGATTTTGGTGAGCGCCGACTGATTTTTGC